>Ga0154020_10008380_pt1 | contig 11988 bp, 9 predicted proteins | sample Klosneuvirus_201_FD_109709 | JGI IMG/M metagenome (GOLD analysis project Ga0154020, IMG submission 109709) | Active sludge microbial communities from wastewater, Klosterneuburg, Austria - Klosneuvirus_20160825_MG | ecosystem: Engineered > WWTP > Aerobic digester > Activated sludge | place... | reverse complement strand
GAGGCGCACGACGCGGACGAGGTCCGGCGCGCGGCGGCGTGCGGCGCCGAGATCGTCGGGGTGAACGCCCGCGACCTGAAGACGTTCCGCGTGGACCTCGACGCGATGGCGCGCCTCGGAGCGGCGCTGCCGTCCGGCGTGATGAAGGTGGCCGAGAGCGGCATCGCGCGCCACCAGGACGTCGTGAAGATGCGCGACGCGGGCTACGGCGCCTTTCTCGTGGGCGAATCGCTCCTCCGGAAGCCCGACCCGGCGCGCGCCGTCCGCGAGCTCCTCGGCGTCAACCCGACGGAGGTGAAGGTGTGCGGCCTGACGAGGGCGGAGGACGTGGCCGTCTGCCGGGATGCGGGCGTCGACGCGATCGGACTGAACTTCTCGCCCCGCTCGGCGCGCCGCGTGACGCTCCTCGAAGCCGAGGCGCTGGCCGATCGGTCGATGGCCGTCGTCGCCGTCTTCTCGGGCAACGAGCCCTCGGAGATCCGCGAGGTGGCGGAGCGCCTCCGTCCCGACATTCTCCAGCTGACGGAGCCGCCGGCTGGCGAGACGTGGCCGCTCCCCGTCTGGCAGACGGTGCGCGTCGGGCGCGACGACCTCGCAGCCGCATCCCGCTGGCCGGGCGACGCGCTCCTTTTCGACACGGCGGTCGACGGCCGATCCGGCGGCACGGGGACCGCCTTCGACTGGACGGTTCTCGAGGCGCATCGGCCGGCCCGACCGTTCCTTCTGGCCGGCGGGCTGCGCCCCGAGAACGTCCGGGAAGCCGTCCGGCGCGTACGTCCTCACGGTGTGGACGTGGCGTCGGGCGTCGAGGCGTCGCCCGGCGTGAAAGACGCCCGGAAGATCGCCCAATTCGTGAGTGAGGTACGAAACGCGTGACGAGAAAAAACGAGGGACGGTTCGGAGAGTTCGGCGGGCGGTTCGTTCCCGAGACGCTGATGGCGCCGCTCGACGAGCTGGCCGTGGCCTACCGCGAGGCGCGTCGCGACCGCGCGTTCCGGGCCGAGGTGGAACGTCTCCTGAAAACCTACGTGGGCCGCCCGACGCCGATCACGTTCGCCGAGCGGCTCTCGAACGAGCTGGGCGGGGCGCGCCTCTACCTGAAGCGCGAGGATCTCCTCCACACCGGAGCGCACAAGATCAACAACGCCCTCGGGCAGGCGCTCCTGACGAAGCGGATGGGGAAGATGCGCGTCATCGCCGAGACGGGCGCGGGGCAGCACGGCGTGGCGACCGCCACGGCCTGCGCGCTCCTCGGCCTCGAGTGCGTCGTCTACATGGGCTCGGTCGACGTCGAGCGGCAGGCGCTGAACGTCTTCCGGATGAAGCTCCTCGGCGCCACGGTCGTCCCCGTGGAGAGCGGCTCGAGGACCCTGAAGGACGCCATCAACGAGGCGATGCGCGACTGGGTCGCGTCTGTCTCGACCACGCACTACATCCTCGGCTCCGTCCTCGGCCCGCACCCGTTCCCGACGATGGTGCGCGACTTCCAGGCCGTCATCGGCCGCGAGGCGATCGGGCAGATCCGGAAGCTCCTGGGCGGCTCGCTGCCGGACGCCTGCGTCGCCTGCGTCGGGGGCGGTTCGAACGCGATCGGCCTCTTCCACGAGTTCCTTCCGCATTCGGGCGTCGAGCTGATCGGCGTGGAGGCCGGTGGACGGAGCCTCGAGCCGGGCGAGCACGCGGCGCGGTTCGGACCGGGGAAGGTGGGCGTCCTCCACGGCACGCGGACGCTGCTGCTCCAGGACGCGGACGGGCAGATCCTCCCGACGCACTCCATCTCGGCCGGGCTCGATTACCCGGCCGTTGGGCCCGAGCACGCGCACCTCTTCGAGCTGGGGCGGACGCGCTACGTCTCGATCTCCGACGCCGAGGCCCTCGCCGCGTTCCATCGCCTCGCGGAGACGGAGGGGATCATCCCGGCCCTCGAGTCGGCCCACGCCGTCGCGTACGCGATGAAGGAGGCGCCGAGCCGGCAGGGGCAGGCCTGGCTGATCAACCTCTCCGGCCGTGGCGACAAGGACGTCCAGTCCGTCGCGGCGCTCGAAGGGGTGAAGCTGTGAGCCGGCGGATCGCGAAGGCGTTCGCGAAGGCGAAGGCCGGGGGGCGCGCGGCGCTCGTCGTCTTCGTCGAGGCGGGCGACCCGGACCTCGCGACCACCGAGCGGCTCGTCCCCGCGCTGGCGGCCGCGGGGGCCGACGTGATCGAGCTCGGCGTGCCGTTCAGCGATCCGATCGCCGACGGCCCCGTCATCCAGCGCGCGTCCGAGCGCGCCCTCGCGTCCGGCACGAGCCTCACGTCGGTCCTGGCTCTCGCGACGCGGCTGCGCGAACAGCGGGTGGAGGTGCCGCTCGTCCTCTTCTCCTACGCGAACCCGATCCTCGCGATGGGCGAGGCGGAGTTCGCGTCGCGGGCCAGCGGGGCGGGCGTCGACGGCGTCCTCGTGACCGACCTTCCCCCCGAGGAGGGCTGGCGATTCGCGTCGATCCTGAAGAGCGCTTCGCTCGACCCCATCTATCTCCTCGCGCCGACGTCGCCGCCGGCGCGCGTCCGGAAGGCGTCGTCGCTGTCGCGCGGCTTCGTCTACCTCGTCTCGCGCGCGGGGGTGACGGGCGCCCGGAAGGAGCTCCCGTCCGACCTCGAGGAGCTGGTGGCCCGCGTGCGCGGCGACGTGAAGCTCCCGATCGCGATCGGCTTCGGCATCTCCACGCCCGAGCAGGTGCGCGGCGCGGCCCGGCTCGCCGAGGGTGTCGTCGTGGGGAGCGCCGTCGTCCTCGCGATGGAGAGCGCGGGCGCCGGCGACAGGGTGGCCGCCGCGGCGGACCTCGTCCGCTCGCTCGAGCCGGCCACACACCGGTAAGCTCTCGCCAAGGTGGAAGGGATCGCGCCCGACGGCCGCCCCTGGTCGCTCGTCCTCTCGCAGGCGGGACGGGCGGAGCTCGCGCAGATCGTCTCGGAGCACCTCTTCCGCTTCACGGAGCGGGAAGCGTTGCAGGTGCTCCGCCACCCCTACGTCTCGCAGAAGGCCATCGAGGAGATCGTCGGCGCGCGCCGCTTCACGGCGGTCCGGGAGATCCGCGCGGCGATCGCCCGGAACCCTCTCACGCCGCGGCCCGACGCCCTCCGCTGTCTCGAGGACCTGACCTGGCGGGACCTGATGGAGATCGGGCGCGAGGTGAGGACGCCTCCTCCGGTGAGGCGGGCCGCCAACGCCCGGGTCCTCCAGCTCCTGCCGGGCCTGGCGCTGGGCGAGAAGATCTCGCTCGCGCACTTCGTCGACCGCGACCTCTTCCGGGCCCTTCTGGACGAGGCCGATCCCGCCGTCTTCGGCGCCGTGCTCCGGAATCCTCGCCTCCAGACGGACGACGTCGTCGCGTGGCTCACGACGGGAAACGTCGATGCCGCCCGGATCGAGCTCCTCTCGACGGATCGGGTCTGGTCGCTCCGGCCGCCGGTCCGGGCGGCCTTGCTGCGCCACCGGGCGACGCCCCGCGCGGTCGCGCTGTCCATTCTCTTGAAGGGGAGCCGCGAGGAATGGCGGCGCGTGATGGACGATCCCGCGAGCTCCCCGCTCCTCGTGGCCTGCGCCGAACGGCTCCTCCTGGAGAAGCCTGTTGACAGCGGGGACGATCGCCTTTAACTTTAGTGTGCTCAGGGAGTTGCAGTTGCCCGCGGAAACGGCGTCGGAATTCGGAGAGGACCTCAAGAGAGATCGCGAGCTTCGCGAGGTGAGCCGGGAGCAGCTCGCGGCCGCGACGAAGGTGTCGCTTCGCCAGATCGAGGCGCTCGAGTCCGGCAAGTTCGAGCAGCTCCCCGCCGTCGTCTTCGCCAGCGGTTTCGTCCGGGCCATCGCGCACCACCTGGGGCTCGACGCCGAGCGCACCGTCACCGCGTTCCGTCACGTGCACGCGCACTGGGCGAGCGAATACGCCAAGAGCCGCCCTTCGCCGGGGTCCGGCACCCATCCACGGATACGGAAGCCGCGCCGCACCCTGTCGTCCGACAGCACCGTCCTCGGGCTGGGGATCGCGGCCCTCCTCGCGCTCGTCACCGGGGCCGCCGCGTTCTTCAAGTCGCGCTCGACCGAGCGCCCCACGAGCGGGCCGAGCGTGGCGACGGTGCCGCGGTCGGAGTCGGGACCCGCCTCGCTCGCGCTCCCTCCGGCCATCGCGGCCGCCACCGTGGCGCTGTCCCCCGCGACCGCCGAAGCGACGCCTTCCGCCTCCTCCGCCACGGCCCTCTCCGTCGCGGCCCGGCCGCGGCCGACCGCCTCGACGGTGGCCGCCGTCCCGGACGCGGCGCCTCCCGTCGCCGTGGCGCCCGCGTCCGGTCGCAAGCTCACCCTCACCTTCAAGGCCGACTGCTGGACCGAGGTGAGCGTGGACGGCAAGGTCGTCGCCGTGCAGCTCTTCCGGAGGGGCGACACCCGCGACTTCACCGGCGCGCACAAGTTCACGCTGACGCTCGGAGATCCGGGAAACGTCGAGGTCGCCGTGGACGGACGGGCTCTCCCCGCGATCGGGACCGCAGGCAAGGTGCTGCGTAACTTCGTCATCACCGACGAAACGCTTTCGCGGATCTGAGCCCGGCGGCAACGAGAACCCGGGTCCGGTTTCGGGTAATCTAGCGACATGGCCACCGAAGAAACGACCCCGGAAGTCGATCTTCTCTCGTCGATCGAAAACGGGAAGGCCGAGCGCCGCATCCTCGAGTTCGCGGCGCGCGGCTTCATCCCGCTGCCGCCAGGAGAGCTGGTCCGAGCGGTGGGCTCCATCCTGGCGATGGGCGATCCCGAGCTCGTGCCCCTGGCCGAGGAGACGTACAAGACCTTCGACCACGCCGCCCTCATCTCCGCCGTGGCGAGCGACGGGATTCGCGGGGAGCAGCTCGACCAGATCGCGCGGCGCACCGAGGAAGCGAAGGTGCTGGAGCCGCTCATCCGCCACCGGGCGGTGCCCGACGCCACGCTCGCATGGCTGGCAGAGCGGATTCCCGCGAACCTGCAGGACATCCTCGTGGTCAACCAGGTCCGGTTGCTCGCCGCGCCCGTCATCGTGGAGAAGCTCTTCGAGAACCCGAACCTCTCCACCGACATCCGCCGCCGCGCGGACGAGTTCGTGGAGGAGTTCTTCCTCAAGAAGGAGCGCGAGGAGGACGCCCGGCGCGCCATCGAGGCCACCCTCGGCCCTCAGGCGAAGCCGGCCGATCAGAAGCCGCAGGAGCAGCGGACCGCGCAAGACGAGGACGAGGGCCCGCCCCTTTCCGAGGACGAGAAGCAGAGCCTCTTCGCGAAGCTGAGCACGATGGGCATCGTGCAGAAGGTCCGGCTGGCATGGAGAGGGACCAAGGAAGAGCGGATGTTCCTCGTCCGCGACCGGAACCGGCTCGTCTCCACGGCCGTCCTGAAGTCGCCCAAGACGCGCGAGGCCGACGCCGAGACGATCGCCAACATGAAGAGCGTCTCCGAGGACGTCCTCCGGGGGATCGCGTTCCGCAAGGAGTGGATGCGCAAGCCCGGCATCCTGCGGGCCATCGTCCTGAATCCGCGCTCGCCCATCGACATCACCCTCCAGCTCGTTCCGAAGCTCTCGCAGAAGGACCAGAAGACGCTGGCGGGCGACCGGAACGTGCCCGAAGGCGTGCGTGCCACGGCCCGGCGGATCGTCATGGCCCGCGAGATGTAGCCCGGATGGCACGTCCTTGAATTCCTTTTTTGCCGTATGCAAGAATCCGTGCGGTAAACGGAAGTCAGCGGATAGCTCCGGAGACGTCCGGTCGAGGCTTGGGTGACGAATTACTACGATGTGCTCGGGCTGCCCCGAGATGCTTCAGAAGCGATGATCCGGGACCGATTCCGGGTCCTCGCTAGGGAACATCATCCGGATCGCTTCACCGACGAGAAGAAGAAGAGCGACGCCGAGGTGAAGTTCCAGCTCTACACCGAGGCGGTGAACGTCCTCACGAACGAGCAGCGCCGGAAGGCGCACGACTTCGAGCTGAACCGCGGCAGCGACTCCGGGAACCACGACCCGCAGACAGTGGGAAAGGCTTATCTCGCGAAGGGCGTGAAAGCCTACAAGGAAAGTGACTTCATGCAGGCCATCCAGCTCTTCGACATGGCGGTCAAGCACTACAACAAGGACCCGAAGTCGCAGCACTACCTGGCCATGTCGTGCCTGAAGGCGCCGAGCCCCGCGAACGTGAGGAAGGGAATCGAGGCGATCGAGGCCGCGATCAAGCTCGAGCCGCACAACGGAACGCTCCACCGCGATGCCTGTAAACTGTATAAGATGGCAGGAATGACCGCAAAGGCGGAGCGCAAGCTCGAGGATGCGCTGAAGTGGATACCCGAGGACCCGGAGACCCTGCGTCTGCAGGCCGAGCTTCGTCCACCGCCGGAATCCAAGAACATTCTCGGCAATTTTTTTGGTCGGAAGGGATAATCGACGCGTGGCGATCGCGGCATACGGACTCACCGACGTCGGCCGGAAACGGCGACACAACGAGGACGCCTATCTTCTCGACGCCGAGCGCGGGCTCTTCGTGGTCGCCGACGGAATGGGCGGACACGCGGCCGGAGAGGTGGCCTCCCGCATCACGGTCGAATCGATCCAGGAGTTCATCGCCGGCACCGAAGAGGAGCACGAGAACACCTGGCCGTTCGGCTTCAACAACCGGTACTCGCTGGAAGGCAACCGCCTGACGACGGCCGTCGAGAAGGCGAACGAGAAGGTGATGCGCGCGGTGCAGAACCGTCCCGAGCTGAAGGGGATGGGGACCACGGTGGTCGCCGCGCTCTTCGAGCCCGACCGGGCCACCCTCGTCCACGTCGGCGACAGCCGGGCCTACCTGCTGCGCAAGGGCGTGCTCCAGCGCCTCACTGACGACCATTCCTGGGTCCAGGAGCAGGTGAACGCCGGCATCCTCAGCGAGGACGAGGCGAAGACGCACCCCCTCAAGAACGTCGTGACGCGCGCCCTCGGCGGCGCCGCCCATGTCGCGGTCGACCTCATCGAGGTTCCCATCCACCAGGGGGATCGCTTCCTCCTCTGCTCCGACGGCCTCACCGGGATGGTGAGCGACGAGCAGATCACCGAGCACATGAGCGCCGACAACCTTCTGGAAAAGGTGGTCCGGGGCCTCGTCGAGATGGCGAACGAGCACGGCGGGGTCGACAACGTCACCGCCATCGTGGTCGAGGTGAAGTCGGTCGACTCGGATCGGCGCCAGACGCAGCCGATGCGCGCCGCGGTCGCCACCGAGACCACGAGGACGACCGTCGTCACGCCCCACAGCCAGATGCTCACGGCGCCGATGATCCGTCCTGTCCTCGAGGCCGCCCACACCCCGGCGGCGCTGACCGAGGGCTCGACTGCCCCGCCTCCGCCTCCGGCAGCCGTCAATCCGGCGGCCGTCAATCCGTTGGCCGTCACGCCTCCCGCCGGCGTGCCCCCGGTTGCGGCCGCGCCGGTCGCGCCCGCACCAGCCGCCGCGCCGGTCGCGCCCGCGCCCGCGCCCGTACCCCCGGCCGTGAATCCGGGCCCCGTTGCCGCGGCCGCTCCGGATCCGTCCACCGTGAAGACCGATCCCGCCATCACCCCGCTCACCGCGGCCGCCCCGGAGCCCCCGAAAGAAAGCTAGCCGCCGTCCCTCGGAGCGTCTTCGTCAGGGAGCCTTCGGCAAGAGCTCGTCCACGATGTCCCGGTGGTCGAACGCGAGCTCCGTCCTTTCGAGCTCGTCGGGCGTGAACCAGCGCGCCTCCTCGGCATCGTCGCCCCCCAGGGCCTCGCCGCCGAGGATGCGGCAGAAGTAGACGACCGAGCACGTGTGGCCCCGCGGGTCGCGATCGGGCTTGCCGTAGAAGCCGGCCAGCGAGACCACCTCGACGTCGAGCCCGGTCTCCTCCTTCATCTCCCGGACGCAGCCGTCGCGGGGATCCTCGCCCACGTCGATGAAGCCGCCGGGGAGCGCCCAGCCACCCTGGTACGGCGGGTTCTTGCGTCGGATCAGGAGCAGCCGCCCGGCCGCGTCTCGGACGAAGCCGTCGGCGGCGAGGACGGGCGTCACGGGTTTTCGGTTCATCGGTTCTCCTTTAGCGGCCGGAGAGCACCGGAAGCGCGCGCACCGGCAGCTCGTTTCGTTTCACGCGGGCGAAGAACGCGGCCGTGACCGCTCCAGGGTCCGTCTCCGCGAGCTCCTTGGGGTTCTCGACGTACCACTCGGCCGGCAGGTAGCGCCGGTACGGCTCGCGCAGGAAGCGCTTGCAGGCAAGGACGATCACGCCGACGTCGGACTCGGAGCGGATGAGGCGCCCGGCGCTCTGGACCACGCGCGTCATCCCGGGGATGACGTAGGCGTACTCGAAGCCCTTCTCGTAGCGCTCCTCGAAGTAGAGGCGCATCCGCTCCTGCTCGAAGCGGACCTGGGGCAGGGCGGGCGAGACGACGATCACCGCGTGGAGCATCTCACCCGGGTAGTCGACGCCCTCCGCGAAGGCCCCGCCCGACACCGCCATCAGCATCACCGGCGAGCCGCCGTCGCGCATCGCCTGGAGCGTGTCGCGGCGCTCCAGCTCGGTCGAGCGATCGGACGGGCGGAGGACGCGGCGGCCCGGCAGGGGAGGCATCCTCCGCCTCACGTCGTCGAGATACCGGTACGACGGGAAGAGCGCGAGGACGTTGCCGGGGCACGAGCGGGCGATCTCCTCGAGGAGGGCCGCCAGCTTCGGCGCGCTCCTCTCGCGCGACGAGTAGGTGGTGTCGATGTCGGTCGTCACGACGACCGTCCGGTTCTCCTTCGGGAAAGGAGAGGGGAGCTTCAGGATGTCGGTCCTCTGGGAGTCGAAGCCGAGGAGGTCGCGGTAGAACTCCGGCGGGCTCAGCGTGGCCGACATCGCGATGGTGGACGACGCTCCGTTGATGACGCGCGCGAGCTGCTTCGACGGGTCCTTGCAGAGGATGGACAGGCGCCTCCCGTTCGGGCCGTTCGACGCGAGGATGTCGAAAGCGGCGTCGAGCGTCCCGTCCCCCATCGCGAGCCGCGCCACGTCGTGGAACCGGGCGTAGTCGAAGTAGAGCGCGGCCACGGGGTCGTCCGGAACGCGCTCGCCCCCCGTGCGGAGGTCGGCGAGGTGGCGGACGAAGAGGGCCTCGAGCTCGAGCCGGATCTCGTCGAGGCGCTCCATCGACAGCGACACGAGGTCGCTGATCTCCTCGCCTGGATTGGCCTCCGGCAGCGATGCCGTGGCCTCCGAGACGAGCTGGCGGATGGCGCGAGCCGCGTCCTCGGCCGCCTGTGCGGTCTTCGCGGACGAGAGCCCGAACGACCGTTCGAGGGCGTTCAGCGTCTCGTCGCGCAGCTCGGGGGAGTAGTAGCCGCGGCCCCGGTCGACCAGGTTGTGCGCCTCGTCCACGAGGAGGATCGCGTCGGCGAGGGCGAGCGGGTCGCGCGCGGGGGCGAGCGAGACGATGGGGTCGAAGATGTAGTTGTAGTCGCCGATGACGAGGTCGGCCCGCTCGGCCAGCTCCAGCGACACCTCGAACGGGCAGACCACCTCGCGCCGCGCCTCCTCGAAGACGAGGTCGGGGTCGAGGTGCCGCTCGCTGTCGAGGAGCCGCTCGAGGAGGCCCGAGGCCTCCATCTTCGCTCCGTAGTCCTTGGCGTACGCGCAGTGGCTCTCGTGGCACAGGACCACGTCGTTCGCGCACATCCGCTCCTTGGCGCGGAGCCTCACGGAACGGAACGAGTCGCCCTCGATCGTCGCGAGCGTCTTCGTGAACATCTCCTGCTGCGTCGTCTTCGCCGTCAGGATGAACAGGCGGCGGTTCGACGCGAGCGCGGCGCGGAGGAGCGGCGTGAGCGAGGCCGCCGTCTTGCCGATCCCGGTGGGCGCCTCGACGAGCAGGTGGTCGCCCTGGTACGCGGCTCGGCCGACTGACGTCATCATCTCGCGCTGTCCGGGCCGCCAGACCTCGAACGGGAACCGGATCGTCTTCGCCTCCGCCGCCTTCGCCTCGGCCAGCGCCTCCATCGAGAGCCTCTCGTCGATCAGGGCGCGTATCCGCACGCAGAGGTCGCGCAGCGTCCTCTCGGCGTCGTGGATCACGGCGTGGATCTGCGTCCGGCCCGACTCGATGTCGGCGAGGACGAGCCGCCCCACCACGTCGTGCCCCTCCGAGGCCACGGCCAGGAGATACCAGCGGAGCTGCAGCTGGAACCGCTCGAAGCGCGGCGACCCGACCAGCTTCGACAGGTCCTCCGAGAAGTGGATCGACTTCACCTCGTCCACCACCACGCGGCCGCTCTCCACCTCGTGGTAGCGCCCGTCCAGGCGCCCCTCGAACGTGGCCGTGAAGTCGTCCACCGGAAACGTCAGCTTCACGCCCTTCTCGGTGTGGTAGCCGGGGATCGAGTCCTGGAAGTCGCCCAGCACGCGGCGGTGGACGGCCTGGCCGATCCAGAGCCGCTCGAAGCCCTCCCCCCGGTCGAACCCGATCCTCCGCGAGGCGCCGCCGAGGAGCGTCGCGGGGGAGACCGTGATCGTCTTCCGGGCGAGGTCGATGCGAACGGTCACGGAGGGGATTGTAGATATTCGCGCTCCCCGGGCGCGGGACCGCTAAAATGCGGGATCTTGAGACGCCCTCTCCGCATCGCCAGCGCCCTCGTCATCGCGCTCCTCTTCGCGGCGTTCGTGGCTCGCCCGCTGGAGGCGGCGAAGCGGAGGAGGCGGAACCTCCGGCCTGCTCCTGCGGCGCCGGCCCTTTCCGGGGAGCTCGCGGACCGGCTGGCCACCCTGGCGAAGAAGTCGGGTTTCGGCGGGTCCCAGCTCGGGATCGCGGTGGCCGAGGTGGGGAAGGGCGCCAAGCCCGTCCTCCTCTTCAACGGGGACAAGCCGCTCATCCTGGCGTCCACCACGAAGGTCTTCACCACGTCTTCGGCTTTCGACAAGCTGGGGACGGACTACAAATTCAGGACGCGTCTCTACCGCGACGCGGAGATCACCGCCGACGGCACGCTCAACGGGCGCCTCATCGTGGTGGGCGGGGGAGACCCGGCGATCTCGGGCCGCCTGTACGACAACGACCCGCTGGCCGCCTTCCGGATGTGGGCGGACGCTCTCGCCCGGATGGGCGTCCGGAAGATCCGCGACGGACTCCAGCTCGACACGTCGTTCTTCGACGACCTGCAGATCCACCCGGACTGGCCCGCGGAGCAGGAGCAGAACTGGTGGCAGGCGCCGATCTCGGCCCTCTCGTACAACGACAACGTGGTGCTGGTGCGCGCCACGGGGAGCGGGCGCCCCGGCGTGCCGGCGCAGCTCGGGTTCCTGCCGTTCGGACCGCCGCTCCTCACGGTGCGGGGGCGCGTCACCACGGTGCCCGGCTACGGGAGCAACGTCCGGGTCCGGCGCGAGGCCGGGAGCCGCGAGGTGCTGGCCTCCGGGCTCGTGGGCCGGAACGCCACCTGGACTGGCGACGTCACCGTGCCCGATCCCCCGCTCTATTTCGCCGGGGCGCTCCGTGCCGCGCTCCGCGAGGCCGGCATCGAGCTGGGGGGCGACTCGCTGGTGAAGCCGCACGCCAACAAAGGGGCGCTCACGCTGCTCCACACCCACGAGACACCCATCCTGCCGGCCATCAGCATCTGCAACAAGAGATCGCAGAGCTTCTACGCCGAGCAGATCCTGAAGACGCTGGGCGCCGAGGGCCAGGGACGCGGCACCTGGGAGAACGGCGAGAAAGAGGTACGGTCTTTCCTCCAGCGGCTGGGCCTCGACCCCTCGCACTACGAGCTGGTGGACGGCTCCGGGCGCTCCCGCGCGAACCGCGCGAGCCCCGTGGCGTATCTCGACTTCCTCGAGGCGCTCGCGACCCGCTGGGACAAGTTCCCGCTCTACGAGTCGTCGCTCGCCGTCTCGGGCGACATGGACGGCTCGCTCCGGCACCGGATGCTCGGCCCGTTCACGAAGGGACGGGTCCACGCGAAGACGGG
>Ga0154020_10008379_pt1 | contig 11990 bp, 14 predicted proteins | sample Klosneuvirus_201_FD_109709 | JGI IMG/M metagenome (GOLD analysis project Ga0154020, IMG submission 109709) | Active sludge microbial communities from wastewater, Klosterneuburg, Austria - Klosneuvirus_20160825_MG | ecosystem: Engineered > WWTP > Aerobic digester > Activated sludge | place... | reverse complement strand
GCAGAGAGCATAGGGCAGAGAGCATAGGGCAGAAAGCATAGGGCAGAGAGCATAGGGCAGAGAGCATAGGGACGGTCCGCAAACAGATTTTCCTGTGATTCAATAGGCTATAGACAAGTAAAAAAAAGGCAGTTGGATTGAATGCTCATTAATTCTCAACGAAAACAAATTAGCGGAAATTAGCGGCGGATGAACGTTTTTTTAGAACACAGATAACGCTGATGAATTTCAAAAAAAATTAACACAAATTTGATCATCTGGTCGACAGCGCTGAACCTATCTCACAGGGGCATGCATCACCCTATATCGCTTAGGCATTGTCGAAGGGCGGTCCCTGAGCCTGTCGAAGGGTAATTGCCGAAGTCTTCTCTTCGTGCCGCCCAAGTTACTCCCAAAGGGTGTATCCATAGGATGCATTCATCACATCGTAACTGAACAAAAAAAACTCCCGCTAGCAATGCGGGACAGGCTGTGTGAAGGGAGACTTTCAAGCACGGTTCTGTGTGAACACAGAGGAGAGATACCCCTGTCTGACCCGATTATGTTTTCACAGCGGACAGCAGGAAAAGACATAATAGTTAGTTGGGCATATCAATTTCAATATGATACCTATAATAAATTAACTTTATGTATAAATGAGATTGGATACGGTGGCTTTTTATCAGCAGTGCAGGGCAAAAGCTACCTACAAAGACAGACATCGAACACTATAAACTAACATGATGAAACCCTATTTATTTACCCTGTTGTTACTCATTTTTCCGCTTAACATTTTTGCCCAGAATGATCTATCGCCGGATGAGAATCGTGTAACCTTTATCTTGAATATAAGCTGACTGTTAAATGACAATCTTGAGGTACTGAAGGGGGAGTACATTAAAACAGAAAGTAACGGTAAAGACTCGATCTTTACCTGCAAATATTTAGTGCCGGGTTTTACAACTTATATCAAATCAGGTGGTAAAGGTGCAGTTTTTGATGCTTTGTCCGGAACCATCCCGCTGCCTATATTTATCAGTCTTGTCGACAAGCTTAATAGCTTCATGTACAGTTTAGCATATGTAAAACACGACTCCGAAACCGATCCGGAACTTAAAGCCAAAGCTAATAACCTTAACGTGCAAAGAATAATCGTGTTTATTAAGCAGAACTATGAAAAAACAGAGGTAACATCTGCTCTTACCCTTTACCTTATTTCCGGATGGAACTTACTCTGTTGCCGTTTTGAACAATGCCGCTAAAAAAGCTGCAGCCGAAGCCCGTCAGGTGATTGTGCCGAAACGAATATTCAGCTACAATTGTAATGAAGCACCCAACAAGCGGAGTGAATTCAGTAATAAACAGACTTCTTCCGTTTTTAAAAACGGTAAGTGGCTGATTTCCAATAAAGCACGCTACCCTGATAGAAGAAGCGGCTGGGAGAAAATGTTTATGGTTGATTTTAACAGTACCGGTGCGGTTGATTTTGAGTTAACCGGCTCTTTCACGAATAACGGTTCGGTGGATACGGCTTATTATGGTTATTTATTTGTTACTACCTGCAAGGATGCTTTATTGGGTTATCATGTTGATTTTTTATTCAACAAAAAGAACCACACATTTTCAGTGTATACGTTTCCGCTTAAAAGTGACCAGCTCCCCAGTACAGGCGTGAAGAATTATATCTTAAAAAACGAGGCATGCACTGCACCTGAATCGGCTACAGCCGATGTGCTTGGCGTTAGGCGCTATAAAGGGAATATCCTGTTTTCGGTGAACAGTGAAGTTGTTTACACAATGGCGGATGAGCATGCAGGATGTCTGCTGAGCACTGCTGCTGATGTCATGGTTGTCAACAAAGCTGAGCTGGAAGTGGACGATATACTTTTTGACTACTCACCAGACAGCGAAAGCACTTATTTTAAAATAGTGCCGCATTGATTGACCAGCCTACAGCAGCTTAAAAGCTCTGTTACTTACAATAATCCGTATTGAAGAGAAGTGGTTTAGCTCCCTAGTCCCCGGGGCGAGGGGATGGTACTGCATTATGTTTTAAAGTGTACAGTGGTGCGTGAATCAACGAACCGTATATAAGCGTAGTATGGTTATGGTCCGGGGTAGGGAAATTTGCCTGTACGGCAGAAATAAATGAGTCATTGGTTACATTATAGCGGACAGCGTTGCGCTTATATTTTACCTTTGTCCGCAATTCCGAATTCATTAGTCTGAAAAATCCGCTTAAAGCTTACAATGGTTGAACTGCATGATCATGCCTTGCCTGACGTTGAACTGATAGCTCCAGCTGGTTCATACGAATCCTTAATTGCGGCCATCCATGCAGGTGCTCATGCCGTTTATTTCGGTGTGGAACAGCTCAATATGCGAGCGCGATCCTCTGTCAATTTTACATTGGAAGATCTTGAAAAAATCAGCCGGATCTGTGGCGAACGCCATGTCAAGACCTATCTGACGCTCAATACCATTCTCTATAGTCACGATATCAGCCTGATGCGAACCATCGTATCCCACGCAAAGGCTTCGGGCATTCATGCCATTATTGCCTCAGATCATGCGGTACTGGCATATGGTAAGCAAATCGGAATGCCGATGCACATCTCTACACAGGTCAACATCACGAATATTGAGACGGTAGAGTTCTATGCCGCGTATGCAAACGTGATGGTGCTCTCGCGTGAGCTCAGCCTCAGTCAGGTGGCGGAAATCGTCCGCGAAATTCACCATAGACAAATTAAAGGACCTTCTGGCGAATTGGTCCGTGTTGAAGTTTTTGCTCATGGGGCATTATGCATGGCTGTCTCCGGCAAATGTTACCTTAGTCTTCATACCTATTATGCCTCAGCCAACAGAGGAGCATGCCTGCAAAATTGCCGACAGTCCTACGTGGTCACCAGCAAAGAGGATGGAACCGAGTTTGAGGTGGACAACGAGTATATCATGAGTGCTAAAGATCTTTGCACCATAGCTTTTCTCGACAAAGTGCTGGGGGCCGGTGTGGGGTTGTTAAAAATCGAAGGAAGAGGAAGGTCCCCGGAGTATGTGGATACGGTTGTCAGCTGTTATCAACAAGCTATCCAGGCTATACAGGAGGGCACTTATACTAAGGAGAAAATCGAAGATTGGACCAGGAGATTGTCAACAGTGTATAATCGTGGATTTTGGGACGGTTATTATCTCGGACGAAAAATCGGCGAATGGAACGATGCTTACGGCTCCAAGGCCACGGAACGAAAAATCTTTTTGGGGCAGTGCGTCAAATATTATCCCAAAATCATGGTTGGTGAATTCGGCATGGAGGCCCATGCCCTCACGAGGGGGGATGAAATTCTGATTATTGGTCCTTCGGTGGGTGTGATCAGGGCTCAGATCGAAGAGATGAGGAAGGATAATGTTAATGTTGATAAAGTGGAAAAAGGGGATCGGTTTTCCATCAGGATTCCCGCAAAAATCACCACATCCTGTAAACTCTATAAAGTAGTGAATACGTGATGGTCAGTGTTACGTTTTACAGGGAAAAATGTATAGGCTGCAATGGTTGCGTGGAAGCCGCCCCGGAAAGGTGGCGGGTCTCCAGACATGATGGCCGCTGCAACCTGATAAAAGGAATCGAAAAAAAAGGGATTTATTCAGTCCGGGTGCGAGAGGAAGAATACGAATCGAATACAGCTGCTGCATCGATTTGCCCGGTCAGAGCCATTCAGGTAAAACGAATTTAATGGTACGGATTGACAATGCACCCCTACAAAATGACCGCGCATAACCACATATTGATACCTGTTCTTTGGATATCAGGTTTTGCATACCTCTACACCGATTAATACAAATCGTAAACTTAAAACACTCGCCACTCTAATGACAATAGGGCTACTTCACATAGCACCCAAATACAGGGCCCACACTCGGTTCACAATTCGTTGTCACACAGCGCCAATCCATCACAGTACAACCTACCAAAGGGTAAGTTGTACTGTTTCAAAATAATAGTGGACAAATTTGTCCACTATTAAAAAAATGGCTTATCTTTGCTTCGAAAAATGACAGCAGATGTTCTCAAAAGCTTGTGAATATGGAATCAGGGCATCCATTTACATTGCTCAACAATCGCTTTTATCGAGAAAAGTGAATTTAATTGATGTTTCTGAGGCCATTGAATCGCCAACAGCGTATACTTCAAAGATTCTGCAAAAACTATCACGGAACAGCATCATTAATTCAGAGAAGGGGCCAACGGGTGGTTTTTCTATGGATAAAGTGAAATTAGAAAACGTTAAACTAAGTTCTATTGTATTTGCTATTGACGGAGAAAACATTTATCACAGCTGCGGATTAGGGCTAATAAAATGTAATGAAAAAATGCCCTGTCCAGTCCATCATAAGTTTAAGGTAATCAGAGAGGAATTAAAGAAAATGATGGAAACAACGTCCATTAAATCATTAGTGGTTGACGTTGAAAAAGGATTAACCTTTTTGAAACGATAAGAGACATGACTACAAGCACTGGCAAATAGTTATAATTAATAAAAGAAAAGCATGGAAACAAAAAACATAGTTATAAAATCAAATACTAATCCGAAAATGATACGTCTTGAATCAGGAAATACATTCAAGGTATTGCAAGTTGCTGGAAGTGCCGGAATGAATATGCCTGAACATATTAGCACTAAAGAGGCTGTAATCATTGTTCAAAAAGGTACCGCCATGCTAAAAATGAATGGCATTGATCATGTAGTCAAACTAAACGAATCATTCATTGTGCCAGCTGGAGAAAAACATGCGTTACACCTAACTGAAGATTTTCAGGCCGTTGTCATCATGGAATGTAATTCTGAAATCAAATTCATAAACAGTTAAAAATATACATCATGAAAGAAAATCAAATTATCGGAGAGTTGGTAGCCAATGACTACCGCACCGCATCCGTATTTAAAAAATACGGTATTGACTTTTGTTGTCAAGGCAACCGAACGATTCAAGAGGCATGTGACAAGAAAAATATTGATACACAGAAGGTATTAGAAGATTTAAAGGCTAAGGTGCAGGCGAATAGTGAGACTACGACCGATTATCAATCGTGGCCACTTGACTTATTAGCAGATTATATTGAAAAGATACACCACAGTTACGTTCAAGAGAAAACCATAGAAATACAGCCTTATTTAGATAAAATCTGTAAAGTACACGGAGAACACCATCCCGAACTCATGGACATAAGAGAAGAATTTAATGCCAGTGCAGGTGAGCTTGCTGCGCATATGAAAAAGGAAGAACTGATTTTATTTCCTTTCATCCGGAAGATGGTAAAAGCAAAACAGGAAAGTACTAAAATAGATGCCGCACATTTTGGGACCGTTAAAAATCCTATACAGATGATGATGGATGAACACACCGTGGAAGGGAATCGCTTCCGGAAGATTGAAGAATTAAGCAATAACTATACGCCACCTCTAGATGCCTGCAACACCTATCGTGTTTCGTTCGCGTTACTTAAAGAATTTGAGCAAGATTTACACCTCCATATTCATTTGGAAAATAATATTCTGTTTCCAGGAGCCATGGAAGTAGAGAAAGAATTAGTATAAAAAACAGGATATAGGGCGCTTCTGATAACTACCCCATTTTTATATTTAAGGGCGCTTCTAATAACTATCAAAAGGTAATAATACCTCTTATAATGAGCTGACAATCAATACGGATATTTAATTATCACTGGTTTATTAGAGGCGTCCTTAAGTATTGCAAGGTACTGACCATCCATTAGTCCCTTTAATGATATCGCCGCATCTACCCAAAATCCCCCCGGACTTGATGGACCTGATTCCTACCGGGAATCTTTTGAAGGTCCTTCAAGTGTCGGCGTCAGAGGAGCTATAGGGAAAAGTGCGGCAAATGCAAATGATAATAGGGCCGGTGCAGCAGGTGGTAGAGCCATTTGATTCTTCAGGAAACCGCCTATTAAGGACTATTTTGTCCTAATAATAATGTACTTTTGGTTGTCATTGCATAGACACACCGCAGTTTTACCAGTTTCCTTGGTTCAATTTCGGTGAGTTTTTACATTTTATCAACCAAAGAATTATATCATATGAAATCTTTATTTTCCTCTTTTCCCAGCAGGGTTATATGCACAATTGTTTTGATTTTGGTCCTGTTGCAGTCGGGGTCCAGCCAAAATGTGGGTATTGGAACTGACGACCCAACACACAAACTGACTCTGCAATCACTTTCGGATAGTACATTATTTCGGTTGATTGGTCCGGATATGCATGGACATGGCGCTCGGTTTAACTACGGAGATTATAATTATGTATATATCGAGGAAGATTTAGATGACGGTCTGAAAATATATGCCTACGGGCGAACAGCTATTATGGGAGGAAATGTAGGAATTGGTACAGTTACTCCTGATGCAAAATTAGAAGTAGCAGGCGAGGTAAAAATAACAGGGGGGGCACCAGGTGATGGCAAAGTTTTAACTTCTGACGCTACTGGTTTGGCCAGTTGGCAGCCGCCTGCACCTTCTCCTGGGACAAATGATCCGAGTGTGAGTATCTGCTGTCAGCGCTGGATGACCAAGAACCTAGATGTGGCTACCTATAGAAATGGGGATCCAATACCCAGAGTGGACGATGCCACAGCATGGGCTGCCTTGACTACCGGGGCCTATTGCTATTTTGATAATGATAGTTTTTCCTATGCGGCCAGGTATGGTAAACTTTACAATTGGTATGCAGTCAATGATTCAAGGGGTCTTGCCCCTGAAGGGTGGTATATACCGACTGATTTTGAATGGACCACTTTAGGCACTTGTCTTGGTGGAAGTGCATTAGCCGGTGGTCCTATGAAGGATATCGGCACAACGATTTGGGATCCCCCCAATACCGGGGCAACCAACTTAAGCGGTTTCACTGGCCTTCCAGGTGGCTACCGTTTCGACACTGGAGTATTTGCCGGCATTAGCACCTACGGCCTCTTGTGGAGTTCTACCGAGAACGATGCAGTCACTGGCTGGAACCGGAACTTGAACTTCAACGATGACGACCTCGGCAGGGCCAGCAGCAATAAGCAATTTGGGTTTTCTGTTCGATGTCTCAGGGATTAGACTATTTGGTTATCAGACACTTGAGAAAAATATAGAAAAACTACGTTTTTATAAGTGTTTCAAATAAATCCAAATAAACGCTAACACCGGCTTGACATTATGGCAGATAATCCTTTGCGCGATACTTTGTTCTATGAAAGAGATTAAACTGCCTTGAAGTAGAAAATGGCAAACGCCGGGCGTAATGCTAAAAACGTTAATCATTTAGCACAATTGGAATCAGAGTACCCGTGTCTGGAATTTAGTCTTCCTCATCATTAGGTTTTTCCATCACCAGATAGCAGCCATAAAGAGCTATGGTTACAGCAAGGCTCGTAAGCCCGTACATAAAAATACCACGAAAATCAGGTAGCAGATCTAAAATGGTTAATACACAACTTACCAGGCCCAAGAAGCCACCAAGACCCATCAATGACCAGCCCATGATATTACGCCTGGCAATGCGATATCGGCTATAGTTTTCCAAAATAGAAGTGATTTCTTCAACAGATAATCCTTGATTTGTTAACTCCTCCTTCACCAGGGATTTTGAAATATTGAGTTGCTGCCACCCATGGAAGAGCGTTTCATCGTTAGTATTTGCTTGCACCATAATAAAATTGTTGTGTTGGTCTGGAATCTCCACATAAGGGGAGAATTCCTGATTTTTCTTAATCCCCTCCCTGTATCGTGTCGATTTTACTAGACAATAATAAGTAAATATTGAATAGGAAGAAATTGTTCGAACCCATTGTTTTGTTTCGTTGACCTGCTTCCCGCCATAGCGGATATTCCCGACTCGACTAATTTGCCCCCAGCCAGATATCCTTATCTTGAAGATGAAACGTCATCGGATTATTCCTTGCGCTGTTAGGCCTTCTCGGCTGTAACGTTAAAATACCTGATCATACATCGCAGACTCAAACCAAAACACCAGCATTGACTATCCCCTTAGAAACAAAGAAGCAAGTCCTTGATGCATTCAACCATCATGACCTCGGATTATATTGTATTCAAATTTAACGTGACCATTACCATTTGCAGTAGCATATTGGGGGCAATTAATTATGGTTCATTCTCCGTATTAACTTATATACTGAAAATCCCGTACATACAAACTCAGCAAACCGCTAAATGCTTAAAAGAATCTGCATCAAGCAGAATCTTTCGTTGAGGTCAAAGGAATTCCTAAATTGGCTGCATATCATAAGCAAAACCATACGTATGCGCTATGTACCCCTTTCCATTACCAGGTATCGCACCATCTATCAAGGCATAAACGGGCTTGTATCAAGAGGCCTGGTCCTTTTTTTCCTTTTATCTCTTCAGCTCGTTTTCGCCCAGGGCCCTCCCGGATATACGCTATGCGCTGAAGAAGGTGAAATGTTTACCCTTCCGGAAAGAAGCCATGTAGCGTTTGGAGCCCAGGGAATGTTTAAATACCGCTACAATCAGACCGGGACGATCACCTTCAATAATGTAACCTTCGGAGACCCTATACCGGGTGTCCACAAATCAGGTTATTACCAGATTGCTGATGCGACTCAATCCATTAGCTCACTGTCATGGGCCATGCAGGCAATAAAAGCTCATCTCACTGGCACAACCCTGTTGAGCAATGCACAGATCAACTCCGTCGCCGATACCATCAAGGCAAATATATTTGTCGTCGGAGACACAGTGTCCTTAGTGCTGCAGGCATTTGACCTGGTGGATTATTATGAATCCAATAACGGGCCCCTGTTTCTCAATAGCGCCAGCCTGGGTGGATTCCCTAATGCCTTTGGGGCAAGTGATGGGTATGAACTGGTCAGGGCCGTCTTTCGCATACAGCAAGGTATCCGGGATTATGTATACACGCCAGGCAACGTGCTTAAGTATCTTTCCATCCTCGAAGGGAGAAAATTTAAGACCGCTGATTTTTTCCCTGGGGTATGTCCTTATCCGGAGGATCCGAATACCTCCTATACTGTCCAGATCAATGGCTCCATGCCAAAGGAGTATGGCAAAAGGACCGCCTGGTCCTCTACACCTGCACGCAGGCCTACCGGGTATTACCTTGCCCCGGGGAGTATCGGGATCGTGAAGGTTCCGGCCGCTATGGTCAATACGGATTTCAGGATATTGGTCGGTGCCCATACCTATGATCACACCGGAAGAAATAATGTAAAAAGATTTTTTAGGGTGACCACCACCTTTCCCATTACGGACACCATTACGCAGATAGTCAATCCGTTTGGCGGAAGCATTTACATCATCACGCCTTATGAGGCCGACCTGGGTAACGTCGATGTAGATCTGACCAATGTCGTTCCTGCTCCGTTCTTTTCAGCAAAGACCTTTAGCCAGACGTGCAGATCAATATGCCTTCCGTTTGCAGAGGCCAAACGACAACGCTTTCGGCCAGTGGTGCAGATACCTATATGTGGAGTAACGGGGCGACAGGGGATAGCATCCAGGTCAGCCCCATGTCAGACACGATCTATGCCGTGACAGGCACCTCTCAGGGGTGTAGCACAACAGTTGAAGCATTTGTGTCAGTCGATGAACTACCGGTAGTAGATTTAGGCAGCGATATTATTCTGGAGACCGAGCAGGATACCTTTTTACATGCAGGAGGTAAAGATTTAATCTACCTGTGGTCAACAGGTGAAGTGACAGCCTCTATCCTGGTACATTCAGCAGGTATATACTCGGTCATGGTGACCAATCTTGCTGGTTGCACAGCAACAGATTCAGTCGCAATCACCATCCTCACGCCCGTCACCGATCCGAATGAAACGTATCCCGTTACGGCATCACCAAATCCCACACATGACTTTATTGATATTATATGCACAGGAGCGTCAATTTCTGCTGTTCAGCTCATCGACTCACCGGGCAAAATAAACATGAGCGAAAAGGTTTTGGTTCTTGACGGAGCACCTTACCGGATACCTTTGTCAGGCCTGCCATCAGGCATGTATTTTGTAAGGATTACAACCGCTACAGGATTTACAAAGCTTATTCGGGTTGTAAAAAATTAAAAGCGCTTCTAATAACTATCACATAGTTAATCACAATGTTTGTAATGTATTGATAATTAACATGAATTTTTTGTCATCTCTCTGACATTAGAGGCGTTCTAGAGTTAAAGGAGTTCTCAAAGCTGATAGAATTTTACATGATCTATAAAAAAGAAAAGGCTCCCTAGAGGGAGCCTTTTCTTTTCAGCCGAATATGATTTATTTTGGCATCAACACAGTATCAATAACATGCACTACACCATTGCTTCCTTTTAGGTCGGTAGCAGTAACGGTTGCTTTCCCACCCTTGGCATCGGTTAGTATTACCTTATCACCATTTAGACTAGCAGTCAGCTTAGCGCCATTTACGGTAGTTAACTCGACCTTACCTTTACCTTTTTTAATAGCAGCAACTACTGCCGCTGCATCCAGGTTACCAGCAACAACATGGTAGGTAAGAATACCCGTTAGCGTTGCTTTGGACTCAGGTTTGAGCAGTGACTCTACTGTTCCTGCAGGCAATTTTCCAAAGGCAGTATTGGTAGGAGCAAAAACAGTAAAAGGACCTTTGCCTTTAAGGGTAGTCACCAGGTCAGCGGCTGTAACAGCGGCAACCAACGTGGTGTGATCTTTTGAACTAATGGCAATGTCCACAACATCATTTGTTTGAGCAAATGAGGAAAAAGCCAACATGACAATGGCAACTGAAAAGAATGATTGTTTCATTTAAATTATTTTTTTAAGTTTATAAAGCTATGAAAACGGCCTTTAGTTAAAAAGGTTTAAAAGTTTCTTTACTAACTGTGTTAAAATTTAAGTAATGACTGGACGTACATTTATTTTTGTCCCTCTAATGGCGTTTATTTGTTTGTGATCTTCCCCCGGGATGACTTGATAATTGACAAAAATGACAACGAAAACAACAAAATGACAGTCTATTTGTTTGTAGTTTTATTGAGGAGCTTGGTGCGCTTATCATTCAAAACCGTATCAACCAGACGATTTGATTTCATGCTCAATACTACTATCAGGTGATGGTGTTAATATAAAGGGTCAAGCTATATAACTTATGAAAACTTTAAACAGGAAACAGATGAAGTTAATGATCAAATTTAGTATTGGTATAATTGTCGTATTTGTTTTGTTTCAATCTTTTATCATGCTGTCTACGAATAATACTGAAGAACAGAAATATAAGGTCGTTCGTGCGTATGAAGATTTTGAAATACGATTTTATCCCTCTGTCACCATTGCAACGATTACTTCGGATGCCAAGACGTACAATGATCTTTCGGGGCCGGGGTTCCAAAAGCTTGCCGGCTATATTTTTGGTGGTAATGAGGCAAATACGAATATTTCTATGACCTCACCTGTTCATATGGATGTGAATGAGGGTGGTTCTACCATGAGTTTTGTAATGCCATCTGAATATTCAAAAGAGACCCTGCCCAAGCCGACCGACCCCAGTGTCCGCATCATCAACACTGAAGATGAATATGTGGCTGCCATTCGATTTGGCGGATTTGCCTCCGATCAGGATCGAAAGTTCTTTACAGAAAAGCTTCAAGATCTATTAAAAGAAAATTCGATCACTTCGTATGGGCACTATAGATTTCTAGGGTATGACCCTCCATACCAAATGACGGACCGCCGAAATGAAATTGTGGTGGCTGTTAAATGGAAAGAATAGCAGCTTTTTAGGTATATTGGCTACTCGTCTACAATCAATAGTAACCCAATTACATAAAAATATGTTTCTAAAACTGTTTGCCATTGCCTTACCTGTATTCTTTGCCATTGATATGATCTGGCTCGGATTGGTCGCTAAAGATTTTTATCGAGCTCAAATAGGCGCATTAATGAAGCCCGAAGTAAATTGGACTGCAGCCATTATTTTTTATCTGATTTTC
>Ga0154020_10008378_pt1 | contig 11991 bp, 5 predicted proteins | sample Klosneuvirus_201_FD_109709 | JGI IMG/M metagenome (GOLD analysis project Ga0154020, IMG submission 109709) | Active sludge microbial communities from wastewater, Klosterneuburg, Austria - Klosneuvirus_20160825_MG | ecosystem: Engineered > WWTP > Aerobic digester > Activated sludge | place... | reverse complement strand
GTTGCTACTTTAAGGAAATTTCTTCCATCAAAACTTCTTTCAACTTCAAAATGACTATTGTTTACCTCTGTAGCGGTAGCCCAATCAAGAACTACATCCTTATTATTTTGCATTAATTTGGCTTTAAAACGCAACCAAGTTACCGGTGCTGCACCTCCATTAAATCCGAAATCGAATGTAAAGTTAGCATCATTGTCTTCTATACCGCTCAAGGTATCATCACCGTTGTCGCTTACAGACTGCATATTTGGACGAAGCCAAATATTTCCGGACACTAATCCTTCCCCGTTATTATCTGTCATTGTATCACCGGCAAATGAATTAAAGTAATCGGTAGAGTTGTGCAATGGACCTCCTGTTAGGAAGTTAGAAGCTGCAATACGCAGTTTGTAAACACCGGCACCTAAATTAACAAATTTGTATAGACCTCCAGAATTGGTAGTTGTTGAATCCACCTTTGTTTCTGCATTGCCATCGTCGTTTAAGTCGCGGTACAGATATACTTTTACGTTTGCAATTACACCTTCAGGGTTTCCACCTGCCGGATCGTAATCACCATCAGAATTTAAATCATGGTAAACTAAGTTTCCAAGAGCCAAATTAGGAGAAACAAAACCAAAATCAATAGTTAGGTTCGATTGATTATCAGGTTGATCTGTAATTGGGTCTTCATCTGATTCACTTGTTGGTTCAGATTTAGAACCTAAGGTAACAGTTTCAGAAATAGATGAGAAGAATACTGAGGTGTGCCCAAAGCCTAATGGGTCGGTAGCACTACCATTATTGTTGTTATCAACATCGGCAGTTGTAGTTGTGGTTGGAATTGTGGCTCCATTTAAAATTCCTGAATTTAAAGCAGAAGTGATTGCAACCTGGTAGTTTCCGGCATTTAAGCCACCAAAATAGTATCTTCCTGTTGCATCTGTTGTTGTAGAGCTAATTTGATCTCCGTTAGAATTTAGCAAAGCAACATTTACGCCACCAATTCCTATTTCGCCTGCATCTTTAGTACCATTTGCGTTGTTATCCCACCAAACACGGTTACCAATACTGTATCCTGTGAATCCAAAATCATAGGATCTGTTTTCACCACTAGCAGGAGAAGTAATATTACCTGAAGTTACATACGAACCTGCGTCGGTTCCATTGTTATCGGTAGTAGAAGTTCCTTTAGCAGTTGAAGTTACTTGATAATGTAAAATTGAATCTTGATTTTCTTGAATTCTGATTTGGTAAGTTGTACTTGCTGATATTCCGGAGTTACCATCAAAATAATAGTAACCTGTAGCATCAGTTGTTGCAGAAATGTTGAGGAATGTTCCTGAACTGTTATATAATCCTAAAGTAACTCCTTTAATACCTCTTTCACCTGCATCTTGTATACCGTTTGCATTAGCATCAAACCATACATAATCACCAATTAATACTTTGTTAAATCCAAAGTCGATGGTAAGGTTAGATTGATTGTCAGGAGTATTAGTTCCTGAAACAGCATCAGACTCACCGGTAGGTTCAGCTTTAGAACCTAACACAAATGCTTCGGAAATAGAAGTAAAAGTGATGCTAGTTAAACCAACAGGGTCAGTTGCTCCTCCGTTATTATTATTATCAATATCAGCATTTCTATTAGTAGTAGGAATAACTGCTCCTAAAAGTACTCCGGATGTTTTTGGAGAAGTTACAGCTACCTGATAAGTGCCGGCACGTAAACCAGCAAACCAGTATTTTCCATTGGCATCGGTAGTAGTTGTTGCTATTTCGGCACCTGCACTATTTAAAAGCGATAGATTAACACCTGCAATACCTGATTCACCGGCATCTTTGATTCCGTCATTATCGGTATCTAGCCAAACCAAATTACCAACACTGTATCCTGTAAAACCAAAATCATAACTCAAATTGCTACCTGCAGATGGTGAAGTAAAAGCCTCTGTAGATATATATGAACCTGAATCTGCACCGTTATTATCGGTGGTGGAAGTACCTGCTCCTTTTGAGGTAACACTTAAACCGGACAATGGTGTTTGAGTTTCATCAATACGTATAGTGTAAGAAGTACTTGCTAATAATCCATCTGCTGCATCAAAGGAATAGAATCCGTTGGCATCAGTAGTTGTTGTACTTACTACAGCATCAGCAGTGCAAGTTTTGGCAAATCGTATATCAAGATTGTCAATTACAATTGTTTCAGATCCTGTAAGACCTGAAGCTTCAGAAAACTGAATTCCTTGAATTGTATTAAGTCCTGAAGTGGTTGGAAATGAATATGTATAAGTAGCATAAGTTGTACCTCCTGATGGATCAATATCAGCAAGAGTAACGTAGCTGCTACCATTATAATATTGAAGTCTTAAAACACCATTGCTGGATGCTCCATCCTTTATTTGCATTCTAACAATAACTGAATCGAAAGAATAAGAAGGTGGCGTGATTAATCTATTTGCATTATCACCATCACCAATTACTAATGCATCACCACTGATAGATGCGCCGCCTGTGAGTGAAAAACTACCATTAAAATTAAGGCTACCATCATTATCAGAAATAGAATTTGAACTAAAGTCGGTTGCAACGTTATCTCTAACACAGCCGCCTCTTTGAACCAGTTTAACAATTACACCTTCAATACCGCTTTCATTTGCATCTTGCACACCATCCACATCTTTATCTAGCCATACATAATCTCCAATGGCAGTTGGATGAAAGCCAAAATCGAAAGTGAGGTTTTGTCCACTTGAAGGTGAGGTAATATTTCCGGTAGTAACATAACTACCTGCATCTGTTCCATTATTATCGGTGGAGGAAGTTCCCTGACCGGTTAGAGTTGCTTTTAATCCTGATAATTCATGTTGATCATCAATAATTCTGATTTGGTATTGGGTACTTGCTGCCAAACCATGTTCAGCACTGTTAAAATTATACAAGCCGTTAGAATCTGTAATAACAATAGCAGGGGTGCATGCTTCTGAGAATGTAATGCTAAGATCATCTACATATACTATATCACCGCTTGCGTAACCAGTAGCTCCTTCTTTAAAACGGATTGAACTCATTTTTAATAAACCGGGAAAGTTTAGAGAGTTAAAATTATAGGTTCTGTAAAAGGTTTCAATAGAACCTACTGCATCGGTTAAACCGTATAGTTGTGCTAATGTTACCCATGATGCTATGGTACTATCATAATACTCAATTAAAAAATCTTCGGTTTTATCAACACCTGTTTGTTTCAGTTTAAACGAAACCCTAACAGTATCAACCCTATAGTTTGATGGTTGATTGATATTTCTTGTTCCCACACCGGAGGTTCCTTTAATTTGCAATTCACCACCTGTAATTGTAGAAGCTGATCCTCCTGATCCGCCGGTAACAGTCCAGTTACCATCAAAATTTACGAAATTGCTACCGGTAAAATTATGCGAGGTACTACTAAAGTTAGTAGAAGCAGTTTTTGTATTACAGCCACCATAAAGCAAATTGCCTGAGCTGTTGTACAAACCAACTTCAACACCTTCAATTCCTGCTTCATTATTATCTTGAACTCCATCTGCATCTGCATCAAACCATACATAATCACCAATTGTAAAACGATAAAAACCAAAGTCAACCGTTAAGTTAGATTGATTATCAGGTTGTGAGCTGATTAGGTCTTCATCACTTTCGTTGGTAGGTTCTAATCGGCTTTTTAGAGTGATGGTATCTGAAATGCTTGTATAACTAATTGACGGAGTATTTCCGCTGTTATAAGTTCCATTTCCATTGCTGTTATTGTCAACATCATCGGTTAAAGTAGCTGAAGATCGGGTTGATCCGGCTAAGGTTCCAGAACCTAATGAAGATGTTACAGCAACTTGGTAAATTCCTGAAGGCAATCCTCCAAAGCGGTAAACTCCATTAGCATCTGTTATTGTAGTTGCAATTTGAACACCGGATGAATTTAAAAGCGATAAACTCACATTTGGAATACCTGCCTCACCTGCATCGATAACTCCGTCGTTATCGTTATCCCACCATACTTTATTACCAATTGAATAGCCTTTGTATCCAAAGTCGAAAGTTAAATCTGAACCGGTGGCCGGAGTAGAAATATTTCCGGAGGTAGTATAGCTTCCTGCATCGGTTCCATTATTATCGGTAGAGGTTGTTCCTGCATTGGTACTTGTAACTGACAAGTTGGATATTGTGCCTTGTGATTCTGCTATTCGTATTTGGTAGCTAGAACTTGGGCTTAAATCGTGTTGTAAATTGTTAAAGTTGTAATATCCTGAAGCATTAGTTGTGGCAGTGGCATTAAAGCAAGTCTTTTTAAATTGGATATCAAGATTATCTACATTTACAAACCTGGCAGCAGCGTAAGTACCTTCTTTAAATCGAATACTGTCTATTGTTGTAATTCCGCTTACAACAGTATAACCTGATCGGGTAAGATTACTGTATTTAAACTTGGCATAAGCTGTTGACATGCTATTTCCTGTAACGGTGGCTAAAGTTGCCCATGAAGACCCATTATGATACTCAATCACAATATTTTCACTATTTGTAAAACTGCTAGATTCTTTAAGATCAAACGTAATTAAAACACTATCATGAGCATAAACTGTTGGTATAGTAACCTTGCGTTTAGCGGCACCGGCATTTCCTGAAACTAAAAGTTCACCCGATGCAATAGTTGTACCCGAACCTGATAAGATCCAATTACCTCCAAAAGCATATGAACCATCATTATCTGAGGCTGAACTAAAATCAGTAGCTGCATTATTAGATTTACAAACTTTTATTGGATTTCCTGAGGTTGAATAAAGATCTAAAACAACGCCGCTAATTCCTGATTCATTATTATCTTGAATTCCATCTGCATTGCTATCCATCCAAACATAATTTCCAATTTCCAAAACTCGGTAACCTGCATCAATTGTATAATTATTTTTTGACACTCCTGAACCGGAAGGGTTCATGGCTATTGGCTCTGTAAAACCATTGGCAATATTAGGATCGGAGTTGTTATCGGTTGCAGCTGTAGAATTTTGGGTAGTGACCAGTGAAGTAGTGTTTATAAACTTCACTTTATAATTTGCAGCACTAACAATAATAAAATTGTAGTAACCCGGATTGCCTGAGCCATCATTTGCTGTTATTGTAGTTTGATTAAGGGTATAAACATTACTACCTGAACTTGTTTCTTTATATAATTCTACGGTTATTCCATTTAATCCAAAACTTGCAGCCTCATCAAACAGACCATTTGAGTTTTGATCATTCCAAACTCTATTTCCCAAATTTCCAAAGGGAGGTGCAAAACCAAAATCATAGGAGTGATTATTATGACCATGATCACCTGTGGTCATACTTATCATTGGAAAATTAGAACTATTGAGGGATGCGTCATTATCGCTTTGATCGGCCGCTCCATTTCCTAAAATGTTAATTTGGCTTAAGACAAGCCCGTTAAGATCAGCAGTGCCTGCCGTTCCGGAAGAATTCCAATCAGCACTTCCAACTCTAATGTTATATGCTGTATTAGGAGAAATTGTTAAATTGTAATCTACTCCATTTCCATCCGTACCGGCACGAGTTGTAAAATAATAATTGCCGGATGAATTGGTGGTGATGGTTCCAACTTGAACATCGTCGGCATTACCTGCAATACCGTCGGTGCCATTGGTAAACAAAAATATAGAAACATTTGCAATACCGGACTCACCTGCATCTTGAATTCCATCTGCATCCGAATCATTCCAAACTCTATTTCCTATTTCAATGGCTGAATTTGAACCAAATAATTCCAAATCTCCTAATCCATTAGCTTTCGAAAAATCACCTGTTTGGTCGCCTTCGTACATTTCATAATCACGAGAGTTAACACCTGTGGTATTGTTAAACCAGCTTACACCTCCAGACCAAATATCCATTGGATCCATGGCGATTGTAACTACTTCATTTTTACCAGGGAAAATTGCAGAGCTTCCCATGTTAACATTTTTATGATAACGACTATTTTGTGAGGCGCCATTATATTTTTCTAAACCATCTTCAAAATAAAATTCACCTCCTTGTGGTCCTTGAAAAGAAAAAGTACCTAAAGTGGCGGGTTTAGGACTACTCGGACCTTCTTTTGCGTTGTTTTCTATTTCATATGAACAAGTGTTAGGGTTGTAATAAGCCCTGAAAATATCACCTAATGCCCAAGCAGAGCGCAATTCTGTTCCTGTCATCATTCGATTTTGATGTGCTATTTGATCACCAAAACGATCTCTATAGGAAAGAATCATTGCACCCTCGTCGTCAAATTCAATATCCGTAAACATAGGTTGTGCATTGTGAGTTAACAATAAGCTTGTTAAAGTTGGTGCAGGCAATCTGTTGTTCCAAACTTCGTAGGTTTCGTTATACCCGTCTTGGTTGTTGCCACGATCAAAGTTCATCGGAAACTGTATAAGCGGAGTAGAATTAAATCCTGTACCGGGGGTTAATTTCCAAACATATGACCAAACATCCGTGTATTCCGGATTTCCAAGGGCATCGTCTTTGTTAGTTTCTCCGGAAGTTCCTTCACCGGTAGTAACTGCACCAATGTAAACATTTCCTCTATAGTATTTTATTGCAAAAGGTCTTTGAAGTCCTCTTTCTCCGGTATAAAAATCTGTATTGTCATCTAGTCCATGATAAGTTGCAGCTGCATAAAGCAATCCCGACTCTGAGCGACGTGGAGGATTTGGAAGTGCCCAACTGCCCACAACAGTTACTGAAGTAGGATTGGTTATACTGTTAAATTTTAACTGATAAATTTTACGATCGTAAAGATTAGAAACAAAAAGATACTGACCATCATCACTAATTTCGATATCGCCTAATCCAACTTTTCCAACTTGGCCGTAAGCCGCCGGATCGTTGCTAGGATCAGTAAAATTTGCAGGTAAATTTCTAAATGTAGAAGTATTGTTACCAATTACAGCCCAACCTTCGCCAATATAGTTGATTACTTCTGTTCGGCTGGTTCCGCTTCCTGTTGCAGTTACAGTGTATGAACTTCCACTTCCATAAGCCGGTGTTCCTGTGGAGTTATGTGTTGGATAACCTAAGGCATCTAAGCTTGTAAAGTAAGACGCCGCAACTGGTGAAGTGGAGCTGTGTTTTGTAGGATCAATAATATAAATGGCACCGGGTGCATTATTAAACGTACCATTGGCGGGACCTAAACCTGCATGACGCTTTAAGTAAGCAGAAGTAAATACCTTGTTTGCCTTTCTGCTATATGCTACACCTAATACTGTACCTATTTGTTGAAATGTGGCTAAGGTTTGTGTTGAGGTATAACCTGTAGTTCTAGTTCCTGTTCCATTGCTGGAGTATGGTACTTTCGCAAAGGCAATTTTAGATGCTGCGGTTCCACTGCCGGCCGGGTTACCATGTTGCTGAAAAGCTATATACATGCTAACATTTGCTGACGTTGTATCTGCAACATAATCACTTGGATTATTGATGGCGTAATTATTATTAGATGAACCACTGTTAATAAACCTTGTGGAAGATCCATAAGTTACACCCATGCTTGAACTAAAATCAATAACAGAATTGATGTTTCTGCAATCGGCATTAGGCAAAGGGATTACGAATTCGAGGCGAATGGCAGTACTGGCAGCAACAAAGCCCGTATTGGATCCTTGTATACCATTGTAAGATGTTCCGGAGGTTGGAATACTGTACTTTCCATTGGCTGGTGTTGTGTACGATGCCAATTGAATGTCGGAAGAATTGTAAACATTTACAATTACACCGGCTACTCTTGGTTCAACGAAAGAATTTAGAATTGAATCACGGGTTCCATTTCCGTTTAAATCTCTAAAAACGGTTCCACTTGTTTGCCCCATTACTTTTGAAAAGGCAAAAAAGCATGCAAAAATTACTAAAAATTGTTTGTATATATTTAATCTCATAATTAACTATTAGTACTTAGTTTAATGTTGCAATTATCTAAAGCTAATTGTGATTATGACATGTGATAAATAATTCACTATTCACTTTCAAAATTTTGGCTTCAGAATTATTTTTTACTAAAACTTATAAATTCTTGAATTCTAAAAGTCCTAGAAAAGGCCGCGAAAAAAGATTTTAATGCCCTGTAAACCTAACAGCCAAATGTTAAATGTTATGAATTTGGGAAGAATGTTATGAAAAGGCTTAATTAGAAACATAATTGCTAAAAGTCGCAATATTATTAAGTTCTAGAAAAAGTTGAATGTAAATAATAACAGTTATTAATTGATTCCCATTTATAAATGTTTAATAAATAGCAATAAGTAATTGGTTATTTTAAGTAATATTTTATCCGGGAATTTTTAAATTTAAATTCCATTTTATAAATAATTAAATGATTTTCCGCCTTTATACTTAGGACATGATTTTGAAATTTAACAATTGACTTAATTCGTGTCTTAAAGTTTTTGTGACCAGGTTTGGACCTCAGATTTAAAAATGAAAATCAGATTGTTCTTTCAGAAGTTAGTAAATACCCTAATTTATTCAGAAGTTAATAATCTTTAAATATGTTCATTGACATAATTTGTGAATTCGTGGCTTAAAATACTAGGAGAATATTCCCATTTATCGCAAAAGTTAATTCATAGTAAATTCGCGGATAGTCATTAATAATTATTTATAATTTTAATTATTAATCCAATGCATCCCAATTGTAAGAAATACCCATCAATTCTTTATAGGTTTCTTGTTTTTTATCCCTGCTTATGGGTATAATTTCGTCACCAATATATACATTCAATTTTTCTACACAATCCACGCGATTTATATTTACAACATACGATCTGTGAACTTGCACAAATTGAAGTAGGGGTAACATTTTCAGTAACTGCATCAAGGTCATTTTACAAATCAACTTTTTAGTTTCCAAATGAATAACCACATAATTCTCCAGACTTTTTATGTAAAGAATATCTTTAGGCGGTATTCTGTAGTACTTACCATTACTTTTTAAATAGAGAAAGTTTTTTTGCTGAGAACTATCATTAATTTTAGATTTATAAGTTTCAATAACTTTTTGTATGCATTGATCTAAACGCGTATCCGAAACCGGTTTTAAAAGATAATCTGTCGCCTTAAGGTCAAAACCACTTAGCGCATAATGACTGTATGCCGAAACAAAAACCAAAATAGGGACAACACGTTCATTGGTTAAATAGTCCATTATGTTTTTATGCCTCAACATAATATCCAAAAACACCACATCCGGTTGCAATCTTTCCAATTCCTTAAAAAATGTTTCCTGACTGCCTGCTTCACCTACAACTTCTAATTGATTATAATTTTTTAGCTGCCTAAGGAATCCTTTTCTAGCCAAAACCTCATCGTCAACTACTAAACATCGTATCTTTTTCATTTCCAAAGGATTAAATTACATGAATAAATTCCCAAATCAACTTCATTTTCAACCTTAAAATAGTGTTTGCTATTGTATAAAAGGCCCAAACGCTTTAGTACATTTTGCAATCCCATTTGGGCACCTTTGCATATTGTAATTGCTATTGGATCAAATGAATTTTTTATATTAAATTCAAATTTGTCCTGTTTAAATGAGACTGCAATTTCAATCCATCCGCTGTGTTTATCTTCCGGACAAACAAATTTAAATGCATTTTCTATTAATGGCATAAGAAGTAAAGGCTCAATTAAAAAATCATTTTCATCAATATCAAATTGACTTTTTACATTAATAAAATCCTTAGACCTTTTTGATTGGAAGTCAATATAAGCCTTCATGTATTTTATCTCATCGTTAAGATATACTTTTTCTAATCCACTATTTAACAAGTGATAGCGCAGGATATCCGAAAACTGAACCAAACTTTCTTTTGCTTCTTTATCTTTATCGTTAATTTGATAAAATATTGTATTGAGTGAATTAAACACAAAATGAGGATCCATACGAGCTTTTAGATATTTGATCTCTGAAATAAGCTTTTCCTGATTTAATTGATTTAGAGTTTGAGTAATTCGATTTCGCTCATGATTCATATTTTCAATTAAAACAGCAAATGCTCCTGAAATAACAATGGCCACCGAATCAAGCAATTGAAAGCAAATGGCATTAAACAAACCCAAAAAGTCGTTACTCAACATGTGAAACAACCCATAAACAAATACATGCCAAAAGTATACTATGGCTATGCCAAGCATTAATGTTAGTAATGAAAATGCATAAAACAACTTCTTATTTTCAGTAAACCTAAGCTTTAAATTGTAAATCAAAAGTCCGGAACAGTATGACACCAAAGTATCTCCCAAAGCATTAAGCAAAACTTGAAATATATGTTTTGAAGGCTCACCCCAAAAATACAGTCTGTATGAAAAAAAGACCGCAAATAGCAATAAGAATAAACCTATTCTGTTGATTATTAATTTTTTGACCCTCATGTTTTACAAAGATGCTCAAGTTGACTGATGAATGTCTTACGGTTGGTCAACGGAATAATACCAATCATAAATTAAATACTGCCATCGGTCATACTTTAACCCAAAAGACCATTTTGCCTTGCAACACGTTGCATTGCTTAACCTTCTTATCAGTGTAAAACAAAAGAAATATGAACATGCAAAAAATTATTACTATCGCTATGATCTGCCTTCTTGTATATTCATGCAAAGAAGAAAGTGCAACCCCAAAAGAACCAACGGTTACAAAACCTAAAACCTCCGCTATGTCTCTTTTAAACCATGAATGGGTGTTAAAAGAAACCTTTCAAGATGATGTACAGTCAACATCCAATGGAACAGGAAGGTACGAATTTAAGAAAAACGGAAAGATGTATTACTTTAATCAGGGAGCCTGGGTAGACATTGGAACTTACAAGTTTAACGACAAAGATTCCAATTCGCTTTCGGTGGTTTTTATGGGCGGTGGCAGCAGTTCTGATTATTGGTGGATGATTAAAAAACTAGATGAAAAATCATTTAATACTGAATTTTCAGCCGGTGGCAAAAAGCTCAACTACAACTATACCAGATAAACTCTTCATTGTTTTGTAGTGAAACCCGTTAATTAGGTTTAACGGGTTTTTTGTTATAACAAATTGCCTTTGAAAAATTGCTGTTTATCCGATGACTCTTTTATCCTTTGCAACAAATTTTGCAAATGCCAATAATGCGCCTGTAACCATAATATTTCTAAAAAAATTAACCATTTCAAGTTCTTTTTCCCTTCCAATATCAGCAGTCATGTTTTCGGTGCCTAATTCATAACCCATGGCTCTTGGCAAATGAACAAGTAATGCCATTAAAACTACATACAAGGCCATTAATGCAAAAGCTAATTTGTCATATTTTTCAAAAATTGCACTGATAATAAATAAGATTATACAAGCCAAAGTAAAGTAATTCCAAAAGTATGGAAATGGGATATAGTCAGGAACAAAGGAGGCACCAACCTCCGGTTTCCCTAAATGCAAGCCTACATACAGTAAAAATGAAAGTGGAAAAATGTATTTACCTAAATTTAAAATTTTGTCCATTTCGAGAGAGTTTAATTTGTTGCAAAAGGGATTAATGGCCTTATTTCTACAGAACTGCTCGGGTATTTTAGAATTGGGCAGGTTTTGCTCCATTCTTGAACCTCTACCAAACTGTCTGACTTACAGATTAAAAATCCGGAAACCAAAACACTGTCAATTTCTTTGTGAGGCCCGGTTGAAACTCCATCGTTTTTTATAATGGAAGCTTCGTATCGAATGGGTGCTGTATGCACTAAATTTCCCTTCATTGCAATATCGCCAATCCATGATTGCCACTTCGGCATATCCTCAGCCATATCTTGTGAAGTTGTTAAATAGCCATTGTCAGAACTCGCGTTGCGAAATAATAATAAATGACTATCCGTTAACGTACTTTTTCTTACCATACCAAGTATCTTCTAACGAAATACTGATTAATCTGTCAAATAAATCCTGACCAAAATACCTTCGATTTACTTTATAGCAAAATTCATCT
>Ga0154020_10008377_pt1 | contig 11991 bp, 11 predicted proteins | sample Klosneuvirus_201_FD_109709 | JGI IMG/M metagenome (GOLD analysis project Ga0154020, IMG submission 109709) | Active sludge microbial communities from wastewater, Klosterneuburg, Austria - Klosneuvirus_20160825_MG | ecosystem: Engineered > WWTP > Aerobic digester > Activated sludge | place... | reverse complement strand
CCCTTTAACTTATTCTTTAACATTGCGTTTACTCAACTGGTCTGACCTCCTACCAGTATGCCGTCCCCGCTGCGCCGCTCTCCATTGGTCGAAGCGATTTGTGATCGCTTGCTCGACCAACATCGCGCCACGGAATGGCTGCCCGGCGAGCGTACCCTCTCCGCGCGCATGGGGGTCAGTCGCTCCGCCCTTCGGGAAGCCGTTCAGCGACTTGAAATTCAGGGACTTCTGGAAGTGAAGCACGGGGTGGGAGTCCGGGTGGTGAACAATCCCCAAGTCCCGGTCCGCGCCACCTTGCTGCGCGAGCTACCGGACTTTGATGAACGACTGCGGCAATTCTCGGAAGTGCGGCTCCTGATTGAACCTGAGATCGCGCGTCGGGCCGCCGAACGTGCCACGCCTGATCAGCGCGCGGCGTTGCGCTCGGTTCACTCGCGGCTCGGCAGCGCCACCGATGAGGATTCCGCCGTGCGCGCCGACCTCGATTTTCACCGCTTGCTGGCCGAGATTGCCGGAAACCGCGTCCTCGCCCTGATGCTCGGCTCCATCGCCGGTCTTGAGGAAGAAACGCGTCGCATCACCCTCACCCGCGTCGGCCTCGCGGAGGCGTTCGCCCAGCATGAGCAAGTGGTCGCCGCCGTTGAACTCGGTGAGGGCGAGTCCGCCCATGCCGCGATGCTGGCGCACGTGACCGCCGCCCGTCGCGCCGCCGGGTAACCGCCTCTTCCTTACGTTCCATGACGACGTCCCCGCACCCGCTGCCATCCCCGCGTCAACTTCCACCCGAGTTCGTTCGCGATTTGCGCGCCGCGTTCGACGCGGGCTCGATCCTGACAGCCCGCGAAGACCTGATCCCCTATGGTTTCGACGGTACGGCGGCGCTCAAGCAGGTGCCCGGCGTGGTGGTGTTTCCCCGGGACACCGCCTCGGTCGCGACCGTGATCCGGCTCGCCCGTCACCACCACGTGCCCGTGGTCAGTCGCGGCAGTGGCACCGGACTCTCCGGTGGCAGCGTACCGGTGCCCGGGTGCGTCGTGCTGTGCCTCGGCGACATGAATCGTATCCTGGAGCTGGATTCCAAGAACCTGACCCTCCTCGCAGAGCCGGGCGTGATCACCCAGCGCATTTTTGACGCCGCCGATGCCGTCGGTCTCTTCTACCCACCGGATCCGGGTTCAATGAAGATCAGCACGATCGGCGGCAACGTGGCGGAAAATGCCGGTGGCCTGCGCGGGCTGAAGTATGGAGTCACCCGCAACTACGTCATGGGACTGGAAGTCGTTCTCGCCGATGGCTCGGTCGTCTGGCTGGGGAACAAGTGCGTCAAGGATGTCGCCGGCTACAATCTCCGCGACCTTTTCATCGGCAGCGAGGGCACGCTCGGCGTCATCACCAAGGTGCTGCTCCGTCTCGTGCCCAAGCCCGGCGCGCGCCAGACCTTGTTGGCGACCTACGCGTCCATGGATGCCGCTGCCGAAACCGTCTCGGCGATTATCGCGGAAAGGATCATTCCGTGCACCCTCGAATTCCTCGACCAGCGCACGCTCCGCTGCGTCGAGGCATTCGCCAAGGTCGGGCTGCCCACGGAAGCGGAGGCGTTGCTCCTGATCGAAACCGACGGCCATCCCGCCGCCGTCGCCGACGAGGCGGATCGACTTGAACGCATCTGCATCCAGCATCAGGCGATCGCCGTCCGCCGCGCCGCCTCTGCCGACGAAGCGGTCCGTCTCGCCACCGCCCGCCGGAGCGCTTTCTCCGCCCTCGCCCGACTTCGTCCCACCACCATTCTCGAGGACGCCACCGTGCCACGCAGTGAACTGGCCAAAATGATCCGCTTCATCAACGAGACCGCCCGAAAGCACCAGGTGGAGGTCGCGACCTTCGGCCACTTCGGCGACGGCAACCTCCACCCGACTTTCCTCACCGACGAGCGCAATGCCGATGAGATGCACCGGGTCGAGGCCGCGATGAAGGAGATTTTTGACTACGCCCTGTCCCTCGGCGGAACCCTCACGGGCGAACACGGTGTCGGCCTGGCCAAGAAGGCATTTCTCCCAAAACAACTGGGCGATGCGACCTTCACCTTGTTGAAAACGATCAAACGCTCGCTCGATCCGGAGGGCCTGCTCAACCCAGGGAAAATCTTCGACGCAGCCGAGGACGTGCCTCGCTGAACCTCACTCGCTCCACTTCGAACCCCACGCATCCCTCGTCCATGGACACGCCTGCCCGTCCCTCCCGCCCAGTCGCTCGCCGAGCCTTCCCTCTTTCATGACGTCCGTTCCCCCACTTCAGACGTCCGCGCCAGGCACTCCGAACACGACGTCACCCGCCTCCCCGAACCTGCTGAAGTCCCTCGACTACTCCGTGCTCCAGCAGTGCATGCATTGCGGCATGTGTCTGCCGACGTGCCCGACGTACGTGGAAACCGGACGCGAACGCCATTCCCCCCGTGGGCGAATCTCCCTGATGCGCGCGATCGCGGACGATGAACTGGAGGTCAGTGCCGCGTTTGGCGACGAGATGTATTACTGCCTGGGTTGTCTTGCCTGCACCACCGCCTGCCCTGCCGGCGTCGATTACGCCAATCTGTTTGAAACCGCCCGCGCTGAAGTCGAACGGAGGGGCGTGCTCGACTCGCCCAAACGCAAATCCATTCGCTGGTTCGCCCTGCGTCTCGTTTTTACTCGCCCACGTCTCCTGCGCCTGATCGGCCGAGTCATCTGGCTCTGGCAGGAAAGCGGACTGCAACGCCTGTCCCGACGGACCGGACTGACGCGCTTGCTTCCTGGTCGCCTCACCGCGTTGGAACTACAAACGCCCCGCATCCTCGATCGATTCTCCGACAGCCTGATCGCCTTGGTCGAAACTCCCAAGACCGGCCCGGTGCGCCATCGCGTCGCCGTCCTGACCGGTTGCGTGCAAGATCTCGCCTTTTCCGACATCAACCGAGCGACCGTCGATGTGCTCCTCGCCAATGGCTGCGAGGTCTTCACTCCCCGGGCGCAAGTCTGCTGCGGTTCCTTGCACGCTCACAATGGCGACACCACCACCGCCCGCGAGCTGGCGCGCTGCCAGATCGACGCCATCGACCCCGCTTCGGTGGACGCCATCATCAGCAACGCCGGAGGCTGCGGGTCACACTTGCGTGACTACGATCATCTCTTGGAAGACGATCCGCACTACGCCGCCAAGGCGGCGGAGTGGTCACGCAAGCTGCGCGACATTCACGAGTGGCTGGTCGAGATCGGTTTCCGCCGCCCTGTCGCGCCGGTCGCACTACCGCCCGCCGCGCCCACGCCCTTGACCTACCACGAGTCGTGTCACCTCTGCCATGGCCAGAAGGTCAGCCGCCAGCCCCGCGAGATCCTGAAAGCTCTTCCGGGAACGGAGCTGCGCGAATGCGGCGAGGCCACCTGGTGCTGCGGGAGTGCCGGAATCTACAACATCACCCAACCGGAAACCGCCGGTTGGTTGCAGTCACGCAAGGTCGGGCATGTGCGTGCCACCGGCGCAAGCGTGGTCGCCACCGCCAATCCAGGGTGCCACCTTCAGCTGGAAAACGGGCTGCGCGCCGCCTGCGGGCCCGGCGAGAGTCCGGCGACGGTCGTGCATCCGATTGTGCTTCTCTCCCGCGCCTACGCGGCAGAACCCAAAAAAGTCGGGGGTCAGACCGGAGTTTGACACGAAGCCCGAGTGTCCCCGCGTTTGCGCGCAGGCTGGTCGCGCAGGCTCAGCGAGCCCGTCGACCACTCACCGGCGCTTTCCAACCACCTGGGCTTTGAGTTTCTTGATCTCCGGACTGACCGCAGGGCAGGCTCCACCGCCACAGCCGGTCGACTTCTTCGAACGCAGGCCTCGCCAGCTCAACCAGACCGCCGCAATCGCGACCACGACCAGCGCTCCTACCGTCTGCCAATCGGCACCCTCCACTGCGGCAAAGGGCAAGAGGTTCGTTGTCATCGTTCGATTTGGTTTCGTCGTATCCAGGTTTAATGCCCCGGATTTCTGCGATCTCGCTGCACCCTTCAGTACCCCAGCAAACGTCCCACCTGGAAGAGCAGGAGACTGCAAACCCACGCCGTGCCCGTCATGTAGCCGATCTGAAACAACGGCCACCGCCAAGAGTTCGTCTCCCGCCGCACAATCGCAATGGTACTGATGCACTGCATGGCAAAAACATAGAACACCATCAGGGAAAGACAAACCAGCGGGGTAAAAAGGACCGTTCCGTCGGGCCAGCGGGCACCGGCCAGCGCCTGCCGCAGGGGAGCGGTGTCTTCATCGTCCTCCGCCTGAGCGTTGAACACCACCCCCATGGTCGAAACGAACACCTCGCGCGCCGCAAACGACGCGATCAAACCGATTCCAATCTGCCAGTCGAATCCGAGCGGTTTGATCACCGGCTCCAGCAGGTGCCCAGCCTGACCCGCGAAGCTGCCCGCCATCTGCTCCTGCGCCGTCGCCCCTTCAGGAGCTTTCGGATAGGTGGAAAGAAACCACAGTACGATCGAGATCCCCAGGATGATCGTCCCCGCGCGGCGGAGAAAAAGTCCCCCGCGCTCGATCATCTGCAGAAAGACATCCCGCACCTTCGGCAACCGATAGGGCGGCAGCTCCATGATCATCAACGGCGGTTCACCCTTCAGCAGCGTGCGTTTGAACAACCACGCAAATCCAAATGCCCCGCCCGTGCCCAACGCATACATCAGCAGCATCAGACCGACTTTGGTCGTCACCGGCACCTGTTCCCCCGGCACCAGGGCCGCGATCATCAGCAGGTAAACCGGCAGCCGCGCTGAACAGCTCATCAACGGAGCCACCAAAATCGTCACCAACCGGTCCTTCGAATCCTCGATCGTGCGGGTGGCCATGATCCCAGGGATCGCGCAGGCGTAGGAGCTCAGCAGCGGGATGAAGCTTTTCCCGTTCAAACCCACCCGGCTCATCAGTCGGTCCATGATGAAGGCCGCCCTCGCCATGTATCCGGTGCTTTCCAACATCCCGATGAAGAAAAAGAGGATCATGATCTGGGGCAGGAAAATCACCACGCCCCCGACGCCCGCAATCGCGCCGTCGGTGATCAGATCGCGCAGATCACCCGCCGGCATCGATCCCTTGACGAAGTCGGAAAGGGACGCGATGTGGTCATCGATCCAGTTCATCGGGTACTCCGCCAGCGTGAAAATGCTGAGAAAGAGCAGCGCCATGATCCCGCCCAGGACCAGCCAGCCCCATACCGGGTGAGTCACCACGCCGTCGATCCGGTCACTTTGGCTGATCCCATCCCGAACCCCGGTGTCACGCTCCACCAATTCCGCGCACAAACGGGAAATCGCGTCATATCGCGAGGCAACGAGGGTCGCCGCCCAGTCCATGCCCTGTTCCTGCCAGCGTTTCTGCCATCCCCGCAAAATCTCCGTCGTCCGCTCGCTCAGGGGCGTGGACCCGGCCACCCGGACCGAATCCTGGTCCGTCAGCAGCAGGAGCGCCTCTGCGCGGGCGCTCAGCGGCGCCTTGCGGTCGTTCTCCACCAATGACGCCTGAAGCTCCGAAACCGCCGGCGCGATCGGCCCAGGGATGTCCCACCGGTGACGCGGGAGCGGCAGGTCCGTCCGGCTCATCGCCAGCTTGAGTTCAATCAACCCTTTGCCATGCGCCGCCTCGCAGGGAATCACCGGAATCCCAAGTTCTTTCTCAAGTCGAGCCACCCGAATTTGCAATCCGGCGGAAGTCGCCAGATCCATCATGTTCAACACGAGGATGACCGGCCGGCCGAGATCGAGGATCTGGTGAACCAAATAGAGATTCCGCTCCAGATTCGTGGAATCGACAATGCAGAGGATGCGGTCCGGTTGCGCGGTATCCATCCGACGGCCGAGCAGCACGTCCCGGGTGACCGCCTCGTCCGGCGAACGGGCAGCCAGCGAATACGCCCCCGGCAAGTCGATCACCTGCATCGCGTGGCCATGCTGGGAGTAGGCGGTGCCCACCTTCTTCTCGACCGTCACCCCGGGATAGTTGCCCACCTTCTGCTTCAAGCCCGTGAGCGCGTTGAAGAGCGTCGACTTTCCGCAATTCGGATTGCCGACGAGCGCGTAGACCGGAGTGCGCACCGTAGTCGGGAGCGAGGTCGGAGTCGGTGAGGAGGAGGAGGATGGCTGCGGGGAACTCATGACAAAACACCCAGGAAATCGGGTTCAAACCGTCACGGCAACGCGACCCGAGGGATCAAATCCACGAGGGTCGCCCGATCAAAGCCGGACGGGGTCATTGCGGGCTCGGTTCGACCGCGATGGCCTCCGCCTCGGACCGACGGAGGGTCAGACGGTATCCCCGCACTTCGATCTCCAGCGGATCGCCCATCGGAGCGGTCCGAACCAGCGCGAGCAGGGTGCCCGGGATCATGCCCATCTCCCGTAAGCGAAGAAATGCGCCTCCAGCTGCCGGATACGAATGCAACCGGGCTTTGCAACCGACGCCCAGGGTCGAGAGCGGGATGGTTTGCGCCATTCGACGGCCGATCAAACCGTCGCGCCAAAGCGTTCGACGAGGATTTGACTCGCTGCCCCATGGCTGAGCGCGATGCGGGTCCCGTTGATCCGGCAAATCACCGGTGAATGTCCGGATACCTTGGTCACCACCGCCGATTCACCAAAACCCATCTCCCGAATCCGCTCTTTGAATTCACCTTGACCCGCCAACTCATAGACCCGTCCGCTGGCCCCTGCCGGCAATTGACACAAAGGGAGCCGCTCTGACTGCCAAGGGTGAGTGGGATTCGTCGACATGGGGAGTGGTACTGACCAGAAAAGTGCTGAGACTGAGTATCAGTGTCAACCCTCCGCGCGGGTAATTCCGACGGCCGATGTTTCTAAACCAAGCGCCACTCAGAACCCGTCCGGCGTTCAGGCCATGCCGCTTTCGTCAACCCCACGGTCGCTCAAGGACTGACGCAACTGCCTGCCGACTCGTATGATAACCGAACACACATTATTCACCACCACCGGATCGTTGCACGCAACCGAACAGCCCCGTCGTTCGCCTTCCAGCCACGTCTCGTCCGCGATGATCTTTCGGATGACGGGAAGCTCCTGAGTGACAACGGGATCGTAGGTTCGCACGGGAGGTTTAAGCGGTAGGCAGGCTTGATCGATCCACCTTTCTCTTAACGTCACCGGCCGCGTCTCGCTTGAAGACCACGAAGCCAGGGCTTCTCCCTACCTCATTACGCGAGGAGCTCTCGTTCATCCTTAAAAAGTTCTCAGATTAACCCAGAGCTGGCATTCGCTCACCCCGCCCAAATGCGATTAAATTACAGTACTGTCCCGCGGTAATTGACATGATAAAACGACATGATAGAGTACCTCGATGAAGGAAGCCACATTGACCGAGCGAGGCCAGATTTCTGTCCCCTCTTCCCTCCGAAGGGCCATGGGCCTGCGACCAGGCCAACGCCTGACATTCATCCCCGTCTCAGATCATGAATTCCGCGTCCTCACGCGAAATGACACGCCACCGGGCCCCAAAGCCATGCTCGGCTACGCGCGTAAATTGCGGAGCGGTCCTGCGCGGAACACTGCCGATTGGATGCGAGAACTTCGCGAGGGAGAGAAACCATGACGTGGGTCGTCGACACCTGCATTATCCTGGATGTCTTCGAAAACGATCCGCGCTTTGGACAGGCCTCGGCCGCTTTGCTGGAGACGTTGCTGCCCGAAGGGCTCACGGTCTCGCCCGTCACCATGGTGGAACTCTCCGCTGCATTTGCGGGCAACATCTCCGAACAGAAACGATTTCTTGAACTGGCCGGCATTTCGCATTCCGAGGTCTGGACTGCGACCGACACCGACGCGGCTCATCAAGCGTGGGACCGCTATGTCAAAGCTCGCCGCGCCGACAAAGTTCCAAAACGCCCTGTTGCTGACATTCTGATCGGCGGCTTTGCCATGAATCGTCAGGGACTTGTGACGCGAAACCCCACTGATTTCCGGCGCTGGTTCTCAAACCTCGCCATTCGGGAACCGTGAGCTCACCCCGGACACCGACGTCAACGCCGCCTACACCGCCGCGGCCAAAGCCTTTCCCGCCTCATTCCGAATGAAGATCCAGCGTCCGGCGGAGCCCGCTCATAAACCTATCGTTCCCTTGTACGTTAACCCTGCCATCCGGAACACGAAAAAGCCGCGAAGCCCATGGGCCCGCGGCTTAGAGATCTAAAGACGAGGAAAAGCAGAGCTTAGCTCTTCTTCTCGTTGGTGCCGCCGCACTTTTCGCAATTCTTGCCGGCCTTTGCGGATTCGACGCAGCAAGGATGGGCGCAGGCCGCACCGCCCTTTTCAGCCTTCACGCAGCAGCCGCCTTTTTTGCCGGCAGGCGCGGCGGATTTGGCGGGTTCAGCGAAGGAAAAGCTGACCGCGAGAACGACGGTGGAAAAGAGAGCAACGAGCAATTTGGAATATTTCATGTTTGGGAAACTGCCAAAAGGTTAACCGTCCCCGGCAACCATTCAAGCCGGCAAACACAGCTATTAGACAGCATTAACTCTGCTAATATCCCGTTACGATTGGCTCAGGGCCAACCTGCCTGTGGGTTTGCGTCACCGACGACGCGACTTCACCGCGAGCTGTGCAATCGCAAAACGAACGACGCCTTCGAGCCGTTCCACTTCACCTGGATCGAGATCGAACTTTTCCTTCAGAGCCACTTCGGCTCGTTTCCGGGCCTCTTCGACCGCATTGAGATCGATCTTCTCTTCCGTGATCGCGCTTTCCGCGAGGACCGAAACCTTGTCTCCTTGAACCTCGGCGAAACCACCCCCGACGGCCAAATGCTCAATCCGACCATTCTTGGTCACCCGCAATTCCCCTGCCGCCACCTGGGTGAGCAAGGGAATGTGTCCGGGAAGAATGCCGATCTCCCCTTCCATCGTGGGGATGACCACGGTTTCAATCGTATCCGAGTAGACACGGGCTTCGGGAGTGACGATTTCGAGGGTAAGAGCCATGGGAGGACGATTTGAGAATTACGGCCGCGAGACGGCGGCTGCGGGAAGAACTTACTTCTTCGCCGCCGCGATCGCCTCGTCGATTCCACCCTTCATGTAGAAATCGCCTTCGGGAACGTCATCGAGTTGACCATCGAGGATCATCTTGAACCCGCGCACGGTTTCCTTGACCGGGACATACTTGCCGGGAGCTCCGGTGAAGACCTCGGCGACCGAGAACGGCTGCGAGAGGAAACGCTGGAGTTTGCGGGCGCGGTAAACAGTCAATTTGTCCTCGGGGGACAGTTCATCGAGACCGAGAATCGCGATAATGTCCTGCAAGTCCTTGTACCGCTGAAGCACGCGCTGCACCTCACGGGCAACCCGATAATGCTCCTCGCCGACCACGGATGGCTCAAGCGCCTTGGAAACCGAGGCGAGCGGATCAACCGCGGGATAAATGCCCAGCTCGGCGATCGAGCGTTCCAACACGATGGTCGAATCCAAATGCGCGAACGTGTTGGCCGGCGCCGGATCGGTCAAATCGTCCGCCGGCACGTAAACCGCCTGCACCGACGTGATCGAACCCTTCTTGGTCGAAGTAATGCGCTCCTGGAGCAGACCCATCTCATTCGCCAGCGTCGGTTGATAACCGACCGCCGACGGAGACCGACCCAGCAACGCCGAGACCTCGGAACCGGCCTGCGAGAAACGGAAAATATTGTCGATGAAGAGCAGCACGTCCTGATTCTTCTCGTCGCGGAAATACTCCGTCATCGCCAGCGCCGACAAGGCGACGCGCATACGGGCACCCGGGGGTTCATTCATCTGACCGTAGACCAGAGCCACCTTGGATTTGCCGAGGTCCTTTTGGTCGATGACGCCCGCCTCGGACATCTCGTGATAAAGGTCATTGCCCTCGCGGGAACGCTCGCCGACACCGGCGAACACCGAATAGCCGCCGTGGGCCTTGGCGATATTGTTGATCAGCTCGAGGATGACGACGGTTTTGCCGACGCCCGCGCCGCCGAAGGCGCCCGCCTTGCCGCCCTTGATGAACGGACAAATCAAATCGATGACCTTGATGCCGGTCTCGAGAATCTCGGACTTGGTATCCTGGTCGGCGAGAGCCGGGGCGGGACGATGGATCGGGTACCGCTTCTCGTACGTGACCGGCCCGCGGCCATCAACGGGGTTGCCGGTGACATCGAAGATGCGTCCAAGAACGCCATCCCCTACCGGAACGGTGATCGGCGAGCCGGTATCCATCACGGTCATGCCGCGCTTGAGACCCTCGGATGAGGACATCGCGATCGAGCGCGCCAGCCCGCCGCCGAGATGCTGCTGCACCTCGAGCGTGAGAAACTCTTTCCTGCCGGAGACGACAAATTCAATGGTCAGCGCCTGGAAAATGGGGGGGATACAGTTCTCCTCGAACTGCACGTCGACAACGGGGCCGATGACTTGGACGATCTTACCGGAGTTCATAAAGGCAATGGGAGGATGGAGAAAGGTGGAGGCGCAATCGCACGCTAGGCCGCAAAGGAGGCCGCCGCGATTTCGAGAATTTCCTGGGTGATTGCGGCCTGACGGGCCTTGTTGTATTCAAGCGTCAGATCGCCAAGCAGTTTGGTGGCATTGTCCTTGGCCGTCTTCATCGCGACCATCCGGGCACTGTGCTCCGACGCTTTCGCCGAGAGGGCGAGCTGGTAGACATGCCGGTTGACATAGAAAGGCAGCAGGGCCTCCAGGACCGACTGAGCGTCGGGCTCGAAGAGCATGTCGCGGGTATCCTTGAACTCCGACGAGGCCTCACCTCCGTGTGAGTGGAGCGAATCAATGAAGTGACGAAGATTCCCCAGCGGCATGACCGGACGGAGCATGGACTCCTGAACCAGCGTATTCTTGAACCGCGAATAGATCACCTCGAACGTGTCGACGGTGCCTTCAAGGTAGAGTTTGACCATGAACTCGACTGCGTTGCGCACCTCATTGAAGGGCACGCGGTCGTTCAACGGGAAGTCGGCCACCAAATCGCGCTTGGTGCGGGCGAGGAACTGCGCGCCTTTGCGGCCGATAACGACGAACTTGGCCGGATTCTTGACCTCGGTGACCAGCTTGAAAAGGTTGCTGTTGAGCGGACCACAAAGGCCCTTGTCGGTCGAGATCAGCAGAATGCCGCGGCACTTGATCTCGCGTTTGACCAGAAACGGATGCTGCGATTCGTCCACCCTCGATTCCAAAGCCGCAAGCATGCTCGCCATCAGCTGGGCGTAGGGGCGGCCGGCCAGCGCCAACTGCTGCGCCTTCTTCATCTTCGACGCCGCCACCAGCTCCATCGCCTTGGTGATCTGGCGCGTGTTTTTTACGGACTTGATTCTGCGCCGTATATCTCGGGTGGATGCCATGGATTAGGTCCTCGCGCTGATGGAAACGAATCGGATCGGAAACGAGCCCTCAGGCGACAAACGTGGCCTTCCACTCGTCCATCGCGGCCTTGATCTTTTCCTCGATATCCTTGTCGAGCGCGGCCTTGTTGCGAATTTCCGTCAGCAGGGCGTCCTTGCGCGTCGCGAAGAATTCGCGGAGCGAAACACTGGCGGACGTCACCTTCTTGATCTCAAGGCTGTCATAGTACCCCTTCTGCATCGCCCAAAGCGTCACGACCTGCTGTTCGATCGGAATCGGATTGAAGGCCGGCTGCTTGAAGAGCTCGACGATGCGGCCACCACGATCGAGCTGAGCCTTGGTCTTGGCATCGAGGTCCGAACCGAACTGGGCAAAAGCCGCGAGTTCGCGGAACTGCGCCAACTCACCCTTGAGTTTGCCGCCGACCTGCTTGGTGGCCTTGATCTGCGCGGCCGAACCGACGCGTGAGACCGAGAGACCAACCGACACGGCGGGACGGATACCTTGATTGAACAAATCGGTCTCAAGGAAAATCTGTCCATCCGTGATCGAGATCACATTCGTCGGGATGTAAGCCGAAACGTCGCCAGCGAGGG
>Ga0154020_10008374_pt1 | contig 11994 bp, 8 predicted proteins | sample Klosneuvirus_201_FD_109709 | JGI IMG/M metagenome (GOLD analysis project Ga0154020, IMG submission 109709) | Active sludge microbial communities from wastewater, Klosterneuburg, Austria - Klosneuvirus_20160825_MG | ecosystem: Engineered > WWTP > Aerobic digester > Activated sludge | place... | reverse complement strand
TCACCCGGCCATGCCCAGGTTATTGCCAGCCTGTTGCGCGAGCGGAGGATCCGGCGCGTGCTCGTGCCCCCCAATTTCCCGCTCGGTCTGGCTGACGAATTGAAACGGCTGCGCATTGCGGTACGCCCGACGCGCGGGAATTTCTTCCCGCAGCGCGAACAGAAGACGCCCGCGGAAGTTAAGAAGATCAGCGCCGCGCTCATGATGGCGGAAGTGGGCATGTCCGAGGCCATGCAGGTTTTACGGAGCGCGAAGATCGGACGCGACCGGCGCCTGCTGCACCACAATATTCCGCTGACCTCGGAGCGATTGCGCGCGGTGATTGACACGGCGATCCTGCAGGCGGGCGGCTTGGCGGCCAATACCATCGTCGCCGGCGGCAAGCAAGGCTGCGATCCCCACGAGCGCGGATTCGGGCCATTGCGGGCGCAGGAGCCCATCATAATTGATATTTTTCCACGCTCCCAAACCACCGGTTACTTTGGTGACATCACCCGCACGGTGGTGCGCGGGCGGGCGAGCGAGGCCGTGCGGCGATTGTACGACACGGTGCGGCGGGGGCAGAAGATCGGGTTTGACCGGGTTCGCGCAGGGGTGCCCACGGCGGATGTCCATCACGCCGTTTTGGATTACTTCGCCCAGGAAGGTTACAAAACCGGACGGCGGCTTGGCCGCATGGAAGGTTTTTTTCACGGCACGGGGCACGGAGTGGGTTTGGAAATCCACGAAGCACCCCGCTTGGGGCAACATTCGACCGGCAACCTCCTGGCCGGCCAGGTCGTGACCGTAGAGCCGGGACTTTACTACCCCGAATTGGGCGGGATCCGGCTCGAGGATGTGGCGCTCGTTACGCAAACCGGTGCCCGCAACCTCACGCAGTTCGAGAAGGCCTTGGAATTGTGAGGTGCTGACGGTTTACTTCGCCCCGGCGGCCGGAACTTGGGCGCGCGCGGCCGGCATCCATTCCTTGAGCTGCCGGATGCGGACCTCATCCAGCGGATGCGTGCGCAAGAACCATGGCGTTTCGCCACCCGATTGCTGGTTGAATGCCGCAAACCGCTCCCAGAATTTGACCGCCTGCTCCGGGTCGTAACCAGCCCGCGCCATATAAATCAGCCCGATGTGGTCCGCCTCGGATTCTTGAGCGCGGCTGTGCGGCAACTCCGCGCCCACTTTCGTGCCGACGCCATACGCCAGTTGGGCGGCCGCCTGCAAGCGCGGATCTGAATTCGCCAGGCCGATTCCCAATAAACTTCCGCCCGTCTGGACCACCATCGCCTCGCTCATCCGCTCGCCGCCGTGCCGCGCCACCGCGTGCGCGATCTCGTGACCCAGCACCGCCGCCAGCCCCGCTTCGTCCTTTGTGATTGGCAGGATGCCGGTATAGACACCCACTTTTCCACCGGGCAAACAAAACGCGTTGGCATCCTGGCTTTCAAAGACCACGAATTCCCACTGCGCATTCGGCATGTCGCCCGCCGCGACCGCGGCGATCCGTTGACCGACCTTCTGCACGAGGGCTTTCGCGGTGGCATCCTGACTGATCGGCAACTGCTGCTTGGTCGCTTCAAAACTGGTCAGGCCGAGCTGCATTTCCTGACCGGGTGACATCAAATTCAGCTGCGAGCGGCCCGTGACCGGAACGGTGGTGCAACCGCTGCCCAGTGTCGCACCAAGGGCTATTCCGAGGATCGCGAGCGAGTACCTTAAATTCCTAACGCCAACCACACGATTCTCATTCATGGCCACAGCCAACCAGACTTCCAGCGATTATCAATCTCGAAACCAACAAACCCGCCGGAGCGCATCCGGGCGCCGGTCGGAGCGACCTTTTCTGTGGGCTACGGCTGGAGCATTCTTCGGGTGCGTTGGAACTCCGGACATTCATTGGTGGTTAATTTGCTTGCCGCACAGCGGCTAGTCTTTAACGTCTTCCCTCGCTCATGTCGGCTAAAATCAAAAAACGCGCCGCCGCAACCACCTCGGGCCGGGGCCAACGTATATCTGCCCGGAAAGCCAAGGCTTCGCCGTCATCGCTCGACCACGGCGCGGAGGACGCCGCTTCGCAGAAGCCGGAGCTGGATTCGGACACTGTCTTCCTCAAGAAGGGAGACGCCGGTCTGGATACCAACTTCTTGCGGAAGCTGGCTGGCGCCTCGGACACGGAGATTTTGCGTCGGGGCAAGGCCGGCCCCGACACGGCGTTTCTAAAGAAAGGCAAGAGTGACCTGGATACCGCATTTTTTAAGAAGGCGGATGCCACCGGTACCGCAACTCCGCCCGAGCGCGAACGCGCCGGCTATGACGGGGACACGGCCATCAAACTCTACCTTCGCGAGATCGGCCAGGTGAAACTGCTGACGCCGCAGGAGGAAATTCAGCTCGCCGCCCGCATCAAGAAGGGTGACAAGCGCGCGCGCGAACACATGATCAAGGCCAACCTGCGCCTCGTCGTAAAGATCGCCCGCGATTACGAAGGCATTGGCCTGCCGTTGCTGGATTTGATCAGCGAGGGCAATATTGGTTTAATGAAGGCGGTGGAGCGGTTCGATCCGGCCAAGGGCGGCAAGCTTTCCACCTATGGCTCTTGGTGGATCAAACAAGCCATCAAGCGTGCGCTAGCCAACCAGTCCAAGACCATCCGCCTGCCCGTGCATCTGGTGGACAAAATTTCCAAAATGCGGCGCACGGGAATGCAGTTGCAGGAGGAGCTTGGCCGCGAACCGACGGATGACGAACTGGCCGAAGCCCTCCAGACCACAGCCTCCCGCATCGCCCAGATGCGCATGGCGTCCGTCCGCCCGACGTCGCTCGATGCCCCGATTGGCGACGACGACTCGAACAGTTACTCCGAGGTGGTTCAGGACGACAACGCCGAGACGCCCTACGAAATGCTCGAGGACAAAACCGTCACCGGAATGCTCGCGGAAATGGTGACGAAGCTCGACCCGCGGGAAGCCACGATCCTGCGTTTTCGGTTCGGGCTCGATGGCGGCACGGAGCGGACGCTTGAAGAGGTGGGCGAGAAGTTCAATGTCACCCGCGAGCGCGTCCGGCAGATCCAGAACATCGCCCTCCGCAAAATGCGGAAAATGATCGAAAAACTCGAAGCCACCCGGCGCTGACCCCTTCCTCGAAGTTGATGCCCATGAATTCATCCCGTCCCACCGTTGCCGAAATCGAACGGGCCATTCGTACTATCCCGGATTTTCCCCAGCCGGGCATCCAGTTCAAAGACATCACGCCGCTGCTGGCCGACGCACGGCTGTTTGCCGGGGCGATTGATCTACTCACCGAAAAATTCAAGCCGGGGAGCGTGGATGCCGTGGTGGGCATCGATGCCCGGGGCTTTATTTTTGCGGCGGCGGCCGCCGTCCGGCTGCAGGCAGGCTTCGTGCCCGTCCGGAAAAAAGGCAAGCTGCCCTACCAGACCCACGAACAGGAGTATGCGCTCGAATACGGCCACGCCACGGTGGCCATCCATGTGGACGCCCTCAAACCCGGCAGCCGGGTCCTGCTGATTGACGACCTGCTCGCCACGGGCGGCACGGCGGCGGCGGCAGCGGCGTTGGTAAAAAAGCTCGGGGCCCGCATTTTGGAAGCCGCCTTTCTCATTGAACTCAAATTTCTCAACGGGCGCGCGAAACTGGCGGGCGTTCCCATTCGTTCGCTGGTGGTTTATTGATCCGGATCGCGGTTTCACGGCGGGGTATGGATGTGGCGCGGCCCTTGCCAGCGCGGATCGAAGAATTTCCGTTGTAAAAATCTGCGGCCCTACTATTCTGACCGGGAACAAAGAAATTTTCTAATCTATGAGCCAACCTTGCTATCATCCCAGTGTCGAAGGCGCGCAACACGGCGCCAAGTCCCTCGCGCAATTTCTCGACTACGCCCGCAAGTCCGGCGCGGCCGGTGCGCAGCCGTCGAACTACATGTTGCAGACGGACAAAGGCTTTAAGACGGCGAAGGAAATCAAGGACGCTTTCGCCAAGGCCAAGCTCAACCTGGATGGCGTCTCTTCCCACACGGCGTTCTGGGTTCACACCACCGCATGGACGGGCAGTCCCACTGTTCGCCCGTTCATACCTGCCGACGTGGCCAAGAAATCGCCTGCTGACATCGAGCGCTGGGCGGAGGACTATTGTCTGCGTCTGATGGACCTGTGCGCCGAGCTGGGCGTGAAGATCATGCCCATGTTCTGGGGTGTGGCTTTTGGCTGGGAACTGGCCACCGGATATCCGTGGGGTTTCTGGAAAGGCGGAGATTTTGACCTGCTCAAGGAGGGACAGGAGCGATTTGTGAAAAAAACCGGCAAACTTCGTACCCACGCGCGCAAGTTAGGCCTCTACTTGGCGCACGAAATTCATCCCGGCACGGCGGCGATGTGCGCCGATGAATTCAACATGCTCGTGCAGATTTGCGGCGGTGACAAATGCCTGGCCGTGAATGCGGATCCGTCGCATTGCTGGGAAGGCGAAGACTGGGAAACGCGCTTTCGCAAGGTCGGCCCCCGCATTTACGCGTGCCATGTGAAGAATTATGTCATCCGCCCCGGCTTGCCGTTGCGGTTGATGGCTCCGAACTGGCCGGACCGCGCGATGCAATTCGTGGACATCCCGTCGGGCGATTTGAACATGACGCGCTACGTCGAACTGCTCATCAACGTGGGCTATCCACAGCGTTATTGCGAGGTGATGGGCACTAAGACTGCGCCGCTGATCGTCGAAGCAGAGAGCGCCTTCCGCGATCTCGATGCGACGAGCGCCAACGGTATCCAATATGTGCGCGACCATCTCTGCTTCCCGATCGCGGCTGGGTCCTTTGAGGACGGCATGGGGGCCTAAGCGGCCTCGAGGTCTCGCGAGCTTTTTCCCGTTATACCTCGTCGGGGAGGGCCTGCTGCTGCCGAGCTTTGGGCTGCCATTGCTATGGGTGGCTTGGACGGACGCATCCAACATCCAAACGTAACTTGGCTTCGCAGTGGTTCAATGAATTAGCCGGTAATACGTCCCGGCACCACTTACCACGTTCGTGTAGGGGCTGGTGGCATCCGTGATGGTCACGTAACTGCCGGCAATGTTCGTGGCCGATTGCAAGTGGAAAGTGGCGTTCGTCCACGTCAGCACCACTGACTGCCCAATTTGGTCAATGCTCAGCGGAATCGGTGAAACGGAGGCATTCGGCGTGGTCCGCTGGTAGGCGAAAAGCCCTCCGCTCCCGCCCCAGGATGTAAAGGTAATTCCCACGTAGATATCATCACTTTTCAAATGCAAGACGGCCTCCACGCCAACCGTGCCGGGCGGTCCCGGATTCACCTCTTTAGCCCAAGAGTTCCAATTCGTGTAAGCCAGCGCCGCGTAGTTGGCGAGATTGCCGTTGGCCCATTCGGTATCCGCTGGACTGAGGAAATGGGTGAAAAGCGATTCGGTCTTGGCATTGAAGATTCCCTGCGAACCGCCTCGCGTAATCCAAACACTCTCCGTTAACCGGTCTTGGTTTGCGGGTTGGGTCGGGTCAGTGGTCGTTTCGGAAAACGTCATGATGGGCCCCGTCCAGACCGTCGCGGAGTTTGCCTGAGATGCAATGGCGAGCCCCAATGCCGTCAGTCCCAGGGCCAGTTTCGATAGGTGAATTGAGAAGTCGTGGTTGTTCATGATTTGGCCAAGCCAAGAGTGACTAGGTTGGTTAACTTGGCTAAAGACCACGGCCCATTGGTTGAGCCTACTCGTTGGCCCGCCGTTTCCGTGGTGTTGCCCGGCGAATCGGGGCATTTGTCATGGTAAGGCCAGCCGATAAAACACGCTGCCATTGGCCGGGTCAATTGGCACGACGACCCGATTGGTCGTCGCCGAACCCGGCACGGTGACCCAGTTTGTCCCAAGACTCGTACTCGGACTGTTGGTCTGTGTTTCCAGTCTGGCACCGGTGGCCGGCCAGGAAATGTCCAACACGTTGCCCGACGGTTGCAAAGCCAGGCCCACCGCAACGAACTTGTAAACGATTCCGCCGGTCCCGTTGGCCGATGTGTTGGTCACCAGCGCGTAGAGTTCGCCCTGCGCGTCTTCGCCAAAACCGTGCACGGTAAGGCCGTTCGGCAAAATGCCCGTTGTGAACTGGGGCAGGGGAATCGTCTTGATCAGCCCGGTCTGAAGGTCGGCGTAAAAGAGCCGGCCATCCACACGCGGAGGGGCGTTCCGAATCGCGAGATCGCCGAAAACGTACTTCCCATACAGCGCCGGGATCGCGGTTCCGCGATAGATGAATCCGCCGGTGATGGAGATGCCATCACCGTGATCGTACTCCAGGGTCCCGAAGCTGCCGACAATCGGATCGTTGAGCCCCGCCGGACTCCCTGGGCTGCGATTACCCGGAGGCGACCCAATGGTGCCGTTCATTCGATCGAAAAGAAACTCCCCTTCTTTAATTGCCCAACCGTAGTTGCCGCCTAGCACGATGCGATCAATCTCCTCGATGTTGTTCTGGCCAACGTCCGCCAGAATCAGGTCGCCACTGGCACGGTCAAACGAAAAGCGATAGGGGTTGCGCAATCCGTACGCGTAGATTTCCGGTACCTGGCCGGCCCCTTGGAACGGATTGCTTACCGGGATGCGATACTGGCCGTTGGCGCTCACCAGATCGGGGCTGGCAGCCGTGAGGGCTGGGTTCAGCGGGTCGAACCGCAACATTTTGCCAAGCGGAGTGCTCAGGTTCTGGGCGTTGCCGCCCGGCTCGATATGGCTCGCTCCGACATCATTGGCGTTGCCGCCGTCGCCCAAGCCAAGATACAAATAGCCGTCGGGTCCGAAAGTTATGGTGCCGCCATTATGATTGTTTGCATTCTTGCCGAACGAGATCACCTCCCGGCGGGAAACCGGATCGACAACATTGGCGTCCGTGGCGGAAATTTTCCATTCGTTGACGACGTTTTTGTAATTGTTCGGCGCCGCATTCGGCGCCGGGTAAGTGGGCGTCGTTCCAGCCGGGATCATCTCACTGTTATAGGTGTAGAGCGTACGAAAACCGGGGCTGGCCGGGGTGTTGAAGCCGGGATGGAAGGCCAGACCGAGGAAACCGCGTTCGTCATTGGCGTTGGCAGGGTTGAGTGGCGGTTGTACGCGGTTCTGCAGATCAAGCGCCGACCCGGGCAGCAATGTTCCGTTCTGGATGATGCGTAGCAACCCGTTCTGCTCCACTACGAAGAGGCGGTTGGGGTCGCCTGGTGGGCTGATGGCGTAATCGGGTGCGGCCAAACCGGTCGCAATGGGTTGCAGGAGGATGGCGATGTCGCCGTTCGTAATGGACGGCAGGTAGAGGCCCCCTTGGGCCACGCGGCAGGCAATTAGCATGAGCGAGACCGAGAGGGTGCCAAACGCGGAATTCATGATTCCACCTCCGGGTTTGTTCCAACCAATAGACAGTCGCCTTCGTTCAGTTCGCCGGCATTGCGTGATTAATCGCATGTGGGTAGGAGGAATAACCAACGGAAAGGTTCCCGTTTTTTCAAGCGCGCCGGGAAGTTCCTTTCAAGCGAAGCCTGAACGCGGTCGGGGATTATCGGGCTTGGACATTGAAAAGCGCGTTGCGGGCTTGACCGTTACTGTGGGCACGCAGATGCTGGCGGCCGTTTTGATTTTAGCTTTGAAGAAAATGATGAAGCCCACGAATTGGTTTATCCCTGGCCTGCTGGTGCTGCTCTTGGCGAACCAACCAACCGCTAACGTTGCCGCCGCGACCACCCCCAAACCCGCCGCCAAACCCGCCGCCACCGCGCCGCCGGCTAAGTCCGTGCGCCGCCAGCCCATTTCCCGTGATCCCTGGCTGGGGGCCATTGTTTTGGATGCCGCCACCGGCAAGGTCCTCTACGAAGATCAGGCGGACGCGAAGGGTTATCCGGCCAGTGTTTTGAAACTGATGGACCTGCTGATCATCCTTGAAAAGATTGAACAAAAGCAACTTTCCCTGGAAGACCAGGTGCCTGTGAGTGCCAAAGCCTCGCATACCGGTGGCTCGCGGGTGTGGCTGGCGGACAAGGAAAGTTTCACCGTCGATGAGATGTTGTACGCGTTGATGATCCAGTCGGCCAACGACGTGGCGGTGGCGCTGGCGGAAAAAGTTGCGGGCAGCACGGATGCCTTCGTCGAACTCATGAACCAACGGGCCAAGGAGCTAGGCATGAACAGCACCGTGTTCCACTCGGTTCATGGGTTACCGCCGGGCAAGGGACAGGAAAATGACGTCACCACGGCGCGCGACTTGGCGATCCTGTGCCACCAGTTGCTCAAGCACCCCGAAACCTTGCGGTACACCGCCACCCGCGAACGACCCTTTCGCCCGAATGTCGCCGGCAAGACGGTGATCATGCGCACCCACAACCATCTGCTCGGACACGTGGAGGGCTGCGATGGATTAAAGACCGGTTACATCACGGCCTCGGGGTTTTCCATTGCGGTCACTGCGGCGCGGCATGGCCAGCGCGTCATTGCGATTGTTTTCGACAGCGCCACTTTGAAGGTGCGCGACGCCAAAGCGGCCGAACTGCTGGCCAAGGGTTTTGCCGCATGGCCGGCCGCCGGGTCGGGAAACGCGGCGCTGGTTATCCAACCGCCCGCCGTGCCAGTCGCCGCCAAGAAGAAGTAGAGCCGACTGCCGAAGCCACTTTCTAGGGGCGCCGCCATTGGGGTATGCCGGGGAGGCCACCACAACAAGCTGCATTTGTTCGGGCCATTCGCACCGGGTGATTTGCCGGCCCGATTGGATGTCGCGTCCCCCCTCAAGGCTGCTCGACTTTTGGGGTACACGAAGAACTGCGTCTAGGCCGCAAAGCAGGAACACGCCACTGGGCGAGGGTTTGATCATTGACCCGCAGTGCCCGAATTTCGCAAGTTGTGGTTTTCGCCGCCGTGACGAATGCAAACCACACACCTTTGGGGACGCAGCATGAAATCCCTTTTTTGCTTTCTTCTATTCACAAGCCTGACCGTAACACGATCCGAGGCAGCCGATAACCTGAGCATCAGCCCATCCGTCCTGCAATCCAACTCGCCCGCGTTCATCAATGTGACGCAAGCGGACGGCGTGTACGTCCGCGAGCCCATCACTGCCACCGCGGCGGTTGAACCGGCCATCGCCCGGCGGAACAGCCTGCGCATGAAGGCCATCATGACGTCCACCAACACCGGACCGAAATGCCTGATCTACTTCCCGCCGGGCCAGTATTGTTTCGATGGGGCGGCGCCAGAGTGGCAGGCGTCCATTGAGACGACTCATTCCCATCAAACCATCGCCGGGGCCGACCTGAATGCCACGCGCATTTTGCAACTGAACCGTGAGGTGGCGAGCACCGTGCGTCTTCGGCACACCGGCAGTACCGTGCGCGACCTGTTCATCGGCGCGTCAGATTATGACACGACATTCCACCCGGAATGGGAGCAGCAGCCCTTGAAGACGGCGATCTTCCTGGATGCGGCTGCCAGCGAAGCCGGGCGCTGGTCGGCGGATCCTGTGGTTCGTAAAGTCAACATCAACAGCCCCGGCAACACAATCGAACGTAAGTCCTTTTATCGGCCTTTCCGCACCGGGCTAGAGGTGAAAGGCGCCTGGCTGAACGTTTACGCGCACACCCTGTGGATCACGGACACGTTCACCGCGATAGACATTGACCAGGGACCGGTGATGGCCGGGCCGGCAAAATTCATCGACATTAATCACTACTGCATCGAAGCCCGGGGCCAGTCCAAGGCCTGGACCACCTTCTTCCGCAGCACCGGCCATTTCATGGAGCAGGTCGAGTTGATTCATTGCACTTTCATTGGAGCACAATTCATCCGGATGGACGGCCGGCCCGCAACCAACTCCGCGGGCAACTCGCCGGCCTACGACATGATCATTGACCATAATTACATCAACGTTTACGACACCATGGAGGCGCCGGAAGCCCAATTGCCGGACAAGGTGTATTCCGGAATATATTTGAACCTGCCTCCGTTGGTTGCCAGTGGCCCCCGGAAAAATTACTCGCGCGATATCCGGTTCACGAACAATTCCTGCACGGGGCGGGCGCCCGGACGCGGGGCATTTTTTTATGCGGAAGGCAACTGCCGGGGCATCACTTTTTCGGAAAATGACATTTCCTGCGCCGGGGCCGACAAATGCATTTACATCCGGCCAGGAGAGCCGGTCGCGTCATCGGATCCGCTGGCTCAGAGTGATGTCGCGATCCGGGACGTGAAGATCACCAGAAACTATTTTCGCAACTGGCGCGCCCCCATCACGCTTGGCGGCGACAGGAATGATCCCGCCCGGTCTGAACTGGCGGAAAAGAATATCGCGCGCGGTTGCGATGACGACGCGGCCTTCATCCAGCGGGTGATCATCGCCGATAATCAGAGCATGCAGGAAGAATCTGTCACCCGCATCGGATTGACCCACGCGTATCTGAACCGCTGCCGTCAGGTCTCGATCAGCGGCAATACTTTCGACGAGACGGTTGGGTGGGGCCTCGCGGCCCAGGATTGCGAAGATGTCAGTATCACAGGCAACACGCTCCGCGGCCTGCAAAAGAACAACCGGACCGGTATCGTGCTGCAGGGAGTCAAAACCGGAACCGTGACCGGCAATATCGTGAACTGCTTCGCCAATGGAATCACCGTAACCCGCAGCGAGGGAATCGCGCTGAGCGCCAACTCCATATCGGGCGCCCGCTGCGCCATTGAGTGTCGCGACACGGGGGGCGTCAGTCTGACGGGCAACACGATCGCTGCGAGCCAGACGGGGCTTTCGTTTCGCGGAGCAACCTCCGCGACTCTTGCAGGTAATCTGGTGCAGGCGGAAACCAACCAAGTTCAGGAAGCGGATGTGCGGATCCTGAACAGGTAGCGCAACTCGCAAGACACGCCCGCCGCCCGCTCGCTGCTATTTGAGGATCGTGGCGCCCATGAGGCCGAAAATCACGTCGTTCGCGACCGCCTCCAGCACCAATTCCCGCAATGCCTTGCCCGGCTGCAAATCGAGCGCGACGAGATGTGCTTCGGTATCCACCGCGACGGGCTTGGTCAGGTCCGGAACCGCGGCAGAACCCGCTGGTCCGGATCGTCCGCCGATGTTTTCAAACCCGTTCGCCGCGGTGTCGTGATAGCGATATTGGTTCCAGCAGTCACCGATGCCCGTGGGGTTGACGAGTTCGACGGATTCGGATGTTCCATCCTCATACCGCAGCGTCACACGCAGGTTGGGGACGTGGCTCTGCATCGCGAACGTCGTGCCGCTGATCATTAAATACAGAGTTTTGCCGGCTTGGCCTACAGGAACGGTCAGCGCTTGAGGAAAGACGGCCGCACGGGTGACGACGGCAATGTTCGAACCTTCCTTCGAGCTGCGGAACGGAATGCCGTCCGTGGTCCAGGCCATACCATCGGCCTCGACCTTTTTGCGCCAAGCATCGTCGGCTGGTTTTGGGCTGACAAACGGCGCGACCAGATGGTCCTTGTAATAGGCCGTGTTCACGGAACTGGCGGGTGCGGCAGGCGGCTTGACGGCCGCATGAACCCGCTGCATCACCTCCGGCACGGAGGCGTTGAACAGCGGGCGCAGGTCCAGCGCGGTCCAGTAGTTCAAATCGCGGGCGGGCACCTTCGGTGCGGACCACACTTTGGTCGGCGTCAGTCCGCTGGCTGAATCGGTCGGCGATACCGTCGTGAGTTGTGCCAGGGCGAGCGTGGCGGGTAGCGCATCCGAGCCTTGAGTTGAGGGTTTCCATTTGATCGCCAGCGAGCCTTTGCGCGTGGGTGGTGTTTGCAGCATCAACCAGTTCAAGCCGTTGCCGGTCTCGATGGCAAAATCAATTTTCCGGCCGTTCGCACGGACGCCCTCGACCTCACGGGAACGGAATGGCAAACGAAGTCGCACTTTCGTGGTCACCGGCGAAGTCCATTCGATTTCGGTTTCGCTTACCCCCCGCCGCCATTTGTAGGAGAATTGCGGTGTGCGAATGGCTGC
>Ga0154020_10008373_pt1 | contig 11994 bp, 12 predicted proteins | sample Klosneuvirus_201_FD_109709 | JGI IMG/M metagenome (GOLD analysis project Ga0154020, IMG submission 109709) | Active sludge microbial communities from wastewater, Klosterneuburg, Austria - Klosneuvirus_20160825_MG | ecosystem: Engineered > WWTP > Aerobic digester > Activated sludge | place... | reverse complement strand
TAAGTATCCTGCCGTTGCAAACCTTCCGGGATATTCCGGGCATTTGAATGATCAGGTGGTCACCCTTCCGGAAATATTAAGAGAGCATGGCTATCACACCTACATGGCAGGCAAATGGCACCTTGGCGATGAGAATGGGCAAATCCCTTCTGATCGGGGATTTGAAGAATCCTTTACGCTGCTTCAGGGTGGAGGAAGTCACTATGCCGATCAAAAGCCACTGTCGCCACCACAAGTGATGGATTATCGGGTTAACGGAAAAATAGTGCCAGTACTTCCTGCTGATTTTTACTCGACCAAAAACTACACCGATACCCTTATTCATTACATCGACAAAAACAAAGGAGATCAAAGGCCCTTTTTTATCTACGCATCTTACACGGCACCTCACGATCCATTGCAAGCACCACAGGAATACATTGATAAGTACAAAGGAAAATTCGATATGGGATGGGATTCACTGCGAACGCTCAGACTCTCTAATCTAAAGGCCTTGGGAATTATCTCAGCGGATGTAAACTCCTTTGCTCCCAGTGGTATCCCAAAGTGGTCGACACTAAGTACTGCAGAGAAGGTGGAGATTGCGAGAGACATGGAAGTATATGCCGCGATGATTGAATACCTCGATATGAGTATAGGTCGCTTGCTGGATTATTTAAAGCAGCAGGGCTTGTATGACAATACCTTGATTGTTTTTATGTCGGACAATGGCGCCAATGGTGTCATGGCTACTACCTATCCGGGCAATGGCGATGGAAAATACCTCGGTGCATTTAATAACGAATTGGATAATCGCGGTTTACCAAACTCCTTCATTGAAATGGGTCCGGGCTGGGCGCAGGCTTCCTCCTCACCATTCAGATTGTTCAAGAGCTTTGCTTCAGAGGGAGGTATCAAAGCTCCTTTGATGATTAAGCCACCGAATGACACACTCAGTCATGGACAGTGGAACAGAAGCTTCGTTCATGTTACCGATCTCATGCCTACGATTTTACAACTTGCCGAGGCAACGTATCCTGCACAGTTCAAAGACAAAGCAGTAAGACAACCGATTGGCAAATCATTGCTGCCGGTGCTTACCGGAACAGCCCAGGAAATTCATTCTGCAAGTGAAGGCATGGGCTGGGAGCTATTTGAAAGGAGAGCCTTTATAAGAGGTAAGTGGAAGATTCTGAGATTACCGGCACCCTTCAGTACAGGCCAGTGGCAGCTTTTTGACCTGGAGAAAGATCCAGGAGAAATGACCGACATCTCTTCAGAGTTTCCCGCCATCAGAGATTCATTGATTAGTAACTGGCTGCAATACGCGAAAGCGAATGATGTGTTTGATCATCGTGGACATTATGATTCACTATTCAGCAACAGTTTAGTAAGGGATCATTAATCAAAAAGGAATAAAATGGTGAAGCCAAGTACTATCTAACCATGAACAGACTTCTTATGTTTGTTTTATTATGAACAAAATCAAAATCGGAAGACCGCTAAGTTCTTCTGCGATTCTTGCAGACGCTGAATGCACTAGAGTTTGTATTTATATGTCCATAGTAATTCTTTTAAGTTCAGGAATTTATGAGCTGACAAACTTACAATATATATCGACAGTGTAGGGACGCTTGGGCTTTCTTACTTTGCATTTAAGGAAGGAAAGGAGTGCTTCCATAAATCAAAAAGCGGCAAGCTCTGTTGTGATGATGATTAAGTTTTCATCGGACGAAAGACCACGTTTACAAATGAAGTGAGGAGAAGGGCCCTTTTTGTGGATAAGATGGATAACCGAAAACGGTAATCCACTTCCCCACAAAAGTTACTACAACTATTGTAAATTATGATGAAACAAATCTAAAGGTTGGTGGCAATAGGGCCTGGGACAATGACAGCTTCGAACAACGCGCGACTCGGACAACGAGAGTAAACTTGAACATGGTGTTCACTATTATGAAGTCTATGGTTCAGTTATGAACAATTCAATTCGACATAACTATTTAATCAGCACAAAATGTAGAATCAGTGTCTTGGCATGGTCGTTGCCAATAAAGCATTACCAAAAAAAAACGCCATGACAATAAAGTTGATTACCTTTTTCTTATCACTAATTACTATTAGCAGTTTTGGACAAGCAGACATCAAAACTAAGAATTACAAGATGGATGATTTTAGTAAAATTATTACTCAAGGTGGCGGCAATTTGAATATAAGCTATTCTAATGAGCACACACTTGAGGTTAAGACCACAAATGATTGTTTTGAATTAGTAGATATCTCAGTCTCCTCAAAAACCCTCTACATTGAAATAAAAAACTTACCAACTGGCAACTGCAATTGTACCATTAATATCGGAGTTCCAGTATTGTATGAACTTGTCCAAAACGGGGGTGGTAATATTGTACTCAAAAGAGGATTTAGTCCCACGAATTCATTTGGATGTAAAATAAAAGGAGGAGGTAGTATCGACCTATCAGAATTCCCTGTTGACTCTCTCTATGCTTCAATTGAGGGCGGGGGAAAAATTCTACTGAACGCAAGAAATAAATTGGAAGGAAAAATTTCCGGTGGTGGTTTAATTGAATATTTGGGTGACCCAATAGTCGAGTCAAACGTTTCTGGTGGAGGAACAATAAGAAAACAATAGCATGAGAATTTTAGTTATCCTAACCATTGCCTTAATAGGGTCAAAATTTCATGCACCAAAGAGTAGTCTGGATTTTGAGTATGGTCAGTTTATTGACACTCGAGATAATCATATTTATAAAACAACAAAAATAGGTAATCAAATTTGGCTTGCTGAAAACTTTGCTTACTTGCCCTTTGTATGTAAACCTGATTCTGCTAACTGCGGAGTTTGGATTTATGACTTCAATGGTTCTGACATTGTTGCGGGAAAAGAATCGACAGAATATAAAACTTACGGAGCGTTGTATAGTTGGGAAATGGCAATTAACCTTGCACCTAAGGGCTGGCATTTGCCCAGCGACAAAGAGTGGGAAACTCTTGAAAAATATATTGGTATTTCTGAGTCAGAAATAGATGAAGGAATTTGGAGAGGAGACAGTAATAAAGTGGGTAGACTAAAAACTGGTGGAGATATTGGGCTTAACGTAGTGTTTGGTGGTTGGATGACAGATTTTGGCAAGTCAAACTTTATTGGTCAACATGCAAACTTTTGGTGTTCAACTGAGTTTGATGAAGGCAGAGCTTATGAAAGACTTCTTGGATTAAACAATGGTAAAGTTGGAAGAGACAAGGGAAACAAAGGATGTGCGTTTAGTGTGAGGTATGTAAAGGACTAACTATGGACACCTCTGAGGAACATAGGACTGTAAATTAGTTTAGAGGAAGGCCACACAGCCACCAACATAAAGTTTATGCAATGTGGGGGTTCAGTGTAGCTATTAAAAGTAATTTCTTAATTTCGTTTAGTAACGTTGGATAGGTCGGAGCAGGTCGGGCTTAACATTTCGCTGCGCTACATTTTTAAGCCCTCCTACTCCCGCAACTAAATAAACACAAAACGTTATGGGCAAGGCTAACCGACCCCTCATACAACAACAAAATAGCCCGCCATTTTCATTCCAATTTTACATTGACACCTTCTCTCTGACAAAATAAATTTGTGTAGTCAAATAACTACGTTTATATTTGCAGTCAAATGACTACGCAATGAATTTAAGACGAGACGTTTTTCAAGCCATTTCCGATCCGACAAGACGGGCAATACTTCTTTTGCTTACCTCTCAGACAATGACAGCGGGTGCAATTGCTTCAAACTTTGACACTGCAAGGCCAACAGTTTCAAAACATCTACAAATCTTGACAGAGTGTGAATTGCTTAAACAAGAACAAAACGGCAGAGAAATTCACTATCAAATAAATCCTAACAAAATGAAAGAAGTTGCAGACTTTTTAGAACCATTCAGACAAATGTGGGAGAACAAGTTCAATAAATTAGAAACAGTTATGAAAAACTATCAGTCAAAAAACAAGAAGTAATGGAACATAAGACAAAAATAAAAGCTGAAGAAGGCAAACAGGATATTTTAATAACAAGAGAATTTGAGTTGCCGGTTGAATTGCTTTTTAAAGCTTATACAGAAACCGAACTTGTTGAACAATGGATGGGAACAAAAGTACTGAAACTTGAAAGTAAAAATCACGGTAGTTACCAATTTGAAACTTCATCCAATGGCAATGTTGTTTTTAAAGCAAATGGAACAATTCACGAGGTTGTTCCCAATCAAAAAATCATACGAACATTTGAAATGGAAAATATGCCTGTTGGCATTCAACTTGAATTTTTAGAGTTTGAAAAACTTACAGAAGATACAAGTAAATTGACAATCCAAATCATTTACAAATCTGCTGGACACAGGGAACAACAATTGAAACTGCCATTTGAAAATGGCTTGAATATGGCACATAATCAATTACAGGAAATTGCTAAAAAACTAAAATAATATATCAATGACAAAAAGAAATAAAATCATCTATTGGATTTCCACAGGCTTGCTTGTATTGGCTATGCTAAACAGTGGGACAATACAACTATTAAAAATCAAAGCGGCATTATATGATGTAACTGCTATGAAACATTTAGGTTATCCAATCTATTTTCTAACAATACTCGGAATATGGAAATTGTTGGGTGTTGTAGCGTTGCTTAGTCCAAAATTCCCCTTGCTAAAAGAGTGGGCATATGCAGGTTTCTTTTTCACCTTATCAGGAGCAGCAATTTCACATATAGCAATGGGGGATTCCCCAAGTGAATGGACAATTTCATTGTTCTTATTAATCATGACAATAACATCGTGGTATTTCAGACCAGCGGACAGAAGACTAATTCCACTAACAACAAAAAACTAATGTATGAATCTAAAAGTAAACTGGTTTTTTGACAAATCAACAAAATGGCAAGAAGCCCACCAAGAGTTGCGGGAAATTGCCTTATCCTTTGAATTGAAGGAAGAATTAAAATGGGGTTGTCCCTGTTATACCTTGGACAATAACAATGTTTTTTTAATTCACGGTTTTAAAGACTATTGTGCTTTACTTTTTATGAAAGGTGCAATTATGAAAGACCCGAAAAATATTTTGATTCAGCAAACTGAAAATGTGCAGTCAGCAAGACAAATTCGTTTTAGAAATCTTGACGAAGTAATCAAGCAAAATAAAGTCATCAAATCATACATAAAAAACGCTATTGACATTGAAAAATCGGGGTTAAAAGTTGAAATGAAAAAGACATCTGAATTTAAAATGCCAGAAGAATTTCAAACAGCGTTGACCGAAATGACTGAATTAAAAACTGCATTCTATAAATTAACACCTGGGCGACAGAGAGCATATTTATTACATTTTTCATCAGCCAAACAAGCCAAGACACGAAACGAAAGAATTGAAAAATATATTCCCAAAATACTTGACGGTAACGGATTGGACGACTGACATACGAAGAACGAAAAAGCCCAGCCCATAAGTTTATGCCAGCTGCGGGTTGACGTGTAGGTATGAAGTTTTATCTTCGTTCCACGTTTGGTTTCATGGGACAGAACGCGGCTTTGGAAGGCACCACTGCATAAACACTAACGTTAACTGCAACCATTGGCAACAGTGAGCAAAACAGAAACAACCGAAAAATATAAAACAGAAATAAAGCAACAAATGACAATGGCAAAATTCATAAATCCAATCTTCTCATTGCTGTTAGCATCTATATTTTTTACATCGTGTAACGGACAGCCAACAACAGAAAAGTCAAAAGAAATTATTGTTGAACATCTATCATTTACAAGTAAAAATTCAAAACTAACCAAAACCCAGGGCACTACGGAACATCAAAACGTACATTGCAGCCTTCAAGACAAAGATGGCAATTTTTGGTTTGGAACATCAGGCGAAGGTGTTTATCGATATGATGGAAAAGAATTTACCCAATTCACAGAAAAGGACGGATTAAGTAACAATTCTGTTTGGTCAATTTTAGAAGATAAATCAGGAAATATTTGGTTCGGAACAGATGATGGTTTAAGTAGATTCGATGGAAATACTATTTCTAAAATCTCATTTACTATAACTAACACAAGTAGTTTTGAAACAACGATGGTACAATCAGGCGGTATTTCAGTGTGGAGTATTTTTCAAGATAATGGCGGAATTATTTGGTTTGGAACGTCAGTGGATTTGTATTGTTATGACGGAAAATCGTTTAGCCGTTTTTTAGACAATATCAACATCACAAACAATCAAAATCTTCAACTTAAATGGATACAATGTTTTTTAGAAGATAGCAGTGGAACAATTTGGATGGGTTCTGGACCAATAGCACAAGAAGGTGTAATACGTTTCGATGGTAAATCCGTTACGGGTTCTAAACCCAATGGTGACGGATGGATTAGAAGTATGTTAAAGGATAAAAACGAAAATATTTGGTTCGGTGGTAGAAGCAATGGGAATTTCATTTACGATGGAAAAAACTTTACTAATTATACTGAAAAGCTTGGTATTGGTAATGCTATCTTGTTAGACAAATCAGGAAATATTTGGTTCAGCGGAGAAGAAAAAATCGCTACAACAGGGAGTGAATCTGGAATATGGCGTTACGATGGTAAAACATTTGAAAATTACACGACCAAAAACGGTATGGGTAACTATTCCGTTTGGAGTATGCGCGAAGACAGAAATGGAAACATTTGGATTGGAACACGAAACTGCGGACTATATCGCTACGATGGACAAACCTTTACTACTTTTTCGGAATAAATAAAGACGAATTGAAATTATGGCAGCAGCTAACTAGGTATTGGTTGTAGACAGACCTTGGACAATGACAAATTATTTATTAAATGGCGGGAGATATGCAATTCACAAAAGACCGGATATCGTTTTTATCGGAAGGGACAAAGTGTTCTGGATACTTATATCTTCCAACTAATAACAGCCGAAATGGACCTTGTATCTTGCTAGCTAATGGTTTTTCAGGAACCATGGATTATCGCCTTCCCCAATTTGCTGAACGCTTTGTGCTAGAAGGATTTTGTGTTCTCATCTTTGATTATCGTTTTTTTGGTGAAAGTGAAGGAGAACCCAGACAGCTCATTGTGACTAATAAGCAAAGAGAAGATATCCGAAATGTAATCCGATTTCTTAAACAACAGGAAAACTTAAACCCGGAAAAAATTGTGCTGTGGGGGGCTTCGTTAGGCGGAGGACATGTTATAGATGTGGCTGCGTCTGATCCTTCAATAGCTGCCGTTATAGGACTTGTTCCCGGTATTGACATGGTTACAAGAAAGGCAAAGGCCACCATCAAAATTCCTACTGGAATGTTACTGAGAATATTGTTAGCGGCACTTTGGGACGGTATTAAGGGAAAGTTTGGTTTAAATCCCTATTATATCAAGGTGTTTGGCTTTGATGGTGAAACAGCAGTATTTACAAGTAAGGAGTTAAAACCTAGCTTTGAAACCTTGATCAAGTCCAGTAAAATGTGGCAAAACAAGTTTACACCTCGGTTTTACTTATCTGCGCCACGCTATAAAAAAGGAACTGCTGAAAAGATCAAAATGCCGCTGCTGATTTGCATTGCAGATAAAGAAGTTTATAGTAATCCTTCATTCCAGGAATGGGTGGGACAACAAGCTCCAAAAGGTGAGATAAAACATTATGACGCAGACCATTTCGATGTCTATAATGGTAAAACGTTTGAGCAGGTCGTTAAAGACCAGATTGATTTTGTTCGCAAACATGTACCATGACATAATGCTGAGATGAGTTTGTATAAACCGAGATTCAAAACAACGCCTGCTAACAACGTGTATGTGAACATTGCGGGGTGCAGTTTAAGTTTGTAGTTTAGTTTTCAAACAACGCTTTGTTACGTGGAGCAGTTTGGTATTTCAAAACCGCAACGTCATATGCACAAACGTTGTAAACCATTAAAAGAAAAAATATGAAACATAAGAATAATTCAATTTTATTTATTGCATTCGCACTATTATTAAATGGCTGTCAGGAGAAGCAAGAAACTTCGACATCGAAATCAGACAACTCAAACAATTCAGAAGTAACCCTAAAACATTATAAACAAACAACCGATATTCCAAAAGGAATAATGACACCTGATGTTGTAGAAACATCTATTGGAACATTAAACTTTTTTGATGGCACACCCACACCCGAAACGGTTCAACTGGTATATGATGATTTAGATCGTTCTCGTGGTGTGGAAGCTTTTTTAAAAGGTATTCAAGGTGCCTCCATTAGAGAATTAATAGAAGGGCCAAAAGTGATTGGTGCAAATGTAAAATTCAATGATATCATGATTATTGAATTATTAAACTCCAAGGGAATATTTCTTACAGGAAACACCTCTACATTATATCTGGCTCCCGTATTAGATTTAAAAGCGAATGGCCCCATAGTAGTTGAAGCACCTCCGGGATTGTTGGGTGGATTTAACAGTGTTGGTTTGAGTACATCAGCGACATCGGTGTTTTTGGGCCAGATAAAGGTAAAGGTGGCAAGTTTCTGATATTGCCTCCGGGTTACGTAGGCAAAATACCTTCCGGTTACTTCGTAATAAAATCACCTACCTACACAGTATGGAGTTTTATGCGTCTCTCGGTTGCCGATGGTTTAGAGAAAGCTACAGAATTGGCAAAAGATAAGGTGAAAGTATATCCGTTGTCTATGGCAAATAATATTCCTAAAATGAATTTTGTAAACGCTACGGACAAAGCATTCAATACCGTTCATCACAATGATTTTTCCTTCTTTGAAGAAATTAATAAAACCATTCAGGAAGAGCCCTTGGAAATGCTGAACCCGGAAACAAGGGGATTATTTGCTTCTATAGGAATTGAGAAAGGAAAACCATTTGCACCGGATGATAGAATGAAAAATATTTTGACGGATGCCGTTGCTATTGGAAATGCTACGGTGCGTTCCACCATGTGGTATCCAAGAGTAAGCGGAACCGGAAGTACGATGGAAGGTATTGAAATTTACCCCGATACAAGGAGTGCATGGTTGATGGCTTTCTTAGATAAGAATGTGTTTTTTAATGGTGAAGACAAACACACCATGAACACTGATGCGAGAGCTTTCTACTACTACGGCTATACAATTGTTACCCCGGCAATGGCGGTTTCTATTCCTGGCAAAGGATCTGATTACGCAATAGCTTATGTAGATGCCAATAAAAAAGCAATGGATGGTTCTAAAACATACAAAGTAACCTTACCTCCAAATGTACCGGTGAATAACTTCTGGGCATTTACAATTTATGATACCCAAACAAGATCTCAATTACAAACAGATCAACCGAAACCGAGTGTAGGTAGTCAAACCAAAGGTTTTAAAACCAATGCCGATGGTTCGATAGATGTTTACTTTAGTCCAAAAGCCCCTGAAGGATTTGAAAACAACTGGCTACAAACAATTCCCGGCAAAAGTTGGTTTACACTTTTAAGAATGTACGGTCCACTTGAGCCATGGCTGAATAAAACTTGGAGGCCAAGTGAAATTATAGAGATAAAATAAACCGTTTAATAAATTGAATAATGAAACAAATTGCAATGAGATTAGAAATTTTGATGAAGCCATTTTCCTTTTTGGTAATAATGGTTGCTATGGCTGCTTGTGGACAAAAGTCAACTGAAACAGCAAATGAATCTATAGAAGCAACTTCGCTCGATTCAATAAAAGCAATTGCACATGATGCCTACATTTATGGGTTTCCATTGGTAGATAATTATCGTGTTGAATATGACTACTATGTTGACAATTCAAATAAAGAATTTAAAGCTCCATGGAATCAGATTGCCAATATAGCACGTGTATTTACTTCAGCAGATAAAGCTGTGCAAACAGCTAACTCAGATACGCCTTACTCATGGTTAGGTTATGATTTAAGAAATGAACCGCTCGTGTTCAGCTTGCCAGAAATTGAAGAAGGCCGCTATTTTAGTGTTCAATTTATTGATAGCTACACCTATAATTTTGCTTATCTCGGATCGAGAACAACGGGTAACAAAGCCGGAACTTATATGCTTGTTGGGCCAAATTGGAAAGATGAGCCTGTTGACGGAATAGATAAGGTTATAAAATCTGAAACTGAAATTGGCGTAATCGTGTATAGAACACAACTTTTCAACCCGGCTGATATTGACAATGTGAAAGCCATACAAGCTAAATACAAAGTACAAACCTTATCTGCTTATTTAGGCAAAACTCCGGCAGCTACTTCAGATGCTGTTGAATGGATGAAACCTTTGACTACCGATGAGCAAAAAGCATCTTTGGAATTTTTTAATGTGATGAATTTCGTTTTGAATTTTTGTCCAACAGTTCCGTCTGAAAAACCATTGATGGAGCGTTTTGCTAAAATCGGAATTGGAGCAGGAAAAACAATTGATTTCGCAACACTTTCACCTGAAATTAAAAATGCCTATGAAGCTGGAATTAAAGAAGCTTGGAGCGTAACCTATGCAGGCCTAATGAAAAAAGTTGCAGGCGGTGAAGTTGCATCAGAAGACGTATTTGGAACAAGAGACTATATAAATGGGAATTATCTATATAGAATGGCAGGCGATGTATTGGGACTTTATGGCAATTCTAAAGAAGAGGCCATTTATCCTCTATATAGAAATGATTCAGAGGGAAATCCATTGGATGCAACTACCAACAAATACATTTTAAAATTTAATGCGGATGAACTACCTCCTGTAAATGCATTTTGGTCTTTGACCATGTATAATTTACCCCAAAGTTTAATGGTAGAAAATCCAATTAATCGTTACTTAATAAACTCACCTATGCTACCTGATTTGAAGAAAGACGCTGATGGTGGAATCACACTTTACATTCAAAATGAATCTCCCGGAAAAGACAAAGAATCAAATTGGTTGCCCGCACCAAAAGGGCCATTTTGGACTGTATTGAGGTTGTATTGGCCAAAACCTGCAGCATATGATGGTACTTGGAAAAAACCAGATATAACACTTGTAAAATAAAACAAGTTGAGACCAAGGTCAGAACCACAAAACTTGACTTAAGACTTCTCACCTTTACTGGTGGACTTCCGGCAAATCTGAGGTTCTCCTGCTGGAGAAGAATCCCCTCACATTCTTAAGAAAAGTCGACCTCCACATTGCGCGCAAATTTTGTGCATACCTGGCCGAACAAGCCTTCAAAAACAGCGTATTCGAAAAATCTTGTGCGAAAAGTAAACTTTTCTTGAGCGAAGCGTGTATAGTAAGTGAATGTTCACTAACTTTAACGTATCATGAAATCTGGTAAAAACAACATTGCCATCGGCTTCCTCACCATGGGCCTCTTTATGGCCTACGGGTTCCTGCTCATTTATTTGAGAGATTTCGCCCCGGGAAAAGAAGATTGGATAGCGTCCTATTCATCGGGGAAACATTTTGAATCGCGTCTGGCTCACGTGCACGGCAACCTTTTCGCATTTCTGAATATTCTCATCGGGTATTTGCTGTTGCATTTTGAACCCCAGTTGAAAAATGCGAATACTATTTCCTGGTTGGCATTGACCGGGTTGTTGATGCCTGTCGGGATTCTGGCTGAAATCTATTTTGGAGCCCCTCCTTTATTCGTGCTGATTGGCGCCATAGCCATGACAGCCTCTGTACTTTGGTTGGGGATCTCCTTCTTTAAAATGAAAACATCTATTGTATAATCCTTAAAAAAATAAATTATGAAACAAATGACCACAACCAACGCGATTGGACTTGACACAAGTAAAGCAAAGAACCTTGCAGAGAAACTAAATGAATTACTGGCTAACTATTCCTTGTTTTATCAGAACACGCGTGGCTATCATTGGAATATCAAAGGGGAAAAATTCTTTGAGCTTCATCTGAAATTCGAAGAGCTCTATAACGATTTGCTTTTAAAGATCGATGAAGTGGCCGAAAGAATATTAACACTTGGCCATGTACCCAACCATACCTACACCGACTACGAAAGTTTGTCGACCAT
>Ga0154020_10008372_pt1 | contig 11994 bp, 12 predicted proteins | sample Klosneuvirus_201_FD_109709 | JGI IMG/M metagenome (GOLD analysis project Ga0154020, IMG submission 109709) | Active sludge microbial communities from wastewater, Klosterneuburg, Austria - Klosneuvirus_20160825_MG | ecosystem: Engineered > WWTP > Aerobic digester > Activated sludge | place... | reverse complement strand
TTGGCCCGGCAACCCCTCGGCTGACCCTCGAATAGCGGACCGATCAGCGTGGCGCGGCCTTGTTTACGAACTCCGCCACTGCGGTTTTCAAGGCCGCCAGGTCCGGGTGCCGGACGTACATCATGTGGCCGCACTCGTACAGCTTGTGGGTGATGTGGTCCTTCAGAGAGGGGTCCAGGCCCAGGTGGGCGATGGTGTACTCGGAGGCGAAGTAGGGAGTAGCCATGTCGTAGTAGCCGCTGGCGAAGAAAACCCGGAGGTTGCGGTTCTGGCTCATGGCCTCGCGGAGCGTGTCGGAGACGTTGACGTAGCGGTTGGTGTTTGAGGCGAAAGACCAGGGGTGGACGCGGCCGGTGAGGATCTCATAGGGACGATCGTTTTCGTAGTTGAGCTCAGCACGCATGTAGCTGTTCAGGGCCGCGGTGAAGGGGCCCTGGATCGCCGAGTAGCTGGGGTCGTATTGCGTGCCGTTGCCCAGGTCGGTGCGGTCGATGCCTTTGTAGCGGCTGTCGAGGCGGCCGACGGTGCGGGATTGATCGCGGAGCAGTTCTTTGGTGAAGGCCGGCTGGCTGATTCGGAGCCGGGCGTTCAGGCAGAACTGTTTGGAGAGGCCGGTGTAGCGGGCGAGCTTGGTGGCGATGTCGTCTTTTTCCTTCTCACCCAGAGCGTCGCCGCGGCTCAAGGCGACGACGTATTCGGTGATGGCGAAGCGTTCAGCCTCGCGAAGTGTCTTCTGGAGATCGCCTTGCAATCCGCCTTCGAGCTTGTGGTGATACCACGCGGTAGCGGTGTAGGTGGGGAGAAAGAGCCAGTAAGCCGTGTCATTGCCGTCATCGAACTCGAGCGTCTGGAAGTTGAAGACGGTGGAAATGAAGATGATGCCGCTGAGGTTCATCCCGTGGGTTTCTTGGAGGTAACCGGAGAGTCCCGCGGCCCGGGTCGTGCCGTAACTTTCGCCCGCGAGAAACTTGGGAGAGTCCCACCGCTTGTTCTTGGTGGTCCAGAGACGGATGAAGTCGCCGACCCAGCGGATGTCCTCATTGAGGCCGTGAAATTGATTCGGGTCCTGGCCCTCGACGGGGCGGCTGTAGCCGGTGCTGACGGGGTCGATGAAGATCAGGTCGGCGACATCCAGCCAGGAGAACTCGTTCTCGATGTAGCGGTAGGGGGGGTTGGGGATGGAAGGCTCGCCGGGTTTTTCCTTGGCGTCGGCAAAGTCCACGCGCTTGGGGCCGATGCAGCCCAGGTGGAGCCAAACGGAGGATGAGCCGGGGCCGCCGTTGAAGCAATAGATGATCGGGCGGGTGCTGGCCTTGATCGGGTCGGAGCCGGCGTCGGCGAGCTTTGTATAAGAGGTGAAGAACACGTTGGCCTTGGGCTTGCCTTCGTAGTCGGGCAGGTCGAGGTAGCCGGCGGTGGCGTTGTACTTGATGAGCTTGCCGCCGATGGTCACCTCGTGGGTGGTGGTGATGGGGGAGCCATCCTTCTTGTCATCCTTCTTCTCTTCTTTCTTGGCCTCCTGTGGCTGCTCGGATTGCGCGGCCAAGGGATAGGCGAAGAACACGGACATCAGGATTGCGAGCAGTAGACGCATCGGGGGCCTCCGGGACCGAAGAATGCTAACTGAATACGAGACAGGATGCTCAACGGCCCAATTCCCAGCCGGGCAAAAAGCGATCAAGCATCCACATGGCAGCGCCGATGATCGCGCCGAGCAGGATGATGGCCGCGGGCGGAATCAGGGGAATCATGGCGATGAACACGCCCCGTCTGAACGCCCTTCGCGTCCGCATGTCTTCGGGCACCCCGGCGATTCTCGCCGTGCGCTTCCACGCGAAGTACCAGATGAACACGGAGAGTGTGAGAATCGTGAGTTCGGTACCCATGAGAATCGGCGGTTCGACCCAGGATGACCGGTATCGCCCGTAGGGCGAATAGAACGAGAAGGATGAGTATTCCATCCAGCTTTCAATCCAAGGCGTGACCATCTGAAAAAGCAGAACCAGGAGCAGCCAATAAGCGGATGACACCGCCCAAGCGCGGCGAAACACGCGGCGATGGAGGGCGGGTGCGCGGCGGGCGGTAACCCAGCCTCCCATAAGCGCCAAGCCATGGATCGCCAGAAGCACGGCAAAGTGAACGGCACCAGTGGCGATTCCGACAACGATGACTCCGGCGGCAGGCGCCCAGGCCACAAGCCTCGTCAGTTCGAGGAACATGCGCCGTCGCGGTTCGACGGTAACGTCCTCATCAGAAGCGGTGTATCCGCACTCTGGACATTGCCGGGTGTTGATTGCGGAAAGGTCGTAACCGCAGGCGATGCAGGTGTGAAGGCAGGACTGGGAGGCGGAGTCGGCCATGTCTGCCGTCAAGCCTACCAGACCTTGGGGGCGAATCAGGCTATATTGACGTCTCGGGAACCCAAAACCCGCAGCCATGGAGGGCCGCGATGTCGCAATCCGCACTTCTAGAACCACCGTCCGACCCATCCGCCGCTGGCAAGCCTATGAAACAGCGCAAACGGGTTACCGCTGAAACGCTCGCGACCAAGCAGCGGGACATCTCGGTATCCGAGTTCTTCGCCAAGAACCGGCACTTGCTGGGTTTTGACAACCCTCGCAAGGCGTTGCTGACCGCGGTGAAGGAAGCCGTGGACAACTCGCTGGATGCCTGCGAAGAGGCGGGGATCCTTCCCGAACTGGTCGTCATCATCGAAGACCTGGAGGAAGGCTCCAAAGGCGATGCCAAGAAGAGCGAGAAGGATGGGAAAAAGGGTGGGGGGGATGCCGAGGGGAAGAAGGGCAAGGCACCCTCGTCGCAGCGCTATCGCGTGACGGTTGGAGACAACGGGCCCGGGATCGTTCGGCGGCAGGTCGAGAACATCTTCGGGCGATTGCTCTACGGCTCAAAGTTCCACCGGCTCAAGATGTCCCGAGGCCAGCAAGGCATCGGCATTTCGGCCGCGGGCATGTACGGGCTCATCACCACCGGCAAGCCAATGGTGATCACAACTCGCCCCGATGCCAAGAAGCCAGCTCACTACATCGAGCTGGCGATGAACACCAAGACGAACCGCGCCGAGGTGACGACCGACAAGGAAACTCAGGACTTTCCGGTTGAGCGATTCCGTTCCATGACTGCGGGAACGCGGAAGCTGGCGGAGTCCGGCGAGTTCCTGAACGCCAAGGACTTTCCGACGGGGACATGCGTCTCCATCGAACTTGAAGGTCGGTATCAGAAGGGCCGCGGCTCAGTAGATGAGTTCCTGGAACTGACCGCGATCGCCAACCCACACGCGCGGATCGTGTTTGTCCCGCCCGGGAAGGTGGTTGAGGAAGAAGTTGAGTTGCTGGTGGTGCCGGGCAGTCGAAAGCCCAAGCTGGAAGAAGCCGCGGCCGGAGATGTCGCAACGCCGGCTCCTGTACCCGTGGCCGTTGAAGTCACCACCGAAACCAACGGCATCATCATTTTCCCGCGGGCCGTGAACGAACTCCCGCCCGAGACCCAGGAAATCCAACCACACCCCAAGGGTGTCGAGCTCGGCACGCTGCTCCAGATGATGAAGGACAGTGAAGCTCCTTCGGTGTACAAGTTCCTGCAGGATGAGTTCTCAAAGGTGTCCTCCGCCAGCGCCAGCAGCATCTGTGAGAAAATCGGCAAGACCTCCCGCACGCGCATCGCCGACCTGGACCCGCACCACGCGGAGCTGCTCTACCGCGAGTTGCAGGAGGCCAAGCTGCCCCCACCCGCGACCGACTGCCTGGCTCCCATCGGCGTTCAGCAGCTTCTCAAGGGCATGTTCAAGGGGGTCCGAGCCGAGTTCTACGCGGCCAGCTCCCGCGAGCCCAATATCTACCGCGGCCGCCCGTTCCTGATCGAGGCCGCCATCGCATTTGGTGGCGAGCTTCCGACCGAAGAAACCGCCCGTGTCATCCGTTTCGCCAACCGCGTGCCCTTGCTCTACCAGCAATCTGCCTGCTCCAGCTTCAAGGCCGTGACCGAAACCAACTGGCGGAACTACGACCTGCAGCAGCCTAAGAGCAGCGTGCCCGTCGGCCCCTTGGTCATCATGATCCACATGGCCAGCGTGTGGGTCCCGTTCACCAGCGAATCCAAGGAAGCGATCGCCGACTACGACGAAATCCGCAAGGAGATGAAGCTCGCGCTCATGGAGTGCGGCCGCAAACTCGGCATTTACCTTCGCAAGCGGGCCAAGATGCGCCGCGAAGGTGAACGCCGCGATATCTTCGAGCGCTACATCGGTGAAGTCGCCAACGCCATCCACGCGATCGACGGAACCGATGCCAAAAAGCTCTATGAAGCATTGCTCGCCCAGGCGAAGAAACGCACGGCCGTCGCCGATGTCCAACTGGATGATGAGGGCAAGCGGATCAAGGAAGACCCCGCCGATCAGGATGGCGTAATTATCGTCGAGCAAGCAGCACGCATCCCCGAGGGCCTGGCAAAGTCTTCGGATGAGCCACCGACGAAAATGTCCAAAGCCGAGGCCGCGGCCCTCAAGGTGCATTCGCTGGCGAAAGTCGGCGAAGAGAAGTCACAGCCCAAGTTGATCGATGTGGACCACACCAAGCGGTTGGACCGCAAGGGTCGTCCGCCGGAAAAGCCGACCGAAAAGTCGGTCACCTCGCGCAAGTCTGGCCCATCGAAGCCGGAATCCAAGCCGCCGGCGACGCCGCCTCCCAAACCCGCCAAGCCCACGATGGTCCTCAAGAACGGCAAACTCGTCCCCAAGGATGACGGTCCCAAGCTGTTCTAGGCAGACTGAACCCAGCAAAGTTCCCCGCGCCTCGGCACTCAAGATCGAGTGGCGGCGTGCCGATTAGGGATGGACGTATCCGCAATCGGAGCCCGGGATGCCCGCTGAACGCCCTTATCTCACCGGCCTTGAACGGACGTTCGGCGAAAACGAGATCATCGTCAGCAAGACCGATCCCAAGGGCCGGATCACCTATGCCAACCGGGTCTTTCTGACCGTTTCGGGTTACACCGAAAGAGAGTTGTTGGGCAAGGCCCACAACATTGTCCGCCACCCGGACATGCCGCGGTGCATCTTCAAGTTCCTTTGGGACACCATCTCGCACGGGCAAGAATGCTTCGCCTACGTCCTGAACCGTGCCAAGTGCGGCGACCACTACTGGGTTTTTGCTCATGTGACCCCCACGTTTGACGAGCACGAGCGGATCATCGGCTACCACTCCAATCGGCGCGTCCCATCCAAGCAGGGAGTGGATGCGATGCGCGGCGTGTATGCCAAGCTGATGCAGGTCGAGAATCAGTTCGAGAATCCCAAGCAGTCGCTTGCGGCCTCCATGCCGGTGCTCGTGGACTACCTGAGAAACCAGGGCGTCAGCTACGAGGAACTCATTTTCACACTTGTTTAGCAGTGGGGTGGCTTGATGTTGGACACTGAAGTCATGCAGGACGATTCAGTCGCCGCAGGCGACAGCGACTGGATGCAACGGGCCGCGGAGGTGTGCCGAGCGGCGGCGGCGGGCGACATGGAAGCACGCATCCTCAATGTGGATGCTCATCCTGAGTCCGCCGAGCTCCTGCACTCGATCAATCACATGCTCGACATGACCGACGCCTTTGTGCGCGAGTCGACAGCCTCGCTGGAGTATGCGAGTCGCGCCAAGTTCTTCCGTCGCGTGCTGCTCAACGGGATGCTGGGCTCGTTCCGTCGCGCCGCCGAGTCCATCAACGGTGCCACCGAAGAAATGGAGCAGCAGCAATCGGACCTGCAGGAGGCCGAGCGCCGCCGGGCGGAGCTGGAAGGTGACTTTACATCCACCCGGGCGGTGGTGGACCGCCTGGCGGGCGCGACGGCCCAGATTCAAAGCATGTCCTCGGTGATCGAACAAATTGCCAACCAGACCAACCTGTTGGCCCTGAACGCGACGATCGAATCGACGCGAGTGGGGGCCGCGGGTGCGGGGTTCGCTGTGGTGGCGGCCGAGGTCAAGCGCTTGGCCCAGCAGACCGCCCAGGCGACCGACCAGATTCAGGGCAGCCTTCATGCGATGCGGGAGGCGACCAAGAACACGGTGGAAGCGATCGACCGTATCTGGGGCGTGGTGAAGGCTCAGACGAAGACAGCCGTCGGAGCACAAGCCGCTTGAGGAGTTGTTGTGTTGCCCCACTCACGGGCTGGAAGCGCGAGGCGTTTGCGCTTCCAGCTTTTTTCTTTGGCCTGATGTAGACTCCCAGAGTTCCTTTCACTGGATTCTCCGGGAGACCCACCATGCTGCCGCTCTTTGTGCTCGCCCTTGCGTTTCAACCACAGCCCGCAACGCTCACCAAGGTGGAGCAGACGCAGGGCTACAAGCTCTATTCGGGCGCCGATGCCGCCTCGCTCTGGCGCGGCTACAAGCAGCCGGCATTTCCCGCCAAGGGCTGGAAGGTGGCGGACGGGGTGATGTCCACGGGAGCAGGTACCGGCGGCGGGGACATCATCACCAAAGACCAGTTCGGCGATGTCGAGGTCGTCCTGCAATACAAAACTGCCCCGAAGGCCAACAGCGGGATCATGTACCGCGTCACGGAAAAGTACGACGCGTCGTACCTCACCGGCCCGGAATACCAGATCCTGGAGGATGTCGGATACGGCGTGAAGCTGAACGACCCGCACTCCGCCGGAGCCCTCTACGACCTTTACACGCCCGCCGACGGCAAGAAGGAAAGCGCGGCCGACTGGAACGATGCCCGCATCTACATCCGCAACGGCGTCATCCAGCACTGGCTCAACGGCACCAAACTGGTCGATGTCGTCGCCTTCGACGATTCAGGCAAGCCCACCAAAGAATGGCAGGACAAGATCGCCGCCAGCAAGTTCAAGACCTCCGAAGGCTTCGGCATCCAGCCCAAGGGCCACATCGCTCTCCAGGAACACGGCGATGAAGTCGCATTCCGCAACATCAAGATCCGCGACCTGGGCGCGCACCTTCCCAGCGAGAAGGTTCTGTGGAACGGCAAGGACTTGACCGGCTGGGAAGCAGTCGTTCCGGACGCCGCCAAGGCGGGAATCAAGCCCGAATCCGTCTGGACCGTCGACAACGGCATCCTGATCTGCAAAGGCAACCCCGTCGGCTACATCCGCACCAAAGAGAAGTTCACCAACTACGTACTGAAAGTGCAGTGGCGTTTCAACCCCGTCACCAAGAAAGCCGGCAACAGCGGCGTGCTTCTGCGCATGGTGGGCGAAGACAAGGTGTGGCCCAAGAGCGTCGAGGCGCAGCTCCAGTCCGGCAGCGCGGGCGACTTCTGGAACATCGACAACGTCAAGATGACCGCCGAGCCCTCACGCACCAATGGCCGCAATACCAAGCACACCCACGGCGCCGAGCGCCCGATCGGCGAATGGAACGAGTACGAAATCATCGTAAACCACGGCGACGTCATCCTGAACGTCAACGGTGAAGAACTCAACCGTGCCAAGGATGTCGAAGAAGTCGCCGGTTACATCTGCCTGCAGAGCGAGGGAGCCGAGATTCAGTTCCGGGACATCCGACTCGCACCCCTGCCCTGACACAATCCGCGGCCGCAAAAGAAAACGGGCACCTCAGCAGTGAGGTGCCCGTTTGTACTTCACGAAACCGCCGTTCAGGACTTATCGCCCAGCGCCTTGTCAATAATCTCCGACAAGTGCTTCTCGCCATCCTCTTCAAATCCAACCCCGATGTGAATGATCTTCCCGTCCGGCCCGATCAGCACAAACGTCGGGATGCCCGAAATGCCATACTGCTTGGCCAGGTCATCGCCATTGAGCAGCAGGCCATACGTAAACTTCTGATCCGCCATGTACTTGATCGGCTTGGCCGCGGGTGCCCGCTCCCAGGTGTTCACGCCCAGGATCGCGACCTTCTTGTCCTTGTACTTCTCATGCAGCTTCTGCACGCCCGGCATAGCCATCTTGCACGGCCCGCACCAGGTCGCCCAGAAGTCCAGCAAAACGACCTTGCCCTTCAGGCTCGCCAGCGACACATCCCTCTCATCGCCGGTCTTGAGCGTGAACGCCGGGGCCGCATCGCCCACAGCAAACTTCATCTTCGGCTGCTCGCCGGGAGCGGGCGGAATGCCCAGGTCCGCCAGATCAGCCTTCGCTTCGCTGTAACCCTCCGGAGCCTTCAGCGTGAATGTCCCCGCCGCGGGCTCGGTGTTCAGCTTGACGTTGGAATACGTCCCAGTGAACGTGCGATTCGGCATCGCCTCATCCCATCCGCCGGAATACGAAGTCCACGATTCAATCTTGCGCGGCGACATGTCCTCCGCACCCACGTGCCGAATCTGCCGCATCAACATCTTCCGCGTCTCGGTCTTTTTGCCGTCCTCACCCTCTGCCGCCGGATACGTGATCTCCACCTTGTACTCAACAACGCGACACTTCACGCCATCAACCTTCGCATCCTCCAGGAACTTGGCCCCGATGAGCTTCGCTTCCTTGTTGCTCAGCACATCCGTGCCATACACCCAGGTCGGAACGACCATGGACACATCCGCCACGGGGTTGCACCGACCGTTCGGCGCTTCAGCCGTCGCAAACGTCTTCTTAGCATGATCGAGCTTGAACGCGGCCTTGCCGTCAAACGCCCACGTCGCGTTCGGCTCCTTGGCCGTAATCTTGAACTGCTTCAGCTGGGCCCCACCCGTCGGGTTCCGGAGAAACACCCCAACCAGCTCGCCACTGGCCGTCTGCGAATCTCCACCTTCAGCCGACATCTTCTGGGTCGAGGTGCAGGACACATCCTTCACGTTCTTCACTGCGGCCCGAAACTTGTCAATGAACTCCTTGGCCGCGGGATCCACATCCCCGTTCTCACCCGAGCGAATCAACGGCTTGTCAGACGGGGCAATGCCCTCCTGGGCATGCAAAGCCCCCGCAGAAGACAGCAGGGTCAGAACCAGTCCAACGGTGGGGACAAATCTCATGGCGCGGGCCTTTCGGTTGACGGAACGAACAGGATTAACTCGGGAAAACTCTAGGGCCGAGAGGCCCTTCGAGCGAATAAGACGAACGGACGCCTCACTGGTACGATGCACACCCGCTCCGGAAGTTCCGCGGCGGCACGGCAACGGAGTGCCCCATGTCCAAGAAACTCGCCGCAACACCCACCAAGAAGCCCAAGGCCCGCGACACCAAGACCCTGGGCAAGATCGTCGATCTTGCCGGCGAGGTCGCCAAAAAGGCCCTCGGCGGCCGCGAGCCCAAACTCGAAATCCCCCTCCGCACCAAGTCCAACACCACCTGGAACAAAAAGCAAGGCATCCTGCAGATGGGCAGCGCGACGGCCGAGCGCGAACTCTTCAACCTCAACCAAGCCAAGCAGTTCATGCAGACCATGCTGCACGCCAGCACAATCAAAGACCTGATCAACGCCGACAAGACCTCCAGCCTTCGAGGAGTCTTCTACAAAGCCAAGCACACCGTCGCCGGCACCAAAGAAAACACATTCGAAGGCCAGGATGAATCCGACCCCATCCTCGAAGACCTCGAAGTCGCCCTGAACGCTCTGCGTGAAGAACTCCACGTCTTCGCCGAGCCCCGCGGCGGGATGGTCGGCAACATCACCATGATCGACAAGGGTGACGAAATCAACTGCCGCCGAATGGGCAGCGGCGGCTATCAGATGCCCAGCATCGTCGAACCCGACATCATCCAGTTCGGCAAGTGCGAGGCCAAGTTCGTCCTGCACGTCGAAAAAGGCACCGTCTGGCAACGCTTCAATGAAGACCGGTTCTGGGAAAAGCACAACTGCATCCTCACGCACGGTGCCGGACAACCGCCGCGCGGCTGTCGGCGTCTGCTTCAACGCTTCAGCCAGGAACTCAAACTCCCCATCATCTGCCTCCTGGACTGCGACCCCTGGGGACACTACATCTACAGCGTCATCAAGCAGGGCTCCATCTCCCTGGCCTTCGAATCCTCACGCCTCGCCATTCCCGAAGCCAAGTTCCTCGGCATCCGCGCCAAGGACTACATCTCCTGCGGCCTCTCCGACGCCGTCAAAATCGACCTCTCCGACAACGACATCAAGCGAGCCAAAGAAATCGCCGCCTACCCGTGGTTCGAAAGCAACAAGCCCTGGCTCAAAGAAATCGACCTGATGCTCAAGAACGGCTTCAAAATGGAAGTCGAATCGCTGATCACCAAAGACATCTCCTACGTCACCGAAACCTACGTCCCCGAACGCCTCAGAGCCCGGGACTGGCTGGATTAAACCCGTTTCTGGCGGCCGCGGCCGTAGCTATTCCCGCCGAACTACCGCTATCATTTGGTATGGCACGCGAGCTTGACATCTCAGATCTACCTCAATCGCTCGTGGAAGCTATCGAGGCGATGGTTCGCGCGTACCGAGAGAAGCCCGCGCAACAGCGCCGCCCCATTGGGTGGGCAAAGGGAGTGCTGCCCGAGCTACCCGATTCGTTCTTTGAGGAGCTCCCGCCCGAGGTGCTCGACGGTTTCGAGGGCAGGGCCGCGTGAAAGTGCTGCTCGACACGGCCGTCTTCTGGTGGATCGCTTCTGGATCACCGCGATTGAGCCGCAACGTGGCGAAGATCTTCGAGGATCCTGAAACCGATGTAGCGTTGAGCCCAATTTCGATCTGGGAACTAATCGTCAAAAACCAAATCGGGAAGTTGCCCCTTCCTCGCCCGATCACCGAGCTTTTGTCGCAGGTGCGCGAGGAGCGGCTGGTGCGCACACTTCCGCTTCGAGAAACCGCGGTGCTTCGACTGGCATCTCTTCCAGCCCTGCATCGGGATCCCTTCGATCGAATGCTCATCTGCCAGGCGTTGGATGAAGGCATGACTCTGGTGACACCCGATGCGCACGTGAGGGCCTATCCGGTCCCCACGCTCTGGGAGTGATTGGGACATGCTCTCCCGCCTCCTCCGCCTCCTAACCCCCCGCCTCACCGCGCACCCCAAATCCACCCCCACCCTCCCCTCCCTCCCCCGCGAAGACGTCTCCATCTTCTTCTCCACAACCCACAACCTCCCCCACGTAGACTGGGGCGCTGTCGACATCTGGATCTCCCGCGGCAACGCCACCCCCCTCTCCCCCGAATCCGCCCGCCGCGCCGTCGCCGCGGCCTGGCTCGATGAACTCCGCGACTCCCTCAAAGATGACCACCGCCGCTGGCGTGCCGACCGCGTCGAAGCCGTCACCCCCTTGGATGACCGCCTCACCCAGCGCATCATCCGCGGCACCCAAACCGCATACAAGACAATCGAAAAGTCCCTCGCCCCAATCCGCGGCCTAGAACCCATCCCCGCCGTCGCCTGCCCTCTCATCCCGCGAAGACGCCCTTTTAGGCCGTTTCAACGGCCTTGCTCGCTAGTAGGCCACGGCTTCAGCCGTGGTAACCGGCCCCATTTTCTTCTGACTTCAGCCCGTTTCAACGGGCTTCTCGTGATCCCGCCCTGAGCCACCCCCAACTTCCGCCTCGACCGCGAAATGCTCCAGCGCCACCGCGACCGCTGGCTGGACGGCGGCCTGGATCCATTTCTCTCCGGCGACGCCTTCCACTCCGCAGAAGATGACCAGCAGGAACTCGCCTACCACCTCTCGCAGTTCGTGGTCCGCAGCGCCCTGAGCAAAGCCCCCGAGCAGTTCTTCGCATTCCTGCGGGCCTGCAAGGATGAACTCGAAGAGAAAGCCGCGGCCAGGCACCTGCGATGCGACCCCCGCGAGTTCGTCGAAGACGCACTTGGGGCGGAGGGGTAGGTCTCTTCTGTCCGTTTGTGTGAAGCCATGCTGCGCTCCGCGCCTCAGAACCCATGGACTGCAGTCCATGGGTTTGTAGGACGCCCGGCACGCATCGCTCGCAATCCTCTTCGCCCCGGCAGGGGCGCCGGAATGTAGCCATCTATGAGCAGGCCTCTGTCAAGTCGCAGCGGGAAGAACGCGGGATCGTTCCAACCATCTATCCGGCGTCGTCCGTACAGCACGCGCCACATCATTCAATCCGGGTCGGC
>Ga0154020_10008371_pt1 | contig 11995 bp, 9 predicted proteins | sample Klosneuvirus_201_FD_109709 | JGI IMG/M metagenome (GOLD analysis project Ga0154020, IMG submission 109709) | Active sludge microbial communities from wastewater, Klosterneuburg, Austria - Klosneuvirus_20160825_MG | ecosystem: Engineered > WWTP > Aerobic digester > Activated sludge | place... | reverse complement strand
TTTTCTGAATCACTAATATGGTAGTGTTTAAGGTGTGACCCTTCAATTCCAAAAGCACCAATGGTCGTGCTTACAACAGGCACATGATTCGCCATGGCGTAAAGTATTTTAGTGCGTAAGCCACCACCACCTATCCTTATAGGAACGATCATTATACTGTCTTTTAAAAAAGACTGGTAATCGTCAATAAATCCTTCAAATTTTATGTGCGGACATAATTTGGCAAATCGTTCTTTTGTTTCATTGCTCCATGTTCCTGTAATATGTAAAGTGAGTTGTAATTGTTGGAACACTTTGGGTTGAATTTCTTTAATATACCATTCTAAAGCATCTAAATTGGGGTAATGCGATTCATTGCCGGAGAAAACGATTTTTTTAGCGTCAAAAGTAGTAGGCGCGACTTTAGGAATGTCTTTATCTAATACACCAAATGGCGTAGTGTAAACGGAGGGTTTGCTAAGAACCGATTTGAAGTACGCGCTGTCTTTTTCGTTCAAAGTAAATACAGCATCGTACACATTGATATAGGCGTTTTCAAGAAATTCAGAATTTTTTACAACATGGTTGGTAAAATTTTCGTCAATTTTTTTAGTCTTGGCGTAATCTTTCATCACGTCATACTGTGATTCTATTTGTTCAAATATTTTTTTCGGTTGAGAAGGCAAAGTTGAAAGTAAGTTCAAATTGCGCGTAAACTGTATCTGAATAATATCAAATGGTTGGGAATGACTGATTATTTTTAATGCAGAAATATATTTTATGGAATGCGGCTTAAAAGAATCTGTAAAGTCTAATTTATAGTCAATTGATTCTTGTAAGTTTTCCTTACCTGTTATTTTTCCGGCTACAAATCGTAAACTCTTTGCAAGAAAACTTAGTAATGATTTTTTTGATTCCGGAACCAGAATATCCGCACATTCTAATTTTACTTCCGGCCATAAAGAATTAAGCAGTTGCTTTTGTTTAGTTGTTTCATTGGAATATGAAGGCGAAACAATAGTAAAATCATGGAGCTTGCGCAGATGATCAACAAAATTATACAAACATATTTTCCCTCCACTTGTTAATGGATAGGGTAACGCTTCGGTTACAATTAATATTTTAAGCCGCTTACTCGCCATATTCAATCATCATTTTTGCAAGCTCGTGTATGCTCACAGTTTGACGCCAACCTAATTTCATGAGCGTTTCAGGCGCTGAGACCAATACGTTATATTCTGATTTAAAATCGCTTTTTGTAATAACATATTTTTTCCAATCTAATTTAAAATAGTTGAAGCAAATACTAAGCCAATCTTCAATGCTATAGGCTCTCCCACTCCCAATTACAGTTTCAAAAACAGTAGAGTTATTTACCAATAACCAAATGGCTTTGGCGGTATTGCCGGCAAAAGTAAATTCTTTCTTAACAGAAATGTCACCAAGCTCAATAGTTTCCTTGCTGCCCTTTGCTATTTTTTTTACAGCAGATACTATTTTCTGATTCACGTGCCTTTCACTTCTAAGCGGACTATCATGATTGAAGAAATAACCAATATAGATTTTCAATCCAAAGCTTCTGTAATATCTGGAGGCATAAACAGATTGTATTCTTGATACTGAATAAGCATCTCTCGCCTCAAAATCGTCGTTTTCCGAAATAGGTTTCCCCGTATTCTTAAATTGCAAACCTGTACCTGAAATAAAAACTTTTGTTAGGGGTGAATGATTCTTTACGCATTCAAGAATATTTAACGTACCCGTGCTAATAGTTTCATGGTTTTCAAATAAGGCTTCGTGGCGGGTAGTAGAATTAGCGGCTAAATGAAACACATAATCGGGCTGATGTTCTTTTATTAAACTGCCAACTAAATTCAGATCTGAAACAGAACCACTAAGCCAATCACCATTACTTCTGGAAACTCCAATCACAATAATCTTTTCTTGCTCAAGAATCTCTTTCAGGTATTTACCATCTTGTCCGCTAATTCCAAAAATAATGGCTTTCATGATTAATTTTTAATGCTATTAAACCAATTTTCATTTACAAAAATCGTATTCACGTAAGTATCGGCATATATCATATAACCCTTGCTCAGCATGAGTTCTGCGATTAATTTGTTTTTTGGTTTAATATGTGTTTCAGAATATGTACAGGTCTCAGCACAAATAATAGGTATTGGATATTTATCGTAGTTTAAACTTTTTAATACTTCATAATCTAAACCTTCAATATCAATTGATAACAGATCGGGGTATGATTTAAAATTACTTGCAATGATAGAATTAATCGTCTCTAATTTTACTTTATCAATCCTTATGATTTTGTAAGGACTGTTTTTTTCTCGATGAAGTGCTTCTTCCTTTAAAAAAGTATTGTAGCCTTCTAATTCAAAAACATAAAAATCTGCTTCGCCTCCCCCTGAGGCAGAAACACCCGCATTAACAATCTTGTCATTTGGACGGTGTTTTTTAATAGTGCTTATTTGGGATTTGTCGGCTTCTACTAATACACCATTAGCTCCGCGTGTGTAAAACAAGTAAGTATTAGATCCTGTTATTGGATTACAAACCCCAAGTTCGAGATAAGATGGTTTTGTGATTTTAATTTGTTGCAGAAGAAAATCAATGCACTGATCTTCCCCGGCCTGACTAAAGGATTCGTTAACCGCCGGAGGAGGAACTATTTTGTAAATAGCTTTTTTTATAAAATCTTTTAATGGTACTAACATTTACACAATTTCTATTTCAGGTAATGGAAAGATAAATTTTCCGCCTTGTTCTGCATATTCAGTTTCGCGTTCTAATATTGTATTTTTAAAATGCCAAGGTAATACTAAAAAATAATCAGGCTTCATGGCACGTGCCTCTTTTTCAGAAATGATTGGAATATTGGTTCCTGGTGTGTAGCAACCAAACTTTTGTTCATTCACATCGGCAATAAAAGGAATCTGTTTACTTGATAAGCCGCAAAATTGTAACAGAACGTTTCCCTTAGTTGAAGCGCCATAGCCAAATACTTTCTTTCCATCATTCACTAACGCATTTATTAAATTAGTTAAATTTTTACGGTGTTTAAAAACGCGTTCTTCAAATTCTTTATAGGGTTTAATGGTATCTAAAGCCATATCTTCCTCTTGCTGCAACATCCAGTTGATTAGGGCTGTATTTACAAGTAACGAGGCGTTTTTTTTAGCTGCAGTTACGGCGAAACTTCCTCCATTAACTGCGTTCATTTGCACATCAACTACTTTCATCCCACAATTTTCCAGTAATTGCTTAACTACCTTAAAAGAGTAAAACTCCAAATGTTCATGACATATGGTATCATAGGAATTTGTTCTTAACATCGATGGCATATAGCTTTGTTCAAAATGCCAAACGCCTTCATCATGTAAGCAATTGAAAATATCTTTCACAAAATCCGTTGGACTCTCAAGATCGTAGAACATTGCAATTGAAGTTATGATCTTGGCCTTAGAGTTTGGAAAGGATTGTTGAAACAGGTTTGCAGAAAAAAAATCAGGCAGCAAGGTTATGTCGTTAGTATAGTGATCCTTAAATTTTATGCCTGTGGGATCGATCCCAATCTTTTTGCATTTACTTTTATAAGCTTTTAAAGAAGTGGCATCATTGCTGCCAATATCTATTACCAAATCGTTTTCCTTCAAGGGAATTAATCGTTCCAATGAATGAATCTTAAGCGTAAGGTGTTTTACCATGCTGGCGTTTAGTCCGGAACGGTAACCGTAATTTTCGCCATACATTTCTTCTAAACTGTACGATTGTTTCAACTGCAGTAATCCACTATCAGGACACCAAACAAGATCAAGAGGTCCTTTTGTAATAGTTTCATTTTGCGATCTTGGAAATACGCCGGTAAGATATTGTTCACCTAACGACAAAACCTTAACAAGGTTCGTACTTCCTGATATTCTGCACTTATTTATTTCAATACATGAATTGGTCATAGAGATGAATAATTTTATTTAGGCACAATTAAAAAATTATGACCGTTTATTACTTTTTCAAACTTGTAATTAATGCTGGCTACAAAATCAACATATTGCTGAAAGTTCATACTGAACTTATCTTCAAAATGGTATTCGTATTCAAAAATTATAGGCATTTTGTTTTTTTGAATAGTCTTAACAGCTCCTTGCATAGCTTGCAAATCCCCGCCTTGAATGTCAATTTTTATAAAACTGATTGGTTCTTTAATGTCTAAACTGTCAATTGTAATTGTAGGCACTTTTCTGCCAGTAGATGCGCTATAGTCTATTCCATATGAACCGTATGATTGAAATTCCACAAAATCTTGTTCAGGAAAAATAAGTGTTTCATTGTCTTTATTATGTACGGCGCCAAAATGCGTAATGATGTTCTTACGTGAATTGGCTTCAATATTTTTCTTTAATACCTCGTAAATAAAATCATCTGCATCAAACGAGTGCACTTCCCCGTTCCCGCCTACAAATTCAGAAAACAATATGCTCATCTGTCCGAAATTAGCACCAATGTCCAAAACTGTAGTTCCCTTTTTAATATATTTTTTTGCTAATTCAACGACTTCTTTTTCAAATATGCCATCTTGTATTATAGTTTGAGCAACAATATCAGATTTAGCATCAGTTGGCAGGTAATAATTACCGGTTGCAGTTTTGTGAAACGTTAAGTCGTTAGTTTTAACAGACTTTTCATACTTAGTCAATTTAATAACATCGTATCCGGCTAAATTAAGTATTTTACGTATCAGTTTTTTCATCCTGGTTTAAGAGATTTCGTACTTAGCAAATACATTTCCGTAGTTGGCGCCTTCGTATCTTGCAAATTCAGTTCCGGTCTCCAGAACCGAAAAACCCAAGACATCTTCGTTAAGATCAAATATTGAAATACCCGGATTATTAATGCAAATCACCCAGGAGAAAGCATTCGGAGTAAGAAAATCTGCAGCGATTTTTATTTTAAGGTTAACAATGTTTTTATTCTTATAATGCTTGTTTAATTTTTCATGAATTGTAAAAACAGGATTTTTATTACGATCCACTAAACGCATAGCCAATTCATAATTCTGATTTAAGTCGGTTACATGTACAACTACACTAATATAAATGGCTTCGTTATGTTTGTATTCTGATATTGGATTTCCGTCAGAATTGCACATAAATGCTTCCACAAAATGGTTCTCAGTTTTAATTACATCCTTTCTAATAGTGATTAATGAATTTTCAATATTGTTGATGTATGCTTGAATAGCACTTTCTGTATCTGATTGCAACATTAATTTTCCGTCAGAAAGAAAAATGCCTTTAGTACAAAGTTGAGAAACTGCACCCATGTTATGGCTTACAAATAAAACAGTTCTTCCTTTATTAGCGCTAACGTCTTTCATCTTGCCAAGGCACTTCTTCTGAAATTCGGCATCCCCAACAGCTAACACTTCGTCAATGATTAAGATTTCCGGTTCCAGATGGGCTGCTACTGCAAAAGCCAGCCTTACGTACATACCGGAACTATATCTTTTTACCGGTGTATCAATAAATTTTTCAATTCCACTAAAGGCGACAATCTCATCAAATTTAATTTTAACTTCGGCCCTAGTCATTCCCAATATGGTGCCGTTCATGTAAATGTTTTCTCTACCGGTTAATTCAGGATGGAAACCTGTTCCAACTTCCAAAAGGGAAGAAACACGTCCGTTAATTTCATAACGTCCTTTGGTAGGTGAAGTAATTCTGCTTAGAATTTTAAGCAAAGTACTTTTTCCGGCACCATTTCTTCCGATAATACCAACTGCTTCGCCTTTATTGACGCTGAAATTAATGTCTTGAAGTGCCCAGAAAATTTCTTTTTCTTTCTTTGAAGAAAAAAATAAATTAGACAAGGATTCACGCAAATTTCCTGATTTGCCGCCGCCTAAGTGATAACCTTTCCACAAATTCTCTACTATAACCGCTTTATCACTCATGTTTAATTTAATTGGCTGGTTGCCGGTTCGGGTATATAATTGTCTTAAAAGTAAGAAAATTCCTAATTCATACACCATAAAAACGGATATTAGTTTTATTTAAGGAGAGGTATTTAATTAGAGTTTCATTTAAATTGATAGATTTATTAAATTAGCCGTATTTATGTCAAAATCGTTAGTTACCGGCGGAGCTGGTTTTATAGGAGCGCATGTCACAAAACATTTAGTTAATATGGGGCATAGCGTAGTAGTGTTAGATGATTTGAGTGGTGGATTTGAGGCGAACATTCATCCAAAAGCAAAATTTATAAAAGGCTCAATCACTGATAATACATTATTGGAAAAACTTTTTGCTGAAGAAAAATTTGATTATGTGTACCATTTGGCGGCGTATGCTGCTGAAGGACTCAGCCATTTTATTAAACGTTTTAATTATAACAACAACGTTATTGGCAGCATTAACCTTATTAATCAGTCGGTAATACATAAGATAAAGTGTTTTGTTTTTACATCCTCTATTGCGGTTTATGGGAAGGGACAGTTACCAATGAAGGAGGAAATGGTACCGTCGCCTGAGGACCCTTACGGAATCGCAAAGTTTGCAGTTGAAATGGACCTGAAGGCCACTCATGAAATGTTCGGATTAAACTATGTTATTTTCAGACCGCATAATGTGTATGGGGAGTATCAGAACTTAGGCGATAAGTATAGAAATGTAGTTGGGATTTTTATGAATCAATTAATGCAAAAAAAAGCATTGACTGTATTTGGTGATGGCACGCAAACACGTGCATTTAGTTATATCGACGATGTAGCGCCTTATATCGCTAAATCAGTATCGGTATCACAAGCCTATAACAAGGTTTTTAATATTGGAGGGGATAATAGCTATTCAGTGAAACAATTGGCAGAAGAAGTTATTAAGGCGATGGAAACGAGTCAGCCTATTCGCTTTCTTGAAGCAAGAAATGAAGTGCTGCATGCTTATTCCGATCACACAAATATGAAAAAGGTATTTGCAATCAATGAAACGAATTTCACTTCGCTTTCTGATGGACTACAGAAAATGGCACATTGGGCAAAAATAACCGGTATTCAAAAAAGTAAAAAATTCGAAAACATTGAGATATCCGAGAAACTGCCAAAGGTTTGGTTAGAAGATTAGCAAATTCAAAACTTAGATTAATTTAAGCTCTTTGGCCTTAGATTCATTGCAAAGTAAAAAATTCCAGTAATCACTTTTAGTAATAGCAGGAACTTGCCGTACGGTGTCTTTTACATCATCTATATTGAAGTATAAATAGCCCATATCTTTAAAAATCTCATTAAGTTTAAGGGCAATTTCATCATTCAAAACTTCAATTAAGATTGTAGGTTTAAATTCATTCAAGTACATTGACATACCCTTTAATACTTCAACTTCATGCGTTTCCACGTCCAGTTTTATAAGATCAATTTTTGGGATGTTATGTTTTTCAATAAAGGTTGATAGCTTACAAACTTGAATCTCTATTTCAACTGTTTGCTTAGATGTGATGGTGTTTTTATTGACTGTTACAGAGTAAGCAAAGTCAGCTCCTTCAGGCATGTATATTTTAGCGGCACCATCGTAATCCGAAAAACCTATCCGATGTGCTATTATATCATAGCGATTAATCGAGATGTTTTTTTCAAGTATTTTAAATACACCAGGAATCGGTTCAACGCAATGGACTATTGCATCGGGTTTAATTGTTTTGGCAACTAAGCCATATAAGCCGGTGTTGGCCCCAATATCAAATATAACATTCGCTGTGGGACATAACTCTGACCAAAGTTTCATTGATTTTTTCTCCCATGCATTATATAAACCTTTCCAGAAGATTTCATTCTCTTCAACATTACCCGTATGAATTATTTTGAATTTCTTTGAATCAGATACTGCAACAGAAAACGGCTCTTTAAAAGTTAAATGCCTGTAAATGTTTTCTGGGGGCGACCATATAGTTTTAAGCAAAATATAACATTCCTTTTTGAAAGGGAGAATATTATAGATTTGTTTAAGAAGGCTCTTCAAATTCATTTTATAACGACAATAGGTCTTAGAATCTTTTCTCAAAGTTATCTATTGGACACTTAATTTCAAACGTGGTTATCATAAGTTTTTATAAGACTTCGCTGAATGGTTTCGTTTTCTTGTTTTAAGGTGTATTTTTGAGAAGTAGATATGAATTTATACTTTTTTAGCTCATAGTCAATAATAATGAAAGTTTCTATTGTTATCCCGGTATTTAATGCCGAGCGTTTTTTGGAAAAAGCCATAGACTCGTGTTTGTGCCTCCCTGAAACCGGTGAGGTTATATTAGTGGATGATAAGTCTACAGATAAATCGGTTGAAATTGCTGAGAAATATGTACAAAAAGATAAGCGCGTAAAACTTTTTTTTCATCCTAATAAAGAAAACCGGGGCACTGGTGCTAGCCGTAATTTAGGCATTGTTAAGGCAAGCTGCGAGTTCGTTTCTTTTTTAGATAATGATGACTTTTATTTACCCAACCGATTTACAAGAACAAAAGAAGTTTTTGAGGCGAATAAAGATATTGATGGTGTGTATGAAGCAATCGGCACCTACGCATATGATAAGGAGAGCCTGGAGGCCCATATGAAGAGAATGAGTGAAGGCAAAAAGAATCAGGATAACCTTGAACTAACAACAATTGACAAGCCTGTGAAACCTGAAGATTTGTTTGAGGCTGTACTATTTGAAACTTATGGTTGGTTTCACATGAATGGTTTAACATTCAAGAAGAGTATGTTCAGAAAAACCGGCATGTTTGATGAATTTTTTATTTGGAGCGAAGACAATGAGTTTTATTTTCGACTAAGTTATTACGGCAAGTTAATGGCCGGTAATATAACTGAACCTGTTGCTATGCGCGGAGTGTATAAAGGCAACCGTACATTAACGCCACACGGCGATGAAAGAGCGCGTTACTTCAATGTTACAATGTGGAAAAAAATGTTTGATTTTATGTTGAAAAACAAACTCTCTAAGAAAAGCAGCCGTTATATTCTTATGCGGCGCCTCGATAATTATAGCCATGAATTTGTGAAGCAGGAAGTTAATTTTACAAGGAAAATGATTAAAGGATTGAATTTATTCTTGCTTTTTGTAAAACACCCTAAATTATTGATGAAAATAATCTAAGATACCTGAAAGAGATGAGTTTAACTTTTGCATCTGGTAATAAAGGCAAATTGAGTGAGGTTGCCGCTGTTTTAGAACCGTTAGGGATAAAAATCAATGGCCTTGATGAGATAGGCTTTTCCGGCGAAATTCCGGAAACGGCGGACACCTTAAAAGGAAATGCTCTAATTAAAGCAGAATTTGTTTTCAATAAATTTGCAATGAATTGTTTTGCCGATGATTCAGGACTTGAAGTGGAAGCCTTAAATGGTGCTCCGGGTGTATTTTCGGCACGTTATGCCGGTGCACAAAAGAGCGATGCGGCTAATATTTCGAAGTTATTATCTGAATTAGAAGGCGAAAAAAACCGTAAAGCTTGTTTTAAAACGGTTATTGCTTTAATAATCGACGGTAAAACCCACATTTTTGAAGGGATAATTGAGGGTACAATTAATCAAACAATGTTAGGTACGAACGGCTTCGGATATGATCCTGTATTTATTCCTAATGGGTACAGTAAAACTTTTGCTGAGATGACTAAGGAAGAAAAGAACAAAATTTCTCATAGGGCTCTGGCGGTTAAGCAAATGTTTGATTTTCTGAAAACCGTCAAATAACTAAAATTGTTAATTATTCCGTTAATTACTTCTGGTTGATACGGTAAAAAGCCTGCTCTTAAAACTTGAAATTTAAGCTGGGTATTTTATACCTATAACTTTGTATTGAACTCAATCATGTCGAAACTTAAAGTCGGAATTATTTTTGGTGGCCGTTCAAAAGAACGGGAAATTTCATTCGCGGGCGGGCGCACCGTTTACGATAACTTAAATAAATCATTATTTGAAGCGGTACCTGTTTTTGTGGATTCATTCGGAAATTTTGTATTACTGGATTGGCAGTTTGTTTATAAAGGAACTATCCGAGATTTTTATCCACCCGTTGAATTTCTTCCTGCTAACAACACGGAATTTCAATATTACGCCGAAAATCTTGGCAAATTGTCGGATGCTCAGCAAGACGAACTCATTGGCGGAATCGGTAAAAAAATCGAGTTGGATGAATTGAAAAATTTGTTTGAATTTGCGTTTTTGTGTTTGCATGGCCCATATGGCGAAGACGGCAGAATTCAAGGCTTATTTGAATATTTAAACATCCCATATTCCGGTTCAGGAATTTTGCCTTCCGCAATAGGAATTGATAAGGGTATCCAGAAAAAAATGATGGTTCAGGCCGGATTTAATTCGCCGCCATTTTTTACAATTGACCGTTATGCCTGGATTAAGGGACAATGTAAAGATGTTTGGGAGAAAGCCAAAAAGGACATAGGATTCCCCATGGTTATTAAGCCGGCCAATCAAGGTTCTTCAATTGGTGTAAGTATATTAAGCAGCAATACCGAAGTAGAATTTATGTCGGCAGTTGAAAAAGCACTTTTTACAAAGTGGGTTGATGCTGCAGAATGGAAAAAACTGAATGAAAAAGAAAAAGTAGAATTTATCCGACAATTAACAGATATCCGCGAAGGAATTGGAATGCCTATATTAATTGACGGAGTAGAAGTTGTATATGGCCCTAACGAATTAATTGACCACTTGAATACCTATTTACGCTCAAAGGAAGGATGTGTTTTGGAAAGTCTGGATGGCGAAAGTAATGTGTTAGTTGAAGGTTTCATTGAAGGAAAAGAATTTAGTTGTATTGTTCTTGAAGATGAGAACGGGAAAGCCATTGCCTTACCGCCAACGGAAATCAGAAAAGGAAAAGAGTTGTTCGATTACCGTAGTAAATATATGCCGGGTTTATCACGTAAAATAACGCCTATTGATTTACCTGATCAGCAAATTAATGATATCAGAAAGGAATGCGAAAAGTTGTTTTATGCATTAGACTTTGATGTGTATGCGCGCATCGATGGTTTTTTAAGTGTTGATGGTAAAATATTTCTTAACGACCCGAATACTACTTCAGGAATGATGCCTTCGTCTTTTTTCTTTCATCAGGCAGCCGAGATTGGTTTGAATCCATCTCAATTCCTGACTTTTATAATCCGGACTTCATTGGCTAAGCGGATTAAAAATTCAAAAGGAGCAAGAATATTTGATAGCTTGCTTACAGAACTGGATAAAAATATTAAGAGTGAGAAAAATTCGGGTAAAGACAAAATTAAGGTGGCTGTGGTTTTAGGAGGGTATTCTTCAGAGCGCCATATTTCTGTGGAGAGCGGCCGTAATATTTACGAAAAGCTCGCGTCATCCGAAAAATACGCGCCTATACCGGTTTTTTTAACAGGCAGTAACGAAAAGCATTTGATGTATAAATTGCCTATCAATTTATTACTGAAAGATAATGCTGACGACATCAAAGAAAAAATTAATTCATACAAAGTTCATCCGATCATCAAACAAATAATTCAAGAATGTAATTCAGTTACAGAAAAATATGCTTCGTTAAACAATCTGGAAGCACCTCAATTATTAACGTATGATGATTTGGCAAAACAAGTGAGTAGGGTGTTCATTGCCTTACATGGTCGTCCGGGCGAAGATGGTTCAGTGCAAGAAAAACTCGAAGCAGTTGGTTTAAGTTATAATGGTTCTGATAAAGCAAGTTCGGAAATCACGATTGATAAATACCGAACCAATGAGTTATTAATGAAAAACGGATTACACGCTGCTAAACACATGCTTATCACTTCCGAAATATGGAATAGTAGTAAAGCCGCCATTAAAAAAACTTTGCAAGACGAGTATAAGTATCCTTTTATTGCAAAGCCGGTTGACGATGGATGTAGCAGCGCTGTAAAAAAAATAAAATCATACGAGGAATTTGAAGCGTTCGCTCAATTAATGTTCAGGAGTTCGGAAGATCTAGATATTAATGCT
>Ga0154020_10008370_pt1 | contig 11995 bp, 8 predicted proteins | sample Klosneuvirus_201_FD_109709 | JGI IMG/M metagenome (GOLD analysis project Ga0154020, IMG submission 109709) | Active sludge microbial communities from wastewater, Klosterneuburg, Austria - Klosneuvirus_20160825_MG | ecosystem: Engineered > WWTP > Aerobic digester > Activated sludge | place... | reverse complement strand
TCCAGGCTGCGAAATCGCAAGTGGTGGAATCACAATCGGTCATTGCCGCCACCCAGGCAACAGTGACACGCTTGCAGGCAGATATCGACGATAACGAATTGAGGGCACCGCGTGATGGTCGCGTACAGTATCGTGTTGCTGAACCAGGCGAAGTACTGGATGCCGGCGGTCGCGTACTTAACATGATTGATCTTTCTGATGTTTATATGACCTTCTTCTTATCTACTGAAGCAGCGGGTAAGGTGGCGCTCGGTAGCGATATCCGTCTCGTGCTGGATGCTGCACCGAACTATGTGATTCCGGCGACGGCCAGCTTCGTCGCCAGCGTTGCCCAGTTCACTCCGAAAACTGTTGAAACCGAAAGCGAACGACTGAAATTGATGTTTCGCGTGCGCGCGCGGATCGATCCTGAACTGTTGAAGCAGCATCTCGAAAAGATCAAGACCGGTGTGCCCGGCATGGCTTACGTCAAGTTGGATCCGGCGGCTGCATGGCCTAAGGAACTTGATGTCAGACTGCCGCAATGATGGTTAATATCTCAAGAGCACCCGTTATTCGTTTGCAGAATGTCAGTTTGCACTATGGAGACAACTGTGCGCTCGATAATCTCAGTTTGGAGTTTCCCGCCAGTTGTATGGTGGGTTTAATCGGCCCCGATGGCGTCGGAAAATCGAGTCTGATGTCGCTGCTGACGGGTGCGCGGGCAATGCAACAAGGGCAGATCGAAGTGCTGGGCGGCGACATGGCTGATCCCGCACATCGTCGCGCGGTGTGCCCGCGCATTGCCTACATGCCGCAGGGTCTGGGCAAAAATCTCTATCACACTTTGTCCGTATTCGAGAACATCGATTTCTTTGGCCGTTTGTTTGGTCATCAACAGACTGAGCGTCATCAACGTATCAACGAGCTGCTCGAAAGCACCGGTCTTTCTTCGTTTCGGGATCGCCCCGCAGGCAAGTTGTCGGGGGGTATGAAACAAAAGCTTGGCTTGTGTTGTGCGCTGATCCATGAACCGGACCTACTGGTACTCGATGAACCGACCACTGGTGTCGATCCACTGTCGCGCACCCAATTCTGGGAGTTGATTGAGCGTTTGCGTGTTCGGCACGTGAGCATGAGCGTGCTTGTTTCCACCGCCTATATGGATGAGGCGGAGCGCTTCGACTGGCTGGTGGCGATGGACGCAGGCAAGATCCTCGCCACTGGCACTGCGTCCGAGCTGCGCACACTCACTGGCACCAACACACTGGAAAAAGCCTTCATACAGCTGTTGCCGGAGGAAAAGCGCAAGGGCCACAAGGCAGTGGTGATTCCACCGAGAGACACCGGGAGCGTCCAGGAAATCGCGATCGAGGCACATGATCTGACCATGCGTTTCGGAGAATTTATTGCGGTCGATCGGGTTAATCTGCATATCTCCCGAGGTGAGATCTTCGGTTTTCTCGGTTCCAACGGTTGCGGCAAATCAACCACGATGAAAATGCTAACCGGCCTGTTGTCACCCAGTGAGGGCGAGGCGCGGCTATTCGGCCAAGTTCTTGATGCCGGTAACCTGATCACCCGCAAGCGGGTAGGCTATATGTCACAGGCATTCTCGCTATACTCGGAGTTGACCGTGCGGCAAAACCTGGAACTCCACGCAAAACTTTTCCACTTGCCCGATGCCGATATTCCCGCCCGTGTAACCGGGATGGCTGAACGTTTCCTGCTCGGTCCGGTCATGGATTCCCTCCCTGATGCTTTGCCGCTGGGTATACGTCAGCGACTGTCTCTGGCGGTGGCAGTCATTCACAAGCCCGACCTGCTGATTCTCGACGAACCGACCTCCGGTGTTGATCCGGTAGCGCGTGATATGTTCTGGGAGCTGATCATCAATCTTGCCCGCCGTGACCAGGTTACTATCTTCATCTCCACTCATTTCATGAATGAAGCCGAGCGCTGCGACCGCATATCGTTGATGCACGCGGGCAAGGTGCTCGCCAGTGATACCCCTGCTGCATTGATGGAACGCAGCGGCCACACTACGCTGGAAAATACTTTTATCGACTACCTGAAACAAGCGAGTGGCATTAGTGACGAGGCGGGTACTGCCTCGGCTTCTGTAAATCCAATTATCATGGCTACTGTTTCATCAGAGGGCATTCATTCTGTCATCGCACCAAATCCACGCTTCAGTCTGTTGCGGCTGCTCAGTTACACCCGGCGCGAAGCGCTTGAACTACAGCGTGACCCGATCCGCGGCTCGATTGCGTTGTTCGGTACGGTATTGCTGATGTTCATCATGGGTTACGGCATTAGCATGGATGTCGAAAATCTGCGCTTTGCCGTGCTTGATCGTGATCAGACTACGCTCAGCCAAAACTACGCACTCGATCTTGGTGGTTCACGTTACTTCATCGAACGACCGCCGATTTCTGATTACGAAGAGCTCGACCGGCGTATGCGCAGCGGGGAGTTGAGCCTGGCACTGGAGATTCCACCGAATTTTGCGCGTGATCTGGCACGTGGAGATAACGTTAGGATTGGCGCTTGGATAGACGGCGCGATGCCAAACCGCGCCGAGAACGTGCGCGGCTATGTGCAGGCCATGCACCAGGGCTGGTTGATGGAACAGGCGCGCCGTCATGTCTCTGGCCACGTGCCTGCCGGATTGGTCACAATCGAGACGCGTTTTCGTTACAACCCCGACGTCAAGAGCCTGCCCGCTATCGTGCCCGCAGTGATTCCGGAGCTGTTGATGCTGATTCTGACCATGCTCAGCGCGTTGAGTGTGGTGCGTGAAAAGGAGCTCGGATCCATCCTTAATCTGTATGTTACACCGGTGACCAAGTTGGAATTTCTCCTCGGCAAACAACTGCCCTACATCGCCATGGGAATGATCAATTTCTTCCTGCTCTGTGCCTTAGCCATATTCGTATTTGGCGTGCCGCTCAAAGGTGATTTTCTGCTGCTGACATTGGCTGCGTTGCTCTACGTTACATCTGCCACCGGCCTGGGATTGCTGATTTCTGCCTTCACCCGGAGCCAGATTGCCGCGATTTTCGCCACGGCACTTGGCACGATAATTCCGGCTTCGCAGTTTTCCGGCATGATTGATCCGGTATCCTCATTGGAGGGCGGGGCACGCTTCATCGGTGAGATTTATCCGACTACGTATTTTCTGACTATCAGTCGCGGTGTTTTCTCCAAGGCACTGGGTTTCGCCGATCTCAGCCCCTTGTTACTGCCGCTTGCTGTCTCCATTCCCGTGCTCCTGGTCCTGAGCATCGCGTTACTGAAGAAACAGGAGCGTTAGCCTTGCACACACTGCTTAATATCTTCTATCTCGGAGTCAAGGAGTTGCGCAGTCTGGGACGTGATACGCTGATGTTGATCCTGATTTTATTCGCCTTTACCGGCCAGGTGTATCTGACTGCGACCGGTCTTCCCGGCGTTTTGCACAAGGCACCCATCGCGGTCGTCGACGAAGATCGCTCGCAATTGTCGACACGCATATTCAATGCTTTTTATCCGCCGTATTTCCTGATGCCGGAGATGATCGATCAATACGCCACCGATCCTGGCTTGGATGTGGGCCTGTACACTTTCGTGCTCGATATTCCATCTGATTTTCAGCGCGACGTGCTGGCCGGTCACCGGCCGACGATCCAGATCAACATAGATGCCACGCGCATGTCGCAGGCTTTCATTGGAAACAGCTATATCCAGAATATTATTACTGGCGAAGTCGCGGACTTTGTTCAGGGGCATCGCACGATCATTACATTGCCCGCGGAGCTCGAAGTGCGTATGCGCTTCAATTCCAATTTGGATCCAATGTGGTTCGGTGCGGTCATGCAGGTCATCAACAGCGTTACCATGCTGTCTATCATTCTCACTGGCGCGGCACTGATTCGCGAACGGGAGCACGGTACCATCGAGCACCTGTTGGTGATGCCGTTGACCCCATTTGAAATCATGATGGCCAAGGTCTGGTCAATGGGATTGGTCGTGGCGATCGTGGCGACAGCTTCAATAGTCTTCGTCGTGCAGGAACTGTTGCATGTTCCAATCGAAGGTTTGGTCGGATTATTCGTCGGTGGGATGATGCTGCACCTTTTTGCCACCACCTCGATGGGAATTTTTCTTGGTACAGTGGCACGCTCGATGCCGCAAATGGGGCTTTTGATGATCATCATGCTACTACCCTTGCAGATGCTTTCCGGTGCCATAACGCCGCGCGAGAGCATGCCTGAACTAGTGCAGAACATTATGCTGTTAGCGCCGACCACTCATTTCGTCTCGCTCGCTCAGGCGATTCTCTACCGCGGAGCGGACTTCAGCATCGTATGGCCGGAATTTCTGGCCCTGATTGCGATCGGCAGTGTTTTTTTCTTGCTGGCACTCGCCCGATTCCGCAAAATTATAAGCGCAATGTCCTGATCTTTATGCTGAACTCACAAGAAATTACCGCAACTAATTAACACCTGTATTATTTTTCCACTTCCAACGCAACCATACCCGTAACTGCCTGAATTCCTCTGCATCAATGCCATCGGGTAATATTACTATACTACGCGTAAAAAATTTTCCCATAGGCTTTATATTCAGTACCGTCAGATAAGGCGCGACAAAGGTGCTGCTACCCAGTATGCTGCACGTCATTGATTCACCGGCACATGTGGTTAATCTGCATTGCATGTCATCGGATAATTCAAAAAACTTCACGGCATTGTCCGCAGCGAGCAATGCATCCTTACGCAAATAGTAAATTAAACTGAATGCCAGCGCGAAAGCGACAACCGTTTTGATACCCAAAGTTATCTCCAGGAACCATAATAAACCGGCTGTGACAAGATGAGCTAGCGTGAGTATTGTCGCGAGCAGATATGAAGGTTTGCGATGGATGGATAGAACAGCCATATTTATAAACACTTATCAATCATTAAATGTTTCAGTAAAAAAATTGAACCAACTCTCGCCTGGATAAAATGGTATCCAGAGTTTATTTCCTGAGACTGGCTCTTGATTTTACCTGGGCAGGATATCGTATAATCACGCTCTTCTATATATTCACAGCTATTGTATGAACCCAATTTGGCAAACCTATTTACACAAAAATCACGCTGTTATTGAAAATGATTGTGTGGCTCATTTTGGAGATAGCACAACGGAACTTAAAGATACGCAAGCCAGGACTGTTATAGCCGATCTTTCTCATTATGGCTTAATTCGGTTTTCCGGAGACGATGCGCCAAGTTTTTTGCAAAGCCAGCTCAGTTGCGATATCCGCGAAATCAATCTGCAAAAAGCACAATATGGCAGCTATTGCACCCCAAAAGGGCGAGTTCTGGCAAATTTCTTACTGTGGCAGCAGGATGATGCATTTTTAATGCAACTACCTGCCAGTTTGTGTATTCCCGTACAAAAGCGTTTATCACTCTATGTAATGCGTGCAAATGTACAATTGAGTGATGCGAGTAACACGCTGGTTCGAATCGGAATTGCGGGTCAGAATGTCGCTGCGCTTATTGAAGAAATCACAGGGTTGTCATGCAATTCAAATCTACCGCTACAGGTCATCCATAATGAAAAAGTCACTATTATTTGTCTGACACAGAACCGTGTAGAGCTGATCACATCAGTCGAGAATGCGCCTACGCTCTGGGAACATTCTAGCCAACATGCAAATCCTATTGGCGCCAGCTGCTGGGATTGGCTGGATATTCAATCCGGAATTCCAGTAATTTTACCTGAAACCCAGGAAGAGTTTTTGCCACAAATGATCAACCTGGATGCGATTGGCGGTGTCAGTTTTAAGAAAGGTTGTTACCCTGGACAAGAAATCGTGGCACGTACTCAGTATCTTGGGAAACTCAAACGCCGCATGTTTCTCGCGCACATAGCCACAGCAGCAGCGGTAAAAGCAGGTGATGTGTTATATAGCATTGATATGGACGGTCAGTCCAGCGGCAATGTCATCAATGCGGCCGCATCGCCGAATGGAGGCTTTGATATTCTGGCGGTAATCCAGCAAAGCAGTGTTGATTCATGCCAGATTCATTGGCAATCGCTGCAAGGGCCTGTTCTGGAAATCAAATTATTACCCTATTCATTACCAGCATAAAAATGAACCAATGCAACACTTCTTGATTTCACTGTTTATTGTTTCGCAGCAGCTTGATCTTGCTGTTTTGGCTTGTTAGTGAAGCGCAAACTTTCGGGTGCATTGGTGCCGCCCGTCACAACAAATGTCATTGCTTCTTCTGTCGTCCAATCCGTTAGTATCACATCGTCCATCGGCAGTATTTCAATATAACCGGATGTGGGATTGGGTGAGGTTGGCACATAAACAGCAGCCAGTTTCCTTCCATTATCTTCGTCATGCATGATTTTCGTGATAAAACCGACGGCCTTCATTTCCGATGATGGAAAACTGATTAGAACGACTCGTTGTCCAGTAACAGGTGGCTGGCTGATTGTGTGCAAAAAACGTTTGGTGGCGCCATAAATTGTTTGTACTAAAGGCACTCTGGTCAGTATGTATTCGTAAATGCTGATGACTTTCTTGCCAATAACAAAAGATGCCAGCAATCCGATGCCATACAGACTGATTACTGTCAGCAGTGCTGCAACCGCTTGCTGAAAATTGGAATCCAGCAGCCAGCTCGCTGTAGTATCTGAAAAGGGTCGAACTACACGGGCCATTCCCTTTAATAAAGGATCTCCGATACGCGCCAATAAATTTAATAAAAAATCAAAAACCAACCAGGTAACCCACAATGGTGCTACCGTAAGAAAACCAATCAGTATGTAGCGACCTACATGAGCAGAGCGTGCTGTGCGCTTCTCTTCATCAATTTTTTGTATTGTCATGCTCTAAACTCATCTCCGACTGAACAGCAAATCTGCTTCAAACCTTTTTGTATAATAAGTGCTGCTTTTATTCGTGAATGACCACAATCAGCCATAATTTATTCATGACTAAACCGGCTATGATAATATTATTTGGTGAAAGACCGGAGTAAATATTCGAAATATCATTTACTGGCAAGCCAGCATTGTTCTTGGTAGAATCGCTGAGCTAGCTGCTTTAATTTCTAACATAAATAGCTGGCTATTCATGTGTTATACCAAATATTAACGTGATATTTATTTTCTATTGCTTCGGAAAAATTTTGAACAGTGAGCATTCCCTTTTTTCAAGGAGGCGAATAAATAGTTTATTGTAAAACAGCATCGTAATATGCGAACTCAATTAATTAACAAACAAAAAATCATCACCCATACAGCCTCGTGTTCAGGGTGCACTTTTATAAGAATGAAAAGGAACTGTTATGTCACATAGTTCAACACAAATCAATAAGTATCTGAGAAGCTTGCAAAAACACCTTGCTGACGAACATCCCGATAATCCGACTCTGGCTAACGCGGTAAAAAGTTTTAGAAAAATGGATTATGTCGGTCATAGTATGGGACTGATCGGCAAAGATGAGTCCTATGCGACCTGTGTAACATGGTGGCCTATGATCGCAGTGTTAGGAACATTTTCTGCCGGAAAATCAACGTATATCAACTCTTATTTGAATATGCCGCTGCAACGTACGGGAAATCAGGCTGTCGATGATAAATTCACCGTAATTTGCTACAGCCGCCAGAATGAGGCAAAAACACTGCCTGGCATAGCGCTCGATGCAGATCCGCGTTTCCCCTTTTTTCAGATAAGCCGTAGTATTGATGAAATCTCTGAAGCAGGACAGGAACGTATTGATGCCTACCTGCAATTAAAAACTTGTCCATCTGAAAACATACGAGGAAAAATTCTTATTGATTCTCCAGGTTTTGATGCCGACAATCAGCGCGCATCTACATTGCGCTTAACCCAGCACATCATCAATCTATCTGATCTTGTCCTGGTGTTTTTTGATGCGCGCCATCCAGAACCTAAAGCCATGCAGGATACTTTGGCTTATTTGGTATCAGCGAGTGTTAATCGCGCAGACGCCAATAAATTTCTTTATATTCTTAACCAGATTGATGTAACAGCACAAGAAGACAATCCTGAAGAGGTTGTCTCAGCCTGGCAGCGTTCACTGGCTGAAGTAGGTCTAGTTACCGGACGATTCTATCGAATATATAATCCAAGTGCTGCCGTTCCGATTGCCAATCCGCATGTCAAGGAACGTTTCGAAAAAAAACGAGCAGAAGATATGGCTGATATCAATGCGCGCATGCACCAAATAGAAGTAGAGCGCTCGTATCGTATTGTCGGGAAGCTTGAACAAACAGCAAAGGGTATCAAAAATCAGATTGTCAAAAAACTTTCTGACATGTTAAGTAAATGGAAAAGCAGAGTCATTCTATTTGATACTATGGCATTTGGCGTATTGGCTATTTTAGCGGGTGTAGTTTTAACTATGAATGAATCCTGGGGTCTTCTTACAACTTTTCCAAATGAAATCATACAGGGCGAAACCACCGCGTTGGTCATAGCTTCATTTCTGGTAATCGGTATTATTTATATCCATTTTTCTATTCGCCGCGCTGTTGCCAACAACCTGTTGAAGAAATTGGCCAATGAATTGGGAAATGATAATGAAACATACAAAAATTACATGCAGGCATTTAACAAAAGTACCGCAGCGCATCGTCCGATTTTCCTGAAGAACCCGGCTGGCTGGAATGAAGTAGCACAACAAACAATTGATGAGATCATTAATGAAGCCAATGATTACATTCAGGCATTAAATGATCAGTTTACGAATCCCTCAGGAAATGGAGGAGAGAATTCACAGGTTTAAGGTTTCTTGTATTTACTCATTAGTATTCGGCAATTCAGTAGACTTGCGATTCCCCGTGGTCTTGCCACAGGGATAGGCGCATGGCGCGCGGAGCAAATTTATTTTCTGGCGTATCCATTTTTGACTCGTTGTTCTAATAACTTAATAGATTTGTATTTTATCGAAAAGAGTGATGCTCAGAATTTGTAAAATTGTGTAAAGTGAGGGTCCGATATTCAGGCGATTGATAAACTTGATCGCTAGTTTACTGTCTGTTGGATACGTAATGTTTTTCTCATGCACAGTCGTGTCCATATGAATGACATCTTCCAGCGCCGATTCCCCATGCAAACTTAATCATGAGATACTTGATCCTGTTTTCCTCAGTTGAAGTCTCTTCATCGCTTTAGAATCCTGTAAATTAAGGTGTTCTGTAAGATTCTTATCATCACCAGCCGGGTGAAATTTTAATAAAACAGTAAAAATCAGCTGAAAGTTTTACTATACTTTGCTTTTTGCTTGTTTGTGGCAACTGAGGAGCAGTTTATATTTTTGGCTGGAAACTGATATCAACATCAAGTTATAGCTGTTTTTGCTGCCATAAATTGCAAATGAGCGTAGTACGCGGCCTTTAGCCGCAATGCGTGTGAAACAAGCAACATGTCAGTCGATATTGGACAAGAACTAATACATCAAATAGATCAATTAGTTGAATTGTTTTTCTTGAGAGGATTTTAGGATTAACGATGACATAGCCTTTAACAATTGCTACCATTAATTAACTGAGAGAAATTTATGACTACTTCAAATATGTATAAAACATCCATACCCGTTTTTAAACAGCTATTGACCAGTTTAAGCGCAATTTTGACCAAGGCTGAAGTCTACGCAAACGAGAAAAAATTTGAACCGGCAATATTGCTGAATTCTCGGCTATATCCTGATATGTTTCCATTAATCCGCCAAGTGCAAGTCGCCGCCGATTTTGCCAAGAGTGTATCAGCGCGACTGGCAGGTGTTGAAGTGCCGATGTATGAAGATAACGAACAGACCTTCGCCGATTTGCAAGCACGAATTAGCAAGACCTTGTCGTTTATCGAAAGTCTGACACCCGCTCAATTCGAAGGCAGCGAGCAGCATGAAATCGTGTTACGTCCTGGTACACCGAAAGAGAAAAAGCTGGTTGGTCACAACTACCTTTTCAACTATGGTTTGCCGCAATTCTTTTTCCATGTCACTACCGCCTATGCGATTTTACGGCACAATGGTCTGGAAGTCGGCAAAGGTGATTTTATGGGTGCCTACTAGATAGTTATTGCTGCACCACTACTTTGGCACTTTGACGCCGTTTTGTGTAGTGGGCGTCCATTCCATCACCCGGGTTCTGTTGCAATATTTACTCGGCAGATTCCGTAGTGCGATTGGTTATTTATTTCATTGTAGGCAGGCGGTTTGAGTTTGCCAAATGTCATGTCTATTTAATGCGGAGAGGTTTGAGTTGAAGAATTTTTTGGATACATGGCGTTGAGCATCACTTTAGTTCTTGCGTTTGGTGCCAATGCGCAACAAATGCGGAACGGCAAGTGGGAAGTGACAACGCAAACAATAATGCCTAATGTGCTGACTCAACTGCCGGCCCATAAAGATATCGTTTGCATTGATGATAAGAATCGTGGAAAACCCCCTATTGCTGTTCATGAGTCATGGGAATTTTATAACTATAGAATCACAAATAATAATGCTGCATGGCAAATGAAATGCAAAGATGAACTTAAGATGACCGGCGCTGGAAGAATTACTTTCAGTGCAGATAAATATACAGGCTCCGCTATCATTAAAATGAAAATGCCTCAATCAGAGCCTATGGAAATAGACCACACTTACTCAGGTAAGCGAATCGGAGATTGCTAAGCTTGTCGGACTTATGGTCAATCTGTAGCGCCAATGGGGAAACGGTTCATATTTCCTCAGTTTTTCATTGTATAGTCTCGCTACGATTGCTTAAGCCTGACAGGCTCCTGATATGCCGTTGAGAAACGTTTTCGGAGGCAGCCGATACAAGGCAAGGACAGGAGAAAAGCGCAGTTAATTCATGATAAATGAGCATTTTGAGCCCGCTCTTATTAACATCGTAGCGGCTGCAGATAGTTTTTCAACGGTTTGTTAGAGTCCCGCGCCATGGAAAACATTCTTATTTAAATAAAGCAAGAATATGAATTCTTGGTTATGGATCTAACACCATTTTGCAAATGGTATCCTCCCAAACAAGTCGTAAGATTCCGAATAAAAAATTTTTACTCATCAGAATGATTACAACTTCGAACCCGTCATTCTTTAATCAATTGCAATCCCTTTCCCTCGCCTCTGGGTATGATATTTCTCCACCCATTTAAGCAGCCATTGCGGCGCATGCGCGCGTTTCCATTCCCCCGCTGCATATTTATTGGCTTCTGACCAGGTGGGATAGGTATGGATGGTGCCGAGAATTTTGTTTAAACCCAGGCCATGCTTCATGGCGAGTACAAATTCGGCTAATAAATCACTGGCGTGTGCGCCGACTATGCTGGCGCCCAGAATACGATCCTTTCCCGGCACCGTTAGTATTTTGACAAAACCTTGAGCCGCTTCGTCGGCAATCGCGCGATCCAGATCACTCAGATTGAAACGCGTCACATCCACGGCGATATTACGCGCTTTGGCTTCATTTTCCGACAACCCAACCCGCGCAACTTCCGGATCGGTGAATGTCGTCCATGGAATTACTGAATAATCGGCTTTGAAGCGCTTGATATCACTGAACAGCGCATTGACCGAGGCATACCAGGCCTGATGCGCCGCTGTGTGGGTGAATTGGTAGGGCCCGGCGACATCGCCGCAGGCATAGATGCTGGGATAAATGGTTTGTAACCCGGCACTGGTTTCGATGGTGCGCCGTGATGAAATCGGAATACCCAATTCTTCCAGTCCTAAATCTTCTGTGCGGGGTAGCCGGCCTACGGCGCATAACAGTGCATCAAATGGCAGTTTGATTGCTTCGCTGTCAGTGCCGCGCACCGTCAAATATTGCTGACCACCTTCTGTTTCGCAGCGTAGCGCCTCCGTTTGTGTCAGCAGGGTTACGCCATCTGCTTGCAATGCTGCTTTTACCAATGCAACTGCATCCGCATCTTCGCGCGGCAAACAATCACTCCGCACGATCTGTGTTACTTGGCAGTCTAACCGGGCAAATGCTTGCG
>Ga0154020_10008368_pt1 | contig 11996 bp, 10 predicted proteins | sample Klosneuvirus_201_FD_109709 | JGI IMG/M metagenome (GOLD analysis project Ga0154020, IMG submission 109709) | Active sludge microbial communities from wastewater, Klosterneuburg, Austria - Klosneuvirus_20160825_MG | ecosystem: Engineered > WWTP > Aerobic digester > Activated sludge | place... | reverse complement strand
GGACCGTTTGTGCCTTGCGAACGGCCGGGCCTCCTGGCCCGGCGCGGCCTGCAAGGCCAGCCTTGAGGGGGGCGAGCGCAGCGAGCTTCGTGAACTGACTTGCCGCATCGTGTCTGAGCGTAGCGAACGCAGTGAGCGCAGCGAGTTATGCGGCACCCCCTCAAGGCGAGCAGCGCAGGGCAGCCTGAGCGAAGCGAAGGCCGTCACAGTCGGCGACGCCACCGGGCATCGCCTGCCGCGATCGCCACAAGCCGTCGAGAGTCGAAGGCAGCCACTCGCGAACGGCAGCAACGTGCCGAAGGCGGCCTCATCTGCCAATTCAGGTGCTCTTCGATGAGCACCGTGTCCTTCTTCAAGCGCAAGCGCGCACCCGAACTGCGGCGCGGCGACGTGCCCTATCTGAACGCCGTGCAGGCCGCGCAGGTGATGGACCCGGCGCCGGCCGCGATGTGGGCCGTCTACCTGCTGCTGCTGGCCATCGCCGTGGCCGTGGGCTGGGCCGCGGTGTCGCAGGTGGACATCGTCGCCAAGGCCAACGGCCGCGTCGTGCCGGACGGGCGCGAGCAGGTGATCGCCAGCCTGGAAGGCGGCATCCTGCGCGAGATGCTGGTGCGCGAGGGCCAGGAAGTGGTGGAAGGCCAGGCGCTGGCGTCGCTGGACCCGACACGCTTCGAATCGCAGCAGGCCGAAGGCCTGTCGAAGAAGCTGGCGCTGCAGGGCACGCTGGCCCGCCTGCAGGCGGAAGCCGCCGGCACGCCGCTGGTCTTTCCGGAAGACCTGCCCGAGGCCGTGATGGACGGCGAGACCGAAAGCCACGAGGCGCGCCAGCGTGTGCTGAACGAGGCCGTCGAGACCAACCGCCGCAGCGCCGCGCTGCTGGCGCGCGAGCTGGCGATGGCCGAGACGCTGTCGGCCAAGGGCCTGATGAGCGAGGTCGAGGTGATGCGCGTGCGCCGGCAGGTCAACGACCTGCATCTGCAGACGCAGGAACGCATCAACCGCTTCCGCCAGGAGGCCGCGGGCGAGATGGTGCGCGTGCGCAACGAACTGGCGCAGCTGGAAGAGCAGATGGTGGTGCGCGACGACGCGCTGCGCCGCACGACGCTGGTCTCGCCGGTGCGCGGGGTCGTGAAGCTCATCCGCGCCAACACGGTGGGCGGCGTGGTCGCGCCCGGCGCGCCGGTGATGGAACTGCTGCCCATCGGCCCGCGCGTGCTGGTCGAGGCGCGCGTGAAGCCGGCCGACATCGGTTTCGTGAAGACCGGGCAGCCGGTGCAGGTCAAGCTCAGCGCCTATGAGTACATGGTCTACGGTGCCCTGCAGGGCACCGTGGTCTCGATCAGCCCCGACGCGATGGGCGACCCCGACAAGGCGGCGCAGCCCGAGGGCACCTGGTACCGCGCGATGGTGCGCGCCGACCCGGCCGGCCTGCGCAAGGGCGACAAGCCGCTGCCGGTGCTGCCGGGCATGACGGGCAGCGTGGAGATCCGTACCGGCCAGCGCAGCGTGCTGGGCTTCCTGCTGCGGCCGATGCTGAAGTCCCAGGAAGCCTTCCGCGAACGTTGATGACGGGCCCTCAGGGCCGGGGGTCGAGACCGGGCCGGCGCTGCCGCAGCCGCTGCGCAAAGGCCGGCAGCCCGGGCGACGGCGGTGCCGCGCCGGGTGCGGCGCCCAGCGCGGCCGTCAGCACACGACGCAGGGTCTCGGGCTGCGGCGCCAGCGGCCCCGCAAAAGGCACGCCATTGCCGTCGACGACGACGATGGTCGGGAAGGTCTCGACGTCGAGATCGCCCAGCAGTTCGGCTTCGTCCTCGATGTCGATCCAGTGCACGTGCAGGCCCGGATGGCGCACGCGCAGCGCCTGCGTGACCTGCTCGAAGACCGGCGCGTAGTCGTCGCAGAGCCGGCACCACGCGGCGCACAGGCAGGCCACGTGCAGCGATGCAGTGGCGGGGGCGGTCGACGCTGGCTTCATGCCGTCGAGCATGCCACGGCGCCGGCCGTGGGCCCGGCGCACGCAGCGGGCCGTGCGCCGGCCTGCGCCGGCGCTACCGGAACAGGCCCAGGCGCTGCGCTTCCAGCGCGGCCTCGGCGCGCGAGCTCACGTTGAGCTTGCGGTAGATCTGCTTGACGTAGTCGGCGATGGTGTGCCGGCTCAGGCCCAGCTGCACGCCGATCTCGGGCAGCGTGTAGCCCTTGGCCACGCGCAGCAGCACCTCGCTCTCGCGGTCGGTCAGGTTGACGGCGGGAATGGCGTTCGCGGTCGACGCCGGCTTGGCCTTGGCGCTGAAGTAGGCCATCACGCGGCGCGCGATGCTGGGTGACAGCGGCGGCTCGCCCTGGCTGATGCGGTGCAGCTGTTCGCTGATGAGCTCGCGCGCCTGCTCCTTCAGGATGTAGCCGAAGGCGCCGGCCTGCAGCGCCGGGAAGAGGTGCTCGTCGTCGTCGTGGATGGTGACGACGACGCTCTGCGCCTCGGGCTGCAGGTCGCGCAGCTTGGTCACCACGTCGACGCCGCTGCCGTCGGGCAGGCCCAGGTCGATGAGCGCGAGGTCGAACTTCACCGCGCCGACGAGTTCGATGGCGTCGTGCACGCGGGCACTCTCCGAGATCGTCGAGCCCGGGAAGACCTGCAGCACGAGCTTGCGCATCCAGGCCCGGATCTCGGGCAGGTCTTCCAGCAGCAATATCGTCTTCATGGCGGTCTACGGGGCGGGGGCGATTCGATGTTATCGGCCGCGCCCCGGGCATCATGACGGCTGGGTGGCGCGATCGAGCGGAACCGTGAGCCGTATCACGGTTCCGTAACCGGGCGCGCTTTCCACCAGGCACTGGCCCTGCAGCTGCTTGGCGCGGTTCTTCATGCTGGCCAGGCCGTGGCCGCGGTCGAGTCGGCCGTCGATCTCGCTGGCGATGCCGTCGCCGTTGTCCTGCACGACGAACTGGAAGTCGTTGTCGGTGATGCCGGCGTGCACCGTGCACTGCGTGGCGCCGCTGTGCTTGATGATGTTGCTGGTGGCCTCGCGCAGGATGCGCGTGGTCTGCACGTAGGCGCGCGCGCTCAGCGTCTGCGGCAGGTCCTCGGGCGCGTTCCATTCGCCTTCGATGCCGGCCTGGCCCAGGCGCGAGACGACCTCGGCGCGCCAGTCGCCCAGGGCGTCGGCCAGGCGCACCGGGCGGCCGGTGAGGCCGCGCACGCTCAGCCGCATCTCTTCCAGCGCCTCGCGCGCCAGCGTGCTGATGCGTTCGCTGTCGCTGGTGTGCACGATGGTCAGCAGCTTGGCGCCCAGGTCGTCGTGCAGGTCGGCGGCGATGCGCTTGCGTTCACGCTCGGTGACCTGCTCGACACGCAGCTCGGCCATCTGGCGGAAGTTGCGTTCGATCTCCACCGTGGCCTCGCGCACCCGCTGCTCGAGCACGGCCTTGTCCTGCTCGGCGTTCTGCAGCGCGCGGCCGTGCTGCTGCACCAGGCGCAGGCCCATCAGCACGAGGATGGTCGGCACCACCAGCTGCGCCACGTGCGAGGCCAGCGTCAGCCGCGAAGGCAGGCCGCCCGTCCACTGCGCCGCAAATTCGATGAACCCGGCCAGCGTCACCGCGCCCAGCAGGCCGGCCATCGGCCGCCAGGTGCGGCCTGGGTGCTCGTGATGCAGGTGCCAGGCCGATGCGGCCAGCACCTGGCCGGCCAGCAGCACGTACCAGACGCTGGCCACCGCGTGCAGCCGCTGCGGCCCGGCCAGCACCAGCGACACGGCCAGCAGTGCGCACTGCACCGGCAGGCCGATGTCGGCCACGCGATGGCGCACGCCGGCATAGCGCAGCAGGAACTGCACCGCCGCCCACGTGATGAAGCCCAGCATCGCGCAGACCAGGAACTCGGTCTGCGAATGACCCAGCGGCATGTTGCGCAGCCACAGCCTGCCGCCCGCCAGCGCCCAGCCCACGCACAGCGCGCCGAAGTAGGCCAGGTGGCTTTCGCGCCGGTTCAGGAAGCCCAGCACGAACATGAAGCCGCCCATCAGCAGCAGCGTCGCGCTCACGGCCTGCGGGGCCCAGACCTGCAGCGCCGTCTGCCGCGCGTGGCGCGTGGCGAGTTCGGACTGCGGCCCCACCACCAGCGCCGACAGCGCCCCGGCGCGCTGCCGCGAACCCACCTCGTCCAGCGGGTGGCCGACGAGCCTGATGTCGAGCACGTTGCCTGCGCTGCGCAGCAGCGCCGCAGGCAGCGTCACCAGCTGCGGGTGGTTGCAGTTGTGCGTGTAGGGCGCGCTCATGCGTCCGCCGCTGTGCAGCTTCTGGCCGTTGAGATAGACCTCCAGGTTGCTGCAGGCGTGTTCGATGAACAGCGCATGCAGCTCGTCGCCGCCGGCGTCTGCGGGCAGCGGGGGCAGCAGGGCGCGGTACCACAGCGGGCCGCGCTGGCCGGGGCGCGTGCGGTCCCACTCGTCGGGCAGCGCCACCTGCTGCGCCGGTGCCGCGGCGGGGAAGTCCGGGCCGGCGCCGTAGGCGCGCAGCGCGCTGTCGATGCGCAGTGTCTGGGCCTGCCCCAGGCCCCAGCACAGAACCAGCCACAGCAGCAGCACGGCGCGCCACGGTACGGCAGACGCCACGCGTGCGGCGGTGTGGGCGGGGTAGACGGGCATGGCGCGGGGCATTGTGCATGGCGCCCCCCGGCGGCCTGCGCTGCGACAATGCAGCCCCGTGCGCAAATGCCGCACCCCCCGCCCTTCCCCGTGATCCGCCGCCACGCCTTCGACAACGCCGACAACCGCCGCCTGGCCCACCTGTGCGGGCCGCTCGACGCCCACCTGCGCCACATCGAAGGCGCCCTGGGCGTGACGCTGGCGCGGCGCGACGCCAGCTTCCGCATCGAGGGCCCGCGCGACGGTGTCGAGCGCGCGGTGCGCCTGCTCGATGCGCTCTACGCCACGGCGGCGCACCCCATCGGCGAACGGGCGCTGCAACTGGCGCTGCTGAAGTACGCCGCCACCGTGCCCGGCGCGCCGCAGGCGCCCACCGTGCTCGGCGGCGCCGACGGCGACGGCGACGTCGTGCTGCACACGCGCCACGCCGACCTGCGCGGCCGCACGCCCAACCAGGTGCAGTACCTGCAGCAGATCCTGGCCCACGACATCACCTTCGGCATCGGCCCGGCCGGCACCGGCAAGACCTTCCTCGCCGTGGCCTGCGCGGTGGACGCGCTGGAACGCCACGGCGTGCAGCGCATCGTGCTCACGCGCCCGGCCGTGGAAGCGGGTGAGCGCCTGGGCTTCCTGCCCGGCGACCTGGCGCAGAAGGTCGACCCCTACCTGCGGCCGCTGTACGACGCGCTGTACGACCTGATGGGTTTCGACCGCGTCGTGAAGGCGCTTGAAAAGCAACAGATCGAGATCGCGCCGCTGGCCTTCATGCGCGGGCGCACGCTGAACCACGCCTTCATCATCCTCGACGAGGCGCAGAACAGCACGCGCGAGCAGATGAAGATGTTCCTCACCCGCATCGGCTTCGGCAGCAAGTGCGTGGTGACCGGCGACGTGAGCCAGATCGACCTGCCCAAGCACACCGCCAGCGGGCTCATCGACGCGCACCGCGTGCTGCGCGGCGTCGCGGGCCTGGCGGTCACCGAGTTCACCGCCGCCGACGTGGTGCGCCACCCGCTGGTGGCGCGCATCGTCGAGGCCTACGAACGCCACCGCGCCGGCGAGGACGAGCGGTGAAGCCCGGTCGGCCGGCGCCAGCGAAGGCGCCGCGGCCCGCGCTGCAGCTGTCGCTGCAGTTCGCCGACGCGCGCCATCGCGCGCAACTGCCGCGCCACCGCGTCGCGCGCTGGGTGCGCGCGGCGCTGGAATCGCCGGCCGAGATCACGGTGCGCATCGTCGGCGCCGACGAAGCCCGTGCGCTCAACCGCGACTACCGCGGCAAGGACTACGCCACCAACGTGCTGACCTTCGACTACGCCCACGAGCCTGTCGTCGTGGCCGACCTGGTGGTCTGCGCGCCGGTGGTCGAAGCCGAGGCCCGTGAACAGGGCCTGGCGCTCGACGCCCACTATGCCCACCTGCTGGTGCACGGCACGCTGCACGCGCAGGGCCACGAGCACGACGGCGTGCCCGAGGCCGAGGCGGCGGCGATGGAGGCCCGCGAGACGGCCATCCTGGCCAGCCTGGGCGTCGCCGACCCCTATCAGCACTCCCGTCGTTAGGCTGCATGTCGCCCAAGCGCCCGCGTGGGCAGAACGGCTGCGGGAAAGCCCGCGTCGGCAGGGGCTGACACCCGCCATCGAAAGGACGATGCTGCACCGTTCCAGGACCCACCAGAGGAGACAGCCTTGATCCACCTTTCCCCACCGCGCGCGGGCGTCCGGACCTTGCTGTCGCTGGCCGCGGCCGCCTGCCTGGCCGCCGCGCTGCCGGCACAGGCCCGTGTCACGCGCATCGTCATCGACGACACCCAGCCGCTGGCCAACGCGGCCGGGCAGACCATCGCCTACCAGCAGATCTCGGGCCGCGCCTTCGGCGAGCTCGACCCGCGCGACCCGCTGAACGCGCTGATCCAGGACATCGAACTCGGCAAGGACGCCGATGGCAAGGTGCGCTACGTGGCCACCTTCGTGCTCACCAGGCCGGTGGACATGGCGCAGGCCAGCCCGCTGATGTGGCACGACGTGCCCAACCGCGGCGGGCCCATCACCATCGGCGTGGCCGAGCGCAACTTCGGCGACGTCGGCCTGGCCAGCGCCTGGCAGGGCGACAACGCGTCCACCAACGCCGGCACCGGCACCGCGATCCGGCCGAACATGCTGGTCGGCGGCCGCCACTGGCTGCAGGTGCCGATCGCCCGCCATGCCGACGGCAGCGCGGTCACGGGCGACGTCTTCGGCCGCATCGTCAACCGCTCGGGTCTGGGCTCGCAGCCGCTGCTCGTGCAGACCAACCCCGTGCCCTACCGCCCGGCCACGCTGGACACCACGCAGGCCCGCATGGTCACGCGCACCGGCGAGCTGCAGGACGGCACCGCGCTGGGCGAAGCCGTGTTGCCCGCCAGCGACTGGGCCTGGGCGTCGTGCAGCGCCAGCAACCCCTTCCCCGGCACGCCCGACCCGACGCAGATCTGCGTCAAGGGCGGCTTCGACCCGGCCAAACTCTACATGGTCACCTTCAAGGCCAAGGACCCGTATGTGCTGGGTGTGGGCTTCGCGGCCTGGCGCGACGTCGGCCACTTCTTCAAGACCGCTGCGGCCGACGACGCCGGCACGCCCAACCCGGTGGCCGGGCGGGTCATGCACAGCATCGCGCGCGGCAACTCGCAGTCGGGCAACTACCTGCGCGGCTGGCTGCACATGGGCTTCAACCAGGCCGAGCGCGGCGCCCAGGTGCACGACGGCCTGTGGCCCATCATCGCCGGCCGGCGCATCGCGCTGAACTTCCGCTGGGCGCAGCCCGACGGCGTGCTCGAGCTCTACCAGGCCGGCAGCGAAGGCCCGCAGTGGTGGCACAAGTTCCCCGACCATGTGCGCGGCCTGCCGCCGGCCGGCATCCTGGACCGCTGCGATGCCACGAAGACCTGCCCGAAGGTGGTGGAGCACTTCGGCTCGGCCGAGGTCTGGGCGCTGAAGCTCACGCCCGAGTGGGTGGGCACCGACGCGAAGAACGACATTCCGCTGCCGGCCAACGTGCGGCGCTACTACATCGCCAGTTCCTCGCACGGCGGCGGCGGCAACGGCCTCGCCGCCTTCAACGCCAGCCTGCCCGGGCAGGGGCTGCCGACGACCGGGCCGAACTGCCCCGGCAACAACTTCGGCACCGGCCTGCTGCCCGCCAACCCGGTGCCGCACGTGCAGACCGTGAACGCGCTGCGCGTGCACTTCCGCAACTGGGTCATGAACGGCACCCTGCCGCCCGACAGCGTCTACCCCACGCTCAACGGCAAGAAGGGCAACGGCCAGCCGACACCGGGCAGGAACGTGCCCGACCTGGTGCCCGCGAACAAGGCGGCGATGGGTTTCCCCACCATCCCTGGGCTGCGGCCCACCGTGCCCGAGGCCGACTTCATCATGCCGGTGCTCGACTACGACTGGGGCCCCGACTTCAACTACACCGACGCCTCGGGCGTGCCCAGCAACGCGCCGCCGCCCGTCAAGCAGGTGATCAAGATGCTGGTGCCGCGTGTGGACGCCGACGGCAACGAGCTCGGCGGCGTGCCCAACGTGCTGACCGACGCCCCGCTGGGCACCTACCTGGGCTGGAACATCACCGCCGGCGGTGCACGGCCCTTCCACCAGGGGCAGATCTGCAACTACGTGGGTGGCATGGTGCCCTTCGCGAAGACGAAGGCCGAGCGCCTGGCCACCGGCGACCCGCGCCTGTCGCTGGAAGAGCGCTACGGCAGCCATGACGGCTACGTGGCGGCGGTGACACGGGCGGCGGCCCGGGCCGTGGCGCGGGGCTTCCTGCTGCAGGCCGACGCCGACGCGTTGATCGCCGCCGCCGCGGCCAGCCAGGTGCTGAGGTAGAGCGTGGCCGCGGGCCCGGGCCCCGGCCCCGGCCCGCGGGCGGCCGTCTACTTCGTGCCGAACAGCCGGTCGCCCGCGTCACCCAGCCCCGGCACGATGTAGCCGTGGTCGTTGAGGCCGCGGTCGATGGCCGCGGTGTAGATCGGCACGTCGGGGTGGTGGCGCTGCATGTTGTCCACGCCTTCGGGCGCCGCCACCAGGCTGACGAAGCGGATCGACCGCGGCTTCGTCTCCTTCAGCCGGTCGACCGCGGCCACCGCCGAATTGCCGGTGGCCAGCATGGGGTCGAGCACGACGGCGTCGCGCTCGTCCATGTTGTGCGGCATCTTGAAGTAGTACTCCACCGCCACCAGCGTCTTCGGGTCGCGGTAGAGGCCGACATGGCCGACACGTGCACCCGGCACCACCTCCAGCATGCCGTCGAGGAAACCGCTGCCGGCGCGCATGATGACCACGAACACCGTCTTGCGGCCCTCGATCACCGGCGCGCGCATCTTCTCGAGCGGCGTCTCGATCTCGATCATCTGCGTGGGCATGTCGCGCGTGACCTCGTAGGCCATCAGCATGCTGATCTCGTGCAGCAGGCGGCGGAAGCTGCTCGTGGACAGGTCCTTCTGGCGCATCAGCGTGAGCTTGTGCTGCACCAGCGGATGGTCGATGACGTGGACGGGGGCGGGCGTGGGGGCCGGGGTGGTGGTGGTGGGGTTCATGCCGCGACGCTAAGGCATGGCGCCGGCGCTGCCAAGCGCGGGTCAGGCGCGCCTACCAGGCCGCCAGGATGCGCGTCGTGAGTGCCTGGCGGTCGGCCGCCCGGCCCTGCAGCATGCGCGTCACCACCTCGGCGTTGCTTTCGCGCTGCAGCTCGACCGCCTTGCTGCGTGTGTTCTCCGGGCGCGCCTCGTCGACGTCCCAGAAGCGGCCGTAACCGCGCTGCGCGGGCTGCCCCGCGGCCGGCGGGTCGAACTCGACCTCGCCGATGCCGTGGAACTGGGTGTGCGCCGTCTCGGTGTGCGTGCCGGTCCAGCGGTAGACGATGCGGCGCCGCTCGGGCACCAGCTCGACGGCAAAGCCGCTCCAGTGTGCCCAGGGCTCGCCGTTCGCGTCGTAGGCCTGGCCGCGCAGGCGGATCGTCTCGCTGGCCTCGTCGTAGTCGATGCGGAAGAAGCTGATGCTGGTGGCGCCGGGCGTGCGGATGCGTTCCCACCAGTCGCCGGCCACCTGTGCGGCCAGTGCCAGCGACTGGTCACGCCGCACCATCGCTGCAGGGCTGATGCGGCGCAGCGCGCCCAGGTCCTGCACGCGCTGCGCGATCTGGTCGCAGCGTCTCGCCAGCGCCTCGGCCAGGGTCTGGCCGGGCGCCAGCGTGTAGTCCGCCGAGACCACGGCCAGCAGGTCGCTCGGCAGCTTGAGGTCGACGTCCTGGCGGTGCACGACGAAGCAGCGTGGCCGCCCCAGCGCGCCGATGAAGAGGCCCAGCTCGAAGATGACGTTGTCGCGCGGCGCCTGCTGCCGGCGCGCACGGCTGGTGATGCGGTCGTCGCCGCTGAACACGGCCAGCGCGAAGTCGGCCTCGGCGGCCTGCGCCTCCAGTGCCTCGATGTAGGTGCTGGACAGCCCGAACTCGGTGGTCCACAGGCGCACGTCGGCCCGCTGGCCCAGGCGCTGCCGGAGCCCGTCGCGCAGTGCCGTGGCTTCGGCCAGCCCCTCGCTGGACGAGGCGATGAAGATGCGCGGGTGGCTCATGCGACTGCGCCCTCTCAGAACAGCGTGCCGTCGCTCTCGATCTTCAGCGGCGGCGAACCGTCGCTGCGCCGTTCGGCCGCGATCTCGCGCCCGGCGGCCCAGGTGCCGCCTTCCAGGATGCAGGCCAGCGGCAGCGCTTCGGCGGTCTTGCCCAACTGCTCGCGCACCTGCACCGCCAGTTCGTCGAGCAAGGCCACGGTGAGCGCACGCCACTCGACGATGAAGTCGTCCTGCGGCTTCCAGGTGCGCGCCAGCGCGCGGGCGTCGCGCGGCACGATGACGCCGCCGTCGATGAACAGGCCGCCGTTGCGGTATTCGGGCAGGCCGGTCAGCGCGTCCAGGTCCGTCACGCGAACGCCGGCCCACTGCAGCGGTTCGAGCAGCGAATAACTCAGCCACTGGCCGAGCTTGTGGAAGGGCACCCAGCCGCCGGTGGTGGGATCGCGGCTGGCCGCGGCGCCGTTGCCGGTGAGGTCGCCGGCCCAGCGCTGCGGCCAGACGTCGCCGGCCGGCAGGCCCTGCACGCGGCTGCCCGCGGTCCAGATCGGGCCCAGCACACGCAGCACCTCGCCCAGCACGGCGGCGGCGGAAACCTCGGTGCGTGCGCCGTTGTCGGTCAGGCGGTCGTAGAGCAGGCCGGGGCGCGCCGGGCCGCCGGCGCGCGCGGCCTCCTCGCGCAGCGCGGCACCCAGCCGCACCAGCAGCCCGGCGCGGCCCTCCAGGCCGACCAACGGATTGGTCGGGCTGCACTGGAACAGCGTGCGCAGCGTGGCGGGGTCGAGCCGTTCCAGTGCCGCGGCATCGACGCGCAGCGGGTCGTCGGGCGTGGCCGAGAAGACGCCGTTCAGGAAGCCGTGCCAGCTGGCCACGCCCAGGCCCTCGGAGCGTTGCAGCACGAGATCGGGCGCGCCGTCGTGGCCGGGCGCCGCACCCGCGGCGCCGGCGCCGCGGCCTTCCGTGTAGCGCCAGGCCGGCCCGGCGCCGGCGTCGAGCAGCACGCTCACCACCGTGAGGTCGAAGCGTGCGCGCGCCGCGTCGGCCGTGCTGCGGGTGGCCAGCAGCGCGTCGAGCACCGGCTTGCGGTCGACGCCGCCGGCCTCGAAATGGCGCCAGCGGCTGTGGTAGGGGATGTTCAGGTCGGGAAAACGCTTCAGCGTCAGCGCCACCACGCGCGCGGCCACGGCGGGCAGCGCGTTGCGGTGAATGGTGAAGTACTCGCTGACGTTGTCGTCGGCGGCGCGCAGGATGGCCGCGCAGCGCACGCGGATGGTGCCCGGGTCGCGCAGCAAGGCCAGCGGGTGGCGCTGGTCGGGCGCGATCTTCAGCAGGGCCTGGCGGTCTTCACTCAAGTGCACGCCCCTTGACGCTGGCCAGGTCGGCCGCGCTGGGCACGGCGCCGTCGGTGAAGTAGCCGGCGGCCACCTTGGCCTCCATCTCCACGCGGGCGTCGGCCGGGATCAGCGCGTCGGGGATCTTCACGCGTTCACCCACCTCGATGCCGCTGCCGGTGATGGCGTCGTATTTGTCGTTGCTCATGCTGACCAATCGGTGGATTTTCTGGATGCCCAGCCAATGCAGCACGTCGGGCATCAATTCCTGGAAGCGCATGTCCTGCACGCCGGCCACGCATTCGGTGCGCAGGAAGTACTTGTCGGCGCTGTCACCGCCCACCTGGCGCTTGCGCGCGTTGTAGACGAGGAACTTGGTGACTTCACCCAAGGCGCGTCCTTCCTTGCGGCTG
>Ga0154020_10008367_pt1 | contig 11996 bp, 8 predicted proteins | sample Klosneuvirus_201_FD_109709 | JGI IMG/M metagenome (GOLD analysis project Ga0154020, IMG submission 109709) | Active sludge microbial communities from wastewater, Klosterneuburg, Austria - Klosneuvirus_20160825_MG | ecosystem: Engineered > WWTP > Aerobic digester > Activated sludge | place... | reverse complement strand
TAATCAGCTCCCAATGCCGGCCAGATGCAACTCTTTGGCGAGATGACAGGCGACAAAATGATCCGGTTCGATCTCCTCCAGCACCGGCTCGATCTCGACGCAAGTGCTCTGGTTGGCGTAGCGGCAGCGCGGGTGAAAGACGCACCCGGACGGTGGGTTGGCCGGGCTGGGCACGTCGCCCTCCAGGATGATGCGCTGCGTCTTGATGTCCGGGTCGGCCGGCGGCACCGCGGACACCAGCGCCTCGGCGTAGGGATGCAGCGGATGGCGCAGCAAATCTTCCGAGGGCGCCATCTCCACGATCTTGCCGACATACATGACCGCGATGCGGTCGGAGATGTGCTCGACCACCGAGAGATCATGCGCGATGAAGACCAGCGTCAGCCCCAGTTCATCCTTGAGTCCCTGCAACAAGTTGAGCACCTGCGCCTGCACCGACACGTCGAGCGCCGAAACCGGCTCGTCGGCAATGATCAGCCGCGGGCTGAGCGAAAGCGTGCGCGCAATGCCGATGCGCTGGCGCTGGCCGCCGGAGAATTCGTGCGGGTAGCGTTCCATGTAGTTGGGATCGAGACCGACTTCGGTCATCAGCGCAGCCACGCGTTCCTCCATCGCCTTGCCTTTGGCAATGCCGTGAATCAGCAGCGGCTCGCCGATCAGATCTTTGACCGTGCGCCGTGGGTTGAGCGAACTGAAGGGATCCTGAAAGATCATGCGCATCTCGCGGCGCAGCGGCTTGATATCCCTAGCCTTGAGCGCGGCGACGTTGATGCGTTCGCCGCGCTCCGTGCGATACCAGATGTCGCCGGCGGTCGGGTCGTAGAGGCGCAGCACAGTTCGTCCTACAGTGGTCTTGCCACAGCCGCTTTCTCCTACCAGCCCCAGCACCTCGTTGCGCTTGACGGCAAAACTGACGCCATCCACCGCTTTGATGTGGCCGGTCACGCGCTGAAAAAAGCCGGTGCGGATCGGGAAATGCTGCTTTAGGTTGTTGACTTCGAGAATGTATTCGTCATTCATAAGATCAGTTTCATGATTCTCTAAAAACGCAAATGACACAGATTTAGCGGTTTTACGCGTTGTTCCAAGTTTTCGTTAAGCCTGCCACAACGTAGCGGCAATATATCGTTCTGTGGTGGGATGCTCGTTAAAGTAGTAAGTGGTGACAAGTGTCCCGTCGCTGCGCTGGATTGTGCGCGGATAGCCCAAATCAGAGCAGCCTCCATCGTCGCGCAGATGGATGACTTCGCCCCAGCTCTTGCCCCCATCTTCACTCAATCGCGCGCGGATGCCAAAGGGCGCAGCGCGGTACCCGTAGGTCAGACAAAGCCGGCCATCACGCAGGCGGATCAGAGCGGGCGGGTTGCCGACCGACCCGACTTCCGGAACGGGGCGGCTACTTTGGCGCCAGGTGCGGCCATTGTCGGTCGACTCAAATAGATCGATCCAGGTGGCAGCCGCTTCAATTTGATCTCTACCTGCGATGCAACGGATGGCAGTCAGGAGGGTGCGCTCGTCCACGCGCACACTGGCGGGCATGAGCAGGTAATTCTCCGGTGAGTTGGTCACCCACGATATAAACTCGAATGTTGCGCCGGCATCTGTGGTACGCGCCAGGAAGACGCCTGCCCCTTCCGCACCACTGTCGCGCGAAGCCGTCAGGAAGAGCATGCAGTCACTGGTTGAGTTGACGAGATAATCGGTGCGCGCCTCAATGCCCGGCAGGCCGAAATCAGGCAGCGCGTACGGACCCTGCCAGGTGCGAGCACGGTCATAGGAGATGTAGAACCATGCCTGTGTTCCCGTCCCCAGGCCGGTGCGCGCACACAGCAGCGCAAAGTCTGGATGAGCAAAATCGATGCCGCCCGGACAGGGCCTGGGCAGCGGCTCTAGACCCGAAGCGATTGCCGTGGCGACGCGCAGGTCAGCAACCATGTGCTCATCGGCGGAGAAGCCGCGTCCACCAGGCGACGGCGCCGGCGTTGGGATAGTCTGCCAGGTGCACCCACCATTCAAGCTGCGCGCCTGCCACGGGTAGGCTGGCAGATCGTTCCTACGGGCATGAAAGCCAGCGCCAGCCTGATGTGTACACTGGGTGAAACCGACAACGATTTCGTCCTCCCAGGCCCACATGCCGTAATTGGCCGGCCAACCGGCAAATTTGTCTACTTGACGGTAGACTGTCACGTGTTCCTTCTGCATTCGCTTCGCTTTCTCCAGATCCTGCTATTGGTCATTGGGCCTCCGCGTCAAAGCACTACAGCGGATTCGAGGAAACAACGGATTTGCTCCTCTGCAAGCCTCTGCCTCTCCGCACCAAGTGTTCGCCCCTCACAACTCGCCCCTTTGCTCAATCATTTGCGTACGGGTCGGCGGCGTCGCGCAGGCCGTCGCCCAGGAAGTTGAAGCCGAGCACCGCGGCCACGATGAAGAAAACCGACGCCGCGATCCATGGGTTGAAGCCCAGCGTCTGGATCGTCTGCGCGTCGCGCATCATCGTGCCCCAACTGACCAGCGGCTCCTGAATGCCGATGCCCAGGAAGCTGAGAAAACTCTCGGCCAGGATGATCGTGGGGACGGTCAGCGTCAGCACCACGATGATGTGGCTGAAGGTGTTGGGCAGCAGGTGCTGGAACATGATGCGGCTGTCCGACGCGCCCATTTCCTTGGCAGCCAGCACAAAGTCGGTCTCGCGCAGCGAGAGCACCTTGCCGCGCACCTCGCGCGCCAGCAGCGTCCAGCTCAGCAGCGCAAAGATGAAGGACATGGTCACAAACACAGCAAACTGATCCCACGTGATGGGGATGACCGCGGCCAGCGCCATCCACAGTGGAAGCTGCGGGAAGGATTGCACGAACTCCACGAAGCGCTGCGTCCAGTTGTCGACGGCGCCGCCGTAGTAGCCGGAGAAGACGCCGACGATCGCGCCGACAAAGACCGAGATCAGCGTGCCAAAGAGCGCCATTGTCAACGAGATGCGCCCGGCCAGACAGGAGCGGCCAAACATATCGCGGCCAAAGCGGTCGGTGCCGAGCAGGAAGAGCTTGGCGTCGCCCGCCACGCCGTACAGGTGAATGTTGGCCGGAATCAGCCCCAGGAACTTGTATTCCCACCCCTGTACAAAGAAATTGATTGGATAGCGGATGGTCGTATCATCGACCCAGGTCGATGTCATATCGGCGTTCAGCGTCTGCTTGCGTTTGTAGACAAAGGGCTGCACATGGAACTTCCCGGCCGAATCGATAAAGTGAATCTGCGTTGGCGGCATAAAACCGTCACGCATGTTGAGCTTGACCGGATCGTAGGGCGAAAAGAACTGGTAGAAGATCGCTAACAGAAAGAGTCCCACCACGACCAATCCGCCAATGATGGCAACGTTGCTGCGCCGGAATTTGCGCCAGACCAACTCGCCATAGCTTTCGTGGCTGCGCGCCGTCTGCTGCAACACCGCCGCCAGTTCGGGATCGGCGACACGCGCCTGATCGTCGGGCAGCAGCGGGAATTCCAGCGCCCGATCCTGTTCTATTTCCTGCCTGCGGATGCTTTCACTCATGGTTTGTCTCTTGTTGCCTAGCTCAAACGGATGCGCGGATCGACCAATGCCAGGAGAATGTCTGCGATCAGGTTGCCGGCCACCAATAGGATGGCGTAGATCATCAGGAAGCCACCGGACACGTAGATGTCCTGAACCGCCAGTGAACTGTAAAACATCGGCGCCAGGGTTGGAATATTGAGCACGATCGCCGCCTCCAGCTCGCCCTGGATCATGTAGGGCAGCACGGTGCCCTGGTACATGATGATCGGATGCAGCGCATTGGGCACGGCATGTTTGTAGATGACCGTGTTCTCGCGCAGCCCTTTGGAGCGTGCGGTCGTCACATACTGCGCATTGAGGTTGTCGAGCAAGTTGCCGCGCATGACGCGCATATTGCGCGCCACACCCCCTAACCCGGCGATCAGGATCACCGGCCAGGCGTATTTCAAAATATCGAAAAACTTGTCAAATGACATGCCGGCAAAGGCGTATTGGGGTGAGGTGTAGCGACCGATATAGGGATAATTCCACTCGATCACCATGGCGTACATCAAAACCAGCGCCATAAAAAAGCGCGGGATCGAGGTGCCAATAAAGGCAAGCACCGCCGCCAGATTATCGCCCAGGCTATATTTATGGGTGGCTGCATAGATGCCGATTAACAACCCAAAAAAGGTGGATATGAAGTGAGCGGACAACGCCAGAAAAAGCGTGCGTGGCAAACGTTCCCAAATCAGTTCGCCTACATCCTTTTTATAGGCAAAGGAATAGCCGAACTTGCCTTCGGTGACGATGCCTTTTACCCAAATTATATATTGTTCCCAGACAGGTTTGTCCAGTCCATAGATGGCGCGGTACTGATTCGCAGCGGCCTCGGCATCCTTGGCAGACATGTTGCCCTGGGTCATCAGCGACATTTCGTAAGAGGTGGCGAAATCACCGGGCGGAAGCTGGATGATGAGAAACGAGACGATGCTGATGCCGATGAGCAGCGGGATGCTGGCAAGCAGGCGGCGCAGGATGTAACTGACCATGGGCAGACCTCGATCAAAGAGAGGGGAGTCAGGGAAAGAGAGCCAGGGAGAAGGGGAGACAAGGAGAAAGGGAGAGGGGAAACCGGAACTTTGTCGGTTTCTAGTCTCCTAATCTCCTAGTCTCCTAATCTCCCAGTCTCTTCCTCCCTTGTCTCACAAGAAATCTAACGCAGCTTGACGACTATTCAGGTGCAACGATACAGACCTGACCATCGGTCTCGTAGGTGCAGCCGTCGAAGTAGGGCACGGTGTTCGGATAGATTTCGCTCTGCCCCTGATCGGTGCGGTGCTCAGGCTGCAGCCAGATCTGCTCTATAAGGGCGTTGTTGGCATCCCACTGATAGAGGAAAGCTGGCGTGCCAACCGGCACATTCTGGAAGTTCTTGTTGAGCATCAGACCATAGCGACCGACGATCAGGCCGAGGTTGTACACATTATCAGTGTACAGCTGGTTCAGTTCGGACATGAGCGCGTACTCGGTCTCATAATCTGTCGCCAGGCAGAATTCTTTGGAGATTTCGATCGCACGCTGCTCAAAGTCAGCGTATTCATCGGCGGCGATGTCCCCTTCAGCCAGGCGATGCCAGGCGAAGTCCGTACGGCCCGGTGCAATCTCGTTGCAGCGGACGTTCGGCGCGGCCCATGCCTGGCCTGGGCGGCCAATCCGCATCTCCCATGTGCCAGCCCGATCGTTCTCGGTGCCGGCCGTACCTGCGATGGTGCGGAAGTTGACCTTGATACCCACATCTTGCAGGAAGGCGACGATTGCCTGTCCCAGACTGGCGCCGGCGGTGTTGTCCTCACCCGCTTCCAAGCCGAGGACTACGTCCTGTCCGGCCAGCGGCCCTTCCGTGAACTCACGAATGCCGTCGCCATTGGTGTCCTTCAGCCCCAATCCTTCGAGCAAAGCAGCCGCGCTCTCCGGCGAGTAGGGATAATAGACGGTGTTTTCGCGGTCGAAATAGGCTGAACCGGGGAAGAGGGCGCCGGCCCACGGGCGGAAGAAGGGCCCATTGGTCAACGAACCGGAAAGCCCCTCGCGGTCCATGGCATAGGCCATCGCCTTGCGGAAATCGGCATTGCGCAGCAGGTCGCGCACCGCACGATCACGGTCATCGGCGACGCCCAGATTCTTGGACTGGTTGAACTCAATGTCGAAGCCTAACGTTTCAGGCCCCCACTCAACGCGGAAGGTGGCGTCCGGGTCCTGCGCCTGGCGCACCGTCTCGTCCATTGTCTCGATGTTCTCGACGTTGGAGTGGTCGCCGGTGCCGGCCAGCGCATTCAGCGTGCGGGTCGAGCCGGTCTTGGAGTAGGTGAACTGCACCTCATCCAGGTAAGGAAGCTGGCAGCCGTTGGAATCAACCTTGTAGTAATAGGGGTTGCGGCGCATGACCAAAAACTCGTCGGTCTTGTATTCGACCGGCACCCAGGGCCCCATCGTGACGACGGGCAGTTTGTTCGGCGGCAGCGCATCGGTGTAGCTCTGGTAGTCCGTGCCACCGTACTTGGGGTGGAAGGGCTTCAGAATGTGCGCCGGGCCAGGCGAGAAGTTCTGGTTAGTCAGGTTGTAGAGGAACTTGGTCGGCTTGGCCACCGGGAAGGTGAACTTGAGCGTGTAGTCGTCCAGCGCTTCGAGCGTGACCGGCTGGCCGTCGATCGTCCAGAAACTGGCGTTGGTCCAGGTAGTGACGTTCGGGTCCATGATGTTGTCTTCCCACAGGAACATGACATCTTCCGTGGTGAATTCAACGCCGTCCGACCACTTGGCGCCTTCGATCAGATTCATCGTCAGCGACATGCCATCTTCCGACCACTCGTAGCTCTTGGCCAGGAACGGGATCGGCGTGACGCCTTCGCTCAGGAACATGGCGCCGGTGTTGAGCGGCTCTTCCTGGACAATGGCTTCGATGCCAAACCAGCCCTGCACGACGCCGGCGTTGTAGTTCCAGCCAGCGGTCGGCACGGCCCATACATCACGCCAGATGCCGCCGTACTCGCCGACGCCATCGGAGTAGAAGCCTTCTTTGTAGACGGCCGGCTCCTTGGGCAGACGTTCGGCAACGGGCGGCAGCTTGCCCTCTTCGACCAGCTTGGTCACCCATTCCGGCTCACAGTACTCGTCGAAGGCCTTGAACTCGACGATGTCGCTGACCGGGAAGATCTTCGGCTCGCGCATACCTTCGATGAGCGCGGCTTCGGGATATTCGACCGGGGCGACCACTTCGCCGGCCGCGGGCGCTTCGGCGGCGGGCGCTTCCGCAGCAGGCGCTTCCGCGGCCGCGGGTTCCGTCGCCGCCTGCTCGCCACCCGGCTGCTCGACGGCTTCCGGCGCCGACGCACAGGCCGCCAGCAGCAGCACCGCAGCGATCATCACAACGTACACAAACTTCCGTAACTTCATAGCGGAGTTTTCCTTTCACACATTCGTTGAAATCACGATCAATCACAATAGAACGGGTTCAATACAACAACCATCTACTTTTGCGGCCGCATTGGGCGCACAAATCGGCAGCCTCCTTTCCCTGCTTTATCCAGAAACGCCACAGCAGCGGGGGAATCGTGCTGTTCAAACCAGAGTTCTAGCTTGCCGCCACGCGCGCTTCGCCCCTCGCAACTCGCCCCTCCGCATATAGCCAGCACGCTGCCGTATGCCCCGGCTCGATCGCGCGTAGTTCGGGTGGTTCTTCCCGGCAAATACGCATCACGTGCGGGCAGCGGTCGGCAAATGCACACCCGGGAATTTCCGCCGTCGCACTGGGCACCATGCCCCTGATCGGCTCTAGCGTGGCGGTCTTGCGTCCCAGCACGGGCACCGACTTGAGCAGCCCTTCCGTGTAAGGGTGCAACGGGTGGTGGAAGATGTCGCGCACGGAGCCGTATTCGACCACCTGACCCAGATACATCACGGCCACAAAATCCGCCATCTGCGAGACAACGCCCAGGTTGTGCGTGATCAGCATGATCGACGACTTGAAATCGTTCTGAAGATCGCGCATCAACTCCAAGATTTGCGCCTGCACCGTCACGTCGAGCGCAGTGGTCGGCTCGTCGGCGATCAAGATGGCCGGGTTGCACGAGAGCGCCATCGCAATCATCACACGTTGGCGCATACCGCCCGACAACTGGTGTGGATATTGTTTGATGCGCCGTTTTGGCTCGCTGATCTGCACCCGCTCCAGCATCTCCAATGCCCGTTGCTCGGCCTGCGCATCGCTGACATTTTGGTGGAGCTTGATCACCTCGGTAATCTGGCGGCCAACGCTGAACAGCGGGTTGAGCGAAGTCATTGGCTCCTGGAAAATCACGGCGATCTCGCCCCCACGGATGCGCCGCATCTCGCTGCCGACGGGGTCCAGATCCACGATGTTGATCGGCGCTTCGCCCTCTTTGCGATAGAAAAGAATCTCCCCTTCGACGATGCGACCCGGCGGCGACTTGATCAGTTGCATCACCGACATCGCCGTGATGCTCTTGCCGCAGCCGCTCTCGCCGACGATGCCCAGCACCGACTGGCGCGCCAGCGTCAAATCCACCCCGCGCACCGCGCGCACCGTGCCGGTTTCCAAGAAAAAGGAAGTGTGCAGATGCTTGATTTCAAGAATGGGAGACGTATGGCCGTTGTTTGAAGCCTGATGGATGGCAGGTGCGGCTGTCTGCTGCATTTTAATTTCCACGTGTCTGGTAGAGACTGCACGAAAAGGGACGAGTCAGCACAGAGTTCTCGGCTTTCTGCAAGGAGCCTCCAGCGCGTTCGACAAAAGCAGGCGTGACGCCTCAATGCCTGGGAAGCGGTGCAACATCCTGAAACACTGACTGCAAAGTGTCGTTCAATGCCTGCGGCGTCACAGGTTTGATCAGATAAACCGTGGCGCCAAGTTCAGCGCCGCGGCGCCGCGCATCCAGCGTGCTGCACACAATGATCGGCACGTCGCCATAGTGCGCTGACGTTCGCAGCTTCGCCACAAATCCCCATTCTTCGTCATCCAGCGCGGTAGGCTCCAGCACAATGCTATCGACCTGATGGGCTTCTAGCGCTTCCCACGCGGCGCGCTCATCGACGCAAGTGATGACTTGAAAACGACGCTCAAGTCCACGACGATAGAGTTCGCGCGTGACTTCATCGATGTCGAGAATCAGCACAGTTCGTTTTAAGGGCGCCATTTCGCACTGATTTCGCGTCGGCCTGATTTCGTGGCGGCGGCAAGCGCAACCCCTGTCCCACAGGCGGGATCTTACACAAGCAGCGCACCGCGCCGACGCGCGTGTTAAGGCTTCAACAGCCTGGATGCGAATCCGTAAAAATAAAATAGCCGATGTGGAGCATTTGGAAGCTGTCTTCCAGTGTAGCGGTCAATTGCACGCTTGTCTTGGAGAAATCCGGCATGGAATTGCACAATTCCGTACTATTTTGCACTTTTGCGGTACTGCTGGGGCGATTTGCCGGTTTCGCGGTGAAAAACGCGCACAAAGTAGGCCGGATCGTTGAAGCCTACCAGTGCACCCACCTCAGTGATATTGTGATGGGTGGCAAGCAAAAGTTTTTGCGCCTGCAAGATGCGATAGCGGTTGAGAAATTGCCAGGGAGTCATACCTGTCTCTTTGCGAAAGATGCGTGACACATAATCGTCGCTCACCTGCATGGCGCTGGCCATCTCTTCGCGTGTCATGTTCGAGGCGTAGTGCTCAACCATGTAGGCGGCGATGCGTCCCGGCAAATCTGACGTGTGACGCAGCACGCTGTTGAGGATGCGCTCCAGGGCTTCCGGCCCGTGCGTCTCTGCGACCGCGACTTCGGGGGGCGGCGGTGGCGTCTGCGGCGGCGCTAACGGCAATGCGATGTGGCAGATCGTACCGTGCCCCGCTTGGCTTTCTAACTGGAGCACACCGGCATGAAGCTGAACGATATGCTGCGCAACCCTTAGTCCCAGCCCAACGCCAAACCGCCGGTTGTCAAGATCGTCTTCGCCTTCGTCCCATACGGCCAGCGACGCATTAAGTTGCTGCTGTTGCGCACGCAGAATGCCGCGTCCGGTGTCCTCGACCCAGATTTGCAGCGCGCCATCCTTTTCGGCGGCGCGCAGGGTGATGTGCCCGGCCTGCGTGTTCTTTTCGGCATTGTGCAGGAGGTTGAGCAGCACCTGGCGAAGACGCAGCGGGTCCGCGTAAAGCTCGGGCAATTGCATGGGGAGTTCCAGTCGCCACTGCACTGACTGGTGCTGGCGGCAGCCGGCCATGCTGTTGAAGATGTCGGTGAGTAAGCTGTGGCTGTCGAGTATTTCCGGCACGATTTCGAGCGCGCCGATCTCTGCCAGCGACAGATTCAGCAGATCGTCGATCAGCCGCACCAGATGCTGCCCGCTGCGTTCAATCTGGTGCACGTCGTGCATCAACTCCTTCGGCATGGCGGCGTGATAGGGGCTGCTCTCGCTCAATGCCGCCTGGCTGTAGCCGAGGATGACATTGAGCGGCGCGCGCAGTTCGTGGCTCATATTGGCGAGCAGGCGCGTCTTGAGATGGCTGGCGCGCTCGGCTTCGGCGCGTGCGCTCAGCGCTTCAGCGTACAACTGCGCGTTGCGCAGGGCGATGCCCAGTTCATCGGCCAAGGCTTGCAGCGCGTCCAGGTCGGCCTGGGTGTGCCGGCGGAGTTCCCAACTGTGCACGTCCAGCACGCCCAGAGTTTTCCTGCCTAACCGGATCGGCGCTGCCACGCGCGTGCGCGTCGCGGCTGCTGCGTTGTCGTCCTGGCTGACGCTGAAACGTTGCACGTCGGGCACATACACAGGGCGGTTCGACAAAAGCGACCTCCCCAATATCCCGGCCTCCGCCAACGGGCAGCGTACAAATTCCCCATTCTCTGCAACAGGAAGATGTTGGAGCAGCGACTGGCTTTCGTCGTCCCACAAAAAGACCTGCACCTCGTCGTAGCCATAATTGGCGCGGATCAACTCGGAGATCTCACGCATGAGCGTCTCGCCATCCAGGATCGAACCAATGCGCCGGTTGATCTCCAGGCTGGTCTGCAACTGGATCAGACGCCGCTCCTCCTGGCGACGATTGACGCCGACCAGCCGGCTGGGCACGTCCGCAATCGCCACGAGTTTTGCCAACGCCACCTCCGCCACATTGGCGGCCGTGACCAACTGCGGGGAGTAATCAAACTGGGCGGGCAGCGGCGCACCGGACGCGGCCAGACAGGCGAGCCGCAGCGCCTCGGTCGCCAGATGGGCCGCAGAAGTGGCGACAGTCGCGGCCATTTCGCCGCGGGCGATTGCCGCAATCGCCAACGGGTCCCCGTTGATGCCGACGACAATGGCGCCCTGCGCCAACAGGTTGTGCTGCCGATACACGTCACGCCCAACCAGCGCAAGCGTGTCGGACAGGCCAAAGATGCCGTCAAAGGGCCCATGTGCGCGGCCTGCAAGATGATGCGCAGTGAGATCATCCGCCGCCAAGCCAGAGCAAGCAACATGCAACGTTTCAAATGCCCCTACCCGATCCCAAGGGGCCGGCCTGTGGACGGTATGAATATTTGGGTGTTCGGCAAATACATCGTAGGCAGCTTGCAAGCGGCTGCTGTGACTTTCTTTGGTGGCGCCCGCGCGTCCGCCCACAATCAGAACCTGGCCGCGTCCACCGATGCGTTGCGTCAGATATTCGCACGCAAGATGAGCGGATTGGTAAAGGCTGCGTGGCTTGGTAAAACGAGGATGATCAATCGGGCGCTCGTGCAGCGAAATGACAGGCAGATTGTTGTCCAGCAACTCGTAGATCAGCGGCATGGCAAACGGCACCGCGATCAGCGCGCCAAGTTCGAGCGTCAGGATCTCCTCGACCTTGGCCGCGTAGTCGTGGATGTCGGCGATAAACTCGATGTCCACCAGTTCGATGTCAGGATAGAGGGGCCATTCGGGCGCTGTAGCTGGCCGGCCGCGGCGCCGGCCAGCGAGTTGCCAGATCGTCTCACGCACTTCGACCCAGTAGGGATCAGCGGAATCGGCCAAGAGACCGATACGAATTGTGTCAGGCATGGGATTGGCACTATAAACTACAATTGGCTACCACAGAAAACCCATTTACGACACAGCGCGAATCCGCCGCACCGTGCTTTCGCCGTTCTTCAGTTCCAGGTGCAGCCCGGTGTGCATCCATGCCGCGCCCGAACGCACGCCGTCGAAGCCGTCAATGGCGTAGTGCGCGTTTGGCTTCAGCCCACGCAAATAAATCGGCGGAATGCGCGCCGGTTCGGGGATGTGCACGCGGAAGGCAAAGAGCACGCCCTCTGTCCTGTCCTTGCTGACGTACTGCATGGCGGTGAAATCCTGACCCTGGGCGGATAGCAACCGGTATTGATCGCCGAGTTGCACGATGGGACGAATCTCCTTATAAAGCGCAATCATCTCGGCGCCGGTTGCCAGGTCCACCTC
>Ga0154020_10008366_pt1 | contig 11996 bp, 10 predicted proteins | sample Klosneuvirus_201_FD_109709 | JGI IMG/M metagenome (GOLD analysis project Ga0154020, IMG submission 109709) | Active sludge microbial communities from wastewater, Klosterneuburg, Austria - Klosneuvirus_20160825_MG | ecosystem: Engineered > WWTP > Aerobic digester > Activated sludge | place... | reverse complement strand
CGGGCCTGATTCAGCGAAATATGTAGTTACCTCAGTTTGGGTTCCATCCGCGGCAGGGCGGATCGACTCTCGATATATTCCCGGAAGGATATGAATCTGCGTCCCTGGACTTGCCATATCGGCAGCTTTTTGAATGGTACGAAAAGCTGCATTGCGCTCCAACCCGGTATTACCATCATTTCCGTTAATTGCATCGACCCATAAGTTTGTGATGCGTGGTAACTGAAAAGCTACTTCGTCGTAGAGCATTTTCCCAACCGGAATGATACTGGTATCGTCATTGGCTTTTCCAAACTCAACAATCTCACCAAAAGCTTCAGAGTGTTCGATCCCAGTCACTTGCATGGCCAACACATCATTAACCCAAACTGCCACCCAATCATCAATCCGAAAACCCAATGTGATTTTTTGCCAGCCATTCACCAGATTAAACTGACCAGTATCGTAGTTGAAATGAGAACCATCGTCCGCTTGCCATTCAAGATATGCTTTGTAATCAACAGAATCCCTGGGCTTCCAGATACGCAGGCCGGCAATCACATCATAGTTTTTATAGCCCTTGATATCCACAATACGAATTGATTTCCCAGGAAGTGGTAAAGAGGATTCATCGGGAATATTGACTCGATTGGGATTGAACCAAAACGTAACGTACCCTTCAGTCGTCTTCACAATATCGGTTTTATAAAGATAGGTTTCGCGTTTATGGACAGCAACCGACAATCCAGTAGACCCGTACAAACCAACACCCGGTGTTAAACTGAGGTTGCCTTCTGAAACCTGTCCCCATTTAGCAAGAGATCCTTTTTCGAAGTCGTCCAGAATGAAATCCCATACAGGTGGAATCACTCGAGACGAAACCGGTGCAGGCTCTGTTTGTATAATGGAAGAGGAATGAACAGGGCTGGCAAATGAGGAGTTCTGAGTATCAACAGAGACTTGGGGCAGTTCCGGGACAGTGCTTTTCGCCTGACATGAAATTATGATGACCAAGATCACCGATCCCAAAATCAGGTGATTGAACCATCTCCGTAATTGATCAAGACTCCAGCGTAACCAGTCAATCATGCTTTGAATGCTCCTCATCATGCGCCAAAATTTCGCGATCAGAAAAAGAGAAAATGCTTCTGCCCGTTTTAAAATTAACAGGTCTCAACAACATATAAATAACCAAAGCTGCACCTTTCCCTGTCAGTAGTGCAATTGCAGCTCCCATACCGCCGTACACAGGGATTAGTATCCAACAGCATAAAGCAGTTATGATAAGTTCTATAACGCGGCTGAATGACTCAAACTGAGGCTTCCCATTCCCTACAAAAACAGCTGTGACCAATCCATGAATTCCGTACAAAATCATGTACATAGAAAGCACGAATGAGACCGCGAATGGGACTAGATAATCGCCGCCAAATATGCGCTGTGTCAACGGCTGAGCCAAAGGCAGGTAAACCATCAAAGCCAATGCATCAACCAAAAGAGTTATGGTCAACATGCGAATCAATAATTGGGAATGTCCCTTTTGAGGCGAGGATGCCACCTTGGGCATCAATAGTGTCGATATTCCAGACGGGACAATTAAAAACATACCAGCCAATGTTTTGGATAATGAATATGCGCCCAATTGACCTTCGCTTCCCAGGGATTCGAGTAAGAGAAAATCAATAGAAATACTTAAGGTGTAGCAGGCATGCGAAATCCAAACAGGAAAAGAAAAAAGCAGAAGTTCACCCATGACTTTTCCATTGATCAAGTGAAAATGCGGATGCCCAGGCAGAGGCCAGAAAATAACCAATAGCGCAAGTGGCAGCAAGTAGGAAAGACCATAAATTAACAGCGCCAGGGTGGGCGAGTGTATTTCAAGCATCTGGATCAAGACAAAGACAAGGATAATTTGAACGAAGTTACTTCCCAAATAAGCAACGGTTAATCTGCGAGATTCCAGAAAACCGCTTGAGAGACCCCAATAGGTATAAAACAAGGTCTCTCCTAAAAAAATTACCAAAATACCGATATTGAATTTACCCAACATCAAAAGAATCGGCGCTGCAATCATCAGGGTCGCTAAAAATACCACCGGCAAAATCAGGAAAAAATTACTCAGAACCACATCCAGCCTATTTTGATCGTTTTGATATTTGCTGACAAAACGGGCAAGTACATGTTGGCCTAAAGGCATCGTACCAATGGCAACAATTGAAGCAACTGCAATGGAGTAACGTACTTCTCCATATTCACTGGCTGAAAAAGCAGATGCAAGAATCAGAGAGAAGGCTAATCCCAGGATACGGGCAAGTGCCATGCCAATTGATAACAAAGCAGAACCTTTGACCAGGGACCAATCAAATCCGTTGAGTGTACGAGTAAGCCAGCGCATGGAAGTGTTAAGCATGAGCAGATCCCATGATCTTTACAAACTCCTGAAATACGGCATCCCATTCAGCACTTTTTTCTGCGGATAGTTCAGCCGACTCTCTGGATAAAATACTTTGACGTTCCATCACCTGCTGAACCCCGTCAACAACGCTATCCACTGTATGGTCAATAAATATCGTGCCTTTGGTAAAGTAATCTATAAGAGCAGGCTGGCGCGAAAGGATCAAGGGTTTGTGAATATGCAGCCCTTCCGTTCCTCCAGATACAAGCGAATATGGATTTGTAGTGAGGGTTAGTATTGCTTTAGACGAATTGAGCAAGTTCCAATAATCATTCCCTACAAGATAGCCGGTAAATACCACGTTCTGTGGAGCCGAATCTAAAAACTCCTTCTTCGCCAACCTGGTATCGCCCAGGATGAAAAAACACACATTTGGAAGATGGTGGGCCGCTTCCACAATTAGATCAAGCGGCTCATCCCCTGCAAATGTGCTGACCACTGTGACCCTAAACTTTCCCTGATATTCTGTAAATTCAGAGTCTACATGAGGCACTTCAATGGGAGGATCCTCAAGAAAGAGTACTCTGGCACCCCATGATTCAAATATCTGCTTGTACTCTGTCGTATCGATTAAATTCACTGAAGCTCTTTTTGCCAAGAACCGCTGTAGAGGCCTCGACCAACCCCACTTACGACCTTCAAGCGTATGACCATGCACCTTCATGGCGAAAGGAATCCTAGCAATAAGACAATAAATGTATACACAAATTGGGGCAAACACCGGAGTATTGATGACTAAAACAGATAATGGGCGTTGTTTAAGTAGCAGCCACCAGGTTTTAATCCACATCGGCGGATATTTGAGAGGCGCGATCCAGGGGCGTTTCCAACTCAGGTAGTGGATCAGGTAACAGGTCGCATTGAAACGCTGTGCATACCTTTCTGTCCCAACTGAATCAGGCCCCCAAAAGACGACGGCTGGTCTGCCCATTCCTGTCATTATATTTTCTCCGAGTTGTTGGCCACCAACGCCAGCATCATCCAAAGATAGTCGATAGTCCCGGAAAAACTAAACACCTCATTGGTGAATCCTGCAATGATCAACATTACAATGATGGTAAGTGCGGCTGATGCAATCGACCTATCAAAACCCGTACTGCGCTGACAGCTCCTGTAAAGCCAGCCGATCGTGATGACAATCCAGATCAAATAGCTGGCGAAACCGGCTAACCCTGTACGGAACAGTAATAGAATATATTGACTTTCTTCGAACTGCCAGGCAAAGGTGCTGGGAACAGTCGGGTAAACGGGTAATGGGAAATGCTGCCGAATGGCCGGGATGAAAATTTCACTCCAAATTTTAAAACGAAAAAGGAGCGTTTCAGGAATCATGCCGCCGTATCGATATTGATAGCTCAAGCGTTTTTCTATCAGTGGCTGGAGGAACGGATAAAAAATAAAAATGGAAAGTATTACCCCAAGAAAGCCAAGGATTAATATTGGCGCAGTTCGCGCGCCTCGATGATTGAGAAGCTGAATGATGAAAAGACCAATAACTGTTCCAACGATGCCGGCGAAGGATCCGCTTGCAATAAGGCATAATGCTGAAAGCGCCATCATACCCATAATCAACAAACGTCCGCTGGCGCGCTTAATATCAAACAACACAGCCCAACATATGATAATAATACTCATCATGAAAATACCCAGGCTGTTCCATGAACCAAGCAATGAAGTAATGCGCCCGGCCCTGCTGGCCATAAGCTCATGACTTGAGCTGTAAAGGCTTACCAAGAGTCGCTTCACCATTCCAATGCCAAGCCCTTGCAACAAACCTATAACAGCCACAAGTGAACCAAAGGCCAGCATCCACCAGATAATTTTTCGCCGATCATCTTTGCTTTGCGGCAAGGCGGTAAAAAGCCAGAACAAAATGAAATATTGGATCAGGCCAGCCATTTTGAAGGAATTTCCGAGTGTTAATTGAGTACCTTGCAAGAGATAGGTCGCAATGGGAACGATCACCGTTCCGCCAATTAAAACGAGGAAAGCCACACCAAAATATGGTGTAACAACAACCTTTCGGCGCCGATCGCTCAGAACTATTATTAATGCAACCGCCAAAGCACCCAGCAAACTGACTTCGTTACCTGATAAAACCGGAATCAAGCGACCACGCTCTATGCCTGACATTAAAATGATGGCACTGATCACTAAATAACATAAAATAATGGGGTTCGATAATGAAATTAAGAAAATAACGATAACCAGACACAGACCAATAGCAAGCCAAGGTGAAACCAGACAAAGTAAACCAAAAACAATTCCTGTAAGGCAGGCAGTGATTAAATTGCCAAATCTGGCACCGTGCAATATGTTCTGCGCACCAAGCCAGTAGCTATTCCATAACCATGATGTTTTTCCACTAGCGCCTTCCATTTGATCTACATCCTGTTCCATTCTGTATCTCTATCTCTCAGAGCTTAATTGATCTTCTTCAATTGCTGACTGTAATACGAATACAGGAGTGGTAATTACTGACTCCTTTCCGTAATTCTCTTAAACCAAGATGACATGGGACTCTTTCTTCTCCTAGATTGATAATAACCATAACCACTCATGTCCTCAGCCTGGTTGACAATTAGATAAGTGGGCTTGCTACTCATTTCTTCAAGAAATCTGCTTATTGTCCGCAAGGCTTCACGTCTGGTATATTCCCTGCGTACAACCAGTATCAAACTATCTGCAATATGAGCAAGCTCTGCAGCATCTGCGACTGCCAAAAAAGCCGGTGAGTCTAATAAAATATAATCAAACTGTTGCTTGAGACAAGCAATTAACCTGGTCATCTGAGGAGAGCCAAGCAACAAGGTCGGTCGCGAATGTAAAGATCCGCTGGTGAGAACAGTCACGCCCTCTTGAGAGCTTTTCTGAAGAGCCTCTTCAAAATTCACCTTGTGTTCCAAGATATCAGTCAGGCCGCGTTGATTGGGAAGGTTAAATAAACTGTGCAGCCTGGCAATCCGCGTATCACAATCAACTACAACTACACTCTTGCCAAACTCAGCCAGAGCAAAGGCCAGATGAAAAACAATCGTTGACTTACCTTCATCAGGCTGGGCACTCATAACGAGCATTGCCGTCCCTCGTTTCTGACTTTTGTTCTGATTGATTTTCATCGCTAAATTTCGAAAGGCTTCTGCAAGCGGAGAATAGCCATATTGAAAATCATATATTTGTTTTTTACTAACTTTCGGGATTTTCCCTGCAGCAGTTAATTCTGTGGCGATCTCAATTTCCTCTGTAGTGTAAAGAGTTGTATCAAGATTCTCAAGAACAAACGCCAGGCCAATACCACCCACGAATCCAACAATCAAACCCAAAATATAATTGAGTGCGACGTTCGGCTTAGAGGGTTTTTGTGGTATGTCTGCCGTCTCCCACACAGTGATCATGCTGGATTGAATTTCTTCACGGAACCGTGCCTGCTCATATTGGCTAAGTAAAGTTGCGTAATTGGTCTGTTTAAGTAAAAGCAATTGCCTTGCGGCCTCGATTCTTTCCACAGACGGAGGTGTTTGGACCAGAAGCTTTTCATATTCCTTCTGCGTCCCTTCCACATCAGTCTGGACCTGGGTCAATTGTTCTGAAAGTACTTCCGTTAATTTTTTTCCTCCCCCAATATAAATCTGACTGCTCTGAGCAATCAAAATCTCTGCCAGAGTGTTGGCTTCCATGGCAGCTCTCTTTGGATTCACTGCTTCGACAGTGATCTTGATCAACTCGGTATTTGGAATTATCTCTGCATCCAAAATTGGAGATCGAGTCAAACCAAGACGCTTCACCAATTCTTCCAATACAGGGCGGCTTGTGGCAATTTCAACATAGGTGTTCATAAGCCTGTCGGTCGCCATATAATCCGAATAATCAAGCGGACCACCAGCAGACATTGCAATTCGCAAAACAGTTGAAGCCTTATACACCGGTGTGATGTAATAGGTGCCAGTTCCAACTACGGCAATAGTCACAATAACAGTAACAATGATCAACACTTTTCTTCGCCAGAAAAGATCGAAATATTTTCTCAGTTCCATGAAAGCTTCCTGTTAACCTTCACTAATCACTCACTAGGAAGAATACTTCAAAGATGCTGCAAATTCCATGCTTTCAGCATCTTTGAAGTATGGATTAATTAGACTGGGATCGGTGTCTGATTTTCTTGGGCAAATTGCATGATGCATTCACCAACTTGATCTACCTGCTCCCTAGTCAGTTCGGGGAACATCGGCAGGGACAGGATTTCACCGCAGATTTTTTCAGCAATAGGGAATTCTTCGTGCCTATCATCTCCTTTCGAAAAATAGGGTTGCAGATGGACGGGATTCGGGTAGTGAATGGAAGTCCCAATACAGTGCTCTTTAAGATATGCTTGTAGCGCATCCCGTTTCTGTGAACGAACTACATAAAGATGATATACGTGATAATAATCTGCAGGCTCTACGGGAAGTAACAAGTCCGACCCCGCTAATAATTCGTTATATTGTGCCGCCAATTTTCGGCGTGATTCAATCCATTGATCAAGATAATTGAGCTTGACTCGCAGGATCGCAGCTTGCAAATTATCAAGACGATGATTGAAGGGTTCCAGTTCGTGTACGTTTTTGGATCTCTGCCCGCAATTGCGCAAAGCCCGTATGGTATCTGCGATATTGGAATCATTTGTAGTTACAATCCCCCCATCACCACAAGCACCAAGATTTTTGGTGGGGTAAAAACTAAAACCAGTTGCGCCTCCAAATGAGCCGACACGCTGACCGTTGTACCTGGCACCATGTGCCTGGCAGGCATCTTCCACGACAACTAAATTATATTTTTTAGCCAAACGTAGAATTGCATCCATATCTGCAGGGAGACCATATAGGTGGACAGGTAGAATGGCTTTGGTGCGAGGTGTGATCACATTCTCGATCTTTTCAATATCAATATTCCAAGTCTTAGGGTTGGCATCTACAAAGACAGGCTTCGCTCCAGCGAACGAAATTGCAGCTGCCGTGGCCGTAAATGTATGGGTAGGGACAATAACTTCGTCTCCCTGGCCAATACCATAAGCACGTAAACTCAATTCGAGAGCGGACAGACCGCTGTCCACACCGACGGCATATTTCGTTCCACAATAAGCGGCAAACTCCTCTTCAAGCTTGTCGACATCATGGCCAAGGATGAAGTCGCCGCGATCAAGCACATCCTTGATTGCAAAGTTGATTTCCTCACGGATATTATGATGCTGAATGGTTAGGTCGATCCATGGAACTTTCATTTTTCCTCACTTCTCATTTTCATGAATTTGAATTGAACGGGCCGGATTTCCTGCGACGACCGCGCCTGCAGGCACATCGTGCGTTACTACGCTCCCTGCGCCAACCAACGCGCCTTCACCAATAGTTACACCACATAGAATTGTGGCATTGCTCCCGATAGACGAGCCACGTTTAATAAGTGTTGGAGTGCAGAGCCAGTCGGCTTCTGTTTGCAGTGTTCCCAACCCTGTTGTCGATCGGGGATACTTGTCATTAATAAACATCACTCCATGCCCAATGAAGACTTCATCTTCAATGGTTACGCCTTCGCAAATAAACGTATGACTGGATATCTTCACGCGGTTTCCGATTTTGGCACCTTTTTGAATTTCAACAAATGTGCCGATCTTGCTCTCATCGCCAATTTCACAACCATATAAATTGACAAAAGCGTAGACCTTTACATCTCGTCCCAGCTTTACGTCCGGAGCGATGCGGGAAAAGTCAGCATTTACCATGTGAGCACCTCGCTTGTATGACCATTGTTCATGGAGTGTTGGGCTACCTCAAGGATTTTTACAACTTCCAAACCAGTATTCCCCGAGCTGATTGGTCTGGTGTGATTCACGATACAGTCAATGAAATGTTGACACTCCTGGCGTAAGGGTTCAACAAAGCGAATATTCGGTATGGTGATATCACCAGAATGATAATTGCAGTGAAATTCGCCAAAACCACCATTTGTATAATCGGGCGGTGCATCCACACCTTTGTCATATATTTTTATCTTCTGCTCATTTTCCATATCGTTATAAACGGCCATCTTCTTGCTCCCGACCACCGTGATGCGACGCACCTTGCAAGGATCAAGCCAGCTAACATGTACATGTGCAGGAATATTTTCCGGGAACATCATATTTACGTAAGCGACATCATGAATACCCCCAAAGACACAAGTTGTGCCTTGAGCGCTAACAGAAATAGGTTTTTTCCCAAGTAGATAAAGCAGAATGGAAATATCATGCGGGGCGAGATCCCAAAGCACATTTGAATCCCGCTGGAATAGGCCCAGATTCAATCGCGCGGCATCCAAATAATAGATATCTCCCAGCTCCCCGCTGTCAATATATTGCTTGAGCGCATGCACTGACGAGTTATATTCAAATGTATGCCCCACCATGAGTCTCAGATCCATGGCATCAGACAATTCAACAAGCTTCTCAGCGTCCCCACTCTTGAGAGTCATTGGTTTTTCAATCAATACGTGCAGATTGTGTTCCAAACAATCTTTGGCAATTTGATAATGAGTAGCCGGCGGAGTAGCTATAACAACTGCATCCAAATCGAGATCAAAAAGCTCCTTGTAATCATGTTTGGTAATGACTTGAGGATACTTCAACTCCGCCTGCTTTATTCTTTCCACGCTCAGATCCGCAATTGCAATCAGATCTGCAGAAGGAATTTCATAAAAGTTTCGTGTCAGGTTTGGTCCCCAATATCCATATCCGATTATCCCTACTCTTGTGTTACTCATAGAAGTCTCCTTTTTATCTAATATGCGCCCTTAGTTGAAATGACTGCCAGAGGGGTTTTAAGTATGATTTTCATGTCAAGCCAGATTGATTGATTATCAATATAGTCAATATCAAACTGAACCTGTCTGTCAAAATCTGCGCTACTACGTGCAGTAATCTGCTGCAAGCCTGTGATACCAGGTTGAGCCTCCAAGCGCCGCAAGTGCCACGGTTTATACAATTCCACTTCATAAGGTATTGCAGGCCTCGGACCGATCAGACTCATATCTCCGATCAGGACATTCCATAATTGCGGCAATTCATCCAAGCTTAGCTTCCGCAGGAGTTTTCCCGGAGCGATAATTCTTGGATCGTTCACTAATTTGCGAGGCTGGTCTGGAGCACCTTGCAGAGCGGCCATCTCAATCTCATCATTTTCAATCAGCGCCTTGACATAGGCTTGATGGATGGAAGGATCAGAATTCACTTTCATGGTTCTAAATTTATAACACTTGAAGTTCTCTTTTTTCCAATATGTATGTTCCTTATAGAAGTGCCTTTTTACTCCAACACGTTCCTGGATAAAAAAAATAGGGCCCGGAGAATAAACAACGATTAATAAGGCAATAACAATCATTATTGGAAGCAAAAACACCAGCAAAAAGAAGGAAATAACAACATCCAGAATACGCTTGATGGTGTAATAACCATATCGGCTATCAGCTACCAGACACAGGGCGTCCGGATCACTCTTGTGGATTAAATTAGCGAGGGCTTCATTTTGCATAGTAACAACTCCGTATACACCAACCCATACCGACGTTAATATTGATCAACTTATTTTTTTTTCAACAACTTCATTTTGAAAAAGCATACCCATCGAAACCTTTAGAACATCGGCTGCCTTTCTTAAATTACTGAGATATATATCGTTATCGTTAAATTTATTAAAATCATTATAGACACCAGCCCATATTTTGATTGCAGTCGGTTGACTGCACCTTCGCTTCCTCATTTCACCGATGAATTCGTCAAATTGCATGTTGTTTTTTTCGGCCAGTTCCTGGACTTTACTGGGCATGTTTGCTCCTTGAGAGAACCTGCATGTCGAACTGTTTTTTTTGATTCATGACCATTTCATTCATCGTTTACAAAAGCCAGATTTTGATACAATAATCAATCCGAGCAGGAGACATCATTTCTCAAAATCGTTGTAATACTTATAGGATAATTTGCCAAAACTATAATATGACGACGCATCTCGTCACAAATACTTTAGCATATGTAATATTTAAATGTATTTAAGGTTTATTTGAAAATTCTTTTATCCCCTGTTTTCAACTTGATTTTTTTATTAGAAAAGAAATCTTGTTTTAAATCCGCTTTAAAAAAATAAAATCCATCCCCAAAAAAAGAGGAGAAATTAGCGACTAATCTCCTCGTGGAAGGAACATATACCCCCGCCCCCATTGTGTATGGATATACTGATGACCATGTTTTGAATCTTCCAGCTTTTTTCGCAGGTAATAAATATAAATTGTCAAATTGGAGTCTGTATTTCCGTATGAACTCCCCCAGACCTCTTGCATGAGTTGATTATGGGATACAATCTTTCCCATATTCCTTACAAGACAAGCAAGCAAATCATATTCCGTAGATGATAGCTTGAGCAGTTTGCCATCCATTTCAGCCAACTTGATTTCCAAATCGATCATCAACACGTCGTCTTTGTATTTTGAGACACTTGAGACTTCATTTTTAGAATGATTATTTGATCTTCGCAGCAAAGCTTGTACCCGCGCCTGAAACTCCTTCACAACAAAAGGCTTTTTTACGAAGTCATCCACCCCAAGATTAAAGCCATGCAACAAGTCTGATTCTTTAGTACATGCAGATAGCATTATTATTGGGATATTCGTCATTTCACGAAGCCGCACACAGACATCAAATCCATTAACATCGGGCATCATGATATCAAGAATGATCAAATCGGGGTGAAGTTGGTAAGATTTCCTTAATCCATCCTGGCCAGTGAGAGCCTGATATACAACAAGGTTTAAAGGTTTGAGAACTTGCTGAATCAAGGATCCCAATTCAAGATCATCATCAATGACAAGAACCAACTTACTCATTTGCGTACGCCCTCCCAATATATAAATACACTAATGTCCTGACTTCAAACCTTGCAAATTTGTTAACTACAGGATACAAAATTTGTATTGTAAAGACAAGTGACATTTATCATAAAAATCATGATAAAAAAATGCTTATATACTCAATAATTTAAATAGACACTCATATATTTTTCACCGAACACAATCTAATCGATTTACCAATATGCGTAATAAGTCAGGTATCAATGTATAGGCTTAAGTACAAAACACGTCTTGCAAATTTCTTCAACGATTTCGTCGATTGCATTCGATACTTCCGCGCTAACGATCTCACCAAAATCATTGGACTTGGGCTGTATGCCGATCAAAGCCACCATGCAATTCAGTTCAAGGGTTAGGTAGCGTGCGAGCATGGAAAGGGGCAGACTGTGGGTGGACGCGCTCATGCCCTCGATGGATTGGATAGGAACCCAGCAGATTGTACCGGGCGCATCGCGCATGTCAGCCGCATCTATTAATAGAATCAATTCGGGCGCAAAGCTGCGTAATTCACCAGTCACATTTTCAGGGGCGTGACCTGCTTGAATGATAAGCAGATGGCTTGCATCCGCCGCCTGTTCGCGATGTTGTATCTCACGCGCCACGAGCATGCCAGCGGCGTCGTCATTGCGGAGCGGATTCCCGATCCCGACAATTG
>Ga0154020_10008364_pt1 | contig 11997 bp, 6 predicted proteins | sample Klosneuvirus_201_FD_109709 | JGI IMG/M metagenome (GOLD analysis project Ga0154020, IMG submission 109709) | Active sludge microbial communities from wastewater, Klosterneuburg, Austria - Klosneuvirus_20160825_MG | ecosystem: Engineered > WWTP > Aerobic digester > Activated sludge | place... | reverse complement strand
CGTCACGGGATGACGGGACAGTTCGGCGAGAATGGCCGGCATCGGCTGATTGAGATCGATCCGGACGACGTTCTCGTCCTTCAACGTGCGCTCGGTGGCCGGAATGTATTGCCCTGGGTTGGTTTCGAGTTGCTCGAGGAAGATACCGTCCCGGGTGATCTTGGCTTTGATATTGCGGTCCGCTGAGCAGGAGACGCCGAGGCCGACAGGGCAGCTGGCGCCGTGCCGGGGCAAGCGAACCACGCGCACGTCGAGAGCGAAGTATTTCCCCCCGAACTGCGCCCCAATTCCGCTTTGTTGGGCAATTTTCAGGATCTTCGCCTCCCATTCCAGGTCACGAAACGCCCGACCGAGGTCATTGCCGGATGTTGGTAGATGATCGTAATACTTGGTCGAAGCCAGTTTCACCGTCTTCAGACAGGCCTCTGCGCTGGTGCCCCCAATTACAAAGACCAAGTGATAGGGCGGACAGGCGGCGGTTCCGAGGTAGGAGAGCTTTTCGGTGACGAACTTCTCCAAACTTTTGGGATTCAGCAGCGCCTTGGTTTCCTGGAATAGGAACGTTTTGTTGGCCGAGCCGCCGCCTTTGGCGACGAAGAGGAACTCGTAGGCGGCGCCTTCCGTTGCGTAGAGATCGATCTGAGCGGGCAAATTGGTGCCCGTGTTGACCTCGTTCCACATGTCGAGAGGGGCCGTCTGTGAGTAACGGAGATTTTCCTTGGTGTAGGTTTCGTAGATGCCCTGGGAAATCCAGGCGGCATCGTTGGCGCCGGTCCACACGTGCTGGCCTTTCTTGCCCATTACGGTGGCGGTCCCGGTGTCCTGGCAGAATGGCAGGATCCCCTCGGCTGACACCTCGGCATTCTTCAAAAGTGTCAGGGCGACGTAGCGATCGTTGGTGGAGGCTTCGGGGTCGTTGAGGATCGCGGCCACCTGCTTGAGGTGTTTGGGTCGCAGCAAGAACGACGTGTCGCGCATGGCTTGATGGGCGAGGTAGGCGAGCACCTCAGGTTCGATCTTGAGGATCTCTTTTCCTTCAAACGTGGTGGTACTGACTCCTTCCTTGGAGAGGAGCCGGTACTGGGTGTCATCGGCACCGAGAGGGAAGGGGTCCTGATAGGAGAACGCGGGCGTAGCCATGGCGGGGATGTTTGGGGTTTGGCGCACAATAGACAAGCTGTCCGCGGTCTTCCGGGCGACGATTGCAGAGCGGGTGCGATCGCTCATTAGTCCGGGAACGAACGCTGGTCGAGCGTAGGAATTGCCAAGATTTGCGCGGTGGCGGCGCGGGAAAATCCCTCCTTTCCCGGCGTCGTCAGTCACCTGCCATCGCCCGGATGACTTCGTGAAAACGAGACAAATCGGCCGGCCCCACTTCTTGGGCGGGCGCTGGTCTTTTCCATCCGCGTTCGCTCGGCCATACTTCTTCGTTCATGAATTGGGTTTGAGCGAGGTCCAGGGAATTGATGATCAGATAGTTCTTCTGATCCTGCTCGTTCCGTCGCGAAAGGACGCCCGGCCCGGTGAGGGTTTCGATCGTGCCGCTCGAAACGTGGGCCAGATCGTTGAGCGCGACGAAGGGTCGGGAGTCTGCCAAGGTGGTTGCCGGCCGGTCGGTTTCACCCCGGACGTAGCGGTAATAGGCGAGGTGGTTCTCGAGCAGGGCGTCGAAAGGAGGGAAGGAAATACGCTCCGTGCGCCCATCCTTCCAGGTAATGGTTGCGCCTTGTCCGACCGAGTAACGCACGGTTGCCTGCGAGCAGATCACGGTCTCCGTGGGAGCGCTCGATTCGCCGCAAGCGTGTGAAAGTGCGATGCGCAACCGCACGCCTCCGTCCAGGTTGGCCCGAACAAAAAAGGTGTCAGCTCCTTGGATCGCGTGCACCCGATAGAGCTCAGCTCGCACCCGCTCTGGCATGGACCACGACATCAAACCGTTGCTGCCTGCCCAGAATAGAGTGTTGTGGACGAAATGGGCCATGGCGTTGCCGAGGCATGAATCGAGGATGATCCGTCCCCCCTGACCCAGCAGACGTCCAGCCCAACCATTGCGCTCAAAGTAACTGGTGGGCCGCGGCCAGCGTCCGATCAGCTGGATTTCCTGCAGGGGTCCGAATTCGCCGGCAAGCAGGCGCGCCTTCAGTGCCAGCCGGGACTTTTCGATGATGAAGTTGAACCCGACGACCGTTGCCTTCGGCGCCGAGCGGTCGTGCGCGATCATCTCTTCCAATTCGACGAAATCGAGGGTGGGCGGTTTCTCGAGGTAAACCGATATTCCTGCGGCGACGCCGGCCCGATGCATGTCGGCGTGCAGGGGGATGGGTGTGGGCACGACGAGGATATCGAGCTCGCGAGCGCACGCCGCGAGCATGCTCGTATGATCTTCGAAAAGGCGCACGCCTCTGCGCGCGAGCCGCCAGGACTGTTGTTCGGCCTCGAAACTCGCCAGGCCGGGATCGCAGGTGCAGACCAAACGCGCGTGACCCTTTTCTTCCAGCTGGATCACCGTCTGGTGATGCATGCCCGCGTAACCACCCATGCCGATGATTCCAAGACGGAGCGGAGTGGTCACACAATTTTGAGTTTGGGCAGGTCCTGACCATCGACCAGCCCAACGGGCTTGCCCTGGCGATTCACCACGATCAGGTCGTCGATCTTGTGGGCCTCGAAGAGCCGGAGGGCGTCAACCCCGAGGGCCGTGTCTTGGATGGTTTTGGGCGATCTCGTCATGAACTGGGCGACCGGTTGCCCAAGAAAGGAGGGGCCCGCGCTGATCGCGCCGCGACGAAAATCGCCGTCGGTGAATATTCCAGTCAGTTTTCCGGTCTTCGGGTGGACCAACGCAATCGATCCGCTCTTGGACTTGGTCATGGCGAGGATTGCGTCTTGGATCGACACGGTTTCGGCCGCGACCGGCAGGCGTGCTCCGGTGCGCATAATGTCCCGGACCCTGAGCAAGAGGATGCGGCCAAGATTACCTGCAGGATGAAATTTCGCGAAATCGTCGCGTGTCAGCCCCCGGGACTCGAGCAGGACCATCGCGACGGCATCACCGAGGGCCAAAGCGGCGGTTGTGCTGGCCGTGGGCGCAAGGGCGAGCGGACAGGCTTCCCGCGGCACTTGATAGAGCAATCGGTAGTCAGCCCCCTGGGCCAACTCTGAATCGGGATTGCTGGTGAACGCGACGATGTGCAGTCCGAAACGTTTCAGGCAGGGAAGAAGTCGGATGATTTCTTCGGATTGGCCGCTGTTGCTCAGCAAGATGGCCAAGTCTCCCTCATCGACGAGCCCAAGGTCACCGTGAAGCGCTTGGGTGGGATCGAGGAAGCAGGAGGACACGCCGGTGCTGTTGAAAGTCCCGCAGAGCTTTTGAGCGATGTGCGCCGACTTTCCGACTCCGGAAAAGATCAGTTTGCCCCGCGCTGTGACCGTCCGCTCGATTGCGCGGATGACATCGACGAACCCCGCGTCCAGCCGAGCTGCCGTCTCGGCCAATGCATCCATCTCCAGGCGGATGCAGGCCCTTGCGCGGGCCAGGGCCGTTTTGGAAGTCAGTGCCATTTCTCGTTTGTGTCGGTTGCGGAAAGGTTGAACCTAACCGTTCACTCTTTTATCACTCAATCACTTTTCCGTGCGATGCCGACCCGATGTCCGCTGCTCCTCTTGATCGTGTCCTGCGTCTTTCTGATGCTGGCGGGTTGTGAACCAAGGGACCGAGCTGGTGTCACGGCGGAGAGCGATGACCCCGGCTATCGTCGCGGCAAGGAACTCCTCCGCCAAGGAAGGAACCAGGAGGCGCTCAGCGCATTTTTAAAGGTCATCGAGAAACGGGGTGAGGACGGCGCCGAGTCGCATCTCGAAGCAGGCCTGCTTTACCAGCAGCATATCAAGGATCCGATCGCCGCGATCTATCACTACCGAAAGTTTCGCGAGCTTAAGCCCAACTCCCCGCAGGCTGATCTGGTGCGGCAACGGATCGACGCCGCCAAACGCGAATTTGCCAGCACCCTTCCCGGCGATCCGCTCAACAATGCGATTGATCCGCGTTTCGATGCCTACGAACAGGTTGAGCGGCTCCGTCGTGAAAATGAGGGGCTGAAAGCCGATCTCGCGATTTTACTCGCGAAAGGGCTCGCCCGACCGAGCGGGGGCGGCGGACCGCCTGCAGGTACGGAGCGTGGAACGACCACGACCGCGATTGTCGCCGAACAACCGCGCGAGAGTCCGTCTGAACCGGAGGGTTCCCCGTTGACTGCGGTGGAGCCCCAGGCGGGTACGACACCGCGGGGTCCGGTGGCCCAGCTTCCTCCGATCGTGCGTAATCCCACGCCGGCCCCTCCAACCCGGCCGACCGACTCTCCGGCCCCGGGTGGACGGATTCACGTGGTCGTGAAGGGCGACACCCTGCAAAGCCTGGCGTTGCGTTATTACGGGGATCGCAGTCGATTTCGCGACCTGTATGCCGCCAACCGCCTCATCATGACCTCGCCGAACGATCTCCGCATCGGCATGGAATTGCGGATACCGTGACGAGATCGGGTGGGAGGGTCGCTTCCGGCATCTCCGTCGATGCGATGCAGCCGGTTGATCAGGGGGCCAGCAGCGCTCGCTGGTAATCGGCAGGTGTATCCAGATCGAGCGCGAGCGCTGGCAGGTCGACCGCGGCGACGTCGCCCGCGAGGGCCGCTGCGGAAATCACCTGGCGGGCCCCCTCGTCGCCATTCAGGCCCGCGAGAACCGCGAAGTAACGCGCGGTAAAGAGGGCGGGTGCGCCGAGGCGCTGTTGGTAGCGCGCGGCGGCAATGCCCGCGCCCGTCTCGCGTTGGCACGCGATCAGGGCGGCGATGGTGTCCGCGCCGAACCCGGGTTGATCGCACAGCGCCACCACGACCGCGTCGATTGCGGATGAGAAACACTGCAGGGTTGCGAGCCCGGCGCGCAGCGACGAAGCCATGCCTTCCTCCCAGGCGGGGTTGTCCGCTAGGAGAACCGGATGACGGATGAGCAGCGGGCGCACGGCGGAGCCGTGTGCGCCGAGGACCACGACCGTCGGCCACGCTTCCGACGCGAGTCCGGCCTCCACCGCACGGAGGATCAGCGGCTGGCCTTGGAAAGGGAGCAATTGCTTCGGCTGTCCCATGCGCGACGAACTGCCCGCGGCGAGGATGATCAAACCCAATCGGTGGAACGTCGCTGGATCGGGTGGCTCCCGCATCAGAGAGATGGATGCACTCATGGGTGGATGGGACCCTGGCGTTCGCGCAGCGGACGGGCATTCCGTCCGGCGAGCACAGCTTGGAGTTCGGCAACCACTGCGAGCGCGACGCTTTCCGGGGTGTCCCCTCCGAGATCGAGACCGACAGGCGCATGCAGACGGGCGCGTGCTTCTGCGGATACCTGCTGACCGGTCTTTTCGATATCGGCCTGCAAACGCTCAGCCCGCTTTCGCGGCCCCAGCAGGCCCAGATAGATCATGGGGCGGTTGATCAAGCCCGCGAGCAGCGGGAGATCGTGGACGTAGTGATGCGTCATGATTACAGCTGCGGTTCTGGCGTCGGTCTTGAGCGACGAGAGTGCGGCCGCGATGGGAACCGCGATGACCTGATCGGCCTCCGGAAAGCGCTCGCTCGTGGCAAAGGAAGGGCGCGGATCGATCACGTGCACCATCCAGCCGAGCTCCTTTGTCAGGCGGACCAAGGGTTGGGCGTCATCCCCGGCCCCAAAAACCAGGAGCAGAGCCGGGGGCGGGATGAAATCGACAAAGAAGCCGGACCTCTGCGTTTTCGGGTCTAGTCCTGAGGGCGCGAGTCGCGTTCCCCAGTCTGCTGTCCGATTGTCCTCAAAGCAGATTTCGAGCAGGGAATCACGGCGTCGTCGCTGACTTTCACGAACGACCGCGACCCAATCCGGGCACTGCCCGATGGGTTCGATCAAGACGCGAACGATCCCGTGGCAGCCCAGTCCGACGCCCCAGACGAGGTCGTTTTCGCTCGTGGTGTCGTAGACCGTCAGTTGCGGTTTTCCCGACGTGATCACCTGCCTGGCGCGCACAAGCACGTCTTCTTCGAGGCAGCCCCCGCTGATGGAACCGGATCGCAGACCGTTCGCACCCAACAGGAGTCGGGCGCCCGCGCGTCGGTATGAGGAACCCTCAACCTGCACAAGTGTGGCCAATGCGGCTGGGTAGACCGTCGGAACAGAGAGGCGATCGATGACGAGGGAAAGTTCCTTCACAGCACGAAATCATGAACCTGCTAAGTTTTGAGGCGTCGGCAAGGGAAGTATTGCCCGTTCGCGGTCGTTCTGACGATCGCGATTTCCGGCCCAGTTTTAGCTAATTCGCCCTATTTCAAAGATTTGACTCCCATTGGCATGGGACTTGGTCCTTGGCAGCACCCACAGCGAACCAAAACCAAACTGACAATGGACACTACGCATCATCGAAAATTAAAGCTCTGCCTGCTGGCGGTCGCTGGGGCATCCGCGGTCTTCCCCGCGCTTGTTCGCGCTCAATCGGCGACAGCGCCTTCGGTTCCTCCGGTACAGGAAGACATCAAGCTGGAAAAATTCGTCGTCACCGGCTCTTACATTCCCACGACAGGCACGGCCATGGACGCGACGGTCTCACCGGTGGTTCGGATTGATCGCAAGATCATCGAGCAATCGGGGTACACGACGGCGGCGGATTTACTTCAGAAGATTACGGCATCGAACGGCGGTTCCGTCCCCATCTCGAACAATGCCACGGGTTTCACTCCCTCAGCTTCGTCAATTTCCCTTCGAGGTCTCGGGCCTGAGGCCACGCTCGTTTTGATCAATGGGCGTCGCGTTGCACCGTTCCCGGTCGGAACCGGGGGCACGACTGCATTTGTCGATTTGAATTCGATTCCTTTGGCCGCGATCGAGACGATTGAGGTGCTTAAGGACGGGGCGTCCGCGCTCTACGGAGCGGATGCAGTCGCCGGCGTGGTCAACATCAAGCTTCGCAAGGGCATAGACGGATCGGAGGCCTTCGTCAGCTTCGGTAATACGACCGACAAGGACGCGTCCGAGACGGTTGCCAGCATCATCACGGGAGCGGAAACGGCGAATGTGAGTGTCGCCGTCGGTCTGAACTACTACAAAAAGGAGTCGATTGCCAATCGTGACCGGGAGTACTCGGCGATCCCTCCCTTCCTCAGTTCGAATTCCAGCCCGTTGAACCTGGAAGTGGGCCGTCTGGCCGCGCTTGCCGCGGGTCTGCCCGCCACTGGGATTCCAGCGTCCAATACGTTTTTCGCCCAATCGGGGGCGACAAGCGCGAACAACGGCCTCCGGCCGGCGTCTGCCTACACCTACACGAGTGGTCGGAGTTCGGCCTTCAATTTCAATGAATTCTCCATGTCGTTTCCCGAGTCCAAACGCATTGGCGCTTTCGCATCGGCGGAGCGCAAGATCTTTGGAACGGAGAATGTCCGAGGCTACGTCGATCTCTCCTACCAAAACGTCCGGACGGAGAATCAATTGGCGCCATCAGCCACGGGAAACTTCACGGGTGCCGGTCAGGTGCAATTGGTCATTCCGGCGCGGACCAACACGCCGATCCTTACGGTGATCGAGGGCGGCGTTCCCCGGCAGGTGGCCGCCGGCAGCACCGTGCCCTCCGGGTCGATTCCCGGTTCGGGAACGCGTTTCGTCAACGGCACCGTGCAGCGTGTGGCGGCCGCAGGAGCGTTTAACCCGCTAAATCCCTTCAATCAGGATATCACCGGATCCTCGCGCGCGCGCTTCGCCGAATTTGGCAATCGCATCTACCGGAACGAGACAGATGCATTCAGCTTCACGACCGGGATAAAGGCGGACGGGATCATGGAAAAGTGGACGACCGATCTGGGTTTCAGCTTCAGCCAGATCAAGGACACCTCGCGCAACTCGCTCGATTCGATCAGCCGCTTTAATCGCCTGGTCAACGCCGCTGATTCATTTTTCCAGGTGGGGAGTAGCGACTACTCAGGGCAGACGACTCCGTACAATCCGTTCGGCTACTACCAGGTTCCGATCGCGACCAATACGACGATCACGAGCCTGGCAAAAGTGGATACGAAGGACTCGAACAAGTCTGACCTGGGTCAGGTGACGTTCACGGCCGCAACCGCCGAGCTGTTCGAGCTTGGAGCCGGTGGCGTCGGATTCGCCTTTGGTGGCGATTTCCGCGAGGAAAAGCTCGCTCAGTTTCCGGATGCGGCTGGTGCGACCGGCGACCTGATCGGCTCCTCGCCGAATGCGGTCACGCGGGGACAGAGAAAGATTGCCGGCATTTTCGCCGAGACCAAGATCCCCTTGGCGAAAAATGCCCGGGGAGCCTATGACCTCTCGCTCGATCTGGCGGTGCGCCACGAGAGATTCATGACGTCGGATCGCAATGTCACGGTACCGAAGGTGGGTCTGCGCTGGCAGCCACTGGATCGTACGCTGACGGTGCGTTCAACCTTCTCCGAGGGTTTTCGCGAGCCGTCGCTTTATGAAGTCTACTCGACTCCCACCTCCGGTTTGACGCCCATCACCGATCCGCGCGATGGCTCGCGAGAACCGGAGCAGGAGTTTACGGTGCGCGGCAACCGAAACCTCGATGCCGAGAAGACCAAGAGCTACAATGTCGGAGTGATCTACTCTCCGGAGGCTTTCGCCAAGGGACTCACCATAGGGTTGGATTTTTGGCGGATTGAGCGCGACGGCACGGTCGAGGCCGATCCGCAGACCACGGTCAACAACTTCTTCCAGAACCGTCCGCTGGAACCGGGTGAGAGTGTGGTGCTGCTCCCGAGCGGTCTGATCAGCGTGGTCAACTCCGTCTTCTTCAATGTCGGTCGCACCGAGATCCAGGGATTGGATATCGACGCCGCGTATGTGTGGAAAACCGCCAACCTGGGGCTGCTGGAGTTCAGCACCTCCTTCACGATGCTCGACAGTTTCAAAAAGGCGGAGACGCGCCTCGATCCTCTGGTGGAGCTGGTCGGCACTGACGTGACCGGAGTTGGCGAGGACGGGTATCTGGAGTGGAAGGGACGGGTGAATCTTGATTGGACCTACAAAGGCTTCAACGTCTTCCTTTCCGCCTCGTACCTTGACGGCTTCGAGGACCTGGATATCGACGGCAATCCGTTTCAAGTGGAAAGCACGTGGATGTTTGATACCCAGGTCTCTTACAACTTCCGGAACCGTTTTGCCCCGTGGCTGAGCGACACGAAGGTCACGCTCGGTGTACGTAACCTCTTCGACAAGGACCCCCCGTTTGCCTCCGGTTTTGGCGGTAACTCGACGGGTTATCCGGGTTTCTTGTACACCGCGGAAAACCAGTTCGTCTATCTGTCAATGGGTCGAAAATTCTGATCGACCCTTCGCGTTGAGCGGATCCGGAATCGCGAAGCGCCTTCCCAACGGAGGGCGCTTTTTCTTGGATTCCGCGTCCCTCCGCACGATCAGTAGGTCTTCGCATTTGTCCCGGTACGCCGCGGTACGGTGTTCGTGTATACAAGATGGGCTACGTGGGTGCATTAGAACAGTTACTTTGGCCATCGCTTGAATCCAGCGATTCGTCGGACTGGATGGACAACTCGACTTCGGTATTGCGCAATTCGTCACGTTTTGTTTACTTCGTCGAAACAAAGCCGTGACGACTGTCAGTGTCGTTTGGCGCTTTGCACCAACCAAACAAACAGAGAAATACATGAACAACCTCCGTTCGCGGACGTTGGCACCGAGTTCGTTGCCTTTTGGGACGACCTTCGGAAATGTCGACGTCAACTCCCCCAGACTTGTTAGCGCGACCCTTGCGCTCTTTTTGGCCGCAGGTTCAGCGCTGCAAGCGCAAATCCCGGCCACGACCGCGCGAAAGGCCGATGACGACGTAAAACTTGAGAAGTTTGAGGTCACCGGTTCTCGCATCAAGCGCCTCGACACCGAGACACCTGCCCCCGTGGTGACGTTCTCGAAGGCCGAGATCACCGAGAGCGGTTTCACCAGCCTGGGCGATTTCGTCCAGAGCCTCCCGTTCAACACGGGCTCCACCAACTCGATCGTGCAAACCGCCTCGTTCACGCGTGGTGCGGCGACGGTCAATCCCCGCGGTCTGGGCAGCAATCGCTTCCTCGTCTTGATCAACGGACGTCGTTCGGTCGGCTACGCCCTGACGAATTCGAACAACCAGTCGGTGTTCGATTTCAACTCGATTCCTTTGGCGGCGATCGACTCGATCGATTACCTCAAGGATGGCGCTTCGGCCATTTACGGTTCCGACGCCGTCACGGGCGTGATGGACATCAAGCTGAAGAAGAACTTCTCAGGTGTTCAGGCTGACATCTTCGCCGGAAACACCCTTGGGCATGACACGTTCACCCGCCAAGGCTCAATCCTCGTCGGTGCCCAGACGGGCAAGACCTCCATCGTGGTGGTCGGCAGTTACGCCGGTGCGAATGACAACTTCATCCGGGACTACGATCGTTCGAAGTCGACCGACTACTCGGCTTCTGCTCCCAAGGGCATCAATCAGAACAGCTCCTTCAACTATCCGGCCAATGTCACGCTGACCGCTGCCCAAGCAACGGCGGCGGGCTACACCACGGGTGCGGGCTTCTATGTTTTGAATGGTGGCCAGCCGACGGCTAATCCGAACAAGACGCAGTTCTCGCGCGTGGCTTCCCCCGCGAACGCCAATCGTTACGACTTCGCGCAAACCTACCAGCTGTTCCCTCCCTATGACTATTATGGTGTTTACACCAATTTGCGTCATGAGATAAGCGACAAGCTCTACGTCTTTGGCGAAATCATCTACAGCAACAACCAGACGAATTTCGCCTTCACGCCCTCTGTCATTCAGAGTATCGCGAATTCGGGAACGGGCCCGACGGGGTTGTTGAATGTTCCGCCGACCAACCCGTACAATCCGTTCGGGGTTGATATCACGAACTTCTCCTACCGCACGAGTTTCGGTCCTCCCCGTCTTTTCGACACGAAGAGCTCGGCGGCGACGTACATGATCGGCGTGGGTGGTACGATCGATGACAACTGGTCCTGGGATGCGACCGCTTCCCTCGGTCGCGCCGATGCCGCGACGACCTCGCGCAACCAGATTCGCGCGGCTGACCTCCAAGCCGCCTTGAATGGCACGACGCGCCAGACGGCGTTGAATCCGTTCGGTCCATCGGACAATCCCGATGTGGTTAACCGCCTCTTCACGGTTTCCAATTCGATTTATGCGAATAAGGCGGAGATGATCGATGCCGGGGTATCCGGAAACATCTTTGAACTTCCCGGTGGCGAAATCGGCGTCGCGGCCGGCACGGAAATGCGCAAGGAAGTGATCGTGCAGGATCCGGACACCGCCGCGTTCGTCGGCTCCGGTGGTGGCACGCCTTACCGTGGCGATCGTGACACCTTCTCGGCTTACGTCGAGGCGACCCTCCCGATCACCCGACAGATCGAGGTTCAAGTTGCAGGTCGTTATGAGGACTACAGCGACTTTGGCACCACCTTCAAACCGAAGATCGGCGCCAAGTTCAAGTTGCCCTCCACCAAGATCGTGGACGTTCTCCTCCGCGCTTCCTTCTCACAATCCTTCAAGGCGCCCGATCTCGGCCGTCTCTACACGGCGTCCACCGTCGGCTTTTCGTCCACGGTCCGTCAGGATCCAAAGCGGCCCCAGGATCCCCCCACCCAGCTGCGCATCGTCACGGGTGGTAATCCTAACCTGCAGCCCGAAGAGGCCGACATTTACTATGCCGGTGCGGTCTTCGATGTGAAGGCGGTCAAGGGTCTGTCGGTTGCGATCGACTACTTCCAGTTCGAGATCACGGACGTTATCTCGGCACCGGCCGAGGCGACCTTGCTCGCTCGTGAAGACCAATTCCCTGGCGCGGTTGTCCGCGACAGCACCCAAGGCAATCCCGGCCCCATCCTCTTCCTCCGTCGCGTTCCATTCAATGTCGCGAAGCAGTGGTACGAGGGCATGGATTTCGAAAT
>Ga0154020_10008363_pt1 | contig 11997 bp, 12 predicted proteins | sample Klosneuvirus_201_FD_109709 | JGI IMG/M metagenome (GOLD analysis project Ga0154020, IMG submission 109709) | Active sludge microbial communities from wastewater, Klosterneuburg, Austria - Klosneuvirus_20160825_MG | ecosystem: Engineered > WWTP > Aerobic digester > Activated sludge | place... | reverse complement strand
TCTTTGGAGTAAAACTTCTTGCTATTATAATTAATCGTAAGCCCCGCATTGAGGAAGGCGTAGTTCCACATTAAATCATCCAGGTAATCGGGAATGAAATGATAATGTTTGAACATGGTATTGTCGGGCTCGAATTCTACCAGCGTACCATTCTTCTCGGTAGTTTTAGTTTCTTTGGGATCAGTCGCTAAGACCCCTTTCTTAAATTCAGCCAGCTTTGTTTTGCCATCGCGAAAAGCCTGCACTTTAAAATAATTGGAAAGTGCGTTCACCGCCTTGGTTCCGACTCCATTCAACCCCACCGACTTTTGAAAAGCCCCCGAATCGTACTTGGCACCCGTATTAATTTTTGAAACTACATCTACCACCTTGCCCAACGGTATGCCGCGACCATAATCGCGAACCAGTACTCGCTGGTCGGTGATCTTTACATCAATGGCCTTACCATGCCCCATCATGTGCTCATCAATCGAGTTGTCGATCACTTCTTTCACCAGCACATAAATACCATCATCTTTCGCTGAGCCATCGCCCAACTTTCCGATGTACATACCCGGCCGCAGCCGAATGTGTTCGCGCCAGTCGAGCGATCGGATACTCGCTTCGTTGTACTCTGTATTCTCCTTCGCCATGTTTTTAGAACTCGTTTTTTAAAATCGCGCAAAGATTAAAAAATTGTCAGAATCTCCATCGGGAAATTTCAATTCAGACTGCTTACCGATTTGAAAGTGTCTCAAAAAAATTAAATTATCTCAAATCAGTCCTAATAAAATAAATTTTACTCTCATTACAAGAGTCACGAGGTTTAATACTCTTACCATGGAGTATTAACAAGACAATTTTAACAGCTTGATCATCAGCTATACAACCTTGTATGCAGGAAGTATCTATTTAGATGAAAATCTTTGCGTAAGTTGATAAACAGGCCAGCTTAGTAAGGAAACACAAACTAAAATCAGACTGCCATAAATAGTGGGTGCCATGCTACTATAATCGTATCGTTCACCTCCATTGGTTACGTTAAGTAAGCCGAAGGATGAGATCAGAAATAGATTAATAGCGATAATTAATCCATAAAACCACGTATTGAAGGGTTCATTATTTTTGCTGATCAGGTTACGAACGATAAACACCATCATATTAACAACCGCCATCAACAAGAGCGAGAAATAAAATATTCCATTTTTTGAAACCAACACCGGCTCCTCTCCTTCCCACAGCGAAACGGTCTCGGGTAATCCGGCATAAACATAAAAGAACATAACCAGCAAGCCAACCAGGGAAAAGAACCAGACGCCTTTGAATATTTTTAAGATCATTGAACTAAATTTGGTGCAAAAGTAACCGATAATTCAACTTGAACCTCAACCCAATTGTTCTTTCCATTCCAATTTTTTTCATCCTTATCGGGATTGAATTGGTTGTAGAGCGTTTTTCGCATCGCAAGCTCTATCGCTTACCCGATGCTATCGCAAACTTAAGCTGTGGTATCACCTCGCAACTATCCGGACTGTTTATGCGCATTCTGGCCATTGGTATATATGAGATTGTGTATGCGAACTTTGCTTTATTTACCCTTAACCGCAGTTGGCTTTACTGGCTCGGCCTGTTCTTGCTAACTGATTTTACCTACTACTGGGCTCACCGCATGAGTCATGAAATCAATTTATTCTGGGGCGGGCATGTGGTACATCATCAAAGTGAAGAATACAATTTATCGGTGGCGTTGCGTCAAAGTAGCTTTCAGGTAGTGTGGACGTTTGCTTTTAGCTTGCCCATTGCTTTGTTGGGTTTCAATACCGTTGACTTTGTGCTGATCTCAGCATTCAATACACTTTATCAATTCTGGATTCATACCGAAACGATAAACAAAATGGGCTGGTTTGAATATGTGTTTAATACGCCTTCTCACCACCGGGTGCATCATGGGCGTAATCCTAAGTATATCGATAAGAACCACGCGGGCTCATTAATCATCTGGGACAAGATGTTTGGAACCTTTCAGGCTGAAGAGGAACGACCTACATATGGAATTACCAAACCCATCAACAGTTGGAATGCGGTTTGGGCGAACTTCAGTCATTATGTTGTGATGGCTGATGAGATAAAACACATTCCTTCCTTTACGGATAAAATCAAATACCTGTTCAAAAAACCCGGCTGGCTTCCTGCTTCCATGGGTGGCTATCGACCCGCGCCTGAAGTAGATAAGGGGGGTTATCAGAAATATAATCCCTCTTACCCCTTGCAGTTAAACTACTACGTTTTGTTTCAATACATCTTGTGTTTGGGTGTTACTGCGTTTTTTCTATTCAAGCAGTCTCAGTTTACGTTGGGAGAAAAAGCGTTTGCAGCAACCGTTATCTCCTTATGGGTGGTTAACAGCGGAGTGCTTTTTGAACAAAAAAAATGGGTACGCTATGCAGAGTGGGTGCGTATTATAATCTATTCGTTAATGATTATTGTTGCCCCTACTCTAATCTACTTACCTGACTATTTTTATGTTGTTGGTGCAACGTATGGACTTCTTTCAGGATTTTGGTTTTTTAAAATTTCTACCCTTCAACATGAAAAAATATCTGTGGCTTAGTGTCGTTGTAATTATCTCTTCTTGTGGAAAGCCGTTGCCCGATTTATCACCCATTGATTTGGCCCAATGGAAAGAAGATAAAGGCGGTTGCCAAAATATCCGTAACAGGTTTTTAATTGATCTTACTTCTCAAAAAGATGAATTGAAAGGACTTGCCGAAGGCGATATAATAAGATTACTGGGTCGGCCCGATCGCAATGAATTGTATAAACGAAACCAGAAATTTTATTATTATGATCTTGAGCCTGGCCGCAGTTGCGATTCAATAATCTCGAACCAACAATTAATCATTCGCTTCAACGCGATGGGTCGGGCAAAAGAAGTGGCTATAGAAGTTGCCGGCTAACTATGCAAGGCATTTGCCTGAAAATGCTGCTTCTTTCGTAAGGCTTTGTTGATACTGCTACGAAGTATATTCACAAGAGCATCTTTCCTTTTGTAATTGAACGGATAAAGCAAGGAAGGTTTAAAATAAAATGTTTTACCTAGTTGCTCGGCATTGAATAGCTCAACCTCATAGACACCTCCCAGAGATTTAATATCAACCTCTTTGATGTTCTCCAACGGAATCAATATATCCTGCCCTTTTTGGATTACATAAAAAAACTCATCGTCAAACTCTACACGATGCACATTGCGGTTGATACGAATCCAACCGTAAATAAAGTATAGTAAGAGACCAATGTTTGTGAGCGAACTTACATAACGTTCAGATTGAAAGACTCCGTAAATTAGAAAGCCAATGAATCCCACTAATAATAACAGAACACTATTCTTATAAAACTCCAAATACCGGGTTGATAAACTTTTGATTCGCTTGTTTTGCGTAGTAGCCATATATTTACCGAAAATAGAAAACTTAATGAAGAATATAGCAGTAATCGGATCGGGAACAATGGGGAATGGTATTGCCCATGTATTTGCGCAGTATGGCTATGCAGTAAGTCTGATTGATATCTCCGAAGAGGCGTTGAAAAAAGCCGTAGCAACAATCGATAAAAACATGAGTCGTCAGGTGGAAAAAGGAATTCTGACTGAAGCTGATAAAAAACTTGCCTTAGCTAATCTTACAACTACTACATTCTTAAAAGAGGGCGTTCGAGATGCAGAATTAGTAGTGGAAGCAGCCACTGAGAATATAGATCTGAAATTAAAAATCTTTAAAGAAATTGATGAGAGTACAAAGCCGAGTACCATTTTAGCAAGCAACACCTCCTCTATTTCCATTACAAAAATTGCTTCCGTAACCAAAAGCCCCGATCAGGTTATTGGTATGCACTTTATGAATCCGGTACCGGTGATGAAGCTTGTAGAAGTAATTCGGGGGTATCGAACAACCGATGCTGTAACCGCACAGATAATGGAACTTTCGCGAAAGCTTGGTAAAGAACCGGTTGAAGTGAATGACTACCCTGGGTTTGTAGCTAACCGGATCTTGATGCCTATGATCAATGAGGCCATTTACTCGTTATACGAGGGCGTGGCTGGAGTAGCAGAAATCGATATGGTAATGAAGCTAGGAATGGCGCACCCCATGGGCCCACTGCAACTAGCCGACTTTATCGGATTGGATGTTTGCCTTTCTATTTTGAAGGTATTGCACGATGGGTTCGGGAATCCAAAATATGCGCCATGTCCTTTACTAGTCAACATGGTGCAAGCCGGCCACAAAGGAGTTAAAAGTGGCAGTGGTTTTTACCAATATAAAGCCGGTAGCAAAGAGTTGGTTTTAGCGGATCGGTTTAAGAAATAACAAAGCCGGCACAAAACGAAGCCACAGATTCACAGAGAAAAAATAATCTGTGAATCTGTGGCCAGTGTTTTACTTCTTTAGTAAATCTCTAATTTCAGTTAAGAGGACGACATCCGCTGGTGGTGCTGCCGGAGCTGCTGCAACCTCTTTCTTCTTTGTGGCATTCATTCCTTTAATAATCAGGAACAATACGAATGCTACAATAACGAAATTTATTACAGCCGATAAAAAGTTACCATACTTAACCGCTCCGAAAATGGTAAGTTCAGAAAGTTGAGAAAGGTTTGCTGCTTCTAAGGCAGGCTTCAGCAACAAAGGAGTAATAACATCCTCTATAAAAGAGCCAACAATTTTTCCAAAGGCGCCTCCAATAATTACTCCGACTGCCAGATCAACTACATTGCCACGCATGGCAAATGCTTTAAATTCTTTCAACATAAAATAAAGGTTTAGATTAGGTGTTTAACATCCAAAGGTAGTCAACTCTTTCGTTTATTGAACGATTCTTAGTTGATTGCGTAACCCTCTGAATCCTACTAACTCAATACCGGTGCTTCCAATGAACATTTTGGCCTGAATTTTAACCGGGATATGATTGGCATCATCTGAAATCCAACACGTGATGGAGTTCTCTCCGTCAAACAGTTTGTTATCAGGCATCACTGGTATTAGTTTATGACACGGAATCTTACCGATTTTGGTACTCACATTATCCTTACCCGAATAAATAACCTTCATATTATACGGAGTATCTTCAAAAAAACCAGATATAGACAAGGTATCCCCTATTTTGAACTTTTTATAATCAATCACCCGCAGGTAGAGAAACCCTGCCACGATATCGCGAACATTATCAGGTATTTTATAATACTTTGGATCACCGTATTTGCCGGTTTGCTTGTCAGCCACTTTTACCTCAGCCTGTAGCTTGTCATAATCGTAATTGATGACCTCATCTTTCTTATAGTTGCCTTCTCTGATCTTACGATACGAAACATGGGTAATCAGGGCCGCGGTATCAATGTAAGCGCCCCACTGATCTTTCACCTTGGTTATCCACGAAACAAAGCCCAGGGTTTCGCCAAACGCATCTACCTTATAACAGGGACGTTCATTCTTTGTGAATACACTTTTCTCAATAACGGTGGAAGCCTTGCCTACGGTAAAAAATCCGAAGTTCACACGATACTCAAGCACTTCACCTTTACCAAAACTTGTGTTCTTAATGGCCGTAAATTCCTTCTTCTTCTCGCTGGAAAATGCGGTGAGAAGAAAAAAAAGCAAAACACCTTTCAGGAATGACTTCATACTTCAAAATTAGTTCTTGAACCTATAATGACAAAGCACATGCCAAGGCACAAAAACACTGATTTAAACGCGAGAATGGCCTAAATAGATTGTATACAGTTAGATCGAAACATGATTTTCGCGTAAAGCATCATTTAATGAAGTCTTCTTGTCGGTGCTTTCTTTACGGGTGCCAATTATTAACGCGCAAGGAACCTGATATTCACCGGCCTCAAATTTTTTCGGTATCGTGCCTGGTATAACAACCGATCGGGGTGGAACATAGCCTTTGTATTCGACTGGCTTGGAACCAGTAACATCAATTATTTTAGAACTGGCTGTCAACACCACGTTGGCTCCTAACACCGCCTCTTTGCCTACATGCACGCCTTCTACAACAATGCACCTCGATCCTACAAAAACGTTATCCTCAATAATTACGGGTGCTGCCTGAACGGGTTCCAATACTCCGCCTAAGCCAACGCCTCCACTTAGGTGCACATGTTTCCCAACCTGTGCACAACTGCCAACAGTAGCCCAGGTATCCACCATAGTTCCTTCATCCACATAGGCGCCAATGTTTACATACGAGGGCATGAGTATTACACCTTTACTTACGTAGGAACCATACCGCGCAATGGCATGTGGAACAACCCGAACACCCAGTTTCTTATAATCCCGTTTCAGGGCAATCTTATCATGAAATTCAAAAGGCCCGACCTCAATCGTCTCCATTTGCTGGATAGGAAAATACATGATGACTGCTTTCTTAATCCATTCGTTCACTTTCCACTTTTCACCATCGGGTTCTGCCACCCGAAGCTCTCCCTTATCCAGTAAAGCGACCACCTCGCGCACAGCGTCCTGCGACTGACCTTCTTTTAATAATTCACGATCCAGCCACGTCTTTTCAATTAGTTCTTTCAGTTCCATTTATATCCTATTTTTAAACCGGCTTGCAATAAATGAAAAAACGCAGAATAGTCCTTGCTTCAATCCTTAAACCCATCGATGATACACGTATGCTCGAGAAGCTCGGAGCGTCTCTGGCAAAGGTTCAGGACTATGAAGTTTTTGTGATCGGATATCCCTCACCTACAACTCAAAATCAGGATCATGCAGTGTACGTATTGCCTCTAAAATCATTTAAGAGAATGAGTCTGGGGCGGCTTCTTGCACCCTGGCAAACAATGAAATTAATACGTAAAGTAAAACCTGAGCTGTTGATAGTCAATACGCATGAATTACTGATAGTTAGTGCCTTAAACAGAATATTATTTGGTGTTAGAATTGTCTATGATATTCGTGAGAATTACTTTAGAAATGTGTTGCACACAAACGTGTTTCCAGCCCTATTGAAACCATTAATAGCTGGTTGGATCCGGCTTAAAGAGAAGCTTCTTGCACCTGTCTTTCAAGGCTTCCTTCTCGCTGAAAAAAGTTATGAGAATGAGCTCGGTTTTTTAAGTCATCGACACCTTATTTTGGAGAACAAAACATACCTTTTTTCCGGTTTTAAAAGAGAAACGAACCCATCAAAAATCAGACTTCTTTTTAGTGGTACGCTGGCGGATAGTACGGGTGTTTTTCAGGCCATCGATCTGGCGAAAGCACTACATACAATCGACACTAAAATCGAACTAAGAATAATCGGATATTGTGCACTCCCTAAAATGCTGGAGAACATTAAAAACTCCATTTCAAATTGCTCTTTTATTACTCTGGTAGGTGGTAGCACTTTGGTTGCCCATCATCAAATTATGGATGCAATAGCCAGTTCTGACTTTGGTATAATAAGCTATCCCCCCTCCCACCATATTGACAACCGAATACCGACCAAACTTTATGAATATCAGGCTTGTCAATTACCGATTCTTATTCAAGACTATGAGCCTTGGATTAAACTTTGCCAACCCTATAGCGCAGCTTTGGTTCTTGATTTCCAAAATATCGATCCAGCCGCACTTCTGGAAAAAATGGCCACGACCCAATTTTACACATCCCGGCCAACGGATGTAACCTGGGCAAGTGAGGAAACCAAATTTCTACAAAGGATAAAAGAAATTTTAGCCTAAATATTTTTTTAGACTAATCTAAATTTTTACTTTTGAGAAGTCTATTCTCAAGATCATGTTAAGTCTTACGGAAGAAAATTACTTGAAAGCCATCTATCACCTTTCAGATGGTGGCAACAGGTCGGTATTGACAAATGAATTGGCAGAAGCCATGAATACCAAGGCTGCCTCTGTTACCGACATGGTAAAGAAACTATCGGCCAAAGCAGTAATAAGCCACGAAAAATATTATGGTGTAAATGTAACCAGCAAGGGTAAAAGCGAAGCGCTGATGGTTATTCGCAAACACCGTTTGTGGGAGACTTTTTTGGTTCAAAAACTTGGGTTTGCATGGGACGAAGTGCATGAAGTGGCTGAACAGCTAGAACATATCAACTCTGCGCGACTCATTGAAAAGCTGGATGAATTTCTTGGGTATCCAAAAGTGGATCCACACGGTGACCCAATTCCAGACAATAAAGGGAAACTGAAAATTCTCCCTCAGATTGCCATTGATCAGTTAAATATTGGGTATCAGGGCAAGATTGCCGCAGTCAAAGACTCTGATTCAAACCTCCTCAAATACCTGGATAAAATCGAGGCCCGGCCCGGTACTAAGATTAAAATATTAGGTAAAGAGGATTATGATGGTTCGATGGAGATTTTGATTGCCGATCACCGCATCTTTATCTCGAAGGAAGTATCACAAAACATTTTAGTGATTGAATGATATGACTCCAAATTCATCGCGCAAGTCTCTAAGTGAAGTCCATGCCTCGGTCGATGCCACCAATAGAAAAGGGATAAGAAAACTCTTTGCCTTTATGGGGCCTGCCTATCTGGTAAGTGTTGGCTATATGGATCCAGGCAATTGGGCAACCGATATTGCTGGGGGAAGTCAGTTTGGGTATACGCTCATTTGGGTGCTGTTGATGTCGAACCTGATGGCTTTACTCTTGCAAAGCCTCAGTGCACGTCTTGGGGTAGTTCGTCAACTTGATCTTGCCCAAGCATCGCGAAGTGAATACCGCCCTGCCATTAATTACTCGCTTTGGTTTATGGCTGAGATTGCCATTGCCGCATGCGATCTTGCCGAGGTGCTAGGAATGGCCATTGGATTGCAACTACTATTTGATTTGCCTCTTGTCTGGGGTGTTTCGCTCACAGTTTTAGATACGCTGATTATTCTGGTGCTCCAAAGCTATGGGATGCGAAAAATGGAGGCCTTTATTATTGCCTTAGTTGCCATTATTGGGGGCGCTTTTTTTGTGGAGATGATTTTGGCTAAGCCAGACATGAGCGAGCTGTTTGTTGGATTCATTCCTTCCTTACCTAACGATACGGCTCTTTATATCGCTATAGGAATTATTGGGGCTACAGTAATGCCACATAACCTATACCTACATTCGTCACTCGTACAAACCCGAAGAATCGATTCGTCAAGTGATAAAGGAATCTGGTCTGCGATCAAGTATAATTTCATTGATTCTGCTATTGCCTTGAATGCAGCTTTTTTTGTTAACGCTGCCATTCTCGTGTTAGCTGCCTCCACTTTCTTTAAAGCAGGTATGTTTGAAGTGGCAGAAATTCAGGATGCCCATAAACTCCTTGCTCCTCTTCTGGGTTCCGAATTAGCGCCTATTTTGTTTGGCGTTGCGCTGGTTGCTGCGGGGCAAAGTTCTACGATTACGGGCACATTGGCCGGTCAGATTGTAATGGAGGGGTACTTAAACTTGCGAATAGCCCCGTGGCTGCGGAGATTAATTACTCGTCTGATTGCCATCATACCTGCCTATCTGGTAATAATAATTTATGGTGAGAGTGAAACAGGTGCCTTATTAGTATTGAGCCAGGTGGTACTTAGTCTTCAATTAGGTTTTGCGGTGATCCCACTTATTCATTTTACCAGCGACAAAAGTAAAATGGGAATCTTTGCCAACAAGTTGTGGGTTCAAATACTCGCGTGGGTAATTGCTTTGATCATTGTGGGATTGAATGTGCAACTGGTAATTCAGGAAGTAGCCGGTTGGCTGACCAATGCTGGCAGTGATGCTTGGATTATTTGGATAACTGTTATTCCGGTTTGTATTGCCGCAGCCCTATTGTTGGTTTATATTACCTTTAAACCGTTGATTGATAAACGAGATGTGGATAAAACCTCTCGCATTCCGCACGGAACAGCTGTAACGTTAACTGACTTGGTTAAACCTGTCTATAAACAAATTGCTATCACCATTGACTTTACAAATGTAGATGCCATTGCTATTCAAAATGCTATTTCACAAGGTGGTAACGAAGCGCGGTATCTGCTTATACATATTGTTGAATCTGCTGGCGCGATGGTTTATGGAAGTTCTATTGCCGACAAAGAATCTAGTATCGACAAAGAGGCATTGAATATATATACAAGGCAACTTACCGAAATGGGTTATAACGCAGAGATGAAAATAGGCTACGGAAATCCAAAGCGTAAAATCCCAACTATGGTAAAAGAGTTTGAGGCTGATTTATTGGTGATGGGTGCTCATGGTCACAACTTAGTCAAAGACCTGATTTTTGGAACTACGGTAGACACCGTACGACATAGGGTTAAAATACCGGTGTTGATTGTGAGAGAGACTAATTAATTCGATTTTTTATCCACAAGGACGCGAAGGCGCAAGGTTGAATTCTCTTGTCGTCAGGTCTTACGACCTGACGAACCTAAGGCTTAAAATACTTTTATTCTAAGTCAGGTTGGAAAACCTGACTGCTTTGAAATCTCAGTATGCAAAAAACTTTGCGGTCTGCGCCCTTGCGGTTTTATAAGCTAATTCCTAGTTATCTTGCGGCCAATGTCCGGAATACAATTAGTTGATGATAATATTATTGCTCTCGCTACCCCACAAGGGGTAAGCGGTTTGGCAGTTATTCGGCTTTCTGGAAAAGATTCAATAAAAATTACGGACCAAGTTTTTAAAGGAAAGCGATTAGTCGATCAGCCAACCCATACAGTCCATTTAGGAACGATTGGGGAACCCGATAAAATCATAGACGAAGTATTGGTAACGGTTTTCAAAGAACCCAACTCCTTTACTAAAGAGAACTCAACAGAGATCTCCTGTCACGGTTCTCCCGTTATCATTCGTCAGATAATAAAATTGCTTCTGAAACAAGGGGTGCGACTTGCCGAACCCGGTGAGTTTACTAAGCGCGCTTTTATGAATGGTCGGTTTGATTTGGCTCAAGCCGAAGCAGTAGCCGATCTCATTCATGCTGAAAATGATAATGCACGTCAGGCCGCATTGAATCAAATGCGGGGTGGTTTCTCGAATGAGATTGCTCATTTGCGCGAAGAGTTAATTCATTTTGCTTCGCTAGTTGAGTTAGAACTTGATTTCGGGGAAGAGGATGTTGAGTTTGCCAAGCGCGATGATCTGTTACAACTTGTTCAAAAAGTACAAAGTTATCTTGATCGTTTGATTGCTTCCTTCGATCAGGGCAATGTAATTAAGAATGGCATCCCAACTGTAATAGCGGGTAAACCCAATGCAGGTAAATCAACTTTGCTAAATGCGTTGCTAAATGAAGAGAAAGCAATTGTCTCTGAAATTCCCGGCACCACGCGCGATGTAATAGAAGATGAAATAACCTTAGGTGGCATCACTTTTCGGTTTATGGATACGGCTGGCTTACGCGAAACGCAGGACATCATTGAAGCCCTTGGTGTTTCCCGCACACATGAGCGCATGAAAATTGCTGCTTTGATTCTTTATCTGTTTGATTTATCAGATACTACTCTTGAAAATATTGAAGGTGAAGAAGCAAGATTAAAAGCAATTGGCAGGCCTTATATAAAAGTTGGGAACAAAGTAGACAAAGCATCGAAACAATTATTGAGCGATATTAAAGATCATGAGTTCGTGCTTATCTCAGCTTCATCAAAAACCAATCTTGAAACACTTAAAAAAGAAATTCTATCTAAAGTCAACATTCAGGAAGTAAAGCAAGGCGATGTGCTGGTAACAAACCTTCGTCACTATCAAAAACTAACGGAAACCAACGAAGCCTTAAAGCGAGTGGTTCATGGATTGCATACGGGAATAACAGGCGACTTTCTCGCGATGGACATTCGGCAAGCCTTGCATTTCCTTGGCGAGATCACAGGCCAAATAACAAGTGATGACTTACTGGAAAACATCTTCGCGAAGTTTTGTATCGGGAAATAGGCCAATTAATACTTTGATTATCTGATGATTACAACAGTTGTTAAAAATAAACCTGTTGTAATCAAACCCCTTGAATCAAATCCTTTTCGTGGCTTGGTTGATGCC
>Ga0154020_10008362_pt1 | contig 11998 bp, 9 predicted proteins | sample Klosneuvirus_201_FD_109709 | JGI IMG/M metagenome (GOLD analysis project Ga0154020, IMG submission 109709) | Active sludge microbial communities from wastewater, Klosterneuburg, Austria - Klosneuvirus_20160825_MG | ecosystem: Engineered > WWTP > Aerobic digester > Activated sludge | place... | reverse complement strand
TTGATAAAAAAATCAGAAAAGATGATTATTTTCAGAATCCGAGCACTTTGCTATTGTATTTAGATCATAAATTTAAAGAGGATCTACGTTTTTTATTTAAGGGTGAATTCATTTATGATGGTGCTATTGATACAAGTGAGCTTGACCCTGTTACTCATCAGAGCCAAAAAACCTACCACACGCAATTAGATGAGTTTAAAGTTCAGTTTTCAATTCAAAAATCGATCTTTGTTAGTTTAGGGGTCCAAAAGATAAAGTGGGGTTCGGGCAGATTTTGGAATCCTTCTGATTTTCTAAACAATGAGCTAAAAAATTTAGTTGAAAAAGAAGACCGTAGAGCTGGTTTGCATTTGGCTAAGTTTCATTTACCCATCAATGAATCCAATTTCTATTATATCGCCCACTTTGATAAGAGTAATGACATCAGTAAAACCGGGCATGCCCTACGTTATGAAGTTCCTTTGCCTCATTCTATTACTTCCGGTGAACTTAGTTTTTCTTATTATAAGAAAAAGGATCAAGAGGCTCAAGCGGCACTGGATATTAGTCTAGCCCTTGGTCCTGTTGATTTTTATTTTGAAGGGGCTAGATCCAAACAAGAGTCTAGTGAGTCCTATGTTTCTGGTATCAGTTACGAGTGGCAATACACCGACAAAAGCTTTATGGTATTGAATTTAGAATCTTTCACGCGCAAGGCAGGGGCATCCAGTACCGCTGAATATGGAGCCTTGCTTTTATCCCAGCACTTTATTCCATTTAATGTTGCCAACCAGTATTACGCAGTCTCTCTTTATGTGCCTCAACCTTTGAATTGGACGCACACAGATCTGAGTCTGATGGTTCTACGAAATCAGGTTGATAAAGGAGAATACTACCGTTTTGGTTACATTTGGTCAGGCTACAAAAGTTTAAGTGTATCCATGTATTATGGAACGCGAAGAGGAGCTACAGATAGCGAGTTTCGTCTTGGTGGAGTAACTAATGATTATTTATTAAGTGCGGAGTACAAATTTTAACCCCTTGTGTGGTATGCTTGAGATGGGTTGAATGCCTCAATTCAATTGAGTTCAACTTTACATCACTTAATTCAATTCAGCCTAATTCGAGTCCTATTTCCAAATAATCTATTTCGAACTCAGCCTAAAGTCCTGAAGAATAATTTAATTTTACTCTTACCTAAGAACTAACTATTCTAAGAAATATGAATAAATCATGGATGATTTTAAATATTATATTCTTGCTGGCCTTATCAGCGAAGTCACAAAACTTAGCTCCTTCTGAAAGTGCAGGGGGGACGACTGGTACTACAGCTGGCACTCCTGCAAGTAGCGCAGAGTCGGCCAATGTCGACAACGAGAGCGAGCCAATTCCACTCAATCCAGAAGTGAGGCTCGAAGTCGGTGATAATGTGAGTAAAGTTTTCCGTGACATGGTGGTTGTTCAGCGTAAAGCTAAAAATAAAGCAAAACATATTCTATTTAATCCCAACTTGGGAGTTGATTTTTCTGATGGTCCCGCAAGTCTCTATACTATGAATATGAACTTTGGTTATGCTCCTAGTGATTTTTGGGAAATTTATATCAACTATGCGCCAGGCTTTATTGTGCAAGAGCGGGGAATTGTTAAAATGCTTGGTAATTTAGAAGTCTACGATCAAAACCAAGCGAGAAAATCAATTCGTATAGAGTATGCAAAACCAAAATCTCAAGTTGGTGCGGAATTATTGTGGGCGCCAGCCTATGGAAAAGATAGTTGGGGTCCATACACTATGTTTAGAAGTGATACCTTTTTTAAGGTGGGTGTTTATCAAATGGATTTTCCCACGGAGAAAAAAAAGGGAATGAGATATGCTTTGATGGGTGGAAAAACATATTTTGCGGCTAAGTACTTTAACGTGCGTATAGCTGCAGGTTTTCACCATATGCAAACTTTTGTTGGATTTACAGATGAAGAAAAAAACAAGTTCAATACCATACTATTTATTGAGGGTGGTTTAGTATTTTATTTTTAATGAGGGGGTAACAAGTATGTCGAGTTTGGAAATATTGCTCAAGGAAGGTGGAGTCACTGCATGGATTATACTTCTAGCAGGGGTGCTTCTTATTGTTGTTGCCATCGAAAGAGCCTATGCTCTTTATTTTAAATACTCTGTCGATGTTGAAATGGCAGTCGAAAAAATTCAAAAGTTTATTCTCAAAAAATCTTATAATGAAGCCATTCAAATTTGCAATACAGTGACAGACTCACCAGAACTTAATGTGGCGAAGTCAGGCCTGATTGCGGCAGAGCACGGTAGAGAGGCCATGCGGTCAGCGCTTGGTGGAGCTGTGCTAGAAGTAACAAAGAAGTGTGAGCGAAGAGTTTCGTTGATTGCATTGATTGCCGGTGTTTCTACTTTATTGGGTCTACTTGGTACTATCTCGGGGTTGATTAAAACTTTCCAAGCCTTGGCTGAAGCAGATCCTTCCAAAAAGGGAGAGATTTTAGGTCTAGGAATTTCAGAGGCGATGTATGCGACCGCTGCAGGTCTTGTGTTGGGTATTTCAGCCATGGTGGTCCATTCGCTTTGTGTTTCCAAAGGAGAAGAAATTGTGAGTAATGCTCAAGACCTTGGTTATAAATTGGTAACATGGGTTGAACAGTCAGAAAGAGGCACTGTTAATGAATGATTTTACCTTCCCAAAGAGGGCAAAAAAATCCATTGATGATCTTAACGTCGTTCCTATTTTAGACATGTTTGTGTCGATCGTATTCTTTTTGCTTTTGTCAGCGTCAATGGTTGGAATGACCAAATTGGTTGTTCCTCCTTCTGCCACTTCGGTGATTGAATCTGGTTCGACGAAAGTACCTATTAATGCAAAATTGAATGTAATTCCTCTCGATTCAAAAATGGAAGCCATTAAAATTGTTTTTAAGTGGGAAGGTGCAAAGCCAGGAGAATTATCGCTTTCATTGAAGGAAGATATTTTTGTTAATCAAAAAGTGGTTGTGGGTAAAATTAAAGAAATGGTGCAAAAATTTAAAAATCAGTACCCAGGGGAAAGAACCGTTCAAATCAGCATGCAAACAATGATTCCCTATCAATGGTTGATCACTGTTATGGATGGTGTCACTGAATTGTTACCCGATGTTGTCCTTAACTCTTATACTGTGGCTGATGCAGAGAAGGAATGATGATGAGCGCATCAACGGGCGGGAAGAAAAAAAATAAAGTTATCGTTCTTAATCTTACGTCTATGATAGATATTTGTGCGATCCTTATTATCTTTTTGGTGATGGGAACGGTGATTGGGCAGGAAGATATTATGATTCCCTTGGGATTTAAATTTCCTAAGAGTTTGAATAAAGAAATTTTAGAAAATGCTCCCCAAGTGATCGTATTTAACAGCGAAGTGGACTTGAAATTCTTAAAAAAGAAAATTCCCCTTTCTATTCTTCAGTCAGGTGATGCGACCCAAAGAGAACAGTTACAAAATGAAATTCAAAGCTACATCAATAATATTCCATCAAAGATTAAGGCCTCTGGCATTCTACTTAACCTCGTAGCAGATGGTCATATCCCTTACAACGTCATATTTGATGTGAGTAAGTTTTTTCGTGAGAATGGATTTCAGAGTATTTTATTTGTAGCGGAAGGACAATAAGCATCCATGAAAATGAGGATCATCCTTCTTATTTTAATGTTGTCAGGAAACTCTTACGGAGCGGGGATTACTTTTAAAAACAACGAAAAGGCTAGCTTAAAAGAATTGCTTGAACATTTTCAAGAATCCGCGAGGAGCTACGATCCTTTATCTTTACGAATCCTCATAAAAAAGTTAGCGAGGAGTTCATTAACACTTAAACAATGGAGTGATGTTCGCCGGTACATGCTTTTTAATCCGCAGGTAGGTTATGATATTATTTACAAGTGGGAAAGAATTCGTCCATCAGAACCTAAAGAAAAGCCGGGTGAATTAAAAGTCAATCTTGCCATTGAAAAAGCGGATCAACTCCTTTTATCTGAAAAGTTTAACGAAGCCTTCAAAATCTATCAAGAGATCGCTCTCTATTTGAAAAATGAAATTAGACGAGGAAAAAGAGAGAATACCTTGCTTTATTCGGTCATGCTTCAGTCGATGGAACGAGCTCTGTATGGTGCCAGAAGATTTAATGATGCGCTTGAAGTTATTAATTGGATTCCTAAAACATACCCTCGATTTAGACAAGTTATGTTTGAAAAAATGTGGTCTGCTTTTCAAATCGGTCGTCTTGACTTAGCGCTTGGAGCTATTGCGTCTCAGGAGTCCTCATATTTTGCCAATTATTTAGAACCAGAAAGTTACTTAATTAAAGCCTATATTTTTAAAAAGCTTTGTCGTGATGAAGATCTAAAGGATTTACAAGTGACGATAACAAAGCTGAAAGAAAAAATTGAAAAGGGAGATCAGAAGTTTTTTAAGGATTGGGCAAGGTCGGATATTGAATTGCGATCCTTATCTAACTTAGTATTCTTAAAACCGGATCAAGATGTTTCAACTGAAGTGACTAAGTCAGAGCGAGAGGCTGAAATTCAACTGATCAGAAAAATTTTGTATAAACGATATGAGTTCGACCTGGTTCGATTGAATCGTGACCTCGCTAAAATTCTTGCCTTCTCTAATATCGCTTTAGGATCAAAGGATTTCTCTTTCGTTTCTCACGAGCCGATAGATCACTCCAAATTGATGGCGAGTGGAAAGGAAGTTTGGGCGGTTAATGATGCAGAAGATTGGGTTGATGAGATTGGTGGCCATTTATTTATAGGGGACAGCTTATGCGCTCAAAAAGTATCGCCCACTCGACAATAAAATTAGAAACAGAGCATAAAATATCTAAGTGTGAAAAATCATTTCTAATATTGAGAAATTTTTTGGCTCTTACAACTATTTCTTATGTGTTGGATTTAGGGATACTTCATGCTGCAGCCTCTAATACCTCAGTAAGTAAAGCGCCCTCAAGCAAAACACCTTCAAACAAAACATCCACAACGATGACGCCGTCAACGACAAAGTCTGTGGAAGCTAATAATGGTAAAACGAAGCCAGGCAAAAAAAAGAAAACTAAATATACAGACTCATTTTTTGCCACTAGTAATGAAGCAAAAGAAAAGTCAGAAAAAGAATTGAAGCTCGTATTATCAGGACTGAATGCTTTAATACCAATGGAGAAATCCATTCATAAAAGGAACGAATTATTGCTTTCAAAAGCGGTCACATTGCTTTCTTTAGGAAAAAAATATTATCTTAATAATAAGTTACCTTCAGCGAAAGCCATCAAAGAAAGTTACCTCAAGAAGGCGATGATTGCCGCCGATGAAGGAAGTAAGCATTCTGATGCAAAAATAGCACTCAAAGCCAAAGCTCTCCATGTTTATGGTATGGCTTCTTTGTACATGGATAATGAAGTTAAGTCAGTGGAGTATTTTGATCAGGCCATTAAGCTTGACCCAGAATCGCCACTCTCTCCTCGGCTTTCATTGTTTATTGGCGAATACTACTTTGATAATGAAAAATTTGAAGCGGCTTTGCCTTACTACGGTCAGTATTTTAACCGGTTGAATCCAGAAGAAAAGTCCTTAGCTCTCTATAAGTCAGGATGGTGCTTTTTAGCTCTGAAACAATATGAAAATGCCGAGAAGTCATTTCTTAAAATTGTAGGTAAGAGTTGGGCTGGCGATTTTGGTATTGATTCTATCCGTGATTTAGCGCAAACGGTAACATCCCATCGCAGTGAAACTGATGTGATTGCGTTTGGGGTTGCCAATTTAGCCAAAGAAAACTCAACGGAAATTTTGATTGATTTTTATACGAATGCTTATTTGATTTTATTAAGACAGAGCGGGAATTCTGAGAGTCTAGTTCTTTATAATGAGATCTTACGTTTAGAAAAACGTCCTGAAAAACGAGTGGCACTTGCTATTAAAAAGTTAATTTCTCATCAAAAAAATTATGCTTCTCAAAAAGTTTTCAAAGATATTATAGAAATTGATTCACTCATCACTCAAGGTGGATTAAAGCCCGAGACAGATTTGTTTCGTCAATTTGGATCAGATCTTGAATTAGAATTAAAAAAGTCGATTACGGCCTATATTGACACTATCGGAAAAAAGGTTAAATCTCCCGAGATCTTTTCAGATCTGGATATGGCTGGAAAACTCCAAAAATTTCTTTGGTATCATGTTTCTTGGTTTCCACATTCTCCTCACTTGCCAGAAACCTATATGATTGCCATGGACAATTGTTCCTATTTAAAAGATGCCGATTGCTCGCTACGAATAGCACGTCTTGTTTTGCGACAGGAGTCGCTAAAAAATGTATGGCCCAAAGCAAGAGTTGAAATGCTCGTGGCCTTAGAGGAGCTTTCAAAGAAGAACCCGAAATATCAATCAGAATACTTTAGTGAATTGAAGAATTATGCAGACAAACAAACCACAGATAAAGACTGGTTAGCTTTTACAAAAAAATTAACGGTTATCTATATGAGCGAAAAGAAGTTTGTTGAGGCTGAGCCTTACCTTACTAAAATCCTGCATGCGGAAAATAATCCTGAAAATCTATACAGAAAGATATTTTGTCAGTTCAATCAAAATAAGTTTTCTGATGTTGTAGCCCATCTCCAGCAAATCCCCAAGGAAGGGGCATTTAAGAACGAGATTACCTCTTTGATCAGAGAGTCAAGTCTCAGTTTGGCAAAAGACTTTAGCGAGAAGAAGGATTTTCTCAATTATGAAAAATATTTATTTCAATTTTTAAATCTTAATCCTGAGCCCGAAAAGGCTGATTTAGCTAAAGCTGATTATTTGAGTAAACTTTTGGAGAGAAAGTACTTTGATAAAGTGATTACTTTTTTTTCAAAGATACCTGCTGAGAAAAAGTTTGCAGGTTCATTCCAGAAGCCGATGGAGTTGCTCTTACACAACTTGTTTGCTATGAATCGTTTTGGAGAAGCTAAGACTATTCTTTCTAATGGATCTATTTTTGGTCAATATCGTACCTTCGACTACTATTGGCTCAGAGTAAATATTGCAGAAGGGGTTCCTTTCACTGAAAAGGATTTCAAGATTTTTTCGGGGAGTCAGCCTTCTGTTCGATTAGGAATATTATCTCTTGCAGCGGTCTCACAACCTCAATTCTTGTCAGAATACTTTCGTTGGATGGCGCCAGCGGATGATAAGGAAAAGAGAGTTTGGCTGTTAAGTCGGCAAATGGCTCAAGGTGAGAAATCGATAGCCTTATCTCCTTTAGAAAGAAATTTTTTAGCTGCCCTTGCTGGGTCTGAAGTTCTGCCTGTTGGACCTTTAAAATCAGAAAAGTTGTCAAAGCTCATTGAGTTTCCACAGCCGCAATGGAGTCAGCAAAGATTAGCTCGTTACACGCCTGATGCGATGGAAAGAGTTAAAGCTGTTCGAAAACAAATTATAAGAGATTTAAAAGATCAGCGCTTTGATGTTCAAAAACGAATTTTATTTAACGGAATCAATGTTGAGAGAAAAATGGCCTGGTTTTTTGATGAATCACCGATTCCCTCAGGACTTAGCGAAGCAGAACTTAAGGATTATAAAGAGCAAATTGATGGTTTTGCAAAAGATTACTATCAGCAGATCAGTGAGTACGAAAAGCTCCTGGCGATGATTCAAACTAAAGAAAGTGAATTTGGTGGCGTTCAATTGAGTGTTCCAAAAGATATCTCTCAGTGGAAACGGACTAAAAATAAATCACTTCAAGTTTTAGAAAGTGAAATTAACCAAAAAAGATATATCAGAAGTTTAATTGTTCTAGAGAGTTTAAAAGAATTGGGAGCAATTTCTGAAGATGATCACTATAGGTGGAGGGGATTCGTAGTACTCCATCAGTTTCCTCATGAATTTGCTTCTCATTATTTACAAGAAGAGCTCACTACCTTTAAGCAGCAACCCGTTTTATCTGATTGGGGCAAACTGGTTGGATTGCAGTTAAACTTTCGCTCAACAGCCTCTGCTGATAAGGAGAAGCCATGAAGTTTTGGGTCCCTTATAAAATATTTAATGAGCCACTGAAATTAAAGTTCCAAGCTATGTTTTTGATTTTCTGTAGTCTTGCGCTGCTGACTCAATCAAAGGCCATGGCACAAAAGTCTTCTAAAGATACCAAAGATGCAAAAGCATCCATAAGTGCAAAGGACTCTAAAGCACCTACCAAAACGCCCAATGTTCTTGATTTCGAAGCTGATGTGATCGAGGGAGAACGATCGAGTCCCAGCATTTTGATTCAGATGGATTTACAGTCACCCAATATCGATACTTTAGTTTTTCAAAGAAAAAATTTTAATGATTTTCATCAAATTGATATGAAACGTCGATCCAAGTATAGAGGAAGTAATTAGCCGTGAAAGTACTCAGAATATCGTACAAAGGGAAAGAGATTTCAAGACATCGTGTTTCCTCACCATTGGTACTAATTGGTAGATCACCTTTGTGTGATATTCCTCTACGCACTAAAGGTGTTGGATCCGTTCAATTTGTTTTGGAGTGGTTAGGTGAGGGTGAATTTAAAGCAGAGACGGCGTCTAATGATGAATGGGCCGTGACGGAAGTGGGAGAGACTGAGCCTGTGCCACACGAGCACATGCTAAAGAATCTTTCTTCAGGTAAAGGATATTTGTTTAACCAAAAGGGACTTAAAATTAATGAACTCGAGTTTCATTGGATTGAAGACCGACTTTTTGAAGCTGATTTATCAAAAAAAATTCTCAGCCAACAATTGCCAGAATTACAGGAACAGCACGCACATATTAAGAGTAAAACAATTCCCTCGGTTTTAGAGGTTATTAATTATAGTGGAGAGGCACAGTCTGTTTCCAATGTGTATCACTATTCGTTTTATGATCTCAAGAAATGGCAAGATCCTGTTTTAAAACAATTTGACGTTCAACCATTTTTTACTCCTGAAGGTCGAAGTGTACAATTAACCATACCCAATGATGCCAAAATTGAATTGATTCATCAGGGAAAGAGAGTGACTCAGCTTTCTAAATCAAAAGTGTCGCTCATCATTAATGATTTACTTCATTTGGGCTGGCGAAATAACGAATATTATTTTCGTATAGTTCCAAAAGTCATTGGTCCAACCTCCAGACGATCACTGGTCACCGATCCCTTTTATTTAATTGCGAGTCTTTGTATCTTGGTGGGCGCATTTATTTTTTACATCCTTTATAAAAATGCACCCAGTGATTTGCATCCAATCAATAAGCCTCCTCGCGTGGCGCAAATCGAAGTGATAGAGCCACCCAAGCCAATCACTCCCCCTCCAACGCCACCCGCTCCACAACCCTTACCCGAAGTCACGGCACCTCCTGAACTTGAGCAGCCGCCCAAAGAGCTTGTGGAAAATGAAAAGAAACCAAAGCCGATTCCTGATGACAGTGGCATGGTTAAAGATGGTGCCCGTGAAGCTGTTAAAAAAGTAAGTCCGGTCGTTAGTAGTGATGTGCAGGCACGTGATGTGAAGATTGTGAAGAATGCTCCCAAGGTTGTGGATAAAAACAAAGGTGGTTTAGGTAATTCGGCTATGAAAGCTGAAGTCAATCGAACCGGTTTTTTAGCAGCACTTAAAAAAAATAAAAATGTGGGAATGGTCAAGGCTGATCAAGTTCTCAATAATGGTATTGTTGCTGATAGAGTTAAAGGAGATAAAGGAAATTTTGTTTTGGAACAATCACCGAGCGGAGTTGTTAATAACAAGTTTTCTAAAGGGGGGGATGATCTTTCAGCGGCCTCCACCAAAGTGAATCTTCATGACAAGGTCGGTAGCGGTTCCATGAATGTGGGGCGAGGAGATGTAACCAAAGAAGGCTTCAAATCCAATTATGGGATTACGGGTGATGGAGGCTCCTCCGGAGATAATTTCGGAGAAATGATGGATGCGCAAGTGGAAGGTGGTTTGGATAAAGCTTCCGTGCGGAGTGCGATTCTTGGTTACAAATCTGAAATTCGAGCTTGTTATGAAAGAGCTTTAATTATTAAAGCGGGGATTGGTGGTAGAGTCACCTACAAGTTTCAGATTAATGCCAATGGATCGGTAGCTTGGATTAATATTTACAAGTCGGATATAGATTCCAGCTCTCTGGTTAATTGTGTGCAGGCAGTTATAAATAAAATTATGTTTCCTAAAGCGAAGAATGGTCAAAATACTATCGTGATTTATCCTTTCCAATTTGCTCGCAAAGGAACCGTAGAGCGTAAAAAAATGTAAGGAGAGTGGTGGCTTTTTTTATGAAGCTTTGGCCACTCTTTGATGGTCATCCAGCCATTTTCCTAATTCACTAATAATTTGTTCATCAGCATCGTGAAATGAAAAGTACTTAGCGACACATCTTTCTGTTAGGGCCACCTTAAATTTAAGATTTTTGTTGGTCTTTGTGGATGAAATATAAAGCACACATTCCGTTCCAATGAGATCGGAGGGAATTTCATCCTCTAGTGAGACTCCTCCCAAGGAAATATCTTTGGTGAATGTTCGAAAGGTAATGGTGGATGATTTAATAATGCATTTAAATCTTGCCACCACTCGAGCATGTTTTCTTTTTGTGGGGGATGCCTTTTTTTCAGGAACTTTTGCTTCCATTTTATTTTCGTGAATGGGAATTGGAGGAGTGTTTTTGGGCATAGGAGGAGGTTGAGCCACTTCACTTTCTCGTCTTATTTTATCGATTTCATGGACAATCTCTGGAACCTCTTTATAAGCTTTCCATGCACTCCAACCTTCAGTCCAAATCAGAATATCATTATCACTTTCTCCATGTTGGATCGAGTGAATAACTTTTTTGGCAATCTCCCTTAAAAACAATCGATTGTCAGTTACGTTTGTTTTTCTATTTCCAAGATACCATAGTTGACTCATAAGCTCTCCAATAACTTTTGTGTACTATTCTATAGACTTGCGTTTTACCGAATGATGTAAAACTCCATCTACAGTTTTTATGCTATTCTCCAAGTGGTTCATGTTGAATTTTCGAGTTCCTCTAGTCTTTCGGCCAAAAGAAACCAAAGCTTTAGTTCTGTTTAAAGTTTCATATAGTCCGTAAGGAGATGTCTCAATCTGAAATAGGGCCATTATCTGACATAGAAAATTTTACCCTTATTCGAGAGCCAAAAATGTCACTTGCTGTGAGAATAATAACATCTGTTCAGAAATGAGAATTTGGATTAAATTATCTCCCATGAAGCAAAATCTAAAGAAAACGAACGTTAGTTCAACAATATTTATTTATCTACTTTTTTATTTGAGCTCATCGCAAAGCTATGGTTTTTTGGATAAATTATTTGGTAGTGGTCCGCAAACAAAAATCACTTTTGAAGATTGTAAAACTACCGTGGAAATTGATGGACACCCCGATCCCTCAGAACAGATTTCTGTTTCAACCAAGGGATGTCATGGTGGCAAACCCAGTGCAGTTGGCGTCACCCATATTATTCAACCAAAGGGGTCCAATAAACGCCCCAAGCCTCAGATTTACCCGATTCAACTATTAACGCCGTCAGAGTCCTTTAATCAGGGTGATGGGGGGACGGAGACGATTGGGAGTTTAACACAATTAGAGGGACTAGAATCAATTCTTGTTTCATCGCTCCATGGATTTAGACACGAATTAAAAAAATACAGCCAAGCTTTATACGATAGACTGGAAGACTATAAACCTATTGTATTTAAAATGACTGAAAGCGCCAGAATGAAGGCTCGATTAGATCGGCCTGAGGGTAACACGGTCATAAATAACGAGGATGCAAGGCGCGATTTAGTCATTTTTGTAAAAAATAGTGTCATTGAAAATCTTCTTAGTAAATATCATATTCCCTTTCAAAAACTAAGCGAGTCAAAGGAAGCGATTGGTGAACTGCGCGCTTATTTGTTAAAAGAGATACAGCCCCATCACAATATCACAAGTGGTGACACTTGGATTAGCCCAAGACAAATGGGTCGTGTCGGACACCATACGG
>Ga0154020_10008361_pt1 | contig 12000 bp, 9 predicted proteins | sample Klosneuvirus_201_FD_109709 | JGI IMG/M metagenome (GOLD analysis project Ga0154020, IMG submission 109709) | Active sludge microbial communities from wastewater, Klosterneuburg, Austria - Klosneuvirus_20160825_MG | ecosystem: Engineered > WWTP > Aerobic digester > Activated sludge | place... | reverse complement strand
TCCCGTCCCCCGTCCCCCGTCTCCCGTCCCCACCCCCACCATCAGCGGCCCGACTCGCTCCCGCGTCGCTTCCCCCCGATCCAGGACCGCGACGAACCGCCCCTCATACATGACGGCGACACGGTCAGACAGCGCGAGCACCTCCACCAGGTCGGCCGAGACGAGCAGGACCGCCTTGCCGGCATCGCGCGCTGAGCGCAGCTGGGCATGGATGAACTCGATCGCCCCGACGTCGACCCCGCGGGTGGGTTGTGACGCGAGAAGCACGGAGTACTCGCGCCCGCGCATCTCGCGGGCGACGACGACCTTCTGCTGGTTCCCGCCGGAGAGTGCGCGCGCCGGGAGCGCCGGGGTCGGCGGACGGATGTCAAACTCGCGGATGCGGCGCGTGGCGTTGGCCTGCACCCGCTCCCGCTGCAGGGCGCCGTTGACGGAGAATCGGCGCTGCAAGCCGAGGATCAGGTTGTCGCCCACCGAGTACTCGAGCACCAGCCCGCGTCGGTGGCGATCCTCAGGGATGTGCGACAGCCCGGCCGCACTGCGCTCCCGCACCGACATCTTGGCGAGGTCCGCCTCCCCCAACGAGATCGACCCCGCGCTCGCCGCCCGCAACCCGGCAATCGCCTCGATGAGTTCCGTCTGCCCATTCCCCTCGACACCGGCAATCCCGAAGATCTCCCCCGCCCGAACGGTGAACGAGAGGTTGTCCACCTCGTTAGGCCTGCGGGATGAGGGCACGGTAAGTCCCGCGACGCGAAGCGCCGCCCTCCCGTCCCCCGTCCCCCGTCCCCCGTCCATCTCCATCTCCGCCGCCAGTCGCACATCCCGCCCCACCATCATCCGCGCGATCCCCGCCGGGGTGGTTTCGTCCGTGCGCACCTGTCCGACCGTCTCGCCGGCGCGCATCACCGTGATCGTTGACGAGATCTCGATGACCTCGTCCAGCTTGTGCGTGATGAGCACGACCGTTCCGCCTTCACTCGACAGGCGCCGCAGCACCCGCCACAGTTCGACCACCTCGGGCGGCGACAACACCGCCGTCGGCTCATCGAGGATCAGGATCTTCGCCCCTCGATAGAGGACCTTGAGGATCTCGACCCGCTGCGCCTCGCCGACCGTCAGGTCCGACACCAGGCGCCGAGGGTCGACCGTGAGCCCGGTCCGCTCGCACAGCGACCGCACCGCAGCCTCGGCCCCTGCGCGGTCCAGCTGCACGCCCTTGGTCAGCTCCTGCCCCAGCACCAGGTTCTCGGCCACGGTGAGCGTCGGGACGAGCATGAAGTGCTGGTGCACCATCCCCACGCCGGCGGCAATCGCCTCGCGCGTGGACCACCCCGTCACGTCGCGACCCTCGACTTCGATCAACCCCGCGTCGGGCGCATACATCCCCGCCAGCATGCGCATGAGCGTCGACTTGCCCGCCCCATTCTCCCCCACGACCGCGTGGATCTCCCCCCGCCTCACCACAAGCGACGCATCACGATTGGCCTGCACCACCCCAAACCGCTTCGATACACCAACGGCGCGCAGCGCCACCCCCGTCTCCCGTCCCCCGTCCCCCGTCCCCATTATTTCACACTAGGAACGTCGATCTTCCCATCGATTATCTCCCGCCGCAGCAACTCCACGCGCGCATGCACTGCGTCTGGAATCAGCGCCCGATTGTTCGCGTCGTACACGTAGTTCACCCCGCGCTCCTTGAGCCCGAGCTGGAAGATGCCGCCACGAAAGCTGCCGTCGGCGACCTGCTTGATGGCGTCGAACACTGCCTCGTCCACCCCCTTCACCATCGACGTGAGGATGTAGCCCGGCGCCTCGGCGTATTGATCGGCGTCCACGCCGATCGCCAGCTTGCCGCGCCGCCGCGCGGCCTCGAAGACCCCGAGCCCAGTCGACCCAGACGCGTGAAAGATCACGTTCACGCCCGACTGGTACTGCGACAGCGCCAGCTCCTGCCCGCGTCCCGGGTTGCGGAACGCCTCGGGTGTCACCCCCGCATACTGGGCGACGACCTCGCAGTCCGGGCAGACGGCCTTTACCCCTGCCCGGTACCCAACCTCGAACTTGTGGATGAGCGGGAAGTCCATTCCGCCCACGAAGCCGACCTTTTTCGAGTCGCCGACGAGCGCCGCCAGCGCGCCGACGAGGAATGAGCCCTCCTCCTCGCGGAACTTGAGCGCGGCCAGGTTGGCGGGGGGCTGGATGGCGTTGCCGATCGAATCCAGCGCGACGGCGTAGTCGACGCCGGCAAAGCGCACGTTCGGATATTCCCGGGCCAGCTGCGTGAGGTCGTCGGAGAAGATGAAGCCGACGCCGACCACGAGCTCCATCCCCTCGGCCGCCAGGAGCCGCAGTCCCGCCTCGCGATCCGACCCTTCACCGGGTTCGATGAATCGCACGCGGGCGCCGAGCTCGCGCCGGGCGCGCTCGGCCCCCAGATAGGCGCCGTCGTTGAACGACTTGTCGCCGCGTCCGCCGAGGTCGAAGACGATCCCGACGTCGAGCCCCGCGCCCGTGTCGAGCTGCTGGGCGCCCGAGGGGTGCACGAACAGGAGCGCGACGTGGGCCGCCAGCAGGGCGGCGAGGACGAGATAGAGCTTGCGCATGAGGGCGGGAAAGGTCGTGCGTGGGGGGGAAAGGAGGAAGGGGGACGGGGGACGGGGGACGGGGGACGGGAGTTCGACGTTGCGGGATCTTCTCTCGTCGCGGTGGAGGGGAGCGGGCGGGGAATTGGCGACCGACTGGTTCACTGGGGGGTAGTGCATGCGTGCGGACGCTGATCAGGGGAATTGTTGGAGATGGTGTAGTCCGCAGCGGAGGGGCGCCTGTGAAGGCTGCGGCCCGACGGCGCATCGCGACAACTGAGCTGCGGGGCTATGTTCGAGAACCACTCTCCTGAGTTTGCATGCACGTGATCTCTCGCTGGATCTCGCTCGCCGCGTGTTTGATCGCCTCGCAGGTCGAAGCGCGCCCGGCGCTCGGCCAGGACGTCTTCGCCAACGTCGAGCGCATCGTGGCGCTTGGCGACGTGCATGGCGACTACGAGCAGTTCGTCACCGTGCTGCGCCAGGCGGGGGTGATCGACGGCAAGGCGCGCTGGAGCGGGGGGCGCACCCATCTCGTGCAGGTCGGCGACGTGCCCGACCGCGGTCCCGACACACGGAAGGTGATGGAGCTCCTCATGGCACTCGAGCCCCAGGCGCTCAAGGCCGGCGGGCGCGTGCACGCCCTCATCGGCAACCACGAGGTCATGAACGTGCTCGGCGACCTGCGCTACGTGTCTGCCGGCGAATACGCGGCGTTCCGCACGCCAAACTCCAAGCAGCTGCAGGAGCGCGCCTGGAAGGTGCTGTCCGACTCGGCGCGGCGGGGCGACGCGGCCTACCGCACGCAGTGGTACGCCGAGCACCCGCTCGGCTGGGTCGAGCAGCGCGTTGCCTTCGAGGGGAATGGCCGATACGCGTCGTGGATTCGCGGCCACAACGCCGTCGTGAAGATCAACGACTACCTCTTCCTGCACGGCGGCATTGGACCCAAGTACGTCGACTCCTCGCTCGCGGCGCTCAACACGGGGGTGCGTCGGGCGCTGGACCCCACGTCGTCGCCGCCCGAAGGAAACATCGCCGAGGATACGGAGGGGCCGCTCTGGTATCGAGGACTCGCCACGGGCGACGAGACGGCGTTGTCGGCGCATGTGGACAGTGTCCTGCGAATGCTCGGCGTGTCGCACGTCGCGATCGGCCACACCGTGACCCCGGGTGCGGTGCTGCCGCGCTTCGGTGGGCGCGTCATCATGGTCGACGTGGGGATGTCGGCCGTGTACGGGGGGCCGCCGGCCGCGCTGGTCGTCGAGGGTGGAGCGGCATACGCCCTGCACCGAGGAACCAGGATCCCACTGCCGTTAGGCGGCGACCTGCTGCCGTACCTCAAGGCGGCAGCGGCGCTCGATCCGCCGGGGTCGAGGTTACGGGCGTATGTCGATGGACTCACGGCCGCGACGGTGCCGGTGCGGTAGACACGGTCTCGACGATCGTCGTCGCCGTCAGCGTCGCCCTCAGCGCGTCCTTGCATCTTCAGCTCCCGCGCAGCCAGTTATTGTGACGCCACGCCCGCTTCGCCCCCTTCCCCTGCCACGCCCTCCGCATGTCCCACGTTGAGCGACGCGTATTCCTCGGAATGGCCCTCTCGGCAATCCCGCTTGCTGCGAGCGACACGCTCGGCACGCAGGAGCCGGCCAAGCGCGTCTACGTCGCCGCCGGCGATGATCGATTCGGGGTGCACAAGACGCTCGGCATCTCCACGATCGACTTCAAGGTCACCGGCGCCGACAGCGGCGGGGCGATGCTGGTGATCGAGAACACCAACCGGTCCAAGGGAGGTCCGGCCCGTCACCTGCACGTGGCCCAGGACGAGTTGTTCTACGTGGCCCAGGGGTCGTACGTGATCGAGATCGGCAGTGAGCGCTTCACCCTGTCGGCCGGCGATGCGATCCTCGCGCCGCGGCGCATTCCCCATGCGTGGGCCTTCGTGGGTGAGGGAGCCGGGCACGACGTTGGGCGGATGGTCATCACGTTCACTCCCCCCGGCCAGATGGAAGCCTTTTTCCGGGAAGTGTCCAAGACCGACGCGATGCCCATCCAGGACCCGCAACTCTGGCGCGCCCACGGGATGGAATTGGTCGGGCCACCACTCAAGGTGTAGCCGCCATGTCTCGATCGACACGCCGCGCCCTCGCGCTGGTCAGCGCAGCGCTCCTGTTCGCCGCGGCACGTCCCGCGTCGGCGCAGAGCCTCAGTGCATCCGAACGCGCGGTGGTGACGCGCGAGATCCGCGCGGCGGCCGACGGCCTCATCGCCGCCATCGGATCGCGCGACATCGCTCGCTTCATGGCGCTCTTCACGACCGAGCCCGACCTGGTGTACGTGGACAACGGCAAGATCTATCCCAGCCGTGCCGCCCTCGAGGCTGCGGCCGGCGGCTTTTTCAGCCGTATCGGACGCGCGGGCGGGCGATGGGAGCCGGCGCACGTGGTCGCGCTGTCGCCCTCTGCCGGAGCGTTCACCGGGATCTTCCGTCCCGAGATGGTGGACACGGCGGGAGCGCCGCTATGGACGGACGGGAAGATCTGGACCTTCGTCTATGAGCGACGGCAGGGACGCTGGGTGATCGTGCAGGCGCACGAGGTCAACGCCAAGCCGGGACAGTAGGTCGACCGCGGAACCCCCGGGGCGTCTGCTGTCGGTCATTCCAATACCGACTTGAACATCCTCGGCGTCGCCGCGCTCGGGCGGCGGCCTCCCAAGGCATGAACGCCTGGCGGCGCGCCGAGGTCGAACGACGCACGCGTCGGTCGACACCTGCCCGAACTCCCACCTGCGCGGCCGCTCAGATCCTCCGCACGGCGATCCGGAGCATCTCCAGGGCCCGGGCATCGCTGAACCCTCCGATCGCATCTCCCGAGAACTGCAGCATTACATCCGCCTTGACGACGGTCACCACACCGCCGACCAGCGTGATCCGTTCATCCCAAGGCTCCGACGCTCCGGTGGTCGTGTCGCTCAGCTCCGGCAGGTCCGGATCCACCTGCGCCGCCATGATCTGGGTGGCACCGGCCACCGCCATCCGCTCCTGCCCGAACGCATGGAAGCCGTCCCGCCAGACCACGGTGAGGGTCCGCACCAGCTGGCTGCCGAAGACGTCGTGCGGGGTTGGGTAATCGCACTCGGAGCCGTCGGCAGACGGGCGAGGATCCCCCGCCAGCGGTCCCATGAGCGCCTCGACCTCCTCAAGGGTCACCAGCTCGCACGGATTCCGCGCCGGAGCGGGAGTCTCGCGCCTCGCCAGCGTCGCCCGAGCACCACTGTACTCCAGCGGCGCATCAATTCGCCCCAGCGCGAGGGCCGCCAGCCGGGCAGCCCCACCGGTCCCGATCCGAGAGCCGAGCGGATCGATCTGGACCGAGACCGTTCCCTTGAGCGCAATGAGCCGACCGAACGGCGCCCCTACCCGATCCCATTCGCCGTCGAGTGTGTCGGTGACGGGATCGTACCCGGACAGGATGTCGGTGATGGCCTGCCCGGTGCCGGCCAGCATCTGGAAGCTCAACGCGCCATCCTCCCAATCCACCTCCAACGTCACGTTGCGCCGGTCACGGGCCCGGTAGAAGCATCCTTCGCCATCCACCTTGGGATTCCGGTCGTCATCCACCCGGAAGGGCGGCTCGGCCAGCGGTCCGAGCAGGGCCTCCATCTCGCTCGCGGAGACGAGGCTGCAGGGATCGGGTCCGGAGGGAATCGTCACCTCGTCGACCGTCACCGCTTCGCCGTCTGAGCGGCCCGGCCCGTCGCACGCCGCTAGGGTCGCCAACAGCATGGTCAAGCAGATGCGCCGCATTCTCCCTCCCGTTGCATCATTTCGGCCGTTGCGCGGTGCAGTCGCGGACCAGATCAACCCGTCGATTCCTGGCACGGCCCATCAGCGTCGCATTGTCATCAACGGGTTCCCCTTCGCCCCGGCCCTTCGCCTGCAACCGACCGCTTTCGACACCACCCCCGGTGACCAGTGCGGTGCGCACCCGCTCGGCGCGCCGCCGGGAGAGTTCGAGGTTGCTGGCCGCCGTCCCGATGCTGTCGGTATGCCCAACCAGGGTGAGGGTCCAATCCGGATGCTCGTGCAGCGTCCGCGCAATCCGATCCAGCGCCGGAGTGCTGGCAGAGTCGAGGACATCGGACCCCGAGGCGAAGTAGAGATCGTGTACGCTCACGGTGCACTTGGTGGCGAGGGCGGTGGACTCCGTATCACCCCGCGCGCCGGTTGCAACCCGCACCAGTCGCCGCCGACCGCTGGTCGCTGTCCCGCGACGGACATCGGTCTCCAGCACCCACGGCGTCGTGGGATCATCGAGCAGCAGCGCCGTCACCAACAGGCTGAACTCCCCGCTCAGGGTGCCGCTCGCCCGAATACCCTGGACGCTTGCCGGTCGGCCGTCCAGCAGCAACTGGAACGGCTCAGCGGTGCCCACTCGCTGGAGGACACCCCGAAAGGGAGCTGTCGACAGGGACGGCACCATCAGCACGACGTCCGCGCTTCCCCCTTGCTTCAACTCCGCCAAGATCGCGACCGAGACCAATGAGTAGTTGGCACCCCGAAACGGGCGGGGATCCTGCTCCGAGCTGTAGAAGTACATCGCCCGCGCGCGTCGCAATTCTGCTCGTGAGACGGGCCGCTCGACCGCACGCCAGCGTCGCTCGGTTCCTCGGTTCCAGGAGATCCTGATCTGGGCGGCGTTGGTGTCGCCTCGCACCACTGCGACAACCGACTCATAGTCCGGTTCGTCGGCGAGGGAACTTGCCCAGGTCAACTGGAGCCCTGGCCCAAAGGGGATCCGGGGCGTCTGGGCACCAACCGTCGCCCATCCCACCCCGAGCGCCAGCGCGACGCCAATGCCGCGTACCCCCCTCACATGATCCATGGGGTCCTATCCCCCTGGTGAGATGGGGAGCGGCAGGCAGCTCGGGTTGCAGGCCTTGAGCTTGAGCGTGGTCCGCACACGGCCGGTCTTTTCCGCGTTGGTCGTGTCGCGCGAAAAGGTTCCTTCCGCGATCATCGTCTTCCCGGAGCTCGTGATCCGGAGGATCGGTCGGCGCCGGACTACCCGCTCGATGATCGGATGGGCCTTCTGTAGTTCGATCTTGGCGTTGACTACCTCCGGGACGAGCCCGCCAAGTGGCATGAGCACCCAGGTGGAGAGCCCGACCACGGTGGCACCGAAATCATGGTCGGCCGCCTGCAGCGTCAAGACGATGGAGTCGCCCGCCATCACTCCTCGCACCGGAATCCGAAATGAGTGGGGCAACAGACTGCGGCTTGCCTGTCCCACTTCATCCCAGTAACCGGATCCGGGGGGTGCGGTGATCCGGTGAAACAGCACGTGGCCCGGCACCAGCTCCACGATCGGCTTGGGATTATCCCGGATCGAGAACTGTCCGTTGCCTTCCAGGTACCCCAGCAGCGTCACCGGCTGACCCGCGGGGACCGCCGAGGGGTAGAGCAGCTTGAGCTTGCCGTCGAGCTCGATGGTGTAGTCGAAGAACGGATCGCCCTTGGTCGTGAACGACTCGCCCACAAAGGTTGCCTGCAACGGACCTTCCCACTGCTGGCAGTATTGACCGAAATAGTCCTGCAGGAACCACTGCGCGGTGTCCAGGAGGAACCCCGGGACCGCTGCCACGATCCCGGCAGGCCCCTCGAGGGCGGAGCCCGCCACCTTCATGGTCTCGATGAGCGCGAATCGCTCGGCGCTGGACAACGCACTCGCCCCGCTACTCCGCGCCACGATCCCGGCCGGGATCTTGTCGACCCAGAAGCCGCGACCCAGGTCGAACGGCGCCTTGACGAAGTTGAGCGCCTCTGAGGTGAAGGTGAGCGCCTCGTTGTAGCTGTCGAGATCGCGGCACCCCTCGGCGGCAGCGGTGGTCGGGGCGGCGAGCTGTTCCAGCTTGGCCAGCGCCCGATCGGCGTCTGCGCCCCAGCTGTCCAGCAATGTCTGATAGTCGTTCCACTCCGGAATCGGCTTGGCGATCTTGCTCCGCGCCTGATACACCTGCTGCATCTGCTGATGCAGGACCTGCACCTGCGCCGGAAGCCGGGCCAATTCCTTGTCCACGTCATCGAGCTTCGCCTTGGCCTCGTCACGTGCTGGCGAGGGGGGCTGGGCGTCGACCGCCTCGCGCACGTGCGCCACGACCTTAGCGCCGAGCTGAACCAGCGAGTCCGCCTTGGCGGCCACCTGGGCAGGGAGGAACCCGTCCGCGGCCACGATGAAGCTGGCCTTGGCCTGCCCGGCACCATCGGGAGCCGTCGCTTCGACGAGGTAGAGCCCGAGGAGCGTGGTGCTCCCGAATCGCACGTCATAGTGGCCGGTACTGCCGGGTGTCACCTGCAAGTTGACGGGAGGTCGACCGGGCGGCCGAATGATCAGCTTCACCACACTCGCATTCCCCACCAAGCCCGTGCTCCCCGACAGCACGACCGAATCGCCGGGAGACGGAGTGTTCGGGGTGGCGGCGAGGGTGATCGGTAGCGGCCCCTTCTGGGTGTCCTGCCCCGCGAGCACGCTGGAGACGAGCGTGACCGCCATCAGGACCAGCGGGGTGAGGCACCGCAGGGACCGCTGCATGGCCGGAGTCGGCTGGCGCTAGCGCAACCGGCCCAACACCACACTCGCGATGCTGCGCATCTGCTCCACCGTCGCCAGGCTGCTGACCGAAACGAGTTGCGAGCCCACCGCCATCTCAATGGTCATCAGCCCCCCGTACTCATTCTGAATGGCAGGAACGCCCAATCCGTCGAGCGACTTCACGATCGCATCGGTGACCTTGTACTCCGTGTACTGCTCCGATCGCCAGGTGGCCATCGCCGCGGAGCTCGACATGTCAGGCATCCCCTGCCCAACCAGCAACGACACCTGCTGCATTGTGTTGGGGCCGAAGAATGTGCAGCTCCCGGTGGTCCCGTAGGACTGGCCTGCGGTCGAGTCGGGAGTCCAGCTCAACGCCGTTTGGATCTCTGGAGACGTGAGCAAGGCACAGACCTCGACCGAGGCCATGGCGGTGGCGTCCGTGGTCCCGGTGTCGCCGGCGGCTTGATCTCGGCGCTCGCCGCCACACCCAAACAGGACAAAGCCGGCGATCATGACGACAGGGAACCGAGTACGCATTGGACGAAATCCCGGAGGTATGTGATCGCGCGGGGGCAGCTCGCGCGATCATGCACGCGGACGACGGCACGTCCAAGCTGCAGCTCGATTCAGAATGGGTCAAGCAAAACTGCAGACCCTTAATGGCGAGTGTTTCAGTCAGCTTATGCGACTCCCGGAGCACCGCGTGTGCGGGCAAGGATCGGCCAAGCTGCACGGCGCACCTAGGTCGCCCTGTGTCCGACTCTTGACGGGGCGACGTGGTGCGGTCGGTTCTGTCTGGCCGGTCCGATTATCTGTTGCGTGCACGGCACCTCCTGTCGACCCCGGATGATCCCGGTGTCGACCTCAGGTTTCGCCAAGGCGGCGCATCGTGCTCCCGACGGTCTGTCAAGACCTGCGCCCGGGGCACGAAGTCGGGCGGCGAGGAACACCAGGCCCCGGGCGTCGGCTGTCGGACATTCCCTTACCGAGACGTAGGTCGGCCGCGATGTCCCTTGCTGCGCCGACCCGCTAGCGTCCTAGCCATGTCCCCCACCCGTGGGCCACGCCGGCTGGCTGCGTTGCTGTGCGGCGCATCGTTCGCGCTGCTCAGCCTCACGCTCAGTGTCACGCGTCCGTGCACTATGCACGGCGCGGTGGCGCATGAGGCGTCCGCGCCCGTTCAACCGGGACATGGTGCGCACCACGTCGCGGGTTCCTCGGCGCAATCCAGTGCACCGAGCGACGCACCCGTCGAGGCGCCACCACCGGCGCACTCCTGTGACTGCGCCGCCTTGTGCTGCTGCGTGCCAGGGGCGTCACTGCACGTCGCCTCCGCGCGTGCACCTGCCGAGGCGGCGGTGTCGAGCGCTCGCGCTGCGATGTCGGCAGCTGTCGCGCTGCCCACGCCACACGACCATGTCCTTCCCTTCGCGGTAGGACCTCCGGCCCGCGCGAGCGGCTGACGCATCCTGCGCTGGCCGCTCCGTCCCTTTTTTCCTCTGGACCGGACGCCTGCGCAGATGTTGCACATCGGAGTTGGGGGCGCGCGATGGACACCCATCGCCGCCTGGGCTATCGCCCTTGCATCGGGATTCACCGCGGGGTGCGCGCGCGAGGATGCGCGCGTGCACCTGGAGCGCGCGGCAGTCATCGTGGATGCAGTGGGCGCGCCTGCGGCGGCGTACTTCACCGTGCGCGACGAGCGGACCCGCGCCGACTCGGTGACGGGCGTATCGGCCGACGTCGCGCAGTTCGCGACGATGGTATCGCCGCAACCGCACCGGATGCCAACCAGTGGAGGGTCGCGGGCGATGCTGATGTCGCCAGTGGCGACCGTGCCACTCGGGCGCACAGGACAGGTGCGCTTCGCTCCAGGTGGCCACACGGCGCTGCTGTACAACCTGCAGCGACCACTCGCCGTGGGCGACTCGGTGCGCCTCACCGTTCAGCTGCAGAGCGGACGCACCGCGACGACGACCGCGCCGGTTGTCGCGTTCGCGGAACTCGAGCGTGTGCTGGCGGACAGTGGATCCATGCCGCCTTCCGGCGGCACACCATCGCTGGTCGAGGGCAAGGCCCTCTATCGAAGCAACGGCTGCATCACGTGCCACGGTCCGGTGGGCTACGGTGACGGCGTGGTGGGCCGCACCCTTGTTCCGCCACCGCGCGACTTCCGGGACAGCCTCGCGTTCAAGGCTGGGCGCGACGGCGCACACATCGCGAAGATGCTGGTGCTCGGCATCCCGGCCGGCGGCAACATGCCGCTGTACGCCCACCTCTCCAATCAGCAGCGCGCTTCACTCGCGCTGTATGTCATCTCGCTTCGCGACACATCGGTGTCCGACGCGCACTGATAGCCACCACTCCCTCGAACAGGAGCACCATTCGATGAACAGACAACTGACAGACCGCCGGGCCCAGGTCACCCTCGCCGCACTCGCGGTGGCACTCCTGGGCATGCTCGTTCCCGCACGCCACCTGGTCGCGCAAACGCAGACCGTGACGGTACGGGACGCGTGGGTCCGCGAAGCTGCCGCCGGCCGCGCCGTCACCGGTGCGTTCATGGTCATCGTCAACTCTGGCGATACCCCGCGCGCACTCGTGCGTGGAACAGCGAGCGTTGGTGATACGCTCGAATTGCATGAGATGAAGCGCGAGGACGGCATGATGCGCATGTCGCCCGTGCAGCGCATCGAGATCCCGGCCAAGGGTGAGGCCGCGCTGCGGCCCGGCGGCTACCACCTGATGCTGTTCGGGCTCAAGGCACCGCTCACGGCCACCGACACGGTGCGTTTCACGTTGACACTTGATGATGGATC
>Ga0154020_10008360_pt1 | contig 12000 bp, 11 predicted proteins | sample Klosneuvirus_201_FD_109709 | JGI IMG/M metagenome (GOLD analysis project Ga0154020, IMG submission 109709) | Active sludge microbial communities from wastewater, Klosterneuburg, Austria - Klosneuvirus_20160825_MG | ecosystem: Engineered > WWTP > Aerobic digester > Activated sludge | place... | reverse complement strand
CCCAGGCCCATTACAGGTATGTGAAAGGTGTGGGGCGTGTTGGGAATGGTTGATCGGTTCATGGGTTGTGGTGATTCGCCTTTCGGCAGTTCATGCGTGAACCAGGTCATTATGTTGACAGGTTCCAGAAATGAGGTCGACATTCCAATGGGTGCCGACGTTGCGTGGTTCGGCGATGGCCTGCTCGCAGATGGCACGAGCGACGATCACCATATCACGGAGTTCGTAGAAATAAAAAGAGCGTTCGCCTTCTGCCCATGCACGATCCACCTGCTGGAGCATCAGGTCAAGTTCCCGCAACGCTTCGCGCAGCCCTGTGCGGTCACGAACAATGCCCACACGTGCGGTCATCAGATCGCGCAGCGCACCGGCCATCACTTCGGTCACAGCAGAGGATCCAGTATCCGCATACCGACCCAGTTCGCGGTCCTCAGGAAGGGTGCGTGGCCATTCGGCGATAAACACCGACGCGGCCGCGTGCCGCGGGATCACCAAGGCCTCCAGCAAGGAGTTGCTCGCCAAGCGATCGGCACCGTGCAATCCACTGGAAGCACATTCGCCCAGCGCATAGAGTCCGTCCAACGCTGTCCTTCCTTGTGCATCTGTGCGTATGCCTCCACAGAGGTAGTGCGCGGCAGGCATCACAGGAATGGGTTCTTTGACAGGATCAATTCCGACGGTCTTGCAATGTGCCATGATCATCGGAAACTCGTGCATGAAACGCTCGCCGAGGGGTGTTGCATCCAACCAAACATGCGGCACATGCAGCTCGCGCATCACACTATGGATGGCGCGTGCCACCACATTGCGCGGAGCCAGGTCGGCCATGGGGTGCAGGCCTTCCATCAAGCGCGTGCCATCGGGGCGTAACAAAACGGCACCAGCACCACGCACCGCTTCGCTGATCAAGAATGTTTGCTTCCGTTGCGGATCATAAAGTGCCGTGGGATGGAATTGCACGAAAGCCATGTCGCGCAGTGGAACTCCTGCACGCAACGCCATGGCCACTCCGCTGCCTGTTGCCCCGACCGGATTGGTGGTATACCGGTAGATCTGGCCAGCGCCGCCTGTCGCGAGCACCACCACATCCGCATATAGTTCGTGAACCACGCCGGTCTGGATATCAATGGCGATCACACCCTGACACCGACGACCACGTTGGTCGTCCATGGTCAGCAGCTCCAGCGCGGAAAGGGTTTCGGTGATCGTGATATGCGCGGAACCACGCACCTGCTGCTGCAACACACGCACCAATTCAGCACCGGTATGATCGCTGTGATGCACCACCCGCGGCGCTTGGTGTCCTCCTTCGAAAGCGGCGACCAATCGTCCTTGTGCATCGGTGTCGAATCGTGCACCTTGTTTGAATAGCTCTTGGATGCAACCAGGTCCTTCGCGCACAACACGCTCCACGACCTCCACGTCGCAGCGACCCGCGCCTACCGCCAGGGTATCATCACGGTGTTGTTCCCATGAATCGTTAGCGTGAATGACCGCAGCCACACCACCTTGTGCCGCGTGTGAATTGCTGGTCTCTACGGGTGCTTTGGAGATCATACGTATATCCACTTCACCTTGGCCGATCAAGTTGTTAAGCCGAAGAGCGAATGACATTCCCGCCACTCCACCACCGACAACGATCACTTTCAGTGGACGCTTCATCCCAGTTGCATCATGTTCCGCAACGCGATCTCTGCGCGCTTACGGACTTGTTCGTTCAACACGATCTCCGGTGATCCATTCAACAAGGCTGAATAGACCTTTTCGACCGTGTTCATTTTCATGTACGGGCATTCGCTGCACGCGCACGTGTTGTTCGCATGGGCAGGGGCGGGGATCAATTCCTTGTGCGGTACCGCGGCGCGCATCTTGTGAAGGATCCCCGCCTCGGTTGCCACAATGAACGTTAGTGCCGGATCACGTTGCACGAACTCCAATAAAGAGGAAGTAGATCCGACGTGATCTGCTTCGGCCAGGATCTCTGGCGGACACTCCGGATGCGCGATCAGTTTTGCTTCGGGGTGTTTGCCCATCAGGAGCTTCAACTTGTCGATGCTGATCTCCACATGCACTTCGCACACGCCATCCCAAAGCAACAGTTCACGTCCGGTGACGCGTTGCACGTAGGCACCCAGATGTTTATCCGGCGCGAAGATGATCGGCTTGTCCGGAGGAATGCTGTTCACCACGCGCACTGCATTGCTGCTGGTGCAGATGATGTCGCTCATCGCTTTTACCTCTGCACTGCAGTTGATGTAGCTCACCACCACATGATCCGGATGGGAATCGATGAAGGCCTTGAACTTTTCGGGTGGAGCAGAATCGGCAAGCGAACATCCGGCATCGAGATCGGGCAACAGCACCGTGCGTTGCGGGTTGAGGATCTTGGCCGTCTCCGCCATGAAATGCACACCTGCGAAGAGGATCACATCGGCATCGGTCTTGTCCGCTGCTTGTGCCAAAGCCAGACTATCGCCAACGAAGTCCGCGAGTTCTTGGATATCCGGTGTCTGGTAGTAGTGCGCGAGGATGACGGCGTTCTTTTCCTTCTTCAAGCGTTGGATACCCTCCACAAGTTCGAAGGGACTAAGGTCCAGGCCTTGCGTTCCTGCTATGTTCATGGCAGAGATCATAGCTGATGCTCGCGTGCTTTCACCATACCAAGTCGTATCTCTTCCTCCTCGATCACATTCGATCCGGACATCGCTTTCATCCCATCGGTATCCGGCTGCTCATCTGACTTTTGACCGGGGGATAACAAGGCCTTCAACGCAGCCCACACCAGCAGGCTCAGGCCAGTGAACAAGCCGATGCCGCTCACCGCAAAACCAGCGATGAAAGGCCAGATCATCTCGGTTATCTTTTGGAAGGGCAGATCGGTCATGACGGTGAACCAGCCCTTCATTATGCCTGCACCGATCAAGCAAAGCCAGAACGTGAGCAGTGAGCCGTTGAAGATCCAGAAACCAGCGCGCGCCGATCCGGACGGAGTTCTTCCCGCTATGAAGAACACCGATGCGAAGAGGATGGTCGTGTTGATACCGATGGTGCTGCCCATGGCGTGTGCGACAATGACGTGCGTACCATGCGCGAAGAGATTGATGGCGGGTATGGAGATCAGTAGCGCGACCCCAAGGTTGAGGAAGACCCAGACCTCGCTGGCGAAAAGAAAGCGTCCGAAGAGGCTGGAACTGCCACGTTTGCCTTCATCCACAGTTGCGCGCCATTGATGGATCATGCGGGCCAGGATGATCCATTCCGTCATGCTGATGGCATACGCGAGAATGCGGATCCACAAGGCCGAGGGGACCGGATAGATATGGTGTGCCCAACCGAACAAGAGGTTCGTGAAGCCGAGGCCGAACAAGAGGTAGGCCAACTTGGAACGTGCAATGGCCATGTTACCCGTGCTGCGTTCCATCACCACCATGGCAGTGCCGTACACGAGCAAGTTCCATGAACCGGTTAGCGCTCCATAGGCCTTCCACTGCACCGTGAGTTCCCGCACCATATTACTGGTGAAGTGGGGAAAGAGGTAGAGGTTCGCTTCGGCATAGGTGATCAGGAAGAACACAACACCGGTGGCCCACATCCACAGATATGCCGGCCACGGGCCTTTGTGCTTGTTGGCCGTGCGGAAGAAATTGTAGATCAACAAGCTCCACGACAAGGCGATCGGTATTCCAAGTACAGGTGGAAATTCCCAATACTCCCTTCCACCAAAGCGGCCCAAGAAATACGATGCGATCACCGCGATCCCTGTTCCAATGAACACTGCCAAATGCAACCACGCCAAGCGCGTTGAATGCAGGGGTGCGCCTACGATCTTGGGTAGGTAGTGGTACACGCCACCTACTGCGGTAAGGAAGATCCATGCGATCACCAAGGACACGTGCAAGGGACGCGACTTCACGAATGGAATGGCATCCACGAAGTTCGGCAGCACGTGTTGCCAGGAGCCGATGACCCCGAAGAGCGCGCCGCACAACAAGGACAACAAGCCTGCGATCACAAAGCCCTTGGCGGGAGTCAGTTCACTTCGCATCGCTGTGCATCTGTTCGTAGGTGCCCCATGGTGTGAGGTCAAGACTTCGGATCGGATAGGTACCGGTCGCAGCCACGGCTTCGAGGAATGCGACCATATCATCAGCCTGCTCCTTCGAGACACCCAATGTTGGCATGCGACCGCTTCCGTGCAGGATCACCGCCCTTGCGAAGTCCGGGCCCTTTCCTTCCGCAATGGTCACGTTGGTAAGGTCCGGTCCCATATGCCCGCCGAGGCCGTAGAATTGGTGGCAGGCCGTGCAGTTGAATTCCCGGTAGAGCGCTTCGCCACGCTGAGCCGCATCATTCAATTCCGCAGCAGGAGATGAAGCTTCGGTGGAGACCGTGTAGGTAAGTCCGGATTGTAGAACGAACAGACCTATCAGCACGAAATAGACCGTTCGACGCTGGCGTACACCAACACCACTCGGCTCTTTCGACCCGTTCGGTAGCGACTTATCGGACATGAATTCAATGGCAAACATACCGGACATCGTTGTCCTGTATTATGACATAGGTCATACTTTTGCCACAGCGAAGACCTGTATTGGGCGTTACGCTCGCACGCCAGTTCCGCTCCAATTAGTCACTGAACGTAGTTCGGGCACTCGGTCGAACTACAACCCACGCAGAGGGTGCAGATGAACGTGCTTCGAACCATGTTTGGTCACGAGAAGGAACATGACCCCTGTTTATTCCTCGCCCTAGTTCCCGCGATAAGTGGAATATCCATACGGAGACAGTGTAATAGGCACGTGATAGTGGTTGCCGTCCTTGATCTCGAACACCACTTCAATGAAGGGATAGAATGAGCTTTGGCCTGCTCGTTTGAAATACGGCTCTACAAAATAGGTGAGCTTATACACCCCGTTTTGGTCGGCTCCCTCGACCTCCTTCAGAAAGTCTGTGATACGACCGTTCTTGTCGGTGTACTTTTCATCGATCATAGTCCACTCTCCCGCTTTGTTCAGCTGGGAAAGGCTGATCTTCACGTCGGTTGCAGGTTGGCCCTTGGTGATGTCGAGGATATGACTGGACAGCTGGTATTTCGCATCCTGCGCGAACCCAGTGGTTGTGATCGCAAGAAGGAGAATTGGTAGTAGGATCTTGATATTCATCATGTTTTTCTTTGTGTTCAATAGTCAGTTCTTCCAGTTCGGCGGGCAAAATTCAGACCAGTGATCCAATTCGCTCGCTATAAGCCCAAAGGAAAAGACCCCGGCCTTTGCTAACATCCACGAGGACAAAATGTTCACGTGCTTCCGAGCGCTACGGCACAAGTGCTCCCACCAGCACCGCCAACAGAACGCTGATGAACACCACGCTGGTCCGCCAGAATGCGTGCGCTTTGTTCAGTTCCATGAAGCGAAAGGCTACCAGGATGAATTTGACGGCAGCCAGCCCCATGATCACCAACGGGACCCACCGAGCTCCTGTTCCACCGAACACGCTGGAAAGTGCGCCGACAAATGTCAATGCGATCAGGACGATGAGGGTGGTCAACAGCGATCGGTCCATGATCAGAAGATGAGGTATAGCGCGGGGAACAACAGGAGCCAGATCAGGTCGCACATGTGCCAGAAAGCGGCACCGGACTCGAGGTCCAGGAGGTCGATGGAGGCCGAAGCCTTCTTCATCTTGACCAGAGACCAAGTGAGTATCACCATGCCCACCAGCACGTGCACCAGGTGGAAGACGGTGAGCATCCAGTAGAGCGTGAAGAACATGTTCTCATCCAACGCCACGCCTGCGGAAAGCTTTTCGTAATACTCGTAGCACTTGAAGACAATGAAGATGCCGCCACCCACCATAGTGAGTTTGATAAACGTGCTGGCCTGTGAGAACTTGCCTTCCCGGAAGAGCTTCACCGCCATGGCCATGAAGAATCCACTGGTCAACAGCACCACCGTATTGAAGGTACCAATGCCGGTATTCAGTTGGAGCCGAGACTGGTGGAAGGCCTCCGGCTCCAAGCGGCCGTAGTGGACCAAAGCCAGCAGGCCCAGGCCGTACGTGAGCAACTCCACGAAGATGATGAGCCACAGCAGGATCCCGCCGGGTGGATAGAAGAAGTTACGGTGATCGACCACCAACGCTTCGTCCTTGCTCATGCTTCAGGCTTCATTGCGGCTATTGGTACTTGATCTTTTCATACAGCTTCACCAAGGACTTCAACAGTTCCGTGGGCGTGGTGAGGATCTGGTAATGGCTCTGCCCGAACATCTGCGGCAGGTAGTATTTGGCCTGTGCTTCAATGGCCAGTGCATAAGAATTTATACCGCGCATGTTCAGTTCGCGCAGCGCTTGTTTCACATCCTGGATACCGTACTTGCCTTCGTACTTGTCGTAATCATTCGGCTTGCCGTCGGAGATCAAGATCACCCATTTATTCTTGGCAGCGCGCTTGTCCATCCGCGCGCCGGCATGGCGTAATGCAACACCGATGCGCGTGTAGCCGCTGGGTTCCATAGCGCCCACTTTGTTCCGAGCGGTCTGCCACGGCTCATCAAAATCCTTTACGGTCTGGTAGGTGGCGTAGTTGCGCGTCTTGGAGTAGAAGCTGTCGATGGAGAAGTCGATGTTGAACTCATCGAGGATCTCCCCGAAGAGGATGGAGACTTCCTTCTCCACATCGATCACGCGTTTGCCGGCAGCATAGCCATCGCTGGAAAGGCTCACGTCCAAGAGCAAGAGAATGGACAGGTCTTTTTCCTTCTTGCGATTGGCGATGTGTACGCGCTCATCGGGCGTGCGCTTGGCGTGCACATCCGCGTACATGTCGGTGATGGCATCGATGTCGAATTCCTCGCCGCTGAGCTGCCGCCGTTGCTGCATAAGCTTGTTGTTCACGGAGGTGAGCATCTTGCGAAGGTCCATCAAGGTACGGCTGTTCTCCGCGATGGTGCGCTGGTAGTATCCCGCATCCGCCTTCAGCTGGAAGCGCGGATAGACCTTGCAGAAGGCGGGCTTGTAGCCGGTTTGCTTGTAGTCCCACTCGTCGTATTTCAAGTGGAAGCCTATCTCATCGATCTCGGCACTTTCGGAAACGGTGGTGTTCTCCACGAACTCCGCTTGGTAGACCGAGTGTACCGGATCGTCCACCCGAACGGTGAAGCGCATGCTCAATTCCTCTAGTGCATCCTGGTGGTCCGCCAGTTCATCTTTGCCATCGAAATCGCGCCAGGTGTCGTTCACTTCCTCCGCGGTCTCCACTTTTTCGAAACCGTGGAGCATCACGAAATCCTCCTGTTGCTTTTTATCGATCGTGAGGCTTACGACCTCTTCCACAGCGCGGGTCTGCAGGGTAGTGGTGGGCGGGGCATCCTCCTTGGCCTTCGTGCGCTCGTCGATATTTTGGAGCTTGTTCGCATCCGGATCTTCCGGCGCATTGTGCATCCACTTCCCATAGATCCACGTGTAGTCCGTCGGCACTTTCGGCGTGGCCTTAGCCTCGAAGTGGAGCTTCAGCTTTTCATGGAACGATCCCGCGAAAGGGTAGTCCTCCTGCATCCGGGCGAGGATGTGTGGAGCTGCTTCATGGGCCATCTCCCGAGAAAGGTCAAGGTCGTCCGCTTCCGTGGTCCAGTTCAGATCGAGCGCTTGTTGTGTGCTCAGGAACATCAACCGGAAGAGGTAGTAGGAAAGGTTCTCCTCGTAGGTGGGCAGTTCCGCGAAGGAGATGGGCAGGAAGAAGTTATTGTCCTTGTAACCGCCTTCACGCTCCGCAGGGAACACTTCGATCGGCCGCCCCGTAAGCGCACGAGCAAGCAGGACCATGCGCGGCTTGATCGCTTCCAAGTCCACTTTATGGGCCATCCTCTCCTCCTTGGCCAGTCGCTTCTTCTTCCGAAGTTTAACGGCCCAGGAGAAGCTCCACTCATCCAGATCAAATCCCATGGTGTGTGGTCAGATCATCAGTGCGCACAGGTCTTTCAGTGCTTGTGTGGTCTGTAGGTCATCGGTCAAAGGTTCCACTATGGCCACATTTACGGAGAGCCGTTTGGGCAGACCGCTGTGGATCAGTTTCGCCGCGTCCACGAGCAATCTTGTGGAAGCCGTTTCGGTAAGTCCCAGTTCGGTGAGATTTCTGATCTTCTGGCCGATCTTCACGAGCTTCTGTGCGGTGTCGCGGTCCACGCCGCTTTCGTTCACTAGGATCTCCGTCTCCACCTTCGGCTCCGGATAATCGAAGGACAAGGCGATGAAGCGCTGCCGGGTGGAAGGCTTCAGTTCCTTGAAGCCACGCTGGTACCCGGGGTTGAACGAGGCCACGAGCATGAAGTCTTCGTGCGCCTTCACCGTTTCTCCGAGTTTGTCGATGTAGAGTTCCCGTCGGTGGTCCGTCAGTGAGTGGATCGCCACCACCACATCGGGTCGCGCCTCCGCCACTTCGTCCATGTAGAGTATCGCACCCTCTTTCACCGCGATGGTCAAGGGACCGTCCAGCCAAACCGTTTCGGCGCCCTTGATGATGAAGCGACCGATCAGGTCGGTGGAAGAGGTTTCCTCATGGCAGCTGATGGTGATCAAGCGGCGTCCAAGTTCGTGGGCCATGTGTTCCACGAAGCGGGATTTACCCGTGCCCGTAGAGCCTTTGATGAGGAGCGGGATCTTGTTCCGCATGGCGTGAGTGAATACCTCCGTCTCCCTATCGATGGCATGGTAGTAGGGAGCTTCGATCGTCATCGTTTCCATTCGTGATCCGGTTCACCGGTGCTTTAGGATGAAGAGCGATGCGGACAGAATACGCTCCCTATTTCGTGGAGCGATCCTGTCCGCATCTCATGCCTTCGTGTTCTTGGTTGCTAAGGATGTCTATACGGTGTCGTCACCGTCGGCGATCAATGCTTCGTCCGTGGGTTGACCGAATCGGATGAATTCCACGATGTACATGGTGATGCCCGTTGCGAAGAGCGTGGCGCTCAACAGCATCACAACGAAGTGGATCTCCACCTCCTTCTGCGCGATCATGAAATCCATTCCCAACTTGCGCTCCAAGTACACCTGCACCACGCCGGCCACGCCCATGGCCACCACCATACCAAGCATGCCAATGTTGGCGAACCAGAAGGCAAGGTGACCGTTGGTCTTGTCGTAACGCTTCCTACCCGTCATGTTGGGCATGCTATAGCTGATGATCGCGAGCACGATCATTGCGTACGCTCCCCAGAATGCGTAGTGCCCGTGCATGGCCGTTACCAAAGTGCCGTGGGTGTATAGGTTGGTCTGCGGAAGGGTGTGCGCGAAGCCCAACAGGCCAGCACCGATGAACGAGACGATCGCCGAACCGATGGTCCAGAAAAGGGCGAGTTTGTTCGGATGGTTCTTTTCGCCCTTTCGATACATGTACACCGCGAACAGCGCCATGGCGAGGAAGGCGAGTGGCTCCAAAGCGGAGAAGATGCCACCCACGATCAGCCAGATCTTGTTCACGCCGATGTAGTAGTAGTGGTGGCCTGTACCGAGGATGCCGGAGAGGAAGGTGAGACCTACGATGATATAGAGCCACTTCTCGATCACTTCACGATCTACGCCAGTGAGCTTGATCAACAGGAAGGCCAGGATGCCGCCCATGATCAATTCCCACACGCCTTCCACCCATAGGTGAACGACCCACCAGCGGAAGAACGAATCGGTTACTTGACTATCGAACCAGATCATACCCGGCAGGTAGAGCAGGGCCGCGAAAACCAAACCCATGGTGAGCACCAAGGATGTCGTTGTCCGCCGTTTTCCTTTGTAGAGCGTGGCCAATATCAGGCCCAAGAAGAGCAGCACGTTCACTACGACCAGATAATCCAGTTCTCGTGGGATCTCCAGGAATTTTCGTCCTTCCCAGATATTGAAGTGATAACCAGTTATGGCTGCTACGCCCACAACTGCTAGCGATATCAGCTGTATGTAGGCCCATTTCACACTCACCAATTCACGTTGCGCTTCTTCGGGGATGATGTAGTAGGCCGCACCCATGAAACCGGAGAGCAACCACAGCACCAACAAATTGGTATGCACAGCGCGCGCCGTGTTGAAGGGTATCCATTCATGCAGCCCGTCCATACCGATGCGGGCAAAGCCCATGATGAAGCCGTAAACGATCTGCAGGCTGAACAACAGCATGCAAAGGGCAAAGAACCAGTACGCTACTTTTTGCGATCTATATTTCATCGGATTGTGTTTTTCTTGTCCTTGGCCAATGGTGAAACGATGCGTTCGAATCCGTTCAGGTCGATCTGACCGATCCAGTTCAGGTAAGCGATCATCGCGTTAGCGTCTTCGTCGTTCATCTTGTAGGCCACCATCTTGCGACCGTTGGGTGCCCAAGGGATGGGCGATTGAAGGATCGCCTTTATGATCGGCTCGCCCTTGCGCTCCACCACTTTAGTGAGCTCCGGCGCGTAGTAGCCACCCTCGCCCAAGATGCTGTGGCAGCCCATGCAGTTGTTGGCTTCCCAGATCTCCTTTCCACGAACAACCTCGGCCGAGATCTGCTCGTGGTTGGTCTGATCCTTGGATGGCGCGAGGGAGTAGACCGTCAGTCCTATGAATATGAGAAATGTCACTGCCGTTCCGCCGAAGAAGAACGCTCGTGCTTGTGATTTTGAGAGCATGGTGTCTGGTTTTTGAAAGTTCCTTTCCGCTTGGTTCAATTGTTTCGAATCAAAAGTGGACGAGTGCTGGACCCAGGAGTGAGTCGAATAACAGACCTCTCCAAATTTGAGTTCGGGTCATACGAGTACCACTCAACTACCAGCCGAATGTCATCCATACCAAAAGACGACGCACACTGCGAACGGACCTGACGACCGCCAGTCAGTCTACGTATGAACAAGTTCAAGAGGGTCAAATGGACCGCACCGCATAGGCTTTCACCAAAGTGGGTCAACACTTTCAACGCCTTCGCTGTCATTCACTTATCCGTCATAATACTCGGACAAACATATCGGACCCTTTTGTCCTCTATAATGACATAGGTCATATTCCACGGAATAATTGAAGATCGAGACCGCAGTGGTTGGCCTCGCTGCAGCAAGAACTACTTGAAATAGTCCGTAGGTGCCGGGGTGACCTTTATGTCAGCCAGATGCGTTGTAAAACCCGCATCGAAAACGCTCAAGTAGAATGAAGCCTCGTGTTCTCCTTCCCCATCCGAAGCTCAGCCCAGCGCTCCTTCACCGCATCCACTGCATAGTATACCACGGGCACCAAAAAAACGGTTAGGAACATGCTGCTAGTTAGACCGCCGATCAACGCCCAGGCGAGGCCGTTCTTCCATTCGCTGGCGGTGCCGGAGGCAAGTGCGATGGGGAGCATGCCGAAGACCATGGCCACGGTGGTCATCATGATCGGCCGCAGACGTGTAGTACCTGCTTCGATCAGGGCATCACGGTAGTGCAGGCCGTGTTCTTTCAACTGATTGGTGCGGTCCACGATCAAGATGGCATTCTTGCTGACGAGGCCAAGCAACATGATCATGCCAAGCAAGGTGAACAAGCTAAGTGTTGACATGGTGAGGTTGAGCGCGAGGAATGCGCCGATGATGGCGACGACGATGCTGAATAGCACCACGAAGGGATAGATGAAACTATCGTAGAGCGCGACCATGATGAGGTATACCAGGATGAGGCTTGCGAGCAGTGCGCCGCCCAATGATCCGAAGCTGTCGTTCTGCCGTTTGATGTCGCTGCCCCAGGCCATGTAAACGCCATCGGGCAACGGGTTCTGATTTATGTAGGCCACGACTTCATCCGCCACGGTACCACTACCTCTGCCGAGCGCATCGGCGGTGAGGGTTACGGCATTCATCCGGTCCATGCGTTCTACCATGGCGGGTGCTTCGCGGCGCACTACGGTGGCGAATTGATCGAGCTGTACGGCCAGACCGGCGGGTGTTACGAAGCGTGTGCGCGCAACGTCCTCCGCGCTCCTACGATCAACATCATCCAGCCGAATGCGGAT
>Ga0154020_10008359_pt1 | contig 12000 bp, 12 predicted proteins | sample Klosneuvirus_201_FD_109709 | JGI IMG/M metagenome (GOLD analysis project Ga0154020, IMG submission 109709) | Active sludge microbial communities from wastewater, Klosterneuburg, Austria - Klosneuvirus_20160825_MG | ecosystem: Engineered > WWTP > Aerobic digester > Activated sludge | place... | reverse complement strand
GCCGGGGCGGGGATGCTTTTCCAGTAAACCCGCGTCGCGGCTATTTGACCGCGATCTTGATGGTCTTGGGTTTGACCATCTCCGCCTTGGGCACCGACAGCGTTAGAATCCCATTCTCGAACTCCGCATCGGCCTTGTCGGCGTTAACCTCGGTCGGCAGGCTCAGCATGCGCTGGAAGGACATGTGCCGAATCTCCTTGCGGTGATAACGATTCTTCTCGTCATCGCCAATCTGCTCGTCCTTGACCTCGCCCTTGAGGGTCAGCACGCCATTCTCGATGCTGACTTCAACCTGCTCGGGTTTCCAGCCCGGAAGGGCCGCCTTAACCACAAAGCCGTTCTCGTTCTCGATCACATCGAGCGCCGGCGCGTCCACGTTGCCGCCCTCGACCGACCCCAGCCACTGACTTGGGCTGACCATCGCATTTTGGTACATCCGGTCCATGATGTCGCGGAGCGACACCATTTCGGGCACGGGGCTGATGGTTCTGCGAATAATGCGTGTCATTTCGATTGCCTCCACCTGTTAAACGCGCCGAGCTTTCGGCGCCTTTGTTTGTTGATGAAGGCACTTTAGATTGCGTGTATTTGAGCAACGCAGACGCGACGTTAGTGAATTATTGGAGGCCCGCGGCCGGCGGGCACGGTCTACTTTCCGGAAGCGCCATCCCCCGCCCCGGCGTAAGCCGGGGCGGGGGATGGCGCTTCCGGAAGGGATCCGGTGGAAGGATCAGCGCCCGGCCAGACGCCGCAGCATCGCCGCAATGGCGTTGAGCTGCCCGCTCAGGGGCGATTCGGACAGGCTGACCGTAACCGGGACATCGAACTGGACCTGCACGCTGGTGTTGATCGGCAGTGATTGGCTGATGGTGACCGGGAACTTCAGATCCACCGGGACCGTTGTTTTGATCGGCAGGTCGAAGTTGATCAGGCCGACGATGGGCAATTCCTGCTGAATCTGGACCACGGTGTCGATCGGGAGCTGCTGGTTGAAGGGGACCTCAAAGGTCTGATTCACGGGCACCACGGCCCGGATCGGGATGGTCTGGCTGACCCGGACCGTGGTCGAAATCGTGGACCGGCTGGCGGCCTCGAGCTGGGTCGCGGCGTCGCCTGCCGCGCCACGGACCGCCGTTACGCCCACAATAACGAGCGCAACCAACACAAGACTGATGGCCAGCGCCAGGGCGGACATGAGCCAAAGGAAAAGCGGTGCGGTTGGGCGGGACGGAGCAGCGGGTGTTGTCATAGGCTTAACTGAGATATCGGCCAACCAGCAGGCTTAGGCGATCTCGGGCCGCGGGCGGAATACGGTCGGACGCCGTCATGACGGCGTATTTCATGGCACCCTCGGTCTCATGAGGGAGGGCGGGGACGATTGAAGCGAGCCGCGCGATCGCCTGCTGGGCGAGGGCCAGATTGGCGTGCAGGCGCTGGATGACCATGTCGACGGTCACTGGCTCCTCTTCATCATGCCACACATCGTAGTCGGTGACATGGGCCATGACGGCGAGATCGATCTCCGCCTCTCGGGCGAGAAACGCCTCTGGGCTGGCGGTCATGCCGATGATGTCGCAGCCCCAGGCCCGGTAGGCCAGGCTCTCGGCGCGGGTGCTGAAGCGCGGGCCCTCGATGGTGATGAAGGCCCCGCCGCGATGGACCGTGCCTCCGGACGCCGCAACCGCGTCAGCGATCGCGCCGCTCAGGCTGGCCGAAAACGGATGGGCGACCGAAGCGTGCCCGACGATTCCGCCATCGAAGAAGCTGCCGGCCCGCTTGCCGCGGGTGTAGTCGAAGAGCTGGTCCGGGACGACGATGTCGCGCGGCTTGAGCGCTTCGCGCAGGCTGCCGCATGCGCTCACGCTGACGATGTGGCGCGCGCCCAGCGACTTGAGGGCGTAGATATTGGCCCGGTATGGGACCTCGCTCGGATTAAGCCGGTGGCCACGCCCGTGCCGAGGCAAAAAGGCGATCCGTTTGCCTTCGAGCGTGCCGATGACGATGGCGTCCGAAGGCTCGCCAAAAGGCGTCTCGATCTTGACCTCGGTGACGTCGCTGAGCCCGGGCATGGCATACAGGCCGCTCCCGCCGATAACGGCGAAGGCGATGGGTGATTCGGGGGTGTTGTTCATGGGATTGGGCAGATAGGCAGGAATCGCTGGCGCGTCGGGCGCCGCCGATTCCTACTGGAATTCGGCCAGCACGCGTTCGCGGGTGATGGCGCCGCTGACGATTCTTCGCACGATGCCGGATTCATCCACAAAGAATGTGGCCGGCAGGCCGAATACGCCGTAGGCGTTTCCGACGACGCCCTTGGGGTCCAGAATGATGGCGTAGTCGACGTTCCGGGATTCGGCAAAGCGTTGGACATCGGCCGGCGCGTCCTGGGTGGCAATGCCCAGGAACACGATGTTCCGGTTGGCCTCGCGCAGTGCTTGATTAGCCGCCACCAGGTCGGGCGTCTCGACCACGCAAGGCGCGCACCACGAAGCCCAGAAGTTGATCAGCACCCGTTTCCCCCGGAAATCGGCCAGGCGCACGGTCTTGCCGTCGAGCGATTCCAAGGCAAAGTCGGGCGCGGCCTGTCCTTCGCGCAAAAGGCGCGGCGCGGGCGGCGCCGCGAGGCCGGGCGAGCCAGTCGGGCTGCTTGTCTGCAACACCAGGAAGGCCGCCCCGAAGCCGAAAAGCGCGGCCACAGCGGCCAGCGCGACGAGGCGGGTGGGGAAGCGTTTCATTCTCTTGGCGCGTCTCCGTCGAAGGCCGACTGGATGAGCGGGAAGATCAGCCAGGCGACACTGGTCCCGAACAGGCTGCCCGTGATCAACCTAAGCCACCAGGTGCTTTCACGGAACCCCAGTTGGTTGAAGAAGGGCAGGAGATCAAACGGCGGCTGGCTGAACAACTGCGAGAAGCCATCCAGGCCGACCGGCACGAGCCCGATCAGGACGAAGGCCGCCCACGGCAACTGACGCGCGCGGCGGCGGACCAGTGCAAACGCCAGCCCGTTCAGACCGAGGCTGGCGTAGATGGCAAGGTCGCGCTCGCACAAGGCGACTTTGTAGCCCATTTGCTCGTTGCCGATGAAGTCGCGGGCCGCATTCAGGCCATCGGCCGTCGTGGGATCAATCCCGGAGGCCTGCTCAAAAATGCCGTCGCCATTTCCGCGGGGGTACTCGACACGTTCGCCAAACAGAAAAAAGGAGCGGAAGGCCCAGGTGTGGCACACCGCCTTGTAGGGCGTATAGAGCACTTGCGCCGCGCCCCGCGCGCCCAGTTTCACCAGGACCGGGGCGAGGAAGGGGAGCAGCGTATAGATAAACACCGCGCCCACGAGCAAGGCGAGCCAATGCATGCGCAGCGTTTCGGACAGGCGATCCATGCGGCGATTCACTGGCCGATTATACGGGCCAGGGCGCCCAGACCGATACAATGGCCGCGTGCCAATTCTGCCGGCCATCATCACGTTTGTGTTTGCGCTTGGCGTGGCCTATGGGTCGACCCGGCTTGCGATCGTGCTGGGGCTGCGCCTTGGGATTTCCGATGTGCCGGGCGGGCGGCGCCGGCATACTCGGATCACCTCGCGGCTCGGGATACTGCCGCTCTTCATCGGATTCAGCGCGGCCGCGCTGGCCGCCCAGGCGTTCGGGGTGCCCACCCTGGATCCCAACGAGACCCGCCGGCTGGCGGGCGTTTTGCTCGGCGGCGTGATCCTGCTTGTCATTGGCCTGCTGGATGACCGTTTTCAGTTGCCTCCCGGTCCGCAGTTTGCCGCCCAGGCCGTCGCGGCGGTGGTGGCCATGGCCGGGCTGGTCTTTATAGAGCGCTTCACCAATCCGTTTACCGGCGAGACAGTCATTGCTCCGGCGCTTGTGGCTGGCGTCATCAGCCTGTTCTGGTTCATGGGGATGATGAACACCGTCAACTGGCTGGACGGTGTCGATGGTTTGGCCGCCACAGTGGCGTTGATGGCGGCGATCGTGACCGCCATCCACATGGTCCGCGAAGGCCAGTACAGCGTCGCCTTGCTGCCCATCGCGTTGGCTGGCACGTTGTGCGGTTTTCTGCTCCTCAATTTGCCGCCAGCCCGGATCTTTCTTGGCAGCGGGGCGACCTATCTGGGCTTTACTCTGGCCTGTGTTGGCGTTATTGCGGGAGCCAAGATCGCGCTGCTGATGCTGGTCCTGGGCCTGCCGATTGCCGATGTGGCCTGGCAGATCTTCGATCGGGCCCGAAACGGGAGGAACCCCACCCGGGGCGATCGCGGGCATCTGCACTTTCGGCTTGCCGACGCCGGTTGGAGCGCCGGCCAGATCGTGGCGTTGTATGCGGTTGCGTGCGCGGCTTTTGGACTGCTGGCCCTGATCCCCCAGCCGCCCACGCTCAAGCTCATCACGTTGGCGCTGCTTTTCCTTGGGGTTGTGACGCTGCTTGTGGCCCTGTCGGCCCGCTCCCGCCGCGGGCAACCAGCCCCAGCCGACTCTGCTCCAGCGTCATCGACTGACGGCATGAACGAAGGCTCATCACGCTAGAAGTCATCCTGAAGTGATTGGCGAGATCGCAATCCCCGCGTGAAGCGCGGGGATTGCGATCTCGCCAATTGGTTTTAGGACGGCTGCTAACGATGTAAAATACATCACCTTCACCATCATCATGAGCAAGCCAGGCATCGCCGCAGCCGCCGACATAGAAATCATCGCTCGCGGGGTTCTCATCGGACCGCGCGGGGTCATGCTGTGCAGGCCATCGAGCGGCGGTTACGCCTATCTCCCCGGCGGTCACGTCGAGTTTGGCGAGACGGCTGGCGCCGCGCTGGAGCGTGAAATCCTTGAAGAACTGGGGATGAAGGCCCGCGCCGAGCGCTATCTGGGCGCAATTGAGTCATCGTTCGTGCAAGGCCAGGGCACGAGCGAGCGTCGACACCACGAGATCAACCTTGTCTTTCAGCTTTCGAGCAGTGTGATTGCCCGCCGCGCGCGACTTGAGGCCGCTGAGGAAGGCATTGAGTTTTTCTGGAACCCCACCCACAATCTCGGGGAAGTGAACCTGCTCCCCAAACCGCTGCGGCTCCTCATTCCGCGATGGTCTATTGGTAAGATTGAGCCTTGGGCCAGCGATATGGCCCGAATGTAGGCGACGAGAGAAGGAGCAAAGAAGGCCCATGGCATCCCCGATCAGTCCGGAATTGATGAGTATCCTGCGCTGTCCGTTTTGCGTTTCGACCGCGACGCGCGTCCCCGGCGAGGATCCGGGCAAACTCGAGCTGTACAAGGATGCCTGGCTGGTCGAGCCGGTCTACGGGCGCAAGTACCCGATCCGGGATGGTATCCCGATCATGCTGGTCGAAGAGGGTGACAAGTGGATTGGGGTCAAGGTCGAGGATCTGCCCGTTCCCCCACCCGCGGAATAGTCCGGCTGAACCGGATGTCAAGGGCGCGCGCCGGCAGGCGTGCGCTGCAGTTTACGGCCTGACGCCATGCTGCTTCGACCGTTTCGGGTGCTGACCATCCTCCTGGCCTTTGCCGGCCTGCTCGCTCTGATCTGGGCGGCCAGGGCGACGCCGCGCGCGACGACAAGCGCCGGCGCAATCACGCCAGCGATGAATTTCGCCTATGTGCGCCTGACCGGGGTTGTCGTCGATTTCCCTGCGGTTGAGCCCGATGGCAGCTATCTCTCGTTTCGGGTGGCGGATGCCGATGGCGTCGTCCGGGCCCAGGCCTACCGGGCGGCGGCCTCGGCGCTCCTGGCGGCGAGTGCCATTCCGTCGCCGGGCGATGAAGCTCAGATCGAGGGAACGCTCCGGATTCGTGATGGCGAAGCTGCCCTGGTGGTCAATAGCGCGGATGGCGTGGTCCTGACTCGCAGGACGGCTGACCTGATCGGCCTGGCCGGGCTTGATGGACTGCCCCTCGGCCAGCGGGTGGCCGTAATCGGCCAGATCCGCCGCGTGCGCGAGGCGGGTGCGTTGCGCATTCTGACGTTGCGCGATGGCAATGCCGAAGCGGACGCAGTCATGAGCCTGGACCTGCCGGGCGGCGAACAAGAAGCGCCACCGATTTTGGGAAGCTGGGCGCGCGCCACCGGTGGGGTTGGCGAATACCGCGGCCGGCGTCAGTTGTTGCTCATGCCGGGCGGGCTTGCTCCAGCGTTCGCCCCCGCGCCAGTGCCAAGGCCCGTTTCCGCGATCAGCCGCGTACTGCTCGGTGACTGGGTCACCACCCAGGCGCGCGTCTCGCGTTTGGCCCCGTTCAAGGGCGGGATTCGAATCGGGCTGGCCGGCGACGAGGGCAGCGAACTGACCATGACACTCTTTGACAGCGTTTGGACGGCGGTACCGTTTTCAGAGACCCTCGCGGCCGGCGACCCGCTTGTGGTCTCCGGGCGTTTGACAGAATACCGAGGGGCGCTTGAATTGCAGCCTGAAATTGCGCCCGATATCGTTCTGGCGGGGCGCTGACAAGAGTTGCCGCGATGACGTCAGGGTAGCCGACGGCATTGCGGTCGGCTACCCTGGCGTCATCGCGGGGGAAAAGCTGCCGGGGAGCGCCTAATCGGCAACCAACAGATCGACGTCGAAGACCTGGGTCTGCACCGCATGTCCTTCGGCATACACCCGGATTCGCTGGATGACCTGCGCATCGCGCAATTCGCCAAGCAACAGGTTCTCGGATTCGAATGACTCGCGCGCGTTGAGGGTTTTGGCCACGTGCCGTGTCGTCGGGTTGTCGCGCACAACATCCGGGAGATCGGGCGTCGGTGTGCCATCGGCATAGAACCCCTGGAACCACTCGCGCTGGGTGCCCGCCCTATCAATGAAGGTGATGTTGACCATCAACGGGCACTCCGAGCCGAGATTGCCGCATACTTTGATCTGTTGCGACAGGATCTTGAAGTCGATTCGAAGGCGTAACGAGGCCCGGCCGGAGACGTTCTCTCCAACGATCTGAAAGACGCCGGTCCGGCCCCAGTTCAAATCGTTGCCCAGGCGATCCAGCACAATTGAGGACTCGCCGCCAACCAGCTCGAGGCGGACCCGGCCGTCGGTGCCGGAGGCGGAGCGAATTTCGGTCTCCCAGGGCGTGTAATCCCCAACAAAGAGGTTGTTCCGAATCAGGTTTCGCTCTGGGGCGGCTTTGGCCAGTGCCTTGCTCTGATCGTTCAACGCCGTGCGTTCGCTCGCCGCCAGTGACAGCGGCGCAATACCGGCCCGATTGGAGTGCGCGACCAGCGATCCTTCCCGGCTGAGCACACGCGCTTCGCCCCCCGCCACCTCCACCGTGAAGATGCCTTCGCCCAGGTTGAGGTATCCGTACGGGGTCAGGATGGTGACGGCGGCGGCGCGGGTATTGCGCGGACGCACGCTGAACTGCGCGCGCCCGGCCGACATGATGAGGGTGACTTCATCCCGGGCCCCCGAGATTGCGAAGCGCGGCGTGCTCGCCCGCCATATCTGGATCCGCGCTCCGGAATAGGCCTGGGCGCTGACCAGCGGTTCGCGCTCTCCGGCCGGCGAGATCGTGAGCAGCCCCTGCGATGACGCATCGGGATCGACGATGACGGTGCTGCCCTCGTCCAGTTCGCGGCCCTCCAGGCTGACCACCCGCGCGTCGCGCTCGGTTGCCGGCGGGGAATATGTTTGAATGCGTCCAGCCTGCAGGCGAACATAGGCCGCCGCGCTGACCGTCGATTGGTTGAGAACCGAGGAAATCGCGGCAGGAACGCCTATTGCGAGCGCGACAAATGCCGCGAACGCAGCGAGAAGCACCGTCCAGGCAAGTCGTTCGGGGTTATTGCGCATGTCGCCGCACGGTTACCGGGTTGCCCATTTCCAGCGACTCGAGCGAAGAGGTTGGCCGCGTTCGATGTGGCTGACGGCGACCTGACCGCGATGGTGTTCGACCAGGGTAGACACCAGGGCGGCAATGTCGGCGGCGTCATCCGAGACGTCCTCAAGCGTGAACCGGTCTTCAACAAAGCGCGTGTCGAATTGGCCGGCCTGAAAACGCAGGCTGCCCACCAACTGCTGATGGAAGGGGATGTTGGTCTTCACCCCCATGATGCGGAACTCATTCAACGAGCGTCGCATGCGCAGGATGGCCTCGGGTCGCGAATCGCCCCAGCAAATGATTTTGGCGATCATCGAATCGTAGTAGGGGGTCACGGCGAAACCCTCATACACGCCGGTCTCGACCCGCACGCCCGGCCCGGTCGGGAATTGGATGCGGGTGATAACGCCAGTGCTCGGGAGGAAGTTGTTGAACGGATCCTCGGCGTTGACCCGGCATTCAATCGCCCAGCCGGTCTGGGTGATATCTTCCTGCCGATAGCGCAGCTTGCGGCCGCGCGCGATTCTGATTTGTTCCTTGACGATGTCGATGCCGGTCACGCGCTCGGTGACGGGATGCTCGACCTGGAGACGCGTGTTCATCTCCATGAAGTAGTAATTGCCGTGCTTGTCGAGCAGACACTCAATTGTGCCGGCGTTGGTGTAGTTGACCGCCTGCGCGGCTCGGACGGCCATCTGTCCCATCCGCCAGCGCAGGTCGGCGTCGAGGGCAGGCGAGGGGGATTCTTCGAGGACCTTCTGGCGCCGGCGCTGCAGGCTGCATTCGCGTTCGCCGAGGTGGATGATGTTGCCGAAATGGTCGCCGAGGAGCTGGAATTCGATGTGACGGGCACCCTCGATCAGCTTCTCAAGATAGACCGCGCCATCCCCAAAGGCGCTCTCGGCCTCGCGCCGGGCGCTCTTGAGCAGGCCGGGCATCTCTTCGAGCGCGCGCACTTCGCGCTGGCCTTTGCCGCCCCCGCCAGCGCTGGCCTTGATCAGCAGCGGGAAGCCGATGCCTGGGGCAAGCGCGAGCAAGTCGTCATCGCTGAGGTTGGCCTCGCCCTCGGTGCCCGGGACGATATTGACGCCGGCTTCCTTCACGGTCGCGCGCGCGGTGGCCTTGTCGCCCATCTTGGCGATCGCCGACGGAGACGGGCCGATAAAGATGATGTCGGCATCGGCGCAGGCCTGCGCGAAATCTTCACGCTCCGCCAGAAACCCGTAGCCTGGATGGATCGCATCCACGCCCGACTTGCGCGCGACATCGATAATGCGGTCGATCCGCAGATACGAGTCCCGCGACGGCGCGGGTCCAATCAGAAAGGCCTCATCCGCAAGCCGCACATGGAGAGAATTCCGATCGACATCTGAGAAAACGGCGACGGTGGCGATCCCCAATTCGTGACAAGCGCGGATAATGCGAACAGCGATCTCACCACGATTGGCAATCAAGATCTTCTTGAACATGCGCGGCTAGAATACCACGGACACACCCATGCCAAGCGACATTCGAATCGTCAAGCCGACTGGCTCCCTTGTGCGCAACAGCCCAAATGACCGGGGCATTCAGAACATCACCGGAGCCGCCCACTACGGCGATATCCTGCGCGGGGCAGAGTTGCGCGACGGGTGGTGGGTTCTCGCGGGCAGCCGCTACCTGCCAGCCGCCGACGCCCAGGTGGCGGCTCCCGGCGTGAATCCAATGGGCGCGCGCGGGACATCCACACCGCGCTATTTTCCGCTCAGCCAGCGCGACCCGCGTTGGAGCGGGCAGTTGTTGGGGAACACCAACGATCCTGCGGTGACGATTGGCGACTATGGCTGTCTGTTGACCTGTTTCACAATTCTGATCAACTCGGCTCTGGACAAGCCCTTGATGCCGAACGAGGTCAACAATCTGCGCAAAGGCAACGGCGGGTATCTCCCGCCCGGGCCGTATGGCGGCTATGCCGCGCGCTTCAACGTCGATGATGAAACGCGCGGGGCGGTCAAGATCGGCTGGTTTTCGGAGCGTTACGAGCAGGACGCGCCAGCGGAGGTGGTGCAGCGCGTTTTGACCCACTTGAGCGATGGCCAGGCCGCAATCCTTGAGGTTGACTTCTTCCCCTCTGACAGCGTCGATCCGAAATACCCGCCTCAACCGGGGCGCCAAATGCACTTCGTTCTGGCGCTTCCGGCCAATTGGGCGGGCCGCGTGGTCCAGGCGGGCGCGGCGGACAAGGGCATCATGATCATCGATCCATGGGATGGACAGATCAAGACGCTGACGCCGCGCTATGGACAGACCCTCGCGCGCGGCATCGTCCGAGCCGTGCTGTATGAGAACTGGATCGACATTCAACCTCAGCCGATGCCACCCGGCCAGCCGGCGCCGCAACCCGCGCCCGCGCCGCGGCTCCCGCCGCCGATTCAGCCGCAGGACATTGGGCTGGGGGTGCACACGATCACCATCGGGCGCAGCGCGCAGGAGGCGTTCCGGGCAGGGTGTCGCTGGTTTACGGTCTGTGACAGTTTCGATGTGGCGGCCGATCTGGCGGGGAAGGGCGCCTTTGTGCTGGCCCGCCGAATCTGGCCGAACTGGCTGCCTGAGCCCGAGCAGTTCGTCAAGACGCTTGGGACCCTCGCTCCGGGCGTGGCCTATCTGGGGATGAACGAGACCGACTCGATCGGCGACTCGCCGGACGCCATCCGGAAACGGGCGGCGTTTGACATCGCCGTGGCCGAGATCATCCGAAAGCAAAGCCGCGGCAAGGCGCGCTATGTGGGCGGCGGATTCGCCACCGGCACACCCGACCTGACCAACCCGGCGATCTGCGCGGCCATACGAGATGGCTATTCGGCCGCCTACAACGCGGGTACGTTGCTTTTCAATCAGCACAATTACGCTGTCACCAAGGATGGCGCGCGCAGCCTCTTCGATGAAAGCAGCATCGCCTGGTGGGCGCGGCGCTGGGAGATGTATTTCACCCGCTGCGGTTTTGATCCACGGGTGCGCGGTATCGTCTCCGCCGAAACGGGCGTGGATGCGGGCAAGGGCTTTTCAGGGTTGGGCTATACCCGCCAGGAATTTAGCGCCTTTGCCCGGCGCTGGCGCGAGGTCATGGCTCGCCCGTTGCTGATCGACAATCAGGATGAGCTGGCGCGCTCCGGGCGCGTGCCGCGCTCGGAGTTTCCCGGGCGCTGGAATTCGCCCTATCTGGGCGGATCGATTTTCCATCTAAACCCGCAGGGGACCCAAGCGTGGGCGGATTTCAATATCAGCGCCTATGTCGAGGTGCTGCGCGACGAGATCTGGCCCGCGCAAGCCCAGCCCGCCGGGCGGGTTTGGGCCTGAGACGACTATCGGGAAACAGGGGCGAGAATGAAATCCCCCGCGCGAAGCGCGGGGGATTTCATTCTCGCCCCAACTTCTAGTGCAATACAAGGTATATCGCGCAGTGCTAGTTGAGCATTGACGCCCAGGCCCGGGGTGGATACCATGCCTGACACATTGACCGGTTGGGCTGAACCTTGCGTGTTGCTTGATGTGAGCAAAACGGTTCAAGGCCTATCTCGATCGGCGCCTTGTATCACACATGCCGTATCAACCTGGCGATCCTGGATGGCTGCTTGTCGCAGCATTGGTGGCTGTATTGGCCGCGTTCCTGCTTGCGCTGCCGGCGCTTGGTCTTGTGGCAGGCAAGGCCCGCGCATGGCGCCGCGAGGCCGACCGCGCGATGGCCACGGCTCGCGCCGCGACCGAAGAACTGGACCGGGCATTGCGCGCAACGCAGGAGCGCACCCGCGAGCGCGAGTCCTATCGCGCGCAGTGGCAGGCCGCCCGCGCGCTGTTGACCCAAACCCAGGCCTCGCTTGATGCCGCGCAGCGGCGCGGGCTTGATCTTGAGGCGGCATCGCACTCACTGCAGACCGACGGCGAGCGCGCGCGGGCGATCGCGCGGGATGCCGAGCGCGCGGCGGGCGAACGTCACGCGACGATGCAGCGCCTGGCCGCCCAGGTCGGCGAGCAACAAGCGCGGCACGATCAAGCGCAGCGGCAGCTATCCGAAGCCCAGGTTCACGCAACCCGGCTCACGATTCAAGTCAAAGACCTGAGCGCCCGCTTTGAACGCGCGCACAAGCTTGGGGTGGAACAGCAACAGGTGATTTCCAGCCTGACCCAGCAGTTGTCCGTG
>Ga0154020_10008358_pt1 | contig 12001 bp, 11 predicted proteins | sample Klosneuvirus_201_FD_109709 | JGI IMG/M metagenome (GOLD analysis project Ga0154020, IMG submission 109709) | Active sludge microbial communities from wastewater, Klosterneuburg, Austria - Klosneuvirus_20160825_MG | ecosystem: Engineered > WWTP > Aerobic digester > Activated sludge | place... | reverse complement strand
CACGGCGCGCCGGACATTTGGACCGATGAAGAGCGCGTTGTGGCGGAAGCGACCGCTCATCTCCGGTTCGCTGTATGCGGCCGAACCGGAGGTGTGCATGTGCACGATCTCGACGTCGCGGAGATCCGTACGGAGCGACACCAGACCGTCGATAAGCACCTGCGGGGTGGCCGCGCCACCGTGGATGTAAACGCGATCGGCGGACTGAACCAGGCCGACAGCACTCGCAACATCGATGAACTTCATGAGTTCAGCATGGCCCAGGAATCGATGACGAGACAACTTGCGATAACGGAGCAGCCCCCCGCCCGCCAACAGGCGACGGATGACTCGCCAATTGGGGCCTCGGCAAACCCTACTGGATCTTTTCGATGAGCAGCGACCCGATGCCCAGCAACATAAGGAACCCGAGGATGTCGGTGAAGGTCGTTAGCCAGATGGTGCTTGCGACTGCCGGGTCGCCGCCGAGCTTACGGACGGTCAGCGGAATAAGGGCGCCCATTACGCCGGCGATGATCACGTTGATCATGAGGGCAATAAAAACGACGGCCCCGAGCCAGGGATTGAACGAAAGCAGGATCGCGAGCAGGGCGGTGAAGCCGCCGGCGAGGGTGCCGTGGATGACGCCAAACTGCAGCTCCTTGCGGATCACGGCGAGCCAATCGGAGCCCTTCACCTCGTCGAGTGCCAGTCCGCGGACCATGAGTGTTGCAGTCTGCGCGCCGGTGTTACCTGCGTGGCCCGCGATGATGGGCATGAATACCGCGAGTAGGGCCGCCTTCGCGATCGTCTCCTCGAAGGGCCTGACGACGAGCGCCGCGAGGAACGCGGTGGTGAGGTTGACCAGCAGCCACGGCACCCGCCGCCTGAGCGAACTCCGGACCGGGCTGAGCACCGTCTCGCCCTCATCGAGGCCGACCATGCGATACATGTCCTCGGTGGCTTCTTCCTGGAGGACGTCGATCAGGTCGTCGGCGTTCATGATTCCCTGGAGCACACCTTCTTCGTCGACCACCGGCAGCGCGAGCAGGTTGTACCGCTGGAGGATGCGGGCGGCTTCTTCCTGGTCCGTGCCGGTGAGGACGGCATGGACATCGCGGGTAGTTATTTCGGCGAGCGTGGTTCGTGGGGCCGAAACGAGCAGGTCGCGAATGGAAACGACGCCCTGGAGCCGCCCCTCGGAATCGACAACATAGAGGTAATACGCGCGCTCGGCCGATGGCCGAAGGACGCGGAAGTAGTCGATCGCCTGTTGGACTGTTATGCCTTCGTTGAGGGCGACGAACCCCCGGCTCATCAGGCCGCCCGCCGATTCGTCGCCGTACTTCATCAGTTCGGCGACTTCGTCGCCACGGTCGAGGGCTGCGAGCGTTTCGACCTGGTCTTCTGGTTCGAGCTGCTGGATTACATCGGCAACGATGTCGTCATCGACTTCTTCGAGGACGGCGGGGAGGTCTTCGATGCCGACGCCTCGAATGAGGTCGCGCAATTCGTCGTCTTCGGCGAATTCGAAGAGTTGCCCAACGATATCGGAGGGCAGGTGGCGGAGGAGTTCGCGGCGTTCGGTTTCTTCGAGGTCGAGGACGAGGTCGGCGAGGTCGGCGGGATGAAGAGAGGTTACGAGCGCGACGAGTTTGGCCCACTCGCCGGCAACAGCGAGTGCTCGCGCGTCATCGAGGACTTCGCGGGCGGCGACGTCATCAGGCACAGCTCGGCCCTTCGTTCGTGGGGATTCTGGCACGCGGGGTGGTGCACGTTCGTGAACGTACGTCCGGGGGTTGGCAGGGTCAATGAGTTGCCGTCGGGGTGGCAACGCCCAAAGAAATGTGCAATTGCTTGCGCACGTGATCTATACTCCCCCAGGATGCCCGCCAGTGCCGGGCGCGGAGGTCTGAGAAATGCGACGAAACCGATTTATCGCAACAATTGCCGCGGGGCTGGCGGTTATCGCCCTGGTGCCGGTAGCGACCGCTCTCGGCGATGACGCCCCGGCGCCAGCCGGCCAATCGATCGAAGCCGTGACCGCGCTCGGCAGCGCCTTCACCTACCAGGGACGGCTGACCGATGCGGGCAGCCCCGCGAACGCGGTTTACGACCTCCAGTTCGTCCTCTGGGACGCGGAAACCGCGGGTGCTTCGGTTGGTTCCGTCCAGACGAAGCAGGATGTGAACGTCGCGAACGGTTTGTTCTCCGTCGAACTCGACTTTGGCAATGCCGCCTGGAACGGCGATGCTCGCTGGGTAGAGATCGGCGTGCGCCCAGGCGCTTCGGCAGGGACATTCACGCTCCTTTCGCCGCGCCAGCCGGTGAGTCCGACGCCATATGCGTTGTTCGCGAAGGCAGCGGCCGGAGTGGCGGTGCCGTTCGCCGCGACGGGAACGCTCGCTGGCGCGCCAGCATCAACTACCGGGTTGTTCACCGTCACTCAGACGGGGACAGGTATTGGCCTCTCAGCAAACCGCACGAGCACGGACTCTTCCCAGTACCCGGGTGTGCTCGGGACGAATGCCGGGGGCGGAGCCGGTGTGCAGGGTGAATCTACCTACGTGGATGGCGTTGGCGTTCGCGGCATCGGTGCAGGGGCGAACGGCACCGGTGGTGAGTTCATCGGCGCGACAGCAGTCAACATCGATGGCGCGATCAAGGTATCGGGCGCCAACCCGGCGGCGTTCGTCCACGTCGTCGATACGGCTGGCCCAGATAGAAACACCTGCCCAGGCGATGGGGGCGCTCACGTTGCGGACTCGGCGACCTATCTCCCGGTGACCGACCCGAACGCGATTGTGCTGATTACGCCCGTCAACGTTGTCACCGGCGTGGCGCTTTCGTGGTATCCGGCAGTAGCGCCCGCATGGTGCCCCGGCGTCACGGATAGCTGGGTGATCTTCTCGACCGATGGGTCGGCCATTCCCGCAGGCGCGAAGTTCAATGTCCTGGTGATCAACCAATGATGCCGTGGAAGCGAAGCCTGGCGATCGGGGGGAGCGGCCTGGCGGCCTTTGCTCTTGGCGCGGCGGTGCTGGCGCAAACCTCGATTGGCAGCTACGAGCTCTCATGGCGCGCGCTGGCAGGGGGCGGTTCGAGCAGCGGCGGCGCCTACGCCGAGCAGGGCGTCATTGGCCAGGCAGTTGCGAACGTCTCGACCGGTGGCAGCTACTCGGTCAGCAGCGGCTTCCTCGGGGGTGGCGCGGAAAAGTACCGGCGGTACTTGCCAGTGCTCGCGAAGGACTAAGCCGGGCCGGTTGAAACGCAAAGAAGCCGCCTTTGGGAGAGGCGGCTTCTTTGATGTTTGCACATGGGGCGAACGGCGGGGTTCGAACCCGCGATCTTCTGGGCCACAACCAGACGCGTTAACCACTACGCTACGCCCGCCACGCGGATAGATAGCGTACCAGAGCCGCACCTACATGCGAACACCGGCCCTAGTATTTGGAGACGTTAATCTCTTTCATCCGGCCGGTCGCCGTGTAGATCACGCGCTCGCAGATGTTCGTGCAACGGTCGGCAATGCGTTCGAGGTTGTGCGCGCACCAGATGAGGTAGGTGTTCCGCTGGATCGTTGTTGGGTCGGCGATCATCGCGGCGATGCATTCGTCGTAGACGGCATCCTGGAGACGATCGACTTCATCGTCGGCATCGCAGATCTGGCGGGCCAGTTCCACATCGTGGTCGATGAACGCCTTGAGGCTGTTTCGAAGCATAGCGACGGCCCGATCGGCCATCCCCGGCAAGTAACCGAGGCGGCGCGGCGGCGGTTCTTCATCGAGCATCAAGTTGATCTTGGCGATGCCTTCGGCGTGGTCGGCGATGCGCTCGAGGTCGGTGATGATGTAGAGGACACTGGCGAGCGAGCGGAGGTCCGTCGCGAGTGGCTGCTGGCTTGCGATCACGAACATGGTGTGGGCTTCGATTTCGAAGCGCTTCGCGTTTATCCGCTCATCTTCGTCGACGATCCGGCGCGACCAGTTGGTATCGCCGTCACGGAGTGACTCCATGGCGTCCATCACAGCCTTTTCGGTCATCGAACCAAGGACGAGCACATCGTCCTGGACCTGGCGCAGTTCTGCGTTAAAGAGATCGCGAGCCATAGCGTTGTTGGTATCCCCTTTCCGGCCTAGCCGAATCGTCCACTGATGTAGTCTTCGGTGCGCTTATCCTGCGGGTTGGTGAAGATGTCCTGGGTGGATCGATACTCGATCAGGCGGCCCACCCGGTCTTCGGCGGCGAGCATGAAGGCCGTGCCATCACTTACGCGAGCTGCTTGCTGCATGTTATGCGTTACAACGACGATGGTGTACTGCTTCGCCAGGGAACGCATCAGGTCTTCGATCTTCAGCGTGGCGATCGGGTCGAGCGCCGAGCACGGCTCGTCCATGAGGATGATCTGCGGCTGGACCGCGAGCACACGCGCGATGCAGAGCCGTTGCTGCTGACCCCCGGACAGCGCTGTTCCCGGCTGGTCGAGCTTATCTTTGACTTCATCCCAGAGGGCGGCATCGATGAGCGACCGTTCGACGATTTCGTTCAGTTCGCCCCGGTTGCGGACGCCCTGGCGCTTCGGTCCGAACGCCACATTCTCGCGAATCGACATGGGAAATGGGTTGGGCTTCTGGAAGACCATGCCGACATGCCGGCGAAGTTGCACCGGGTCCACCGACTTCGCATAGATGTTCACGCCATCGAGAGTAATTTCGCCTTCGATGCGCGTGCCGGGGATGAGGTCGTTCATCCGGTTGAAGCAGCGCAGGAGCGTGCTTTTGCCACAGCCGGAAGGACCGATGAGGGCGGTGATGCTGTTCGCGTAGATGTCCATCGTGACACCTTCGACAGCCTGCTTCGCTCCGTACCAGAAGCTGACGTCGGTCAGATGGAGTGCCACTTCCCGCGTCGCGGAGAGCTCGCGCAGGGGGCTCATCGCGGGTGCGATGGAGATGGCCGGGTTCTGGCGTTGCAGTTCGGGCTGGGACATGAGTTTTGTCACAGGTTTCCACTTCCTGATCCTTTGGATTGTATGCGGAGGCGCAACAGCAGCGCCGAGAGGTTGAAGAAGAGCACGATGCTGAGGAGCAAGACGGCGATGCCCCACTTGCGCTCATCCGGCATCCGGAGGCCTTCGGTGATGCGTCCGTAGAGCTCGAACGAGAGGGTCTGGGCACGCTGATGGAAGATAGCGGAAGGCCCGAGCGGCACGTTCTTGGCGATGATTGCGCCGACGATGATGATCGGGGCGGTTTCGCCTGCTGCACGGCTGACGGCCAGGAGGGTGCCGGTGATGATCCCCTGGATCGCCTGGGGCAGGGTGATGAAGATGATCGTCCGCAGCTTCGAGACGCCGAGTGCCAGCGAACCCTCGCGAATCCCGGGGCGTACACCGCTGAGAGCTTCCCGCGAGCTGGTGATGATGATCGCGAGTGCCTGGACCGCGAGCGTCGCCGCAGCAATCCACATCGGCTGGCGAAGCTTTGTGCCCGCAATCGGATCGAGGAAGTCGATGAAGAAGGCGGCGCCGAACAGCCCGTAAACGATCGAAGGCACCCCTGCGAGGTTCACGATGGTGAGGTTAATGAGGCGGAGTAACCTCCCGGGTCGGGCGCATTCCGAGAGGTAGATCGCGCTCATCACACCCACTGGCACTGCCATCAATGTCACAAGAATGAGGATGTAGAAGGTGAAGACGATGACCGGGAAAAAGCCGCCCTCCTGCCCGTCGCGCACCGGACCATCGAAGATGAACGACCAGGAGATGGCGCTTCCGCCCTCCCGAACGACATAGATGGAGACAACTGCGACCGGGAGGCAAACGAGGAACGTCGCGAGCCCGAAGAGCCCGAACACCAGCTTTTCGATGGCATCGCGGCCGCGGTCTCGCTGGGTGAGGTTTTCGCCGGCGCGGGTAGGTGGTTGAGTCATCGCGCGAACTTCTTTCGCTGCCGTTCGAGCACAACATCGGCAATCATGGTCGAGAGCAGCGTGATGACGAAGAGCACCGCGCCAGTCATATAGAGGGCGGGCTTCACCAGCGATTGGTCGGATGCGTTGCCGAAGCCGGTGGCGATGGTGGCGGTCATCGTGCGCATCGAGTCGTTGGGCATGTGTGGGACGGAGCTGTTTCCGCCAGCGAGGATGAGGACGGCCATGGTTTCGCCGATCGCGCGGGCCACGCCGAGCATGACCCCGGCCGTGATACCGGAGATGGCTGCCGGCACGATGACGAACCAGACCGCCTGGAGCTTGTTGCAGCCGAGCGCATAGGCGTTCTCCTTGAAGTCTCTGGGCACCGCCTGGAGCGCGTCATCGGCGATCGAAACGATCAACGGGACCGTGACGAACGAAACGACGAGCCCGGCCGTGAAACCCGAAAGGCCGCCCGCCGCGCCATCGCCGAAGACTGTGGTGAAGAACGGTTTCGTGTAGAGATGGTCGGCGAGCCACGGCACCACAAGCGCAAGGCCAACGAAGCCGAAGATAACGGTCGGGACACCCGCGAGTACCTCGGCGGTGGATTTAATGATCAGCCGGGTCTTCGGCGATGCGACTTCCGAGATGAAAATAGCGGTGGCGAGGCCAAGCGGCACGGCGATCGCGATCGCGATGCCCGTGATCCAGAAGGTCGCGATGAGCGGCGCCTTGATCCCGAATTTGAACGCTTCGGGATCGGTTGTATTCGACGTCTCGGCATTCCCGTAGGAGATGAATCTCCAGACGCTGTAACCTTTTTCCGTGAAGAGCTTCAGCCCTTCGGTGCCGAGCAGGACGAGGATGCCGAACAGCAGGAAAATGCTCGAAAGCGCCGCCAGCCGGATTATCCATTCGACGGCGGTTTCGATTTTCCACCCGACGCGGCGCTCCTGGATGAGGTCACCGATTCGCGGCGGCGGAGGTTGCACGGTGGGGGAAGTTGCCATGGGCAAGGGCCTCGGATGTTCGAACCTGATGTGGACGGTTAGTCGACCGGCAGGAAGCCGAGCTGTTCGCCGAGTTTCTGGCCCTCATCGCTGAGGACGTAGTCGATGTATGCGGTAAGGACGTGGTTTCCGGAGGTGTGGTAGTCCCCCGCTGAGTAGTAGTAGAGGAAGCGGCTGATCGGGTAGCTGTTGTCGCGAATGTTCGCTTCATCGCCAGGCACGAACCGGGTGTCATCGGTGACGACACCAGCGGAATCGCGTGTGGACCTGGCGATGGGGAGAACCTTGAGCTTGCTCGCGTTGGAACCCAGGTCCTGGATGTTTCCGAGCCCGGCATAGAAGATGCCGGTCTTATCGCGTGCGACGGCGGTGAGGCCAGCCGGGGCACTCTGTTGCTTATTGATGTCGCTGGAGTAGGCAGCGCCCTTGCCGAGGAGCTTCTGGATAACGTCTTCCTGCATGTAGGCGTACGTGCCGGACTCTTCGTTGCGAGCGTAAACGGTGATCCTGGCATCGGCTCCGCCAACCTCTTTCCAATTCGTCAGCTGGCCAGCGAAGATCTTCGCTACCTGCTGCTCGGTGAGCTTCTCAACCTTGTTATCCGGGTGGACGACGATGAGGAGCGCGTCCTTAAGGATCGGAATCTCGACGGGTGTGACCCCGTTCGCCTGGGCCTGGTTGATTTCGTCCGCGGTAATCTTGCGGCTGGCAGCGGCCAGTGCCACTTCTTCCTTTATCAGAGCGGTGATGCCGGCGCCGGAGCCTTTCTCGCCAGTGGTCACGGTAGCGCCCCGATTCGCCGCCTCGAATTCCTCGATCGCGAGACGTGTGTAGGGGGCGACGGTGCTGGACCCTTCGATGTTGAGACGGCCGGAAACGCCGTGCCCACCCGGCGGGAGGTCCGAACCATCCGGGGCGTCATCGCCGGCACAAGAAACGGCGATCATGGCGGCCAGCGAGATGAGGGCGCCCCAGAGGTACACCCACCGCATCGTCGTGAATCCGCTCGCCCGGCCAGGTTGTGTTGTTCGCATTCCTGATCGCAGGCTAGGGCCGCCGCTTTAACTGCTTGTTAACGAACCCAGCGCGAGCCAATGTCGTCCGGACAGGGCTGCTGCTCTCGGATGGTGCGGACATCGGCGCTCAGCGCCTCAGACGACCCGTGATTGGCCGTGCTTCCTAAGATGAAGGATTGCCCACGTTTTACACGCAGTTTGCAGTTGCCCCGTGACCTGATTACGGAGCGCGTCGAACATACCCTCAACTGCGGCGAACGACAGTTCGGCGCGGGACACCGTCTGGTGGTCGAGGGCTCCAGGCTCGCCCTACCCCGTCCCGGCGCCACAACTGGTGGTACCGGGTGGCTGGCCGCGAGCCCTCGGCGCATACTGGATTCGACGGCAAGCTTTCACGGAGAGGAACACCTGGTGCAGAAAATCCTCCTCGTCGACGACGAAGCGAACATTCGCGATTTGAACGCGATGTACCTGGAGAAGGAAGGCTTCTCGGTGGAGCACGCCACGAATGGCGTGGAGGCCATCAGCCGCTTCGAACAGGTACAGCCACAGCTTGTCGTGCTCGATGTCATGATGCCCGGGATGGACGGCTTCGAAGTGTGCCGCGAACTCCGGCGCGAGAGCGACGTGCCGATCCTGATGCTTACGGCTCGAAGCGAAGACGTCGACAAGATCGTCGGCCTCGAACTCGGCGCCGATGACTACATGACCAAGCCGTTCAACCCGCGCGAACTGGTCGCCCGGGTGAAGCGCATCCTCCACCGCGTGGAGGGCGGGCGGAAACCGCAGACCGCGATTTCCGTCTCCAACCTTTCGGTCGATAAGGCGCGCCGCGAAGTCCGTGTGGATGGCGATGAGTTGACCCTGCGGACGAAGGAGTTCGACCTGCTCCTCGCATTCGTCGAGAACCCGGGCATCGCGCTGACGCGCGACCAGCTCTTGGGCTCGGTCTGGGGCTACGACTTCGCCGGCGAAACGCGCACCGTTGATGTCCATGTGCAGCACCTGCGTTCGAAGCTGAATAATGCGAATGTACAGATAGAGACCCTGCGAGGGGTGGGGTACAAGTTGATCGAAGTGCCCGTCTAGATCCGGCGACCGAGAGGTGCGCTGACGTTGGCGCCAATGCTGCAAGGGACTGCTGCGCGAAAAATCCGGGATGAACACCTTCCTGTTCCGCACGGTCCTGCGGTAGGTTGCCCCGATGGGTAGCCTCCAGGTTCGCCTGCTCGTCACGTATTTCTTCGTCATCGCGGTGACGCTGGGGCTGGCGGCGCTCAGCCTCCTGTTGCAACTGGGCGAATACCGCGATTCGATCTCTTACGGCAACCTCGAAGACATGGGGCGGCTGGTCAACTCGCAGGCGAGCCTCCAGATCCAGCTCGCCGAAGGCGGCGCGACCCTACCCGGCGACGAGCCGGAGCCTGGCGGCGAGACTGGCGCGGAACGCGGGAAAAAGCTCCTCGCCGACCTCAACAATTTCTTCAACAACAGCGCGATGGGCACCGTTAGCCGCGAAACGACGGTGGCCATCATCGACCCGGCCGGGCGGGTCCTGCCCGGGTTCACCACGAGTTCGGCAGACCTCGATGGCTCGGTCGTCCGGGACCTGACCGACCAGCGAACTGATGACCCGCTGACTGCGCCTCGTCGCTGCCGGCTGGAACGCCCAACCGGTCCGGATATCCTGTGCGTCAGTATCCCCCTGGGAACCGAAGTCCTCGACGCCCTTGAGGGCACGGAGGCCTCGGCGATCATCGTCGCGCGGCCGGCGGCCAGCCTGGGTGAAATCGTTGGGGACCTTGCCCCACGGCTCGTCTTCTCCGGGATCATCGGTGTTGCCGCGGCCCTCGTCCTTGGGTTCGCGCTCAGCCAGAGTGTCGCGGCGCCTTTGCGAAACATCGCCCGGGCGGCGCGAAGCGTGGCCCGCGGAAACTACCGCCAACGCGTTCCCGCGACCGGACCACGGGAAGTGCGCGACCTTGCCGCGAACTTCAACCGGATGACCGAAGAAGTCCAGCGTTCGCAACAAACCCTGCGCGATTTCCTTGCCAACATTTCCCACGAATTGAAGACGCCGCTCACCTCGATCCGCGGGTTCAGCGAGGCGATGCTCGATGGCACGATCGACGATCAGGTCGGCATCGAACGTTCGGCCAAGATCATCAGCGATGAATCGAACCGGGTACTTCGCCTGGTGCAGGAACTGCTCGACCTCTCTCGCATCGAAAGCGGCCAGGTTTCGATGCAACAGGACGACATCGATCTCCATGAACTGTTCGAACACGTCGGTGAGGTGTTCGCGCTGCGCAGCGAAGAATCGGGGGTCGAACTCGATATTTCGGTCCTCGGGCGGGCACACGTCCGCGGCGACTTCGACCGCCTGGAGCAGGTGATGAACAACCTGCTCGACAACGCATTCCGGCACACACCCACCGGTGGCGGTGTGAAGGTGGCATGCCGGGACCTACAGCCGGGAACGCTCCAGGTCACCGTCGCGGATACAGGCCCTGGAATACCGCCGAATGACCTGCCGCACATGTTCGAACGTTTTTACCGGGGCGAAAACCACAACGAGAGCAGCCGCAAGGGGTACGGCCTCGGGCTGGCTATCTCGCGCGAGATCGTGCGCGCACATGGCGGCGAAATCTGGGCCACGAGCGAGCCAGGGAGCGGGACAACGTTCGTGTTCACGCTTCCCACCGCGGGCCGAGCAAGACTGTTAGCCGGCGCGCGATAGCGTCCATCGTGTATCCGCTGGCCATGCCCGTGAAGCGTCCGGCCCAGCCTGCCATTACCACCGCCATCCGGTACAGACCGGTCGCTTCGTAGAACTCGAGGTTGTGCAGCGGGGTTCCGGTGACAGCCTCGTAGGCATCGGAAAGGAGCGTCTGGCCGCCCGGCCCCGGGACTCCCCCGAAAATCGTGTGGAGTGCGGAATAGAACCCGAGATCGGCGCGCGGATCGCCGATGGCTGCGACCTCCCAATCGACCACGGCCACCACGCGCTCGCCACGGAAGAGGTAGTTCCCGGGATTCGGATCGCCGTGGAGGAGGGCCATTTTCGAATCCGGCGGCTCGTTTGCACGCAACCATTCGCCCAGCGATATGAGCAACGGAGCGCGCGAGATTCGGTGGCGTTCGGCTCGTTGGCGCCACGCGCCGAGAACACCATCGAGGGCCGAGGCCGTTGATGGTTCGGGGAGCAGGAAATCGAGGCCGGCTCGTCGCCAATCGACCGCATGGATTTCGGCGAGGGCGCGTGCGGCGACCGGGAGGCGCGCCGAATGGCCGTACCAGAAGAGCGGAAGCGTTTCGCCGCTGATGCGCTGCATGACGTAGAAGGGCGCGCCAATGACGGTCGCCTCCGGTTCATACCAGGCGACCGCGGGAACGGGGACGGCGGTGGTGGCGAGTGCCCGCATCACCCGGTACTGCCGCTCAACGTCGTAGGGAGCGAGGATGCCATCGGGCCGCTCGGGTCGAAGGACGAGTGCGACATCGACGGCACGGCCCTCCACCGTGATTCGTGCATCGAAGCTGACGGTGTCGTTGCTGGCGCCGGCGGGCATCCCCCTGACGTTGACGACTTCCACCGATTCGGCCGAAGCGAGCTTCGTTTCGAGGTACACCGCGAGCTTGTCTCGCCAGTCCATCAGGCCAACTCGGCGAGCGACTGCTCCAGCAGGTCGACGAGTTGTTCCCACTCGTACCAGGGCGCGCTGTGGTTGAACCGCCGCCAGCCGTGATAGATGACGCCGAGTTCGAACAGCCAGCGAGCCCGGAAGTAGGCCATCCCGGAAGGCGCCTTGCCTGCCGCAGCGCTGTAGGCATGGACGAACGGCTGCATCTCCGCGGGTCCGAACGGCGCACCTTTGAGGTGGGCGAGCGCGATCAACTGGCCGACATCGCTCCGGGGATCGGAGATGCGGGCCTGTTCCCAATCGACGATCGAAACTACCTCTTCGCCGAGAAACAGGTAGTTGAAGATGTTGATATCGCCCTGGCAGAGGGCGAGACGCCCGTTCTCGGGCACGTTTCGCCGGAGTTCATCGAGTGCTCGAGCGAGCACCGGTTCGT
>Ga0154020_10008357_pt1 | contig 12002 bp, 9 predicted proteins | sample Klosneuvirus_201_FD_109709 | JGI IMG/M metagenome (GOLD analysis project Ga0154020, IMG submission 109709) | Active sludge microbial communities from wastewater, Klosterneuburg, Austria - Klosneuvirus_20160825_MG | ecosystem: Engineered > WWTP > Aerobic digester > Activated sludge | place... | reverse complement strand
TGTTGCTCCACAGGTAGGTGAACGGTGGTGTTCCGTTCGTGGCTGCGGCCGTGGCGCTACCGGAGCCGGAACAACTGGCATTGGTTACGTTTATGATGCTCACGCCGGGTAGTGGTGGAGCGGGCAGCGTTACCGATCCCGTGCCGGTGCAGCCGGCGGCGTCCGTCGCGGTCACGGTGTACGTGTCGGGCGCCAGGCCGGAAATTGGGTTTCCCGCCAGGCCGTTCGACCAGGAAAATGTCAGCGGTGGTGTACCACCCGAAGCGACTGCCTGTATCGAGCCAAGACTGGTGCAGGTGGCTTGCGTTGTCACCGAAACGGCGACTGTTGGTTTGGGCGGCTGGGCTATGGTAACGGTATCCTTTGCCGTACAACCACCGGCATCGGTGGCCGTCACAATGTGTTGCCCCGGGGCGAGGTTTGTCGAAGTGGCCGTCATGTCACCATTATCCCAAAAATAGGTGTACGGTGGTGTGCCGCCCGAAGCCGAAGCGGTGGCGCTGCCAGGTGTCACGCAGGTGGCATTGACTACCGATGTGATCGTCACCGACGGTATCGGCGGTGCCGCAAGTGCGACGGTAGCCGTGGCCGTGCAGCCGCCGGCGTCGGTAGCCGTTACGGTGTAGGTGCCGGCCAACAACCCAAGCGCGGTATTTGAAGAATCATTTGTATTCCAAACGTAGGAGTACGGCGGGATGCCGCCCGAGGCGGCGGCTGTGGCGCTGCCTGTGGTTGCACAGGTGACCGGCGCCGTTACGTTTGCCATCACAGTTGGCGGCGGCGACTGGACAATAGCGACGGTATCTGTGGCCGTACAGCCGGTGGAATCCGTTACCACAACGATGTTTGGCCCGACGGTGAGGTTGGTCGCCGTTACCGTCGTGTCGGTTCCGTTCCACACATACACATAAGGTGTAGTACCGCCCGAAGCAGTAGCCGAGGCACTGCCGCCGGCAAGGCAGGTGGCCGGGCTGACAGGCGTAGCCGAAACGGTCAGTGTGGAGGGCAATTGGACAATCGTCACCGTGGCCGTTCCGGTACAACCCGACGGCACATCGGTGATCGTGACGGTGTACATGCCGGCGGCCAGGCTGTCGGCCACGACCGTGCTGTCGCCGTTGCTCCAGGCGTAGGTAAAATTCCCGGAGCCTCCCGTTGCCGTAGCAGAGGCACTGCCGCCCAAAAGACAAAGCGCATCACCTGTTTTGTCGGTGGTGACGCTCAGGACTATGTTATTTCCCGGAATGTCCACATCCAGCAGGAATTCGCAGCCATTGGCATCCGTGACAACGGCCGTCACCGGACCTGCCGGGCCGGTCGTCGTGAATGTGGTGTCGCTTGTGTTCCAAAGAATTGTATATCCCGGAGTGCCGCCGGAGGGCGATACGGTAGCGCTTCCGGATGCTCCGCAAGCGGCGGCGGTATAAGTTGTCGTGATATCCAGAGCGGGCGGTTCGGTCACCGTAGCGGAGGCTGTGTTGGAGCATCCATTGGCGTCGGTGACCGTCACGGTATAGACGCCTGGGGGAAGGTTGGGCAGAATTTGCGTAGTTGGGAAACCGCTGCCCCAGTCGTACGAGTAGGGCGGCGTGCCGGTCATGGGGCCAGCGTATACCGAACCGTTGCTGTCACCAAAACAGGGAATATCGGTGGGTATGGCCATGAGCCAGATACCTTCGTTTTGGAAAAACACGGTATTTCCGCCCAAGGCGGTGCATCCGTTGAAATCCGTCACGATAACCGTGTAGGTGCCTTCGGTCAGTCCTGTGATCTGGGAGGTCGTGCCGGCGTTGCTCCAGGAGTAGGCGTATGGGGCGGTACCACCCGTTGGTAACGCAGTGGCCGTGCCGTCGGGGGCGATACCACAAATCTGGTCTTCCGTGGAAACCGCTACACTGAGCAGGTTGGGCTGAATGATGGAAACCGCGCCCACGGCGGTGACCGAGTTGGCGTCGGAAACCGTGACGGTATAGGTGCCGGCGCACAGGCTGTCGAGCGCAGCGCCCGTGTCGCCGGTGCTCCAGGTGTACGTATACGGGAATGTGCCGCCGAGGCCGACGGCGGTGGCAGAGCCGTCGCAGGTACCGAAGCAGGACACGTTGGTTTGAATAAACGTCACGTTGACCTGGGCTGCCAGGAAAACAGGTAGTGCGATGAGCGCCAAGGCGATCAAACCAAGCCGTTGGAAAGCGCAATCAATATGTAGTTGTCCCATGCGAACAGGGTGTGTTTTTTTCAATGGTCGGAAAATACCGTGGAGAAAGTCTCCAATAAACTTGCCAAGATGCTGTGGCAAGGGCCAATGCTTTTCACAAAAGGGGGGAAACGCGATTTGGGTGGCTCAAAGGGTAGGCGGCCAACCAGGTACAAATGTAGGTCAACGATGCTTCGCCGTGCAAGGCCGTCGGGCAATTATTAAAAATTTCTAAGGCAGATCTGATTAAATACAGCCACAGTGCTCCGATTTGACCGTTATCGGCATTTTCTTAAAAATACAACGCATGAGGTATGCCCTGTGTCACAGCGGGAAGTTTTTCCACATCATGCTCTCCATCGGCTTGTCGCTGCGCTTGTTGTACTTGGCGTTTGGTTTGCGGTCGTAGTAGTTTTCGATGCCGCCGTCAACGACGAAGTAGATCAATTGCCCAATTGGCATTCCCGCATACACCCGCACGGGTTGTACGCAGGAGATTTCCAGTGTCCAGTGATTGGAAAACCCCACGTCGCCCTTGCCGGCGGTGGCGTGAATGTCGATACCGAGACGCCCGACACTGCTCTTACCCTCGAGAAACGGCACGGTTGCATGCGTTTCGGTGTACTCTTCCGTCACGCCGAGGTACAGGGTGCCGGGCTGAAGCACAAACCCCTGTCCGGATATTTCGATCAGTTCGATCTGATTGTGCTTTTGGGCGTCCAACACCCGGTCCCTGTACAGGCCGAGGTATTTGCCGAGGTGGACATCGTAGGAATTGGTGCCAAGGCACTCGCGACGAAACGGCTCGATGACGATCTCGCGGGTTTCGATGGCTTCGAGGATTTTTTTGTCGGTAAGGATCATGGATGGTGGTTGTTAGTGGGTATTTCATAAGAGATTTTTCACCGCAGAGGCGCAACATACCGGGTTTGGGGCGGCAAAAGTACCGGTTTGAAATTGTTTGGCGAACATTGGCTGAAAATGCCTGTTCTTGACAACAATGAAAAAGACGATTGTGCTCGGCGCCACGCCCAATCCTGGTCGCTATGCCTACTTGGCCATGCATGCCCTGCAAAAACACGGGCACGAGGCCGTACCGGTCGGTATCCGTACGGGCGAGGTAGCGGGTAAAACAATCCTGCAGGGAACGCCCGACATTTCGGATGTGGACACGGTCACCCTGTACATCGGTCCGGAGCGCCAGCCGGCTTACTACGAGTACTTGCTTTCGCTGAAACCCAAACGCATCATCTTCAACCCCGGCACGGAAAATCCGGAACTGGAGCACTTGGCGCAAGAGGCAGGAATTGAAGCCGTGGAGGCGTGTACGCTGGTGATGCTGGTGATTGGGAAGTATTGAGCGGGAGAAGTGCCCCTAAACGCAAAACGCAACTGCCTCTTTCAAGACAATTGCGTTTTTTTGTTTGCGGTCTGGACGGGACTCGAACCCGCGACCTCCGCCGTGACAGGGCGGCATTCTAACCAACTGAACTACCAAACCATGCTTTATTTAAAAAGCGGGGCAAAGATATGCGAACACATCTCGTTTGTCCAAGCGAGCGTGAAAAAAATTTAGAGAAAGACTTTTTTTCCTAAGCCAACGTACCTTTGCCCGCTTTCCGACCCCAACCGGGTTGTGGAAGCGGAAACAATCTGTTCCCATCCGAAAAGGAACCTGACAGTCACTTCATCCTTATCCAGATCATGGCTATGACCTTTATGGATTTTGAAAAACCCCTGGAAGCCCTGTACGAGCAATTGGAAAAGCTCCGGGAGGTCGGGGAAAAGGGCGAGGTGGACGTATCGGACATGATCGGGGAGCTGGAAAGCAAGATTCAGCAAAAACGAAAAGACATTTACGCCAACCTCAGCGGCTGGCAAAAAGTGCAGCTCTCGCGCCATCCCGACCGCCCCTACACGCTATTCTACGCCAATACAATTTGCCATAGATTCATCGAACTGCACGGCGACCGCTGTGGCGGCGATGACCACGCCATCGTGAGCGGCCTGGCTAATCTGGAAGGCCAAACAGTTGTCGTGATCGGCCACCAGAAGGGCGTAAACACCAAAATGCGCCAGTATCGCAACTTTGGCATGGCCAATCCAGAGGGGTACCGCAAGGCACTTCGGCTGATGAAACTCGCCGAGCGCTTCGGTTTTCCGGTTGTCACCCTGATTGACACGCCGGGCGCATTCCCCGGACTTGAGGCCGAACAACGCGGACAAGCGGAGGCGATCGCCCGAAACCTGTTTGAGATGGCCCAGTTGCGCGTGCCCATCCTTTGCTATATCATCGGCGAAGGGGCCTCCGGCGGCGCTCTGGGTATTGGTCTCGGCGACCGCGTGTTCATGCTCGAGTACACCTGGTACTCGGTGATCTCGCCGGAGTCCTGTTCGTCCATCCTGTGGCATTCGTGGGACTACAAGGAGCAAGCCGCCGAAGCCCTCAAACTCGACGCAGACCACATGCTGGATTTCGGCCTCATAGATGGCATCGTCCGGGAGCCGCTCGGTGGAGCGCATAATGGGCCGGAAGAGATGGCTACTACGCTCAAACAGCACATCCTGACCGAACTGGATGCCTTGAACAAGTTGAATCCCGACGAACGTATTGCTGCACGGATTGCCAAGTACAGCAGCATGGGCCATTACCGCCGCTTGCCGGCCTCCCCTGCCGGTAAATAGGGCTCCGGGCACTTCCTTTCGCACCACCCAAACCGTTTGTATATGTTGGAAAAACTGCGCACATTTTTCTTATCAAGACAACTTCGCCGGACGCTGACGGAGCAGAACCGGCAGCGCAAGGCCCATACCCTCCAAAGTGCTCATACAATCGGGATTCTTTTTGATGCCACTGAAGAAAAAGACCGCAAGGACGTATTGGCCCTGGCAGAGATGATGCAGGAGGGACAGCGCAAAAAAGTCCGCTTGCTTGGATTTGTAGACGACAAACAGCCGCTCGGGCAAACACAATTTCCGCAGTTCACACAAAAAGACCTGAAGTGGAACGGTACGTTCGTCAGCGAGGCCATTGACACCTTTCTGGCCGACAAGCCCGACCTCTTGCTATGCCTGAACAAACGGCAGGTTCTCCCATTGGCCTGGGTAGCAGCAGCATCCCGGGCAGCCATGAAGATCGGTACCGCCACTCCGCCGCCGCACGATTTTGACATGATGCTGGAAACGCCTGCGGAAAAAGGCATCCGTTTTTTTGTGGATCAACTCGAACTTTATCTTAACAAAATCGTGCCTTCCAAACATGAGCCTGCATCAACGATTTAGGGGTACCGGTGTGGCCTTGGTTACGCCGTTCAAGGAAGACCGGATTGACTGGGAGAGCCTTGAAAAAATCATGGAGCACGTCATCGAAGGCGGTGTGGAGTTCCTCGTCAGCCTTGGCACAACCGGCGAGTCGGTCACGACATCGGAAGCCGAGCAACGCCAAATTCTGGACTTCACCATTCAGATCAACCGTAGGCGCTTGCCCGTTGTCGCAGGAGTATTTGGCGGCAACAATACGGCGGAACTGGTGCGCAAAATGCGCGACTTCAATTTCGACGGTATTGACGCCCTGCTTTGCAGCAACCCTGCCTACAACAAACCCAGCCAGGAGGGTATTTTCCGGCATTACATGGCCTTGGCTGATGCCTCGCCGTTGCCCATTATCATCTACAACGTGCCCAGTCGTACGGCCTCAAACATGACTGCCGAAACTACCCTGCGCCTGGCCCATGCCAGCGACAAGTTTCTGGGTGTCAAAGAAGCCAGCGACGATATTTATCAGATCACCAAGATTATTAAAGGCAGACCCAACAATTTTCTCGTTCTCAGCGGCGACGATTTTATCACGCTGCCCTTGATTTCGTCCGGCGGAGACGGGGTCATTTCCGTGATCGCCAACACAACCCCGCGCCCGTTCACGGACATGGTGCGCGCGGCCCTGTGCTTCGACATGCCACAGGCCCAAAAACTGAACCTGCGGCTACTTGATCTGTATCGGTTGCTGTTCACCGAAGGAAATCCCGCCGGGGTAAAGGCCGCTTTGGAAGTCCAGGGACTATGCACCCGAGACCTGCGACTTCCGTTGGTTTCCATGTCGGAAGGTGGTCAGCAACTGATTCGTACAGAACTGGCCAAAATCCAGGGCTAATCACCGATCAAAAATCCTCTTCTTCCATGCCGTTGTCCCCAACAGCCACGGGAGCGGCAGTGGCGGAACGGGTTGGCGAACCAGCTGCCACTCTTTCCTTGATCTTTAGCTCGATCTCGTTGGCCATTTCCGGGTTGTCCTGCAGGAATAATTTGGCGGCATCGCGGCCCTGGGCAATTTTGGCGCCCTCGTAGCTGTACCATGCGCCGCTTTTCTGGATGATATCGAGATCGGCGCCCAGGTCAATGATTTCGCCCACTTTGGAAATACCTTGCCCGAAGACGATGTCGAACTGTGCGATGCGGAACGGCGGCGAGAGTTTGTTTTTGACCACTTTTACTTTTACCTGATTGCCCACCACATTGCCATCCTTGTCCTTCAGGGCAGCCCCGCTCTTGCGAATGTCGAGGCGGACGGAGGCGTAAAACTTGAGCGCATTGCCACCGGTAGTGGTTTCCGGGTTTCCGAACATCACACCGATTTTTTCACGCAATTGGTTGATGAAAATACAGCAGGAGCCCGTGCGCCCAATGGCTGCGGTGAGTTTGCGCATGGCCTGACTCATCAGGCGTGCCTGAAGACCCATCTTGGAATCACCCATTTCGCCTTCAATCTCCGAACGCGGTACGAGTGCAGCAACCGAGTCAATGACCACAATATCCACCGCGCCGGAACGGATGAGGTTTTCCGTGATCTCCAGGGCTTGTTCCCCGTTGTCCGGTTGGCTGATGAGCAGGTCATTCACGTTCACGCCAAGGTGCTCGGCGTAAAAGCGGTCGAAGGCATGCTCGGCGTCAATAATGGCGGCGATGCCACCCTTTTTTTGGCATTCGGCTATGGCATGGATAGCCAGGGTGGTTTTACCGGACGATTCCGGGCCGTATATCTCGACAATACGGCCTTTGGGATACCCGTTGCACCCAAGGGCTATATCCAGGCCTAAAGAACCGGAGGGAATGATTTCCACTTCTACGGCCTGCTTGTCGCCGAGGCGCATGATCGTGCCCTTGCCATAGGTTTTGTCGAGGCGGTCAATAGTCGCCTGAAGTGTCTTGAGTTTGTTGTCTTTTTCCGTTGACATAAGCTGCGTTGTTTATTGAAAGTGGCGACAAAAATAAACAAAATGTTTTTGCGCGCATCCTTCGCGACATATTTTTTTAAATTCAATTTTTGGCATTATGGCTTAATTTGCTTGAAAAACAAGCATTTAAATCAAATTATTGGTTTAAAAAAATATTAAAAATACCCGATGCAGCCCAGCCTGCAAGCATCCGGAGACTCATAAGGCACACAAAAATGTTGGACACTGCACAGGCAAACCTAATTTTTTGTTTCAAAAAAACAACACGAAGTGCCAATCCGGAAGAAGTACATCTGCCCGGTAGCCGGCGGTTGAACATCTCCCCGATTCCAAGGTTTTAGGGGAGGAATTGACTTCACTAGGTCAACTTTAACGAAGTTTGCACCTTGTGGCATCGAAACGAGAAAAACACTTCAACCGCCCACTGCAATGGCAAAAACGATATCGGGTTTTTCCAAACTGAGCAAACGCCAAAAGATCGAATGGCTGGCGGGCAATTTTTTTCAGGACCCGGCTGCTGCAGAAGCGGAATTACTCGCCTGGCATCGCCGGGACGAGGCACAGCAGCGCATCATTGACGGGTTCACGGAGAACGCCGTCAGCAATTTCACCCTCCCTTTCAGCGTGGCCCCAAATTTTTTGATCAATGGCCGCGCATACGCCGTGCCCATGGTCATCGAAGAAAGCAGCGTGGTGGCGGCGGCATCCAGTGCCGCCAAGTTTTGGCTCGACCGCGGCGGCTTTCACGCCGAAGTGTCGGGCATGGTGAAACTCGGGCAGGTACATTTCCGCTGGGGCGGTGATCCGGGCCGTCTTCGGGCCTTGTTTCCCGCACTGAAAACCCATCTCGTGGCCTCGTCCGATGACCTGACGGCCAATATGCGCCAACGCGGCGGTGGCTTGCTGGACATCGAACTGCTCGATTTCACCCACCTGGAACCCGAATATTACCAGTTGCGGGTATCGTTCGACACCTGCGACAGCATGGGCGCCAACTTCATCAACTCCGTGCTGGAACGCTTCGGTGAGCAAATGGAATTTTTCATGGAAACCGCTCCGGGCATCGCGGATCAGGAGCGCGACGTGGAAATTATCATGTGCATCCTTTCCAACTATACGCCCCAATGTTTGGTGCGCGCCTGGGTGGAATGTCCCGAAAACGAACTCGAAGACCTTGCCCGCGATGCAGGACTGCCCGGCCGGGCTGCCGTGGACCGCTTTTGTACGGCTGTTCGGATCGCTTTGATAGACCCCTACCGGGCCACCACGCACAACAAGGGCATTTTCAACGGCATAGATGCCGTCGTACTTGCCACCGGCAACGATTTCAGGGCCGTGGAAGCGTGCGGACACACGTATGCCTGTCGCAGCGGACAGTACCGCAGCCTGAGCCGGGCCTGGGTGGAAAACGGACTTTTCCGGTTCGAGATGGAAGTGCCGCTACCCATTGGCACGGTGGGAGGCCTGACGGCGCTACACCCCTTGGCAAAACAGGCGCTTGATATGCTTGGCAATCCGACGGCCCGCGAACTGATGATGATTGTGGCCGCCGTTGGACTAGCGCAAAATTTCGCGGCCATACGTTCCTTAGTCACCACAGGTATCCAGCAGGGGCACATGCGCATGCACCTCGTCAACATTCTCAACCACCTGGGCGCCACACCCGCCGAGACCGAGGCTGCTCAGGCGCATTTTTGCCGGCAAACGGTGAGCTTCAGTGCCGTGCGGGCATTTCTGGAAAACGCCCGTTTGGTCAGGATGGAGCAAGGATGACGGACTGTTTTGACGAAAAACTATCTTTGCCGAAAAGGAAAACTCTGCGCCATGCCCGAACTCGTGTTCAGCCAACGACCCATCTCCCGAACGTTCCGATTGCCCTCGCTTGAGGCGGCGCTTCCGGAACTCGACAAACTCCGCCGGTCGTCTCAAATCCTGCTCTCCCCCGGCTGGGATTTGCCACATACCCTCGATCACTGTGCCCGCAGTATCGAACATGCCATGCTCGGTTTCCCGGTGCAAAAAAACATCGTATTCCAAACGCTGGTGGGCAGCACGGTTTTTCACCTCTTCGATGCGCTGGGCTTTATGCGCCACAACCTGAGCGAGGAAATCCCCGGCGACATATTCGCTCCGCCGCTACCGTCCCTGCACGCGGCTATCGAACGGCTGGAAGGGAGCATCCGCACTTTTTTGGAATATCAGGGAACCCTCAGTCCTCATTTTACATACGGCTCGCTTAGCAAGGGCCAGTACGACCGCGCCAACGCCCTGCACATCGCCAACCACCTCGACGCAATGGAATATTGAGGCGATGGGCTGATGATTGATTCGGCTGACGAGCCACTTACTCATTCAAACTTTCCACTTATGCATTCATTCACGGCACTTGGCGAGTTGGTTGTTTTTTTGCGATGAATAAAACGCGTGCATTTAGTTAGGCAGCTCATCATTCATCGTTCATCACTCATCGTTCATTCATCATGTCCAAACTTTCCTTTGGCCAGCGTATTCTGGTCGGCACCTTCAAAGGCATCAATGCGTTCGTCGCATGGCACCGGCTGCCCAAGTGGCTCGGGGTGGTCAATCTCATCGCTTTCCGCAGCGAGCTTCGGGCCAAAAATCTCCACGACGTGTACCCCGATGCTGCGGCTCAGGGCGACAAAAAAAGTTGCCCCTTTCACGACAGCCGATACCAGACCGCCCGTCACTCCGATGGCAAATTCAATGACATCGAGAAGCCTCTCATGGGCTGCACGGGCATGCGCATCGGGCGCAACGTGCCGCGCCCGCTCACCGCAGCGCCCTCCATGGAAGAACTGATGACACCCAACCCCCGCGTCATCAGCGAAAAACTGCTGGCACGCGACGCGTTCAAGCCGGCAACCATCCTCAACCTGTTGGCTGCCGCCTGGATACAGTTTCAGGTACACGACTGGTTTGGCCACCACGACAGTACCGAGGAAGTTGAAATCCCGCTGCCGCCCGGCGACACGTGGAGCGACCCGACGATGAAACTGTTCCGTACCCAACCCGCCCCGCCGCTCGACGATCTGGACCACAAATACCCCGCATACCAAAACAAAAACACACATTGGTGGGACGGCTCTCAAATCTACGGCTCCACCGAAGCCCAAACCGAGGTGCTGCGCGGCAAAACGCCCGACGGCAAACTCGTGCTGGAGGAAGGTTCCGGCGATTCGTACCTGCCCCGCGACGCGCAGGGGATCCCCGTCACGGGGTTCAATGACAACTGGTGGACGGGCCTGGAACTGCTCCACACACTCTTTTCGCTCGAACACAATGCTATCTGCGACGCCCTACGCCGGGAATACCCCAATTGGACAGGCGACCAGATTTTTGACAAAGCCCGCCTGGTCAACTGCGCCCTGATGGCAAAAATCCATACCGTCGAATGGACTCCGGCCATACTCGCCCATCCGGTACTCGACGTAGGCATGAATGCCAACTGGTGGGGGCTATTGGGCGAAAAACTGCACAAAATGTTGGGTCGCGTGTCGAAATCGGAAACGCTGAGCGGTATACCCGGCTCCGGTGTAGAGCATCACGACGTTCCGTTTTCGCTCACCGAAGAATTTGTCTCCGTGTATCGTCTGCACTCCCTGCTGCCCGACGAGATCAAATTTTACGATGTACAAAGCGGTCAACACCGCAGTACCCTCCCGATGAACGAGGTGGTTTTTGAACGTGCCCGCAATCCCATGCGCGACGGCCTTACGTTCTCCGATGTCTTCTACTCCTTCGGCGTGGCGTATCCGGGCGCTATTACCATCCGTAACCTACCCAACTTCCTGCGCGATTTGCACACGCCCAACGGCAAACACCTCGATATGGGTGCGGTCGACATCCTTCGCGACCGCGAACGGGCAGTACCGCGCTACAATGCATTCCGCCGGCTCTTCCACATGAAGCCGGCCAAAAATTTCGAGGACTTGACGGGCGGCAACATCGAACTGGCCTGCGAGGTGAGCGAGGTGTATGGCGGTGAAATCGAAAAAGTGGATTTGCTGGTCGGCACCCTGTGCGAACCACTACCCGAAGGTTTCGGCTTCAGCGACACAGCCTTTCGGGTGTTCATCCTTATGGCTTCGCGCCGCCTTAAAAGCGACCGCTTTATCGCCGGCGACTTTAACCAAAAAACCTACACCCAAACGGGGATAGACTGGGTACAGCACACCACCATGCGCGATGTGCTCCTCCGCCACTTCCCCGATCTGGCAGTTCCACTCCGAAACGTGAAAAACGCGTTTGCTCCCTGGGAAAAGGCAGGATGAAATTTTGTTGATTTTCATGAGTCAATCCGAATTTTTAGGGAAATATGAATTTCGTAAAAACATGCGCCGATATTGGATGTATAAGATATCCCGGTTACGACTGCTCGCGCGTATTGGGCGGGGACAAGCCCCGCCCCTACGAAGGGAATCGCTACATCTCTGTTACGATTGGGCATTTATGCTGGTAGGGACGGGGCTTGTCCCCGCCCAATACGCGCGAGCGGCAGTCGAAGAACAACATCTAAGGTCTCGAAAAAAGAGTGATTCAACTGTTTTCAAAATTCG
>Ga0154020_10008356_pt1 | contig 12002 bp, 4 predicted proteins | sample Klosneuvirus_201_FD_109709 | JGI IMG/M metagenome (GOLD analysis project Ga0154020, IMG submission 109709) | Active sludge microbial communities from wastewater, Klosterneuburg, Austria - Klosneuvirus_20160825_MG | ecosystem: Engineered > WWTP > Aerobic digester > Activated sludge | place... | reverse complement strand
TGCTGCGCAGCGAGTTTTTCCTGCTGCCGACACTGGTCACCGACCGCTACGGCAACACCGTCACCTACACGTACTCGGCCACGCGACCGTGGCGGCTCGAGCGCATGGCCGCCAGCGACGGGCGCACGCTGGACCTGGCCTACGACGCCACGGCGGATGTCGTGCGCTCGGTGACCGACGGCACGCGCACCTGGAACTACGGTTACGCGGGCGGCGGCAGTTCGGTGCTGGCCACGGTGACGCAGCCCGACGGCGCGCAGTGGCGCTTTTCCGGTGACAGCCTGCAGGTCAACCCGGCCTACACGCCCGGCCATGCGCCTTACGGCTGCAGCGGCCCCGCCAGCCAGGGCAGCTTCACGGCGGCGCCGCGCACCATGACCATGGTGCACCCCAGCGGTGCGGTCGGCAGCTTCACGCTCGAACAGATCCTGCGCGGCCGTTCGCAGGTGCCCAACGACTGCTGGTCGGCTTCGGGGGCGGTCGTCAATTCGATCCCGGTCTTCTACCTGCAGCGTGCGCTGACCCGCAAGACGCTGAGCGGGCCCGGCCTGCCCGCAGCGACATGGACCTACGCCTGGGGCGCCCACGCCGGCAGCCTGGCGCCCTGCGCGGGCTGTGCGGAGACCGTGACGATGCAGGTCACCGACCCGCGCGGTGTCGTCACGCGCTACACACACGGCAACCGCTGGCTGCAGAACGAGGGCCAGCTGCTGCAGGTGGAAGAAGGCTGGGACGGGCAGGCGCCGCAGCGTGTCAAGACGCTGCGATACCGGCAGACGCCCGACGGGCACTACCCGGCGACGGCGGGCACGTCCATCAGCCTGCGCAGCGATGGCCAGATGGCCAGCAAGCACCTGCCGCTGGACCGCAGACAGATCACCCAGCAGGGCGTGGACTTCGTGTGGGAAGCGACGGACTTCGATGCCTTCGTGCGGCCCACGGTCGTCGCCAAGGGCAGCAGCCTGGGCGCGCAACGAACGGAGTGGACGGCCTACAAGGACTTCACGAACCTGTGGGTGCTGGGGCTGCGGGAGAGCCTGACCCACACGGGCGGCGGCCTGCCGCACGCCGTGGTCAGCGAATTCATCAGCTACGACCCCGTGAAGACCTGGCCGACGGCACGTTGGGTCAACGGTCGGCCCGACCAGACCTTCGACTTCCACGCCGACGGCACGCTGAAATGGGTGCGCGACGGCGCCGGGCAGCAGACGGGCTACAGCGACTACAAACGCGGCCTGGCGCGGCTGATCACCCATGCCGACGGCAACAGCGAAGGTGTGGAGGTCAACGACATCGGCCTGGTGACGGCCTGGACCAACGCCGCCGGCACGACCACGCGCTACGGCTACGACGCCATGGGCCGCCTGAGCCGGGTGGACTACCCGCCGGAGCCGACGCTGAGCTACGACGCCACCACGATCAGCTTCCAGCAGATGGCCGCGGCCGAACAGGGGCTGGAGGCCGGGCACTGGCAGCAGACCATCACCACCGGCAACAGCGTGGCGCGGCGTTACTTCGACGCCTTCTGGCGAGAGAGGCTGCGCTACGAATACGACGCCGCCAACGAGGCCGGCACCTCGGCTGCCGTGGAAACACGCTACGACATCGACGGCCGCAAGACCTTCGAGAGCTACCCCCAGCGCGACATCGGTGGCGTGGGCACCGGTACCCGGGGCCACTGGTGGGAATACCACGACGCGCTGGGCCGCGAGACCGCGCACCTGCAGGACAGCGAGCCGGACCCCAGCAAGCTGAGCACCGTCACCGCGTACCTGGACGGGTTCCGCAAGCGCGTGACCAACCCGCGGGGGTTCGCGACGTCCTATGGCTACCAGACCTGGGACGAGCCCAGCGAAGATCACATCGTCGACATCGTCGCGCCCGAAGGCGTGACCGTGACCATCGCCCGCGACGCCCTGGGCAAGGCTTTGTCCATCACCCGCTCCGGCGCCGGCGGCCGCGCCTCGGCCACGCGCCGCTACGTCTACGACGCCCACGAGCGCCTGTGCAAGACGGTGGAGCCCGAAAGCGGCGCCACGGTGCAGGCCTACGACGCCGCCGGCAACCTGGCCTGGCGCGCCAGCGGCCAGGCCTTCCCCGGCCCGGGCTGCGAGACGCAGGTGGCCGGTTCCACCCTGGTCAGCTACCGCTACGACACACGCAACCGGCTGCTCACCACCCGCTACGGCGACGAGAGCCAGAACATCACGCGCAGCTACACGCCCGACGGGCTGCTGGCCAGCATCGCCACCAGCGGCGGCGGCGTCAACGCCATCACCTGGGCCTACAGCTACAACAACCGTCGCCTGCTCACGCAGGAGCGCTACACCTGGGGCGACCCGAACAACGGGTGGAATTTCGACTGGGGTCACGATGCGCACGGTCACGTCAGTTCCCTGGACGACCCCTGGGGCACGGTTCACTACGCCCCCGACGCGCTGGGCCGACCGACCCAGGTGTCAGGCTATGCCAGCGGCGTGAGCTACCACCCCAGCGGTGCGCTGGCCGGCTACACGCTGGCCAACGGCCTGGGCTACGCCATGACGCCCAATCTGCGCGGATTGCCTGAGCTGATGCAGCAAGGCGGCGTGGTGCGCGACCGCTACGCCTACGACGCCAACGGCAACGTCACGGCGATCACCGACGAGACGCCGGGCGGCATCAACAGCCGCAGCATGACGCTGTACGACGGGCTGGACCGGCTGCGCCAGGCCACCGGGCCCTGGGGTGCGGGCAGCTTCGACTACGACGTGCTGGACAACCTGACGGGCAGCACGGTGGGCGGGCGCAGTCTGACGCACCACATCGACGCGGCCACGAACCGACTGACGGGCTTCAGCGGCAGCCAGAGCCTGGGCATCGCCTACGACGCCAATGGCAACGTCACGCAGCGCGGCACGCAGGCCTTCGTCTTCGACATCGGCAACCGGATGACGAGTGCCACCGGCAAGGCCAGCTACGTCTACGACGGGCACGGCCGGCGCAACCTGGTGTGGTTTGCCGGCGGCGGCTACATGCACCAGGCCTATACGCAGGACGGCAAGCTGCGGTTTGCCTGGCGGTCTTCGCAGGGCGGGCGGCGGCATGTGTACCTGGGCGACCGGATGATTGCCGAGACGACCGAAGGCGGATTCACGACCTACGCGCACGCCGACGGGCTGGGCAGCCCGGTGGCGAAGACGAACAACACCGGGGTGGTGGTGGAACGCACGCGGTATGAGCCGTATGGGGCGACGGTGGCGGGGAGCGTCAACCCGGCGACGATCGGGTTCACGGGGCATGTGAACGATGCGGATACGGGGCTCGTTTACATGCAGCAGCGGTATTACGATCCGCGTGCGGGGAGGTTCCTCTCCGTTGATCCGGTCACGACGGATGCCAAGAGCGGCGGACACTTCAACCGCTACGCCTACGCCGACAACAACCCGTATAAGTACACCGATCCCGACGGGCGAAGCCCGAAGCTGCTGTTGGACTTCGGCCTCAACGTTGCTCTAAACGTTCTGACGACGGGCGAGATGGGGCTCGCATCAGCAGCGAAGGAAACGCTGCTCGGCGCGCTGAATCCGGCCAAGACGCTGCAGACGGCTATCAGGCTTGGTGATGCAGCCAAAGACCTCGCCAAGGGCACGAAGACCTTCCAGACATACACCAAGACTCATCCTGAAACCGGCGCCGTCTACTGCGGACGAACGAGCGGCTGCGGCACCCCCCTTGAGAACATTGCGAATCGCGATTCGAGCCATCACATGAACAAGGAAGGCTATGGGCCTGCTGTGCTCGATAAGTCCTCAACAAACTCCGCTGCGATCCGCGGGAGAGAGCAGCAGAATATCGATGCAAATGGTGGTGCACGCTCATCGGGGGGAACGTCCGGGAACGCGATCAACGGCATCTCGCCGAGCAATCCGAAGGGCGATGGATACATCAAGGCAGCAGAGAAGGAGTTCGGTTCACGATGACAGCCAAAAAGCCGCGAGCGGGAAGCCTGCTGCGTATCGACCTCGGCGATAGCGTTGCTGGCTTCGCCAGGGTTCTTGCCAACTCCCAGGTGGCGGTCTACTCGTATCGTCAACAAGAGGGGGAGCGCCTAATAGCATCTGCTGTTTATGGCTCGCCTCTGCTATGGACATTGACTGTGATGAAGGCAGCGCTGACATCCGGTAGATGGCCGGTTGTTGATTACATGCCGCTTGAGTTCAAACTCACCGAGCCTGTCGAATACTTCATGCGCGATGGTGCAAACGGACAGTTCTCCATTTACCGAAGTGACAGTGGCCAAACTCGGCCAAGCACCTACGCTGAGTGTCGAGGGCTAGAAGCTGCGGCTGTATGGGAGGCTGAGCATGTGGAATCTCGCTTGCGGGACTACTTCGCGGGGCGCGTGAATGCCTGGGCAGAAAAGCTCAAAGCTGCTCCTTGAAGGAAGTCACGGGGCTCGGTATCACGGGGCTCGGTACCAGGTCTTGCCTTTTGCCCCCCGTTGCCTGGTCTGATCGTCACCCCTTGCGCCTGGCCTGCGCCTTCTTGCCCGCGTCCTCGGGGTTGATGAACCCGATGGGCCGCTTGAGCGGTTGCGAGGTTCGGGGTCAAGTCTCTCATCTACCATCGGCAAGGCGTCGTCCATCCCCCGCTCCGGCGCTGCCGGCGGCGCCACGGCTACGCGCCGCTACGTCTGTGGCGCCCACGAGCGCGAGCGCCTGAAGAGTTCGAGGCCAAGCCTCCCATCCATCATCCCCACACCATGTCCCGCCCCCTGCGCATCGAATTCCCCGGCGCCGTGTACCACGTCACCTCCCGCGGTGACCGCCGTGAGCCGATCTACCGCGACGATGCCGATCGCGAATGCCAGCTTGCCGTCCTGGCCGAGGCACTGGCGCGCTTCGATGCCGAAGTGCTGGCCTATTGCCTGATGGGCAACCACTACCACCTCGTGCTGCAGACGCATGCCGGGCAGCTGTCGCGCCTGATGCGGCACCTCAACGGCGTCTATACCCAGGCCTTCAACCGTCGGCACGGGCTGGTCGGCCACCTGTTCCAGGGGCGCTTCAAGGCCATCCTGGTCGACCGCGACGACTACCTCGTCGCCCTGTGCCGCTACGTCGAACGCAACCCCGTGGCCGCCGGGCTGGTGGTGCGGCCCGCAGACTGGCCCTGGTCCAGTTGCCGCGCGCACCTGGGGCTGGAACCGGCGTCGCCCTGGCTGGCGGTCGACGGGTTGCAGGCCTTCATGCTGGGCCGCACGCCTTCGGGCCAGCGCGACCGCAACACCGCGGCCAGGCGCTATGCCGCCCTGGTGAACGACGGCCAGGCCACCGACGCGGATTTCTGGGCCACTCACCTGCGCGGTCAGATATTCCTGGGCGACGAGCACTTCGCCGAGCGCATGCGCGCGCGGGCAGAGCCGTCAAGGCTGCAGGCCGGCGCCGTTCCGGCACGCCAACGCAAGCCGGCCACCAGCGCCCCGAGGACCTGGGCCGGGTGGCTCGAGCTGCATGCCGGCCAACGGGCACCCGCGCTTCACGCCGCCTACCGTGCGGGCTGGAAGTCGATGCCGGGGCTGGCTTCGGCATGCGGCCTGTCGGTCGCCCATGTCAGCCGGTTGATCAGGGCGATCGAGGGGGAGAGAGGAGAGACCTGACACCGTCGCAACCCGGAGGGGGAGAGAAGAGAGACCTGACACCGTCGCAGACACGGACCTGCAGATAGAGATCCGCGAGGTCGCCTTCAACGGCGAGGCCTCGTCGACGGGCACGCCGGTGCCTGAACCGGGCAGCCTGGCCCTGTCGATCGCCGCACTGGGCGCCGCAGCGCTGGCCTGGCGCAGGACGAGCCCCGCCCGCTGAGCCCGGGGCTCAGCGCCCCGCCCCCACCTGCTGCAGCACCGCCTGCGCCGCCGTGCGCGCCGCCGCGCAGGCGTCGCCGGCGCTGCAGCCGTCCAGCACCTGGCGCGCCAGCGCCGCGGCCTGCGCCGGGGCGCCGGCGCCGCCGGCCTGCAGCAGCTGCTGCGCCAGCGCCACGCGCGCCGCGTGCAGCGCCGGGTCGGCCGCGTTGGCGGTGCCCTGCAGCAGCGTCACCGCCTCCTGCAGCACGGCCTGCGCCTGCTCGGGCTGGCCCAGGGCGCTGAAGCGCCGACCCAGCGCGGTGATGACCTGGCCGCGCAGCACCGGGTCGCCGGGGAAGCCGAAACGCGCCGTTTCCAGCGCCCGCTGCAGCCGCGGCGCCTCGACGGCGATGTCGGGCGGCTGGCCGTCGGCGCCCGGCACCGGCCCCGGCAGGTGCTCGGCGAGGAAGACCTGCACCTGGTCGCTGCGCTGGGTCTGGGCGGCGCCCCGCTGGTAGGCGCGCCAGCCGGCGCTGCCCACCGTCGCCAGCAGCCCCAGCACCAGCACGCCGGCACCGAGCGCCAGGCGGTTGCGGCGCAGGAACAGCCGCGTCAGGTGCAACGCGCCGCCCGGCGCGCCGGGCACCGGGCGAAACGCGGGAATCAGCCGCAGGTCGTCGACCATGGCCTGCAGGCTGTCGTAGGGCGGCACACCGGGCGCGCGCAGCGCACGCTGCAGCACATGGCGCAGGTCCGGCCCGGGGTTCACGGGGCGGGCGGCCGGCGCCGCCGCGCCTTCGGCCAGCCCCGGCTCGTCACCGGCCAGCAGCGCCTGCAGCACGCGCCCCAGGCCCAGCAGGTCGGCGGCGACGGTCTCGGCCCGCAGCGCGCGGCCCTGACCCCAGTCCAGCAGCAGCACGCGCGACTCGTCGTCGACGCGGAAGCTCGACGTGCGCAGCTCGCTGCACGCCACCTGCCCGGCATGCACGAAGGCCACGAGTTCCGCCACCTTCAGCATCAGCTGCGCCACGGCGCGTTCGCCATGGCCCCGACGGCGCGCGTGCGCCACCAGCCCCTGGCCGTCGACGAGCGGCAGCACGCGGTAGAAGCGTCCCTGGTCGTCGACCCCGGCGTCGACCAGGCGGACGATGTCGGGATGCGCGGGCAACAACACCACCTGCATTTCCTCGCCGCGCGGCGAGGCGTCGGCGGCCGGTGCGGCCGGTGCGGCCGGCGGCGGCAGGCGCAGCGCAAAGAGCCGGCGCGCCACGCCCTCGCCGCGTTCGGCACGCCAGACCTGCGCGGCCGTGTCGCCGCCCAGCGGTTCCAGCACGCGGTAGGGGCCGACACGCCGTTCGGGCCGGGGCGCCGGCTTCGGCCGCAGCGGCGGGGGCGCGGCCGCCGCCTCGGCTTCCACCTGCACCAGGCTGGCCAGGCGTTCACGCAGCCGGGGCACCAGCACCTGCTGGCGTTCGGGCAGCGCGGCGATAAAGGCCTCGCGCTCGGTCGCGGGCAGGGCCAGCGCGCGCTCGAGCAGCAGGCTGAGCACGCGGACTTCGGTGGCGGTAAGGGTGGTCATGGCGGCGGCGACGGCAAGGTGTCAGGCGCCGGGCGGCACGGGGCCCGTCGCCGGGACTATGCCAGCCGCGCCGCGCGGCTTCGGCCGCTTCACCATCACGGCCTGCCTCACGTTCGCAAGGGCGCGGCCAGCAGCGCGTCGAACTCGGCGCGGAAGGCCTCGGGCACTTCGAAGTAGGGCAGCGCACCGGTGGGGAAGACGCTGACACGCCACGGCGTCTGCGGTTTCAGCAGCGGCAGCCCGCGGTAGTCGGTGAAGTCGCCGCGCACGCCGTGGCAGGCCCACACCGGGCCGCGCAGCGCCTCGTAGACGCTGTGGATGTCGGCGCTGAACAGGCCCGCACCCAGGAAGTGCAGCGGCGCGTGGCGTGCGCCGGGCTGGCGCGCGGTGAGGATGGCGTAGTCGGCCATCTGCGCGTCGATGTCCGGCCCGCCCCAGGTGCGGCGCAGGAAGTAGCGCACCACGGCGGGTTTCGTCAGGCCGTCGAACAGCGCCTGCGCCCACAGCGGGTTGGCCAGTGCCTTGTGCAGCCAGGGCAAGGCACGGGTGCTGCCGGGCGGGCCGCGCCGCGGCGTCTTGCCCATCAGCCCGGTGGGGCTGACGAGCGCCAGCCGCCCCCAGTGCGCGGGCCGTTCCGTCGCGGCGCGGGCCAGGAATTCGCAGCCCAGCGACACCGCCAGCGCGTCGATCGGCGCGCTGCCGCAGCGCCGATGGACCTGCGCGGCCACCGCGTGCAGCGCGTCGGTCATCAGCCGGGGGGTGTAGGCAAGGTCGTCACGCCGGCTGAAACCGTAGCCCGGCAGGTCGGGGGCGAACACGGTGCGCGTGGCGCGGTAGTGTTCGAACAGCGGCCTCACCTCGGCCGCCGAGGCCGCGGCGTTCACGGTGTGCAGCAGCAGCAGCGGCGGGCCCTGGCCGGCCATGTAGCAGCTGACGCCGTCGACTTCGAAACGTTCGCCGGAAAGGGCCGGGGTCAGGGGGGGCGTGGGCATCGGGCGATGTTACGGGCTGGCTATTCGCAGGCTTCTTGCGTCAGGACAAACGCCCCCTGGCGCGCCGGCGGACGTCGGGCATAGACTGCCGCGCACAAGACCACGGCCCCCGGGCAGCGACCTTCGCGCGGCCGTGGCCGGGCCCTGCAAGGAGACCGCCAGTGCACGCCACCGACGTGACGGACCCGACCTATTTCCACAAGGTCGTCGATTGCCAGTGGGCCTGCCCGGCCCACACCCCCGTGCCGGAATACATCCGGCTCATCGCCCAGGGCCGTTACGACGACGCCTACATGGTGAACTGGGTCAGCAACGTCTTCCCGGGCGTGCTGGGGCGCACCTGCGACCGCCCCTGTGAACCCGCCTGCCGGCGCGGCCGCGTCGAGGAGGCGAATGCCGCCAAGCCGGAGCCGGTGGCCATCTGCCGCCTGAAGCGCGTGGCGGCCGACTTCAAGGGCACCGCCGGCGTGCAGGCGCAGATGCCGAAGGCCCTGCCGCCCAACGGCAAGCGCGTGGCCTGCGTCGGCGCCGGGCCGTCTTCGCTGACGGTGGCGCGCGACCTCGCCACGCAGGGCTACGCGGTGACGGTGTTCGACGGCGAGCGCAAGGCCGGCGGTTTCATCCGCACGCAGATCCCGCGCTTCCGCCTGCCCGAAGAGGTGATCGACGAAGAGACGGGCTACATCCTGGCGCTGGGCGTCGACTTCAAGTCGGGCCACCGGGTCGACTCGATGCAGGCGCTGATGGCCCACGGCTACGACGCCATCTTCGTGGGTTGCGGCGCACCGCGCGGGCGCGACCTGCAGGTGCCGGGCCGCCGCGAGGCCGCGGCCGACATCCACATCGGCATCGACTGGCTGGCCAGCGTGTCCTTCCAGCACGTCACCCGCGTGAAGAAGCGCGTCATCGTGCTGGGCGGCGGCAACACCGCGATGGACTGCTGCCGTTCGGCACGCCGCCTGGGCGCCAAGGACGTGAAGGTGGTGGTGCGCTCGGGCTTCGACGAGATGAAGGCCAGCCCCTGGGAGAAGGAAGACGCGCTGCACGAGGGCATCCCGATCCTGAACTACCACGTGCCCAAGGCCTTCCTGCACGAAGGCGGCAAGCTCACGGGCATGAGCTTCGAGATCGTCGAGGCCGTCTACGACGAGCAGGGCCGGCGCAGCCTGGTGCCGACCGGCGCGCCCGACGTCGTGCTGGACTGCGACGAGGTGCTGGTCGCCGTCGGCCAGGAAAACGCCTTCCCCTGGATCGAGCGCGAATGCGGCATCGAATTCGACCGCTGGGGCCTGCCCAGGCTGGACGCGGCCAGCTTCCAGTCCACCGTGCCCAACGTCTTCTTCGGCGGCGATGCCGCCTTCGGCCCGAAGAACATCATCACCGCGGTGGCGCACGGCCACGAAGCGGCCGTCAGCATCGACCGCTACCTGCACGGTGAACCGGTGACGAACCGGCCGCCGCCGATGGTCAACCTGGTGTCGCAGAAGATGGGCATCCACGAGTGGAGCTACGACAACGCGCCCAGCGACGACCACCGCCACAAGGTGCCCTGGGCCGCGGCCGAGACGGCGCTGGCCAGCATCCGCGTCGAGGTTGAACTCGGCTTCGACGCCGCCACCGCCTTCAAGGAGGCCGAACGCTGCCTGAACTGCGACGTGCAGACGGTGTTCGCCGACAAGCTGTGCATCGAATGCGACGCCTGCGTCGACATCTGCCCCACCGACTGCATCACCTTCACGGTGCCGGGCGAAGAAGCCGAGTTGCGCACGCGGCTGAAGGCACCGTCGAAGAACCCCGAGCAGGCGCTCTACGTCAGCCCGCTGCTGAAGACGGCGCGCGTGATGGTCAAGGACGAGGACGTCTGCCTGCACTGCGGCCTGTGCGCCGAGCGCTGCCCCACCGGCGCCTGGGACATGCAGAAGTTCCTGCTGCTCACCACCAAGGCCGGCCCGGGCTGCCGCGGGCCCAACCCCTCACACCAGTCCAGCATCCACCGCGCGGGGGCCAAGGCATGAAGCGCATCCAGGCCGTCAACGACTTCGTCATCAAGTTCGCCAACGTCAACGGCTCGGGCTCGGCCTCGGCCAACGAGCTGTTCGCCAAGGCGGTGATGCGCATGGGCGTGCCCGTCAGCCCGCGCAACATCTTCCCCAGCAACATCCAGGGCATGCCCACCTGGTACGAGGCGCGGGTGTGCGAGCAGGGCTACCACGGCCGGCGCGGCGGCGTCGACATGATGGTGGCGATGAACCCGCAGACCTGGGCCCAGGACGTGGCCGAGGTCGAACCCGGCGGCTACCTGTTCTACGACAGCACGCGCGCGCTGCCGCCGGGCAGCCTGCGCGACGACATCGTCGTCATCCCGGTGCCGCTGACGGCCATCGCCAACGCCCACTACACCGACCCGCGGCAGCGCCAGCTGTTCAAGAACATCATCTACGTCGGCGCGCTGTCGGTGCTGCTGGACATGGAGGCCGAGGTCTTCGAGAAGCTCTTCGCCGAGCAGTACCGGGGCAAGGAAAGGCTGCTCGACAGCAACGTGCAGGCGCTGCAGCTGGGCCGTGATTACGTCAAGCAGCACCTGCCGCACCCGCTGGACCTGCGCGTGCGCAGCGCCGACAAGGTGGGCGACCAGATCTTCACCGACGGCAACAGCGCCGCCGCCCTGGGCTGCCTGTACGGCGGCGCCACGGTCTGCGCCTGGTACCCGATCACGCCGTCGTCTTCGGTGCCCGAGGCCTTCCAGAAGTACTGCGACAAGTTCCGCATCGACCCCGCCACCGGCACGCACCGCTACGCCATCGTGCAGGCCGAGGACGAACTGGCCAGCATCGGCATGGTGGTGGGCGCGGGCTGGAACGGCGCACGCGCCTTCACCGCCACCTCGGGCCCGGGCATCAGCCTGATGACCGAGTTCATCGGCCTGGCCTACTTCGCCGAGATCCCGGTGACGATCATCAACGTGCAGCGCGGCGGCCCTTCCACCGGCATGCCCACGCGCACGCAGCAGAGCGACATCCTGGCCTGCGCCTACGCCTCGCACGGCGACACGAAACACGTGCTGCTGCTGCCGCAGGACCCGCACGAATGTTTCGAACATTCGGCCGCCGCGTTGGACCTGGCCGACCGTCTGCAGACGCCCGTCTTCGTGATGACCGACCTGGACATCGGCATGAACCAGCGCCTGAGCAAACCCTTTGTCTGGGACGACACCCGCAGCTACGACCGCGGCAAGGTGATGACGGCCGAGGAACTGGAAGCGGGCAGGGATTTCGGCCGCTACAAGGACGTCGACGGCGACGGCATCCCCTGGCGCACGCTGCCCGGCACGCACCCCACGAAGGGCAGCTTCTTCACGCGCGGCACCACGCGCAACCCCTACGCGCAGTACAGCGAGCGTGGGCCCGACTACATCTACAACATGGAACGCTTGCTGAAGAAGTTCCAGACCGCCGCCACGCTGGTGCCGCAGCCCGTGCTGCGTGTGTGCAACGAGCCCACGCGCTTCGGTGTCATCTACTACGGCAGCACCGCGCCGGCGATGCGCGAGGCGCTGGACGTGCTGGAAGCCGAAGGCCTGCAGGTCGAGGCGCTGCGCCTGCGCGCC
>Ga0154020_10008355_pt1 | contig 12003 bp, 10 predicted proteins | sample Klosneuvirus_201_FD_109709 | JGI IMG/M metagenome (GOLD analysis project Ga0154020, IMG submission 109709) | Active sludge microbial communities from wastewater, Klosterneuburg, Austria - Klosneuvirus_20160825_MG | ecosystem: Engineered > WWTP > Aerobic digester > Activated sludge | place... | reverse complement strand
TCTATGGATGCTGATCATCTTGACATCTATGGTGATAAAAATTACATGGAAGACTCATATCGGATGTTCGCAGCTAAGCTGAAGCCATCCGGAAAATTGTTTTTCCGATTCGGTCTACCCCTTTCCGACATGGATCTTGTAAGTTCTACCTACTCTGTAGAAGAAGAAAGTGATTTTGCAGCCGTTAACATGCGCATTGCAGACCACAGATATTATTTTGATTGGACCGACAACAAGAATATAATTAGAGATCTTACTTCAGATCTTCCCGGATGGCACAATGTTCAGAATTCTGTGGTCTCTGTGGCGATTGCAAAACACTTGGGTGTCTCCGATGAACAAATCAAGGAAGGGTTAAAGTCCTATACAGGAGTGAAAAGAAGATTTGATGTGCAGGTTCGGTGTAATAAAATGGTCTACATCGATGACTATGCTCATCATCCGGAAGAATTAAGGGCTTGTATCAGTTCTGTTCGGGCTTTATACCCCGGAAAAAGAGTCCTAGGAATTTTCCAACCACACCTGTTCAGTCGAACCCGTGATTTCGTCGATGGATTTGCTCAAAGTTTGTCTTTACTCGACGATCTCTTACTAATGGACATCTATCCGGCTAGGGAGTTGCCAATTGAAGGCATAGATTCTACAATCATTCTTGATAAAATGACACTTGAATCTAAGTCGATTTGTAAAAAAGAGGATGTTCTAAAGGAATTAGAGAATAAAAAATTTGATATTCTACTCACATTAGGGGCAGGTGACATCGATCAATTGGTAGTTCCAATCAGGAAGTACCTTGACTCAACCTACTCTCAAACACTTGTTGATGAAAACTAAAATAGACTGGAGTAGATCAAAAAAGACGGCTTTTCGGATAAGCTTAGCTCTTGCATTCCTTATTTCTGTTGGTTTTGCCGACTCAAGACAGAGTAGAATGAAGTGTAATGAGCTTGTCATCACTATTGTTGATACCCTCGGACAATCATTTGTGGAGCCGGAAGACATCCGTTTGATCGTTCTGAACAAATTTGGTGAGTTGAAAGGTCAAACTTTAAGTTCTATTAACATCGCTTTGTTAGAAAAAATCATTGCTAATAACGCTTTTGTCGCTGATGCAGAAGTATTTTCATCCGTTGATGGAAAGCTCAATATTGAGGTTCTGCAGCGTAGACCGGTTGTCCGTGTAGTTAACTTCAATCAGGAGAGTTTTTATATTGATGATAAAGGAATTTTTATGCCACTATCCGAAAAATATACAGCCAGAGTGCCTCTTGCCAATGGATATATTTTTCATCGTGCGTCTGAACGACAGGTAAGTAATTATAATTCAACAAAGGATAATTCTGTTGTCGATACAATTCATTCGACAATGAAAAATATTTTTGATGTTGCTCACTTCGTAAACCATGATGATTTCTGGAATGCACAGGTTGAACAAATTTATGTAAATGCAGATGGAGATATTGAATTGATCCCAAGAGTGGGAAGACACAATATTATTCTAGGTAATGGACAAGACCTGAATGATAAGTTTGACAGATTATTTTTATTTTATACCGAAGGCCTGAGTAAATCAGGATGGGATAAGTACAAGACAATTAATTTAAAATTTAAGGACCAAGTGGTCTGCACTAAAAAATAACATGGAAAATAACGACATCATCGTAGGCTTGGACATTGGTACAACTAAAATTTGTACCATCGTTGGCCGTAAGAATGAATTTGGAAAGATTGACATTTTAGGATACGGGAAGAGTGAGTCACTAGGTGTTACACGCGGTGTAGTTACCAATATTGTGAATACCATTAGCTCTATTCGCTCATCTATTGAAGAAGCCTCGACAAAATCTGATGTCGATATTTCTAATGTCTATGTTGGTATCGCAGGTCAGCATATAAAAAGTTTACAACACCGGGGAATGAAGACTCGTAACACCCTGGATGATGAGATCAGTCAGAAAGATATCGACGCTATTGTTGAAGACATGTATCGTCTTGCAATGCCTCCCGGAGAAGAGATCATTCATGTGATTCCTCAGGAGTTCATTGTCGATAATGAACAGGGTATTAAAAACCCGATTGGTATTTCAGGAATTCGTCTGGAGGCTAATTGCCATATCATCACCGGACAAGTTACTGCTGCAAAGAACATTTACAAATGCGTTATGCGTGCTAATCTTTCTACTCAGGGATTATTCCTTGAGCCACTTGCATCGTCAGACGCAGTGCTAACGGAAGAAGAAAAAGAAGCAGGAGTTGTATTAGTTGATATCGGTGGAGGCACAACAGACCTCGCTATTTTCCAGGATGGAGTGATAAGACATACTGCAGTGATCCCCTTCGGTGGAAATGTGATTACTGATGATATCAAAGAAGGTTGTACCATCATCCGCGCACACGCGGAACTTTTGAAGATAAAGTTTGGTTCAGCATTGGCAAGCGAAAATCAGGAAAATGAGATCGTCTCCATCCCCGGACTTCGAGGACGCGAGCCGAAAGAAATATCTGTGAGAAACCTTGCAAGTATCATTCAGGCAAGAATGGAAGAGATCATAGAAAATGTATACTATGAAATCAGAAATTCCGGATTTGAGAAAAAACTCATAGCAGGTATTGTGATCACCGGTGGAGGTGCACAACTCAGACATACAGTTCAACTAGTTGAATTTATTACCGGTATGGATACGAGAATTGGTTATCCGAACGAACACCTTGCTAAAGGGGCAGATGAGCTTAAGAGCCCTATGTATGCAACAGGGGTGGGACTTGTGATAAAAGGATTCCAGGATCTTGAGAAGAAAGCAAAAGAAGAGCATAGTGTCGTACAAGAAGGAAAAGGAAAAGATAGAAAAGAAAAATTGCAAAAATCATTCTTTGAGAAGATACTGGATATGCTGAAAGAAGATGACCAGGATACCGAAATGAAATAAGAAATTAGTTAACAGGAACAGAAACACATAACATAAAACATAAAGTCATGGAATTCGATCTGAATAAGGAACAAGGATCTATCATCAAGGTGATAGGAGTAGGAGGCGGGGGTAGCAATGCCGTTAACCACATGTACCGTCAAGGTATTAAAGGAGTGGAATTTGTCATCTGCAATACTGATGCTCAGGCACTGGAGATCTCTCCGGTTCCGACAAAAATTCAACTGGGCTCAAGTCTTACTGAAGGGCGTGGAGCAGGCTCTATACCTGAAGTAGGACGGAATGCAGCTATTGAAAATATTGAAGATATCAGAAAAATCTTGTTCGAAGATACCCGCATGGTATTTATCACTGCCGGAATGGGTGGAGGTACTGGTACCGGTGCTGCTCCTATCATTGCACAAACAGCGAGAGAGATGGGAATACTCACTGTAGGTATCGTGACAATTCCTTTCGACTTTGAAGGCAAGAAAAGAAAGCAGCAGGCCGATGAAGGAATTGAAGCACTGAAAAACAGCGTTGATACGATTCTTATAATCCGTAATGAAAAATTACGTGAGATGTTTGGAAACTTGCGTCTCTCTGAAGCTTTTTCTAACGCGGATGATATACTAACAACAGCTGCAAAAGGTATTGCTGAGATCATTACTGTTACAGGTTATATAAATGTCGACTTTGAAGATGTGAAAACAGCCGTACAAAACAGTGGTAATGCAATTATGGGTTCTGCTGTTGCTGAAGGTGATAACCGTGCAACAATCGCTGTAGAAAAAGCACTCTCTTCTCCATTACTAAATGATGATAATATTAAAGGTGCAAGATTTATCCTGATGAATATTGCTTCCGGTTCTCGTGAAGTAACCATGGATGAGATCGGTGAGATCACAGATTATATTCAGGATCAGGCCGGCCTTACTGCAGACATTATCTGGGGCAATTGCCATGATGAATCTCTTGATGAGAAATTAAGTGTAACCATTATCGCAACCGGTTTTAAAACAAGAGAACAGATCGGAAGTGAGATCGCGAAGAAACATAAGAATCAAAAAACAATTCGTGTACTTGGTGTTGATGAGCCTGCTGATGAGATAAAGCCGGACATGAAAAAAAATTCACCAAACCCGGAATTGTTCGAGCCTGTTCTTATCAATAAGGACAAACCTGTTTCGCCTGTCACTGACGAAAGAACCTACGAATTTAATGTGGGTACTACGTCTAAAGAAAATGAAGGTGTTAAGTCGAGCAAAGATACAAGTGATACAGATGATTTAGATAAGGAGAATCCTGTCGTTTATGATCTGCATGAGCATTCATTGGATGAAGCAGAAGACGATCAGTTCAGAAAGACCCGTGATCGGATAGCACGCCTAAAAGCACTTAATTACAGGATCAATAATACCGGGGCCATCACTGATATGGAAAAGGAGCCGGCTTACAAACGAAGAAATGTGAAGCTGGATAACGTTCCTCATTCAAGCGATAATAATGTATCCCGTTATACTTTATCTTCAGAAGAGGATAAAAAGTCGGAATTGCGTCAGAATAATTCCTTTCTGCATGACAATGTAGATTAGTATGTTCAAGGAAACCTTAGTTTCCTGTTTGAAAATTATGTGTTTTCATGTTACGTTTCTTTTTCGTTGTAGCCTCCCCTCGGGAGGCTACTTTTTTTTACGGCAAGGATATATATTTGAATGATTTTATTGAATTGCAATAATTATCTTCGTTTTAAAATGGAGCCTTTTGAGGCCCCATGAATTAAAAACATTAATATTATTTCGTATGAATTTAGAAGAACAAATCAATCAGGAATTAAAGGCTGCCATGCTGTCAAAGAATGAAGTCGCAGTAAGAAGCCTTCGTGCTATTAAGCAAGCAATTCTCATCGCAAAAACTTCGGGAAATGCCGAAATGAAAAAAGAAGATGAAATTAAAATGCTCCAAAAACTCGTGAAACAGAGAAAAGAGTCTGTAGAAATTTATCAGCAACAGAACAGAACCGATCTGGCTACCCCTGAACTTGAAGAAATAGCAATAATCGAAAAATTCCTTCCTGTTATGCTCTCTGAAGCTGAAATATTGACTGAATTGAAAGGAATTATTGCCGGAATGGGGAATGTGAGCCCTCAGGAAATGGGAAAAGTTATGGGCCTCGCAAGCAAGCATTTTGCAGGAAAAGCCGATAATAAAATAGTTTCTAAGCTTGTAAAAGAGATTTTAGGAGCTTCCTAAGATTTGTATAAAAATTATAGATTCTTACCTTTGATATAGATTACTATCCGCAACACAGAATTAATTATTCACAAAGATCAATTTAGCGGGTAAATTGTACTTTGTGACAAAATTATTACCCAATGAAAACCGGTAAAGTAAAATTCTTCAATGAAGCCAAAGGCTACGGATTTATCTTAGTTGACGAAGACCAGTCAGAAGTCTTCGTACACCACAGTGGAATCATTGACAAAATTCGTGAGAATGACCTCGTTGAATTCGAGGTTGTTGATGGGAAAAAAGGACAAAATGCTGTTAATGTCAAACGACAACAGTAGGTCTGGAAAAAAATGTAAAAGGGAATCCGGATGGGTTCCCTTTTTTTATGGCCTATAAATAAAATCGGGTTCATGTATTTTTATGCTTTCGCATGAATTCATCCACAGAATATGAGCCCGATCCATAGACCCAAAAGAAAAATAGCAGAGCTAAAACCAAAAGAGAAATTCCAAGCTCTGATTCCATAGAGAAAAATCCTCTTTGAGCATTTATAAAAATTACCGCTCCTAGTAATATCGGAATTTGGAAGAGTACTGCAATACGTGTCAACAAACCTAGAGTGATTAAAATGCCACCCATCAGGTGCGAAAGGGCCACAATATGTGCAAGTGCAACTGCATAAAAAGAAACTGCACTGTTAGCGATCATCTCTGAGATCGCTGTCGTGTTTTGTATAAAACTAACTCCTTTGATAAGAATGATCAATCCTAGCAAGACACGGATGACTGAAAACCATTTTGACTGATGGGCGTCTCCCCATGCTTCAACCTTTTGAATGATGTTCATGACCTTTGGTTTAGAGTTTGAAAGAACTACACAAAGTTTACTAAAAATTTCGCAAATTGTCAACCAAAATTTTAGGGTGATGTAAATGCTCTTGTTTTAATAGAGCAGAGATGGGCCCTATCTTTGAAAAACAGGCCTTCCTGCAATGATTAAGCTTTTTTATCGATCTTGCCCCTTGTTTAGCCGATGTTTAATTATAGAATTTAAGCTTCAATAAATTTCAACCTTCTTAAGGATTAATAAATTAATTCAATTTATGTCAAGTAAAACGTTGTCCCAAAGAATTCTCCCGTTTTTAATTCTTTTTTCATTCGCTAACATGGATTTACCTGCCCAAAGTCTTTTAGATGTACTGCCGGTGATTCCAAAGCCTGCTCAGATGGCTCTGCAGGAAGGGAATTTCAATTTGACCGGAGAAACCCAGATAATCCTATTGAATAGCGAGCTCAAAAATGAAGCAGAATTATTCAATGATTATCTTGAAGAGAATTATGGTTTAAGACTAAAAATTTCATCGGCACGACAAAGTAAAAAAGCTTGTATTAATCTGAGTTTGCCTGATGTTGGCATTAATAGTTCAAGGGAAGGATATAAATTAATTGTTAAGCCTTCCGGTGTTGCTATCAAAGCTTCGACAGGGTCCGGTGTGTTCTATGGTTTACAAACTTTAATACAACTTTTGCCACCTGGGAAAACAAACTCATTGAGTATTCCCGGGATTGAAATTTTAGATCAACCTCGTTTTGCATGGAGGGGAATGCACCTTGATGTAAGCAGGCATTTCTTTTCTGTTGAATTCATTAAAAAATATATTGACTATCTCGCTTTTTATAAAATGAATACATTTCATTGGCATCTGACCGATGACCAAGGATGGAGGATCGAGATTAAAAAGTATCCTAAACTTCAGGAAGTTTCAGCTTTTCGCAATGGTACATTGATAGGACATCTTGGGAGTACACCGCAGTTATACGATTCCATCAAGTATGGAGGATTCTATACGCAAGAGCAAATCAAAGAAATTGTCGCCTATGCCTTGCGTCGGCATGTAACTATTGTACCTGAAATTGAAATGCCCGGGCATGCATCAGCTGTATTGGCTGCTTACCCTGAGTTATCTTGTTCCGGAAAACCCGTAGAGGTTGCAAAAAAATGGGGAGTTTTTAAAGATGTGTTTTGTGTTAAAGATGAAACATTTGAATTTATTGAGAATGTTTTGAATGAGGTCGCAGTACTTTTCCCGGGTGAATATATTCACGTAGGCGGAGATGAATGCCCGACAGATCAATGGAAAGAGTGTGAAAGTTGTCAAAGGCTCATGAAAAATATTGGAATGAAAGATGAGCATGAGCTTCATAGTTTTTTTATGAGACGTGTTCAAAAGCTCTTATCGAAGATGGATAAAAAGATGATCGGATGGGATGAGATCATTGATGGAGGGCCGCTTCCGAAAGCAACTGTCATGTCCTGGCGTGGAACACGAGGAGGAATTGCTGCTGCACAAACAGGAAATGATGTGGTGATGTCGCCAACAACATTCTGTTACTTTGATTTTTACCAGAGCAAATATCCCGGAGAGCCTTTGGCAATTGGAGGGTATCTCCCATTAGATCGTGTATATAATTTTGAACCTGTTCCGGATGTTCTTAATGAGCAAGAGGCTCAACACATACTGGGAGCACAAGCTAATGTCTGGACAGAATATATTAGCACACCAGAACAGGTAGAGTACATGATCATGCCTCGCATATCCGCTCTTTCTGAAGTGTTATGGTCTGATAAGAAAGCCCGCGACTATGATGCTTTTACAAAAAGATTGATAGGCCATTTTAAACTCCTTGATTTTAAAAAGATAAATTATTCTAAAGCGATATTCGATATTCATGAAATGGTGTTGCCTCATTCTGCCAATGGGATCTCAATTGATTTGTCTACGTCTTTCAAACAAGGGGTAATTCGTTATACGATCAATGGAGAAGAACCTATTAGTTCTTCTCCGGTTTATGAAAGTAAGATTATAGTAGACCAATCCGTTGGCGTGAAAGCAAAAATTTTCGATGGGCCTGTTGCTAGAGGGAAAGAGTATTCCAGAGTCTTTAAAGTAAATCTGGCTACAGGAAAAGAGGTCGTCTTAGGAAATCCGCCACACGAAGAGTATTCCAGAGGTGGTGAGTTCACATTGGTCAACGGCATCGCAGGTAATATACCTTGGATGGGATCTGATTGGTTAGGCTTTTTGGGAGAAGGACTTGATGCGACGATCGATCTTGGCAAGGAATTGACCATCTCTAATGTTGGTCTCGATGTTTTACGCGACGAAAACTCTTGGGTTTATTATCCGAAGGGAGTAAGGGTTCTGGTGAGCACAGATGGTTTGAATTTTACAAGCGTTAAAAAGCTTGACGAAGAGGATTTGGATCCTAGTCAGAGATTAATAAAAATGAAGTTCGATAAAATAAAAGCCCGTTGGGTACGTGTATTGGCAAGAAACTATGGTACAATACCTGTTAACAGGCCGGGTGAAGGTAAACCTGCCTGGTTGTTAGTTGATGAGATCAGCGTAGATTGATACTACTATATTTAGCCATTATAATATTTGCTGTTCCAGTTTTTATTGCTCACTGTTTTGTCGAAAGTAAGTCCGGCCCATACAGTGTATACAAAAAATGCAATAAAGAAATGCACCGTTAAAAATAGGCGCAGATAGATTTCGCCCTCAAAACTTGTTGCTTGGATTACACCTGAAGGGATCAGCATAGAAAATAGTATTGCAGCGATCCATAGAGAGATGAAACAATTTCTGAATGACTGAAGTGGCCACAGCGTTATCTTCTTGTACCATGCAAGATCCTTTCCCCATTGATGCAATAGAAAGTATTGGTCATTTCCCAGTCCGACAAAGAGTAGCGGGTCCTTGTTAATGTTTTCAAGGTCGAAAGAATGTTCCGGAGCCGCAATGTAAAACTCTTTAATTTTTGTATTGTATTTCTTTTCAAAAGCACGAATTTCAGCAATAGCTGCGTAAGGATATTCACTTTTAAAGTGTACAGTGTTCAGAAATCGCAAACGATATCGGATACAAAGAGTTTTAATTTCAGTAAGCCTGAAGACCCGTTTCTCGTCCTCATCGATCAAAGAAAATGAAGCCCCTGAAAGCTGAGAACTTCTACTAAGCCTCATGCGCACATCCGAATCCTTCGAGTCGTATTCTTGAAGCAAACGATGTGCTTCTTCCAGCAAAGCTTGCTGGGCTCTACGCTCACGAATTAGTTCGGTCTGTAAATTTATCCTTGAAAAAAGCATTGAGTTTTGTTAAGTTAGGATGAAGTACTCAAGAGAATAACTAAAGGTAAAAATTTCATAGAAGAATTCAAAACGCGCTTTCAATCAGGTTTCATCATAGTCTTTTCGATGTTTGTTCGCTTCCTATTCCGGCAAGCGATCCTTATAACAAAAAAACCCTCCATAACAGAGGGTTTTTCATTGTATTCGAGAACCGGATATTAGTAATCCATTCCGCCACCCATTCCCGGAGGCATAGCCGGCATACCTGATTTCTCTTCTTTAATATCAGCAATTACACACTCAGTAGTGAGTAACATACCTGCAATTGAAGCCGCATTTTCTAAAGCTACACGAGTAACTTTAGTCGGGTCAATAACACCTGCTGCATAAAGATTCTCATATTTGTCTGTGCGAGCATTGTAACCGAAGTCTTCTTTTCCTTCGCGTACCTTCTGTACAACGATAGAACCTTCAACTCCTGAATTGCTCACGATCTGGCGAAGTGGCTCTTCCAATGCACGCTTAACGATAGCGATACCTGTAGTCTCATCTTCATTTGCACCAACCATTTTATCCAAAGAAGGAATTGCACGGATATAAGCAATACCACCACCTGCTACGATACCTTCTTCAACGGCAGCGCGGGTTGCGTGTAATGCATCATCAACACGGTCTTTCTTCTCTTTCATTTCCATTTCAGTTGGAGCACCAACATAAAGTACAGCAACACCACCTGCTAATTTAGCAAGACGCTCTTGTAACTTTTCACGATCGTAATCAGAAGTTGTTGACTCAATCTGAGCTTTGATCTGATTTACACGAGCAACGATTTCAGTTTTCTTACCTGATCCGCCAACGATTGTTGTGTTGTCCTTGTCGATAGTGATCTTTTCAGCTTTACCGAGGTAGCTCATATCAGCATTCTCCAGTTTAAAGCCACGCTCTTCGCTGATTAGTGTTCCACCTGTAAGGATAGCGATGTCTTCAAGCATTGCTTTACGACGGTCGCCAAATCCCGGTGCTTTTACAGCAGTCACTTTCAGTGAGCCGCGGATCTTATTTACAACAAGAGTTGCTAATGCCTCTCCGTCGATATCTTCAGCGATGATAAGTAATGGTTGTCCTGTCTGAACTTGCTTCTCAAGGATAGGAAGTAATTCCTTCATGTTGCTGATCTTCTTATCATAGATAAGGATATCCGGACGCTCAAGAACAGCTTGCATCTTATCAGCATTGGTAACGAAATACGGAGAAATATAACCTCTGTCAAATTGCATACCTTCTACGATCTCAACAGTCGTTTCAGTGCCTTTTGCTTCTTCAACAGTGATAACTCCTTCTTTCTTCACCTTAGCCATTGCACTGGCGATAAGTTTTCCGATCTCAGCATCATTATTCGCAGAGATGCTTGCAACTTGCTCTATCTTTTTATTGTCGTCACCAACTTTCTTGCTCATCTTCTGAAGCTGCTCAACAACTTTCTCAACTGCTTTGTCGATTCCACGCTTAAGATCCATAGGATTTGCTCCTGCAGCTACGTTTTTCAGCCCTGCTGTAACGATAGCTTGTGCAAGAACAGTTGCAGTTGTTGTTCCATCACCTGCAACATCTGCAGTCTTTGAAGCAACTTCCTTCACCATTTGCGCACCCATGTTCTCAATAGGATCCTTCAACTCGATTTCTTTTGCAACTGTAACACCGTCTTTGGTGATAATTGGTGAACCGAATTTTTTATCAATAATTACATTCCGTCCTTTTGGACCCAGTGTAACTTTTACTGCATTCGCTAATGCGTCAACACCCTTTTTCAGGCGATCGCGTGCTTCTAGATTAAAATTAATATCCTTTGCCATTTGCTTTAATTGTTTTTTAGAATTGTTTGTTTAGAATTTTTAGATGAAAAACGGGCTTGGTAAAAAAGACAAAACCGTCAATCGGTTTGCAATATTAAATGATTGCAAAAATGTCTGATTCGCGCATGATCAAAAGATCGCAACCATCAACTGTAACTTCAGTTCCGGCATACTTACCGTATAAAACAGTATCGCCAACTTTTACAGTCAGAGGCTCGTCTTTCTTACCTGTTCCGATAGCGATTACTTTTCCACGCTGTGGTTTTTCTTTTGCTGTGTCAGGGATGATAATTCCACCTGCCGTTTTTGACTCTGCAGCTGCCGCTTCTACGAGAACGCGATCTGCAAGGGGTTTCATGGATACTTTTACTTTGCTCATTTCAAATTATTTTTAAGGTTAGTTAATAGAATTTCGTGTTTGATATGCATGGGGCTTTCAGAAATGATGCCAGTCGGCCTTTTTAGTCTTTTCTCTGCCAAGTTTTCAATTTAACTGACTTATTTTATGCTGTTACATCTACCTAATGACAGCATGACACGATAAAGGATCAAATTAGATCAATTGATAGAATAAAAGATTCGAATTGTTGTTAGCCGGGTGCTTGCGTCTAGCCGGATTAGTCATAAAAAAACCCCATATTAATGGGGTTTTGAATGTTTTTAGTTTCCTTCTCCTGCCGGAGGAGTGCTTGGCTGCTGCTGGGCCGGGGCCGGAGCCGGAGCAGGAAGATTTACCGGAGCAGAAGAATTATCAATTTGCTCTTGCATGCTTGTTCCTATTTTTCTGTCTTCCGAGCTTGGTAAAGAAAAGCTGGCCGCCAAGCAAAGTACTACCATAGAAATAGCTAATCCCCAGGTCAATTTTTCGATGAAATCAGAGG
>Ga0154020_10008354_pt1 | contig 12003 bp, 8 predicted proteins | sample Klosneuvirus_201_FD_109709 | JGI IMG/M metagenome (GOLD analysis project Ga0154020, IMG submission 109709) | Active sludge microbial communities from wastewater, Klosterneuburg, Austria - Klosneuvirus_20160825_MG | ecosystem: Engineered > WWTP > Aerobic digester > Activated sludge | place... | reverse complement strand
CCTATATGGCATATATAGATGATGCTTCAGATGGTATGGCTGTTGATGATTATATTTATATTTCTCAAGAGGATGATTATTGGCAAGGAGCAACTGGTGGTAAAATTACTTCGATTAATGATGCTTCTGGTATAATCCAAATATCGGCTGCATCTTTGTATTCACAAGATAATAGAAGAATTGAATATTGTGTTAGACAACCTCCAACAAACGATTCTTAATTTTTTAACGAAAAAATAAATATCAATATTTTTTAAATTAGTGTACTATTAAATAGTATTTACTTTTTTTATAACTGAGGCTTATATGGCAGATATAATTTTTATTCCAGTTTCAGGAGTCTTACCAAAAGAAGGCTCTTGTGTTATTGGAGTAGGTGGTGTTATAACCAACCAAATAAAAACTCCAGACGAAAATCAATTATGGTTAGCTTCTGGTTATGACGCTCGATTTGACACAAGAATTATAGAAGGTATTAAAACCCGAGCATGATTCCCAGTGGTATTTTTACTAAATATTTTGAAGCTTGTGATGAATTTATTTCTAATGATTACATAGGTAAAAATTGTACTTCTGTAAATGAAACTAGAATAGATTGCACAAATTGTTCAGAAAATACCTTAGATGGTAGCGTAACATTTACAAATATGTGCCCATATTGTAATGGTAATAGCTATTTGATTAATTCAGTTTCTCAAAATTTTAAACTCCGAGTTTATAATTCTCCTAAAAATTGGATTAAAGTAGGTAATGTTGAGAGTGTACCGGGAAGAATTCAGGTTATTGGTTTACTTACAGATAAAGACAAATTAATACAATCTACATATATTTTAATATATACGAATATAGATTTATATCTAAAATATAAATTAGCTTCAGAAGTTTTTCCACATGGTTTTGAAAATAGATATTTTATTTGTTATTTAGATAGATGTTCAATTTAAAATTAAACTTTACAAATATTAAAAAATCCATTACTAATATAGTATCTAAGGTTTTTAATAGACCAGTTGAACAATCTATTCCAGATATTGAATCAATTGTAAAAGACAGATTTAGAGAGTATTTATTAAATACCTCATTTTTTAGGTCAGCATCAGACGGAAATTTAAAAGGACAACTTGGTTTTCCAGACGGAGAATCTTATGATATTGTATCAAATTTTATCGATGACGTAATTGATCAGATTATTGTCGAATATTATCCATATACAAATAAAGCGGGCGGAAGAATAATAGTTACTCTCAAAGAAGATTATATTACTGAATTATCTTCTTCGTCTATTTTAGTTAGTGAAAACGGTTATGATTTACCCTGGATTGAATGGTTATTAACAGCGGGATCTAAACCAATTATTACGGATTTCAGATATAAGCCAATGTTAGGAAAAGGACGAAGTTTAGAGGGAATTATGATAAATAAAGGATCTTGGCATGTTCCAAACGAATTTGCCGGAACAGAACAAAGTAATATTATTACGAGATATTTAGAAGATTTTCAACAAAATATTGAACAAACTATATCTAATATTATAAATAAGAATTTAAATGTTTAAAGAATCAACGATATCTAATAATCTAATGTACAGTTTTCAAAGCTGTTTAGATGATACGTTTTTAAAATCCGGGGCTCTTTTTGATATTAATGATTCTTCGTCTAATGCAACTGGTTCGTTTAGTTTACTAAAAAAAGCTAAAAATCCAAATTATACAGACGGAAGAATGTGGGTTGCTAGAAGAAAGAATTTTGTTTGGGAACCAGAAGGAATACAAATTAGTGGAGTTTGGGTAAATAACGCATTAGTAACATCGGGATATAGCATTAACTATCGAGACGGATTCGTTCTATTTGATACTCCGGTTTCCGGAACTATTAAATTAAATTATTCGTTTAAATTTATAGATGTAAAAAATTCCGAAGATGTTCCGTTTCTGAGACTAGACTATAGATCATTTGTTTTAAATGACGCACAATATACAGTTGGTTCCGGAGTAGTAAATCAAAAAGATAGAATACAATTACCGTGTGTTTGTATTGAGCCCGTTGCTAGATCTAAGGCAACTCCTTACGAAATAGGATCAAGAACAAAAAGACACGCTAATGAAATGATAGTTCACGTTCTATCTGAAGATGGAGTCATGAATAATAAAATTCGTGATAGATTGCAAGATTTAGAAGAAACTTATGTTAAATTATTTGATTTTGAAAATACCAAAATCGCTAATGAATATCCAATTACTAGAGATGGATTTTTAGCCAGCAATAGTGGAACATACGATTATTTAACAAGATATTTTCCGTTTAATAAAGCATCAAATAAAACATATACAGATTTCTTTAATTATGTTATCAGTAGTTCGGGAACGTATGTATTAGATGGATCTGGAAATAATGTTGTATCTCATACTTCTGGATACACTTCTGAATCTTTTATTAATAAAATAGTAAATGAAGGATGTCAAGAATTACCAAATTCAGTACATCATGGTACGTTAAGAATTACATTTGAAACAATTTTAAGTGTATAATTGTTTAGATTTTAATCTTTATTGGAGTAAATAATGGCTTTAAATACAAATAAAAGAATATTTTGGGCTGTACAAGGAGCCGGTTTAGCTCCTGTTGGCAGTACAAGTTATACCAAAATTCGAGCTTTACAAACTATAGGCATGACAACCACATTCAATCTTGAACAATTATTCGAGATTGGACAAATTGCTTTGTTTGATAATATTGAGAATTTACCAAGCGTAGAAGTAACTTTAGAAAAAGTTTTAGACGGTTCTCCGCTTACTTATCACTTAGCAACATCTAATGCAACAAGTGCATCATTATTTGCTAGAACAGATAAGTCTTCAATGTTCACCATTAGCGTGTTCGCAGACTCAAGTAATTCTGCGTCTGGAACTCCTAATGCACAGGTAACTTGCTCTGGAATGTTCGTCAATTCATTAAATTATACATTCCCAGTTGATAGTCGAGCTAGTGAATCTGTTACATTAACCGGAAACGTTAAGACTTGGGCTTCTGGTTCATTTACTTTCCAAGGAAGTATTTTCGATAATACAGACGGTCCACAATCTGGAATCATCCGTAGACAACACGTATTATTTGGTGTTGGTAGCGGAATGAGTCTTCTTCCTTCTTGGTCCGGTGGTGGAATTCCCGGTATTAGTCATGAAGGTTATAATATCGAGTCAAACGGAAAATATGCTGCATCAGTACAGAATATTACAATTTCCGCTGATATGGGTCGGGAAGATCTATTAGAGTTAGGTCGAAAGAATCCTTTCTTTAAATTCATTCCCGGAGCAGTAGAAGTTACTACTGAAATTGAAGTATTAACAACTGATGGTGACTTAGTTGATTCAACAGCTAATGGTACTTATAACGGTAATGATTTACTTAATAAGCAAATTGTTGTTAAATTATCAGATGGTAGTACCTTTAATATGGGTAAAAAGAATAAGTTAACTAATGTTCAATATGGTGGAGCAGATGCGGGACAAGGTAACGCAACTTGCACTTATTCATATTCAACTTATAATGACTTAACTATTACTCATCCTCTTGATCCAGCAGGTCTGACTCAAACAGTAACCATCCCCTAATGAATTACCAGGATAGAGAGAGTTTATTATATAATATACTCTCAGGAATTAAAATTGTCAACGTCGATGATAAAGTTTTTAAAATAAAATCTCCCGACGTAGATATCATTAACGAATCTAACTTTTTATATACAGAAGTATATAATAAAGCAATACAAAGCTCCTATAGTAAAGAATCCTTAAATAAGATCCTTATCTCTAGGGGCTTTTTTTCGTTAGATAATTTTAAAGTTATTGATACTTTTTCGTCTAGCCAAGAAAGACTACAAAAGCTACTATATTATTCTAAAGATAATCCAGTTAAAATGGTTGGTATTAAAGAGCAACTATCTGTCTTGAGAAAAGAATATATGCGAAATTTTAACCTAATTTCAAAATACGACATATATACAGCAGAAGGGGTTGCCGGATACTTTAAGCTTTTATTCATTTTATCTAAAACTGTATCTAGAAATAATAAGCCCGTTAAATATAATAAACTATTATTTGATGAGCTATTATTTGCTTCTCAAAATTCTACAGTCTCATCTGAAAAAATTAGATATTTAGCTAGAACTAGTCCTTGGTCAAATATGTGGATTGGTTTAAAAAATAATGGATTAATATTTAAAACAGGTGTATCAATCTCTTTAGAGCAACAACAATTGCTTATGTGGACAAAGATTTACGAAAGTGTTTATGAATCTTCTGAACCACCTGGAGAAAAAATTATATCTGATGACGATTTGTTTGACGGTTGGATGTTGTGTCAAAAAGACCCAAATAAAGAGAAAAATCAAGAACATCAAGAAGTATTTATAATAGCTGAAACAGATGATGACTTAGCTAGAATTAATGCAATGAATGATGCAAACGTCAAAAATATTAAAAATCAAAGAATTAACTATATTTATGAAAATAAAGAAGTTCAAGAACAAGATTTGCCAGATGTAAAAAGAGATATTTCACTAAAAATGGTTAATATGGAAAGGGATAAAATTCGTGGAAAATAAGGATAAAGATAGCCTGGAAGCCGCAATTATTAAGAAGATAAATACTACAATGATCGGTAGTATATCTGACGTTGAAGAATTTTTTGATTTTTTATGGACTGGAACACCAACGGAAAATAAAGCACAATTTAAAAAGATCTTTCAAGAATTAAGACAGTCTATACTAGACAGAGGAAATCATCAAATTAGAAAGTTGAAAACAGATCTCAACAATTTTGATGTTAAAAGTAAAGTTTATACATATCAATTTAAGGTTAAGGATTAGGAATGAAAAAGAAAATAGAAGTAAGTATTGAAGATAAAAACACAGTAGTTTACGTTCAAACTCCAGGAAGAAAACAAGAGGAAAAAGCTAAGTTAATAGCTAATCGAGCTTTTAGAACTGCTTTAGATTCCGGTTGTTATTTAAAAAAAGAACTCAACAAGAAGTTAATTGAAAGAGGAATTCTTTCTACAGAGGAAGAGAAAAGTATAGAATCTCTTTCTGAAACTATTGAATCCGGCAAAACTAAACTTCGTTCCGGTGGAATTGAATTAGAAGAAGCTAAAAAGATTGCTGTAGAGATGCGTAAGGCTCGTATAGAGCTATTACAAATTACTTTAAAGATTAATGAACACGAACCAATGACGGTTGAAGGACAATCTAATAACGCATATTTTGATGCCCTGGTATCATGTTGTGCAATGGATGAATCCGGCAACCAGATTTTCAAATCTTACGATCATTATCTTGAAGAGTCTGATAAAGATTACGCTATAGAAATAGCTAAAACACTATCGGGACTTTTATATGGAACAACTGAAAACTGGGAAAAAGATTTACCAGAAAATAAGTTCTTAGTTCAATATGGATTTATGAATGACAAATTAGAGTTTGTTAGAGAAGACGGAAAACGAGTTACATCAGACGGAAAATTGATTAATGAAGATGGCAGATATGTAACTGAAGACGGGTCATTTGTTGACGTAAATGGTAATCCCGTAGATAAAGATGGAGAACCCATTGTAGAATATTTTCCGTTTTTGAAAAATGGTCAACCAGTTTAATTTAGATTTTTAAAATTTTTGGATATTTTTTAGGCGATACGAGTAGTAATATTCGTTCGCCTTATTTTTTTGGGTAATATATATGTCTAATAAATTTGATGTTACAGCAACTTTAAATCTACAATTTGGACCACAAGTTGATAAACAGATAGCTTCTTTAGAGACTAAATTAAATAAAGCAATACCAAAACGAAAAAGTATAGGTATAGATGCTGATCTTAAAGAATTAAAAAGACAATTAAAACAAAAACTTCCAAACGTTTCTGTTGACGTTATTCTTAAAGCTACCAATAAAAAAGACTTTAAAGATCAAGTTAAGGCAATTCCTACTACAAATAAAGTAGTTCTTAAAGCCGATTATACTAAATTAAAAGAATCTGCCGGAAAAGCTAGAATTTCTGTAAAAGCTCTATTATCTTTTGATAGAGATCATGCTAAAGAAAAAGCTTCATCTATTCGTGGTTTAAAAGTTGAAGCAAGGATAATTGGAGATAAGGTTAGACTTAAAGAAGATCTTGCTGCTATTAAGGGCTTAAAAGTATATGCTGATGTTATTCCGGTATTTACCAAATTTAAAGATAAGTTAAATAAGTATCAACAGACTGTAGACGTTAAAGTTAATCCAGATCTAGCGGGTTTTAGAAGTGGTGTTGCTATTGCCGCTAAAGCCGGTGGTGGCGGAGTTACATCTACTAATATAAAGAGTCCCGTTAATCCCGGCAACCTATCTATAATTTCTTCGTCTGCTAAAGAAGCTAAAAAGTCAATTACTGGCGTTTCTAGTGAAATGGAAGAGTTAGGAAGACAGACAGCAAATACAGTTAGAAGATTCGGTTTTTTCAATATCGCCTATTCTACATTCAATAATTTAATATACGCTATACAAAATGGATTTAAAGAAGCTGTTAATTTTGAAAAAGAAGTTATCAAGATTTCTCAAGTTACCGGGACTTCTGTATCTACGCTTTCATCTTTAACTTCTGAAATAACAAGATTAGCAACGGGTCTTGGAGTATCATCTACAAAATTATTAGATACATCTCAAGTATTAGCACAAGCGGGTTTAACTGCTGATGATACAAAAATAGCCCTTGAAGCATTAGCAAAGACAGAATTATCTCCTACGTTCAGTAGTATTGCTGATACCGGGGAAGCATCTGTTGCAATTATGGCACAATTCGGAGCTGAAGCAAAAGATCTTGAAGGAATATTAGGATCATTAAATTCGGTTGCAGCAAAATTCGCGGTTGAATCTTCTGACTTAACAACTACTATTAAGAGAACTGGTGGAGCTTTTAAAGCATCTGGTGGAGATCTTAATGAATTAATTGCGTTATTCACATCTGTTAGAGCAACAACTAGAGAATCAGCAGAAGGTATCGCAACTGGTTTCAGAACTATTTTCACTAGATTACAACGGGCAAGAACTCAAAACTTTCTTAAAGATTTAGGTGTAGATCTTCAGGATTTAGAAGGTCAATTCGTAGGTCCATATAAAGCAATTGAAAGATTATCTGGAGCGTTATCTAAACTTCAAAGTACAGATCCGCGATATTCTCAAGTTATTGAAGAGTTAGGTGGATTCCGGCAGATCTCTAAAGTTATTCCTCTTATTCAACAATTTACTTTAGCTCAACAGGCATATGTAGTTGCTACTAGTAGCCAGGGTTCATTAGCTAAAGATGCCGCAACTGCACAAGAAAGTTTAGCTAATAAAGTAACTAAAGTTAAAGAAGAGTTTTTAGCTTTAATTAGAGAGATTCAAGGCGACGAAACTTTCCAAACTCTTACTAAATTTGCTTTAGGATTTGCTAGTTCAATACTAGACATTACTAAAAACTTAAAAGAAGCATTAGTTCCACTTACAACTTTATTTTTAGTTGGATTAAAATCTCCCGGATCTAGTTTCTTAAAAGGTTTTTCGTCTGGATTTCATAAGAGTACAATTCATAGAGCTACTGGTGGACCTGTTCCCGGAATTGGAAATAAAGATAATGTTAATGCTAGATTAACTCCGGGTGAATTCGTAGTTAAAAAAGATGCTGTTCAAAAACTTGGTAAGAACAGAATGTATCAAATCAACCAAGGTAAACTTCCTGCTTTTGCTGAAGGTGGAGAATATGGCAACGCTTTAGAAAAATTAAAAGCAAGCAGTCAAGAAATCAATCAAACGAAGAATATTATTAAGGATATTAATGCGAATTTATATAAAGTTCAAATCAATATTCAGAAGCAAGAAGAAGCTACTCAGAAAAAGACTCAATTAGAATCTAGAAATAAGACTATTGACGGGCTTACTAAGACTCCTTTTAATGAATCTACAAAGCAAAAAAATCTTAATGAGATTGATAAACTTAATCCTATTATCAATAAAAATTATGAATCACAGTTAAAGTTTTTTGAAACTCAAAAGAAAAATGCTGAAGAGCTACTTAGTAAACAACAAGAATCTCATGTTGCTACTAAGAAAGCAGTAGCTAATGAAAGAGTGTCTGCCAACCTTAAAGACATTAAAGCTCAACAAGACGCAAGAAATTCAGCAAAAGCTTATATTGAAAAGAAAAGAAGTCAAACTATTTCATCTAGTGTTATTAATGATTTAGCAGCGGGAAGTCTACGTAACAAACAAATTAAAGCCGCTAATGAGATAAAAAGAAAAAGAAAAGAAGAAACTAAAGCTAAAGAAGAACAAGCTAGAGTATTTCAGGAAAAAGAAGGTAATATTTTTTATCAAAGACAAAAGCAAACCACTATTAATAAAGCTGCATTAGATTCCGGAAATATTAATGGTATCAACGCTTTTAATCTTAAGGGATCTTCGTCACAATATACTGGACCACAAGGACCATTTGTATATCCTCCGTCTGAGACTGTTGGAAATAAAGTTAAAAATAAGCTTTCTTCTATAATTAATCCAGCTCCAAAAACAGGAGAGCAAAGAGATTATTCAAAATCTGCTTTTAACGCTTATATATTAAGTACAACCATTAGTCAAATGGCTGGATTAGGTGATGAAGTAGGTAAATTAATTAATAACTTAGCTTCAGCAGGAATTCAATTTTCAGCGTTTAAAGGTATTCTTACTGAAATTAATTCTGGTAAATCTATATCTAAAAGAAATAGTTTAGTTGAAACAAATGAAACTGAAAAGCAAACTCTATCAACAAGACAGGGATCTTTTGCTGATTTAAGAACACAGGCTAAACAATCTGTTCAAGATTATAAGTTATTATATAAAGATTTACAATTACAAGAAGCAGCTAAAAAACAAAGAAATGCTTATAACACTACAGATAAAAACGCAGATGATAAATTAGAATTACAAAGAATAGCGACAGCAAACGCTAGAACCAATGCTTCTGGATTAAACCAACGAGTTGTTCAAGAGAAGAATGAAAATAAATCATTAGCTTCTGCTATTGTATTACGAAACAAAGAGATTGATAGTTTAAGCAAAACAATTAACACCTTAAATAATTTTAACAACGGTGTTGCTGGAATATCTTCTGGATTAATTTCACTATCTGCGTTCTTTAAACAATCTGCTGATTTTGAAAAATCTAAGCTTGAAACTGGAGCTGGTGATAAAAGTTCATTTATTAATAAGTCTACAGCGGGTGGTGTTTTAGGTGGAGCCGGATCTGGTTTAATAGCTGGAGCATTAGCTGGTTCTGCATTAGGTAGTAAAGCTGGACCATACGGTGGTGTTATTGCTGCTATTGTTGGTGGTGTTGGTGGAGCTATTTATTCTGGTATTTCAGCTAATAAAGAAGCAAAATCAGATGTTAATAGAATTGATTTAGCCGCTGTACAGAAAAGAAATGCTTCATTATTTAAAGGGTTAGCAAACAATCAAGCTGATGTTAAAGGTAATGTTGGTTTTGTTAATGCTGCCGTTAAAGATTATAACGATAGACTTAAGAATACATCAGATCCAGAATTAAGAAAAGATCTTAGAGGTTATCAAGAAGCTAACGTTGTTGGTTTAAATCAATTTGTTAATGCAATAGCATCTACATCAAAGAAAACTACAGAAGAATTAAGTAGCAGAAATAAAGATAACGAACTTGGTAAAGAGTTTAATTCTTTAGTTAATTCTGAGACTTTAGTATCTTTATCTGAAATAGCTAATATTCCAATAGGTGAATTAAAAACAAATCTCGCTAAAGTAATAGAAGCTAATAGTAAACAAATAGCTATTAGTGATAGATTAATAATCTCAACAAATAATTTAAATCTAAAATTTAGAGCATTAAGTTTATTTGCATCAGTATTTGATAACGCTGCTAAGTCTGTAGTAAAATTTACTAATGATTTAGAAGCTTCTTTATCATTTGGAATAGGTACTACTAATATTAAGTCAGATATCATTCCACAAGATGGAATTGCTTCTGTTTTAGATTTAGACAGGGTTAACTATCAAATATCAGACTTTGCTAATCAATTTGGATATGCTGGAAAAGAATTTGCAAATGTATTAATTAGTGCAAATAAAGCAATGAATAAGATTCCAGATATTCTTTATGATTTAAAGGGTAAAGCTCCGTTTGAATCTAGTGGTGGATTTGCTAAAACATTTGAAGATAAATTAGATCAAGCTGATATTGGTGGCGGTATTAAAGAAATACTTGTTGCTAAAATTGAAGATTTATTAGGAGAAGAAGTTAGTGATGCTAAAGTTTATGATAAACTAAATAAAGATCTTCCTTCTATTATTAAAGAATTATCTTCTGGATATGATGATTTCGTTAAAGTATTATCTAGTGCTTCTCAAACAATAGACGAAGAATTAAATAAGTATGCTAATAGCCTTTCCAAATTTAGAGAATCGTTTACTATAGTTGCAAATCTTAAATCTCGCGGATTATCTAATCAGCAAGAACTAAATACATTCCGGGAAAATACTTCTGTATCTTTTGGAGGGAGCACTTCTTTTAATGATAGGCAAAGAAAAAGCTTAGAAAATCAAAATATACTTAATAATACATCTGGAAAAAGTATTCCGGCTATTTTAAGTTCTATTTATACAGCTCAAAACAATATTAACGCAGATTCTAACGAATTAAAAAACACTCAAGAAATTGCTAAGAGAGTACAACTTATTCAATCAATAGAAAAGAATAGAGCTATTGTTGAAAGAGGAACAAAATCTTTAGATTTCTTAAGTAACGCTGCTAATACAACTGCTGCTAATTTAAATGAACTTGGAAAAGAAAGAGATAAGAGAAGAAGTAAATTTGATTTAGCTTCAAGAATTGCTACTGGAACTAGAGTCGAACAAAATGAAATTCTAAAAAATATAGTTAATGCTAGAGTTGCAGCTAATTCTAAGCAAGGATTTGATGCTTTAATTGGTCCTAATAAAGCCGGTGCAGCAGATTTATTAAAATCTCTTGGTCCCGATGCTGCTAGAGATTTAGTAGGAAAAAGCTTTGAAGATATTATTAGAACTCAACTTGGAGATATTGCCGGTGTAACTGTAGCTGGTGATAAAGAAAAATCTTTAACTAAAAGTATAGAAGATGGAATGAACTTAGCTGGAGAAGCTATTAAGGCATCTATTGATTTAGCTAAATCTAATCAACAAGTCTTTTTTACAGATTTAAATAGTAGTTTTGATACATTCTTAACTAATTTAAATAATGGAATTAATGATTCTTTTGTTAGAAGTACACAACAGCAAATTTCTGTTAAGGGTGCTGAAAAGAATAGTTTATTAGATCAGCAAAATAAAATAGCCGGTTTTCAAAAAGAATTTGGAATAGATCCATCTAAATTAATTCCTAATATAGAAAATATAGCTAAACTTAAAAAAGAATCACAAAGTATAACTTTACAAGAATCAGCTATATTAAGTGCTAGTGCTAATTTAGATCCAGAAAAAATTCAAAAAAGATTTTTAAAAGATCGTAATTTAGGAGATTTAGGTAATAACACTAAGAAATCTTTAGAAGCAATTATAGCTGATGCTACTAAAAATATAGACCCAGTTACTAAACAAAAATTAAGAAGAGACGTATTACCATCTTTTGAAGAAGCTAATAATGAATTATATATTGGAGATAATCTTAGAAAAGTACAAAAATTCTTAAAAGATCAAGCAACACCATTAAATGACAAACGAAGAAATCTTCAGGATCAAGAATCTTTACTGGCTCAAAGTCTTGGTGGCGAAGATAAATATAATAAAGTAAGAGCAAGTATTGAAAGAATTCAAAAAGAAGCACAAGGTTTAGAATCATTAGAAAACAATACAGAAAAAATTAAAATACTAACTGCTACGATTCGTGTATTAAATGAATCTTTAATTAATCCTGATAAAGCTAATGCTGGACAAAGAGTTCCTGGATTTG
>Ga0154020_10008353_pt1 | contig 12003 bp, 10 predicted proteins | sample Klosneuvirus_201_FD_109709 | JGI IMG/M metagenome (GOLD analysis project Ga0154020, IMG submission 109709) | Active sludge microbial communities from wastewater, Klosterneuburg, Austria - Klosneuvirus_20160825_MG | ecosystem: Engineered > WWTP > Aerobic digester > Activated sludge | place... | reverse complement strand
TTCAACGCTTCGACGGCGGTATAACCGAGGCCGAGCCCGCCGATCACGACATCCAATTTACCCTTGAGCGGAGCTAATCCGAGCGTTGCAAGCCGGCGTTCGCTCTCTGTGAAAAGGCTCGACATCAGATATTCGTCACCGAGCTTGACCTCAAAAACCTCTACGTTCTGCAAAAGCGGTTCGGTTCGACGGCGAAGCGTGAGTTCGCCGAGCGGTGTGTTTTCGTAGCCGAGTTCGTGAATGCTCATTTCAGTGTTTCGAATGATAGCGTAAGAGAAGCGAAATGATTAATCAAGACAACCGGATTTTGAGTTCCATCTGCTGACTGCTGTATGCTGTTCCCATATGGACTTCTACTTTCTGCTGTTTTCGCTTTTTGTGCCGCGGATCGTGATGTTGGTCTATCTGCTGATGTACCCGCATCTGTTTCCTGTAAATACGGTTCCACAATGGGCCGACGTGCTTCTCGGCGTGTTTTTTCCGCGTATTCTGATATTGATCTACATCTATCAGACAATGGGCTATGACAATATATGGTTTGCCGCCCATCTGATAGTGGCGATCCTCGCGTATATGGGCGGAGGCCGCGAAACGCGCCGCCGGCGGCATCGCTCTCCCAATTAAACCCACGCCAAAATTCGCCATCTACAATGCGGAAGCCCGCACGAACTAACGGCGTTCTTTTGGATCCAAGATGCAGAAGCCCGCACGAACTAACGGCGTTCTTTGGATTCAAGATGCAGAAGCCCGCACGAACTAACGGCGTTCTTTGGATCCGAGTTGCGGAAGCCCGCACGAAGTACGGGCGTTCTTTTGGATCCAAGATGCAGAAGCCCGCACGAACTAACGGCGTTCTTTGGATCCAAGATGCAGAAGCCCGCACGAACTAACGGCGTTCTTTGGATCCAAGATGCAGAAGCCCGCACGAAGTAAGGGTGTTCTTTGGATCCAAGATGCGGAAGCCCGCACGAAGTAAGGGCGTTCTTTGGATCCAAGATGCGGAAACCCGCACGAAGTAAGGGCGTTCTTAGCCTTCGAGAGGTCTAAGGCCGATCAAAACTTTGACGCTAAAGCGATTTATTGCATACTTGGTGAAAAACACATATGCAGGACGCTCATGGAATAGAGATCTACGAAGAAAACGATTTTCTACTCGCATACCTTTTGACATTTCGCACCTTCGGAACGTGGCTTCATGGTGATGAACGTCTGTCCGTAGGAAGAGACGGAAGAAACCATTATGGAAAGCCGCGAATTCATCCGAAACCCGAATTCGAAACAGCGATGAAGGGGGAAATGAAGCAACCTCCTTTTATCCTCACAAAACCAATGCGTCGAATTGTAGAATCGGCGATCAAAGAACTCTGCCAACGTCGCGGGTACGGTTTGTCTGCAGTTAATGTAAGAACCAACCATGCTCACGCGGTCGTTTCTGCTCAGATGAAGCCCGAACGAATAGCGGACGCTCTGAAAGCGAACGCGACGAAAATGCTCCGCGAGGAGTTGCTGATCTCTTCGGATACAAAAGTATGGTCGCGAGGCCGTAGCCGGAAATATTTGTGGAAACCGAAGCATGTCAGCGGAGCGATAGATTACGTCCTCTACTGCCAGAGTGATATTCCGTTTGAGCTGCTCGATTGAGTGGCATGAACGCCCTTACTCCGTGCAGGCTTCCGCATTCGGAACCATGAACGCCCTTACTCCGTGCGGGCTTCCGCATTCGGAACCATGAACGCCCTTACTTCGTGCGGGCTCTCCTCCTGCCCGAGGAGGAGTGGCACCGGTTTCCGGTGACGAGGTGGTGGGAGGCTCCCACGAACGCGAACTAAAACGCCTCCGCACCCGCTCATCCCGCGCCGCCATGGTCGATGGCATCCTCGACGGATCATACGGACGAAACTACGCGGCGAATGATCCGCTTTTAACTGTTCACCATTCACCGTTCACTTAAAAGGATGGAAGTTGCGGAAGGTATCTCAACGGCGATTGATCTAAACTATTCACGTTTCACATTTAACTAATAACTAAGGCCATGAACATCCGAATTTCCCAAAACCGACGCGAAACCGTCTTCGAAGCCCTTAGCGATTTCTGCGGGGAAGCGACAGACATCTCCAAGACGATCGACTTCCTCACTCCCCAGGCCGGCAATTAAGCCAACTGCATCGTCTGCCACCCAGAATGTGGTCGCCAACACAAACTGTTCGGTTACTGGTCCCAACTACACTGCGTCCAATGGCTGCTCGAACAACTGCTGACCCAAAGACGCGAAGCTCACCCCGCACTAGAAAAACTGATCAATGATCTTCAGCGACGCGACTATAGATAACGGATCGAGTACCTTTGCTTCTCCGGCCGTTTTCGAGTACTATGCTTCCATTCAAATGAAAATCGCTTTCTTCCCGAGCGAGCCGCTAAACAGTAAAATTGACGGTTAACGGGATAAAGAGTCCAAAGAATGGGTACTTTACTCTGGAACGAGCTAATCAGATATCAATGGAAGAAGCAAACGTACCTTTCCTGAAATGGGCCGGAGGTAAGCGATGGCTGATCCGAAATGGAGCTCAATTAGCCCCCGTTCGGTTCAACACCTACATCGAGCCATTTCTGGGCAGCGGGGCAGTATTTTTTTCACTCAACCCAAGCCGCAGTATTCTTGCAGATGTAAACACGGAACTTGTAGATACCTATAATGCCATCAAGACAAACTGGAAAGAGGTGGAGAGTCAATTACGCCGACACGAAAGGAACCACGACGATAGCTACTACTATAAGCTACGAGACTCGAGACCGCGGACGAATGTTACTCGGGCCGCCCGTTTTATCTATTTGAATAGAACGTGTTGGAATGGTCTCTACCGAGTGAATCTGAACGGGAAATTTAACGTCCCGCGGGGGTCTAAGAACAACGTGGTTCTCGACACGGATGACTTCAAAAAAACATCTGATCTTCTCCAAAACAGTCAGGTGTTATCTCAGGACTTCGAAATCACTCTTTCAAGAGCCAGAAAGGGCGATTTCGTGTACGTGGATCCGCCGTACACGGTGAATCATAACCAAAACGGTTTCTTAAAGTACAACAACAATATCTTCTCTTGGGAAGATCAAATCAGGCTGAAGAATGCGATCGTGCGGGCAGTTAGACGAGGGGCGATGGTTACCGTATCCAATGCAGACCACGACTCTATTCACAACCTGTACAGGGACATTGGTGATCCTGCCCGGATTGAACGGTCAAGCGTGATAGCAGGCCAGAGTGAATACCGAAAACAAACGACTGAGGTCTTAATGCGGCTCGGCTGGGATATTTGACCGCGAAGCGAGATGGATCGCTCCGGCGACAGCATGGTGTAAAGATGGGATTCTTGTCCGATTATAAAATCGCAGAACTAAAGGGAAAGCTCGTTGACGATCCTTCTACCTTAGGAAAGTTGTATAAGGCGAAAAAGAGCGAGTATTTTCTCAAGAATGTAGATCATTCACTCGTTAATGACATGGTGGCGAACGAGGGCTGGGAGGAATACGGCTCACCGCTGAAGACAAAAACAAAGCTCCGGAAAGTTAAGGATCACGATCAAAAATTTGAGGATGATATCTGGTGTCAGCTTTACGAGCTTGGTTTCCGCCATCTCAACTATGACCGGGAGTTTTGTCTACCCTTCGGCAAGGACCCTTCTCAAACGAAGCAGATCGACGTCGTGGCAATTAATCAAACTGCCGGCGTTGTACTGCTCGTGGAATGCAAGTCCAGTAAGAAACGTTCCGAACCGCCGTCCCTGAAGACTGAGTTCGAGGGTTTGCCCCAACGACTTAGCGGCTTCAAACAATCAATAGCTGAACTATTTGGGAAAGGCGTTAAGGTCAAATACGTGTTCGCGACGAGGAACTTAAGGATCGACAGTGAAGGAGCGGACATTCAGCGACTCATAGCCACGAAGTCCTTCTTTTACAATGACAACACTTATAGGTACGTCAATAATCTTATCGCCAAATACAAGGGAGCGGCCTCGTACCAGTTTTTGGGAACTCTTTTCAAGGGGGAGGATATAAGTAGTGAACGAATTGAACTGCCAGCCATCGAGGGGAAGATGGGTAAGGGGAAGACGACCTATTACATGTTCTCTATTGAGCCTCACTTACTTCTAAAAATGGGGTTCATACTTCATCGAACGGAAGCAAACGAATCGGAGCTTCCCAACTATCAACGTTTGCTCATTCCTAGTCGGCTAAAGGGGATAACCGCCTTTATTGACGGAGGTGGGTATTTTCCCAACTCCGTTATCGTGAATTTTAATGCCAAAGACAAAAACCTACAGTTTGAAGGCTCGGTAAGGGGAGCTGACACGCAATCAAGGTTCGGGACGCTAAAGATCCAAAATGCCTACGCTATTGCCTACATAATTGATGGGCAGCACCGCCTTTACGGCTATGCGAACTCCGGTTACAAAGAAACAAACACCATTCCTGTTGTGGCGTTTGTAAATCTCGATCCCGCTGAGCAACTGAAAATCTTCGTCGATATCAACGAGAATCAGAAGGCGGTCAGTGCAACCTTGCGCTTAACCCTTGAAGAGGACCTATTCTGGAATTCTGACCGCACAGATTCTCGTCTCAAGGCTCTTCGGGCTTCGATTATTCGGGTATTAACCAATACCCTCAACGGGCCTCTTTACGGAAAAATTCAAATCGGAGAGGACTCCGCTCTTCTATCTTCGAAACCCTTTGCTGATGCCTTGAGCAAGAGTGGTTTGCTTCCAAGAGCGAAAGGTAACACCTATATCTCAGAAAGTGTTCCCGGCTCACTGTACGACACCAATAATCACAATCACAGCAACGAGATGGTAAGGGCGAGGAAGAATATCGCCGCTTTCCTAAATTTATGTTATCGGTTTGCTGAGGACAACTACAAAGATATCTTCGAAAGAGAGAAGTATCTATTGATTTCCAATCGTGGCACCTTTGCGTTTATTTCCCTGATTGGCAGCTTAAACGCTCACGAAACTTCAAAAGGAATCTTGACCGTCAAGAGTACGCCGACGGAGAGATTCGAAGCGGTCGAAAAATACCTGCGGGTTCTTTTCGACAAGATTAGAGATACGCCCGATGATGAGGTTGAGCGTCTACTTTCTATGTTAGGTAGTACTGCGGAAACGAAATGGCTTCGAGATTTTCAATCAAGAGTTAATGATGGGTTTCCCGAATATTACCCCGCTGAACTTGTGGATTGGATGGAGAGGCAGGATGACGAACTTCAGAGCCAAGGTAGACAGCTCGGGGTCGAAATTGAGCGCAACATCAAGCAGCGAACGTTGGGTAAACTCAAAGTCCTGTTTGGTGATAATTGGGACCTTGAAATTGGAAATATCAAGACGAGTTGCGAAGCTCGTGCGAATGAGGAAATTCAGAGACACTATAGCGAAGGTCTAGGGAGAAAGGATATTCATTGGACGGAGATGTTCAACATTTACGATTATAAGACGATAATCGATAAGCACTGGACTAAGCGGCCAAAACCCGACGACCCGGAGTTCATTACATTTGAGGAAGAATTTTCGATTGATGTTGGTTTGGGGTTCAATAGCAAGGCCGAGAAGCTTAAATGGATGTCGATCTTCAACTCACATCGGAACCTGTGGGCTCACGAGGGAACGAAGGAGAAGAGGCTCAATCGAGATGAAGTGGATTTTCTTAAGAGGATTCACGATCGGCTAGTCGGAGATTAGTTTCCAAGGCATGATCAAGACTTAATAATTTCAAGGCGGATCGTTGGGGCGTACTGGCTTGTCGCCAACGGCGACGTACATTATAAAGCCTAGGGTTGAGGCTTGGGGGAACCCTAGGTTAGGTTGGTTGAACGGACCCGTCCCTGTAGGGGACGCACAAATGACGCGGCGATTGTTTGTCACCGTTGGCGACAGAACCCGGCCCAACCGTTTTGTGGAACCGTTTTTAGGTCGTGGCCGGACAATTCCCGTCCAAAACGACGGTCAACGCATTCGTCGAGTAGGATCTTCACGCAGCGAGCTTCTCCATCTGAAGTTCTGATTGCCGGAGATAGGTGATCACCTGTTCGCGGCTGACCGTCGGAATGCTTTCGAGAAAATCATTGATCGTGTCGCCTGCGGTCAGAAAATCGATGAGCGTCTGAATAGGCACACGAGTTCCCGTGAATACCGGCGTGCCGCCCATCACGTCTTTCGAAATAGATACGACAGGATCGTTGATGATCTGATTTTAAGTCATATCCGCATCAAATCAAAGATATTTGTCATCAAGCAAACAAAAAGCCTCGCCGATCGCTCGACGAGGCTTTCTGATTTTTTGCACCCGGTCTCACCACCGACTACGGGCTTGGGACAGACTCACCGAGGTTATCGTCATTGAGCAAGACTGATCGCATCTAGGTCGTCGGCCATTCGAAAGACCATCGACTGCCATCATAGAAGCTCTTCTTCATATAAGCGAGATCGGCTTCCCAGTGCTCGATTGCCAACAACTTGTCTTGGCGACGGTCGCGTTTTGCGTTTCGTGTGAACGCGGCGATGGATTCGGCGATTTTCTGCAGTCGACGTCCACCATTCGGCACTGACCACTCGTCCATATATTCGTTGCTTACACGAATGGGCAATCTCATCCTATAAATATCGTCTAGTATCTTCCTTCGACCTGAACGCGAAAGTCCATTTCTGCCAACGGTGTAGCCCAGCAATTTAAGCATTCCAATTTCAGGGGCGTCGAAAGGACTGATCGGATTATTTCCGGGTTCTCCGTCGGTCGTTGGCCATCGAAACGGTTGGTCGATTGTTAGTTCCTCGATCCGTTCCTCGATTGTTTCGCGTAAGCGAATGGCTTTATTACTGTCGCGATGATCGAGCTCCCCCATCACGGATTTGAGGACCACTAAGTCGTGCCAATTTGTTCGTGCCAGTTTTTCTAGGTCCGTCCGCCATGAGTTCATATGGGGGCGGTCGAGAGCCTTCGCTCCTATTGTCAAGGTTATCTTCTGTTGAGATTGTTTATCCATTGCATGATCGGCCTAGGTGCCATAAGAAAAGAAATGTCGAATCAATCACCCTTTTCAAACAAAAAGCCCCGCCGATCGCCATTTAGTAAATCGTGAATAGTGAATAGTGAATAGAAAAAGGCCGCCGGAAATTCCGACGGCCTTTCTGACTACTGACAACTGTTAACAGCTTACTGTTATTCAGCGACTGCCATTTCTTTGTCTTTCGTCTTCTTTTCGCGTTTGATGCCGCCGATCTGGACGAGGCTTTCGCCCTTGATGCCGGCTTTCTCCATGACCATTTCGTTGTAGAGTTTACGCATCATCTGCATTTCCTCGGCAGCGGTCTTGGGGCCTTCCATTTCGGGCTTGTTCGGACGGGCGAGATCGACTTCGTTAAGCACGAGGTTGTGCGACTTGTCGCCGAGATCGACTTCCTTACCGCGGGCAAAAACTTCGTGACGTCCCTGATCCTTGTACCACTGAGCGACGGTCGCATTCTGGTGCATATGCTCGATGATATTTCTCCAGCCGATACCCGTATTATAAGCACAGAACGAAATTTCGCCCTCTTGCGTGCCGTACGGGATGATGCACATTTCGGTGCGGCGGAAATCGTAGTTGAACAGATCCTGAAACCACATACCGGCGATAAACAGGAAGTTCCAAGGGTCTTGACGACGCTTTTCGATGTCTTCCATTGTGCGGTCCGGACCGACCTTGCCGTAATCCTTGCCCGAAAGTCCGAACGATTTGTCGAATTTCCTGAAGATGCCACCAAGCGTCAGGCTGTGCGGTGCACCATACGGATTGTAGTTTTTCAAGAGTGCGAGGCCCATCATTATGTTCGAAAACCACTTGCCGCGGTTTGTATCACTGATGTGCTGCATATCCGAGACGAGTCCTTGAATATTCAAGAACTGCGGCACCGGTGCCATCTCTTTCGTTTCCTTATTGACCATCACGGCAGTGCCGACGCCGCAATTCGGGTGACAACCGCAACTGACCTGGCCCCAATCGCTCTCAGGCCCGTGGACGACGTCCGCAAAATCAGCAAACGCTCCCATAAGGCTCAAGGGGAACCAGTCACGCGTCGGTTCCGTGATCCCGACCTGATCCTGCACGTCGTGTGCGAGGTGAGCCAGCGTGTAACGCTGCTGCAAACGGCGGCTTTCCGTGATCAGCTCGTCGCGGCCCGTGAATGACACCGGCTGAAACGCGATGAATGAGATCTTCTTAGGATTCTCGAGTGCAAAACGGATGATCGTGCCGACCTGGTCATTATTAATGCCATTCACCAGCGTTGTGACGAGGATGATGTCGACGCCCGCTTCGTGCAGGTTGTTGATCGCACGAAGTTTGACGTCAAACAGGTTGCCGATCTGGCGATGTGAGTTGGCGTCGTTGCCGATACCGTCGAACTGCAGATAGACAAAGCGAAGTCCCGCATCGGCTGCTTCGCGGCAGAAATCTTTAGATTTAGCAAACTCGATGCCGTTTGTCGCGGCCTGAACCGAGTTATAACCGACCTTACGTGCATATCGGATCGCATCCAAAAAGTAAGGCGACAACGTCGGCTCACCGCCCGAATACTGAACCGACATCTGACGACGCGGCTTGATCTGGATCGCATTGTCGAGGATCTCGGTGATGTCTTCCATCGAGAGCTCGTGGACGAAACCGACCTGGTTAGCGTCCATAAAGCACGGATCGCACATCATATTGCAACGATTGGTCAGATCGACCGTCAAAACGGCTCCGCGGCCGTACTTGACCGACGATGTGCCGTGATTGTGCAGATTCTCGTCATTGTGGGCGTCGATGTCGCGGCCCGGGAAGAGCGATTCGATGTGCTGCAGAAACTTGGAGTCGATGGCCATCATATCTTCGAAATGGCCGTGGGTCGGACAATCCTTGATCATCCAGACCTGCCCATCGCGTTCAATGATCTGAGCCTTGATCTCACCGACCTTTTCATTGACCAAAAGCGATACATCCTGCTTTCCGGCAAGAATGTCCTCGCGCGCCTCAATGACACAGTTCGGACACAGACTGTCCGTCTGGCGAGGAAAACCGAGCGTCGGCTTTGTCTTCTGCCAGGACTTAAGCAACGGCTTGTCTGACCACTTCGGTGTAAAAGACGGATTCGGCTTAAACTGGTTTACAGACTTAACGGCGTTAAAAACGCCCTTTGCTACGTAGGTCAAGCCCTTTTCAAAATGCTTTACAGGTCTCATGTATATATTTCTCCACTAAGAATGCTCTTATCTAAACTGTGCTCTGTCTGAATCAAGCAAGACACGATTCGACGAGCAACAACTTGTATCGCGTGTGTGATTGCAAAATACGTGCCACACAGTTGTTTTGGTGATGCGGGGTATAACATCAGTGTTTACAATCACTTACATATACAAGAACGAGCTGGCCCAAATCACGATACTGTGTCAGTTCGATACATCCGTGAGTGATACGATCAAGGCGATGCGAAATGACACATAATAGGTAATGGTCATACTTCGCCCTCGAAACATAAGCATTAAACGTCCTGCCGGTAAAAGCCTTCGTTTAATCCGGCGCTTTACGGGCGACTTTGTGTGGGCCTCGATCCAAGCGGTTTAGATCAAAACAACCTTAATAAGGCACGTTAGACTTGCATTAAAGTAAATGTTCATATAATGTTCGTATTTAAGCGCATTGGTGATGTCACACATTAAGTATATATCCGTAACTTATTGTAATGATTCATAATATATCGGGAAACTAAGCGCTTTACACGCTTAACGTACTGTGTTAAATTTTCAAACACTTCAAGGGATATTGGGTTCAAGCCATTTACGCATTTATATATTAGACCGCACGTCGCGGTCGAGGCCGAATCGGCGATGCCGAGAAATGTAGTTCTGTAATTCATTCGATCTTTGGTTATGTCCATTCGTTTCGGTACATCGGGTTGGCGAGCAGTGATCGCTAAGGAGTTCACATTCGACAATGTGAGGCTCGTTTCCGAAGCGATCTGCAGTTATTTGACAACAAGGCCCGATCTCGACCGGACTCTTATCATCGGCCACGATTCGCGATTTATGGGCGAGGCATTTTCCAACGTCGCCGCGGAGATCGCGGTTGCCAAAGGATTTAAGGTGCATTTATGCACCGGGCCGACGCCGACGCCGACGATATCGCACGCGATCAGGTCGCAAAGGGCGGCCGGCGGAATCAACTTTACGGCATCGCATAATCCGCCGGAATATCAGGGAATCAAGTTTTCGACCAGTGACGGTGCTCCGGCATTGCCGGAGGTCACCGGGCAGATCGAAGCCGGAATCGATGCCAAGGTTTCCACGCCTGATGCCGCCGGCGGTTCGATCGAGACGTTTGACCCGCGGCAGGCATATTTAGATGATCTGGCGACCAAAATAAGATTTGACGTCATTGCTGCGGCCAAAGGGCGATTCGTGTATGACCCGCTATGGGGCACCGGCCGTGGATACTTAAATACGGCACTTAAAAATTGCGGGCTCGACGTCGAGACCATACACGATTGGCGTGACGTGACCTTTGGTGGCCAGGCACCGGAGCCCGGCAGCGAACACCTTGACGAACTCCGTCACGCAGTTACTTCGAAGGGGGCGACTTTAGGTCTTGCGACCGACGGTGACGGCGACAGATTTGGCGTGATCGATGCGGACGGCACATTCATTGAGCCCAACCAGCTTGTCGCTCTTTTGGCAGACTATCTGGCGGAGAGTCGCGGCTGGAAACAAGGCGTAGCACGCAGCGTAGCGACATCGCATCTGGTCGATCGTATTGCCAAAGAGCGTGGAATAGAACTCTACGAAACGCCGGTCGGATTTAAGTACATCGGCGAATTGATAAATAAAGACGAGATCATCCTCGGCGGCGAGGAGTCGGCCGGACTGTCGATCCGGGGACATTATCCGGAAAAAGACGGCATCTTAGCCTGTCTTTTGGCCGCCGAGGCGGTCGCCGCACGCGGTGCAAGTCTCGGCGAGCAGCTTGAGGATATTTATCGCCGGGTCGGTCGGCTCGAATCGGGCCGCATCGGGGTCAAATTGACGCCCGACATCGCTGAAAAGCTGAAAGAAAAGTTAGCTCAAGAACCCGTCGAGATCGCCGGCAGGCGAATTGAAAGGATAAACAGGATAGACGGTGTCAAATTTCTATTCGAAAACAACGCCTGGATGTTGATGCGCCCCTCCGGGACCGAACCGATGGTCAGGATCTATGCCGAAAGCGAATCGGCCGATGACCTCGAGCAATTGCTCAAACTTGGTCGTGACTATTTGATGAATTGATCGCAAAAACTGTAAGTGAGACGAAATCGAAAATGAGAAAGCCAAACAGAACTACCGAATTGCGACAAACTCCGAAGGATCGGATTTGGCTACAGTTTGCGATCGTTATCTCGATCTCGGTGATGCTGTGTTTGACGGTCAATTACAGGGCTTTTTCGGCTATGACGAGCGAGAGGACCGAGTTTGATCAGCTTTCTACCAAGATACAGAGCATCACAGATGAAAATTTACAGCTCCAAGAGGAGATACACAGTCTTAAGAGCGACGCCCGCGTGATCGAACGCGAGGCCCGCCGCCTCGGGCTAGTCCCGAAGGCCAAAATTTCGGTGCCGACGAATTGAACTCTGCGGAGAAGTTTGTTCGTCAGCACAATTGCCAGCCTATAAATAAACTGCCTTTTGCCTACATCTCCGCGTGGCCTACAGCAAAGCCTATCTGATAATTAGCGGTTTGAGTTTCCCGAACTCAAACCGCACTTCCTTTTTTCGACATCAAATTTCCGCTACTGAGTGTCCCAAATTAGGTCAATTTAATTTGAAACAGTCAGCTTACATATTGTGTAACGCTAAGACGTGTTTCTGCAGCAAGTTACGGCCGAAAAGTGTCCCTAATTAATTTCGAGTTTTTGGCGAATTTGGGACAGGTTAAATGTTCTGAATAAATAAGTTAACCCCCCAAAGTGTCCCT
>Ga0154020_10008352_pt1 | contig 12004 bp, 3 predicted proteins | sample Klosneuvirus_201_FD_109709 | JGI IMG/M metagenome (GOLD analysis project Ga0154020, IMG submission 109709) | Active sludge microbial communities from wastewater, Klosterneuburg, Austria - Klosneuvirus_20160825_MG | ecosystem: Engineered > WWTP > Aerobic digester > Activated sludge | place... | reverse complement strand
CTGCCACTGGTAGGTGCAGGCGGAAACACTTGCGACGGCCGCTCCCAGAACCGCCCGACCGCCGTTCGTGCCTGTAACGGTCTCAACCTGATCAATGATCTGTGGCAGCGTGGCTTCATCATAGACGGTCAGTGCAACCACAGCACTGGTGACACTGCCCGAGGTGTTGGCGGCAATCAGGCGATAATTGCCAGCCATCGAGTGCGAGATTTGGTGGAGCCACAGGCGTGCGTTGGTGGCGCCCGGCAGATCGGTTCCGTTATGCTGCCATTGCAGCGTCGGCAACGGCCATCCGATGATCTCTGCCTGCAAATATTCCTTGCCGCCAGCCCTGGCGGATTTGGAGACCGGTTCATCGGCGATGATGGGGCGCCCTGCGCCAATCGTCTGGATGGCTTGCGCAATCAGTTCGCGCGACGCGGCCATGTCCTCGGCTCCGTAAGGTTGCGCCGGAGGCCAGGGCACAAAAGCAAGCGCCGCTGTCCGGGCGGCCCGCGCAGCCTGCACGGACGGGTGATCGGCGCCCAGGCGGCATTCCGCCCCGGCAATCAACTGTTTCAACACCCAAAAATATTCCCGATCCTCGATCCCATCACGCAGCACTTCCCATCGAATCGAATCAATCGGCCCGGCAATCACGGTATTCGTGGGATACTGTTTTACGGGAGGATAAACCAGTGCGCCGTCGCTGTTCCCGTATGATGTTCCGCCAGCGTCGCGAACGAATGGTGTGGTCCATGGATTTCTTGGCCCGATGCCGGGCAGGTTGAAATAGTAGTTGATGCCCCAATACAGTTCTCCATCCCAATTCAACTTTTCCCCGATCCACTTACGAATGCGCGGACAGGACGCCGGCTGGTCAATGAAATTGTTCGGCCAGGGGCTGAACGGCCGCATGAAAACATATGGCCAGACACGCTCGCCCTTTGCCTGTCGTTCGACGATGCGATCCGGCTTGAAACTCCACGGATCAAACGCCGGCACCCAGATGTCCACGTCGCCATACAGATCGGGCTTGGGGAAATCATACGTGTTGGCGGGCAGTATGCGCTTCAACCCGGGCACGGCCTCACCCACCATGCGAAACCCGTCTTTCACCATGTTCAACGCAGGCGCCGAGCCGTCGAGGTTAGGCTCATCTATCCAATAGCTGTAGGCTTTGTCGAACCACCCTTTTTCGCGCAAGTGCTGGGCGAAGGGCTGCACGAGCCGGGGATAGATCTTCTTGAATTCAGGGTTGATGATCTTGTTACCGTTCGCGTCGTAGCTGTAACGCAGCACGCCGGCGGCGCCGTAGTTGTCCCAGATATCGTTGATCCACTGAAACGACGTGAAGTGGAGGTCATCGATATAGCGGGACATGGCCGCGTCGAAGTTGGTGAAATTGTAGGTGAAGGTGCCGCTCGCGGGGTTGTAGGTGTATTCCGGCGGGCTGTAAATGTGCGGCATGTATGGCGTGACACGATGGCGGGCCATGTTCTGCATGTAGAGGTCCCAGATCTGCCTCCGGTCATTTTCATTCGCGGGCTGATGCCAGAGCTGGTCGATCACCACTTGCATCGGATTGACGCTGTGCGTCACATCCGGGAGCGAGAAATCAAAAACCCTGAGCCGGACCGGAATCAGCAACGCTCCACTCGAGTGGGTGATGTTGACCGTGGCATGGTAGATTCCAGCCGGCACGTCCTTGGGAACTTTTACCGTGAACCACACCGTGGTGTTGGTGAACGCGGGTGCATCAAACAGGCCGGTGATGGGCACCAGCGGGTCCGCAGTGTCTCCCGTCGAACTATCCAGGGCTCCGGAGAGTTCGGTCACGGGAACATACTCGACCATGGCCAGCGTAACATTGGTGGATGAAATCGTGACCGCGTCTTCAGCCAGCGAGAAGTCCGTGATGGAGACGTTCACCTCTGTCAGCGGAACATTGGGACGCAGCGCCAGTTGGAACGGCTCATATTCGTTGCGCGCCGCGCTGATGCGGACGGCATCGCTCGTCGCCAACGGTTGTGCGCGCGTGCGCCCTACCTTGTATGTCCCCTCGCACCACCACACTGGTATCTCGCCGGGTGACGGCAGGCGCTCACCGTAACTGTCGTCTGTCAAGATGGACACCCAGGTTGTGAAACTGTTATCGAAGATTGTGACATCGTTGCCATCGTTGGCCGTGATGCGCACCGTGTTCTCACCGAAACCCGACGTGGGCACGATGCCGCCCACAACATTCGTCGCGCCCGCAGCAACTGTTCCACTCGACGTCCATTCACGGACGCACCCGTTGAGTTCCGCCCGGCTGCGAATGGAAAATGACTGCTCCACCATGCCGGGGTTGCACATCTGCACCATCGCCATCCGGCCATTGGACCGATCGACAATGCCAAGCGGCTTGATTGCCGCGGTGGAACCAACCGGCAGCTTCGCCTCAGAACTTGAGGAGCGCTGTTCAAGGAAAAATGTCTGGCCCGTCCCAGTTTCCAGGATCGCCGGGACGCCCGCGACAAAAGAATAATCCATCAAACTGAATTGCTTTGGGTTATCACTCCGCAATTGCACAAATACTTCCCGCGCCGGAAAGAACGCTGCGGGAATGACAAATTGAAACTTGGGAAACGTCGCCGCATCGACCACCTGCCCGACGCCGGTCCACTCCACACCGTTGGTGCTCACGAGCACTTCCAGCGAGGTGTTGCTGATGGCGTGATAGTTCCAGAGCGAGCCCTTGATCAGCGCGTTCGTCATGGTCATCCCATCCAGTTCGTGGCGGTAGATCAGATGCGAACCCGGATCCATATACCAGCGGATGGAGGCGAATGTCGCCGCCGCCGTCACGAGGCCGCGCGCGTAATTCCCCGCGTATTCCGAATACTGCTGGGACACAAACGGGGAGCGATAGGTGTATCGGCCAGGCTCCACCGATTCGCCGGCTCCCAACAAATGATTCCCAACCAGCTTGTGAACAGGAACGGTGCGATACACTTCCACGTCATCGAAGTAGGTTGTCCCGGTAACTTGGACTCCCCCCAGAAGAAGCTTGGGCGTGCCCGTTTGCGGCACAGTCGCGATGACAGTGTTTCTGACCCATTTTTCCGGCGGAGTCGCGAACTGTCGGGTCACCGTTTTGATGCCGCCTTGATAAGCGCCACCAAACGCATTGCTGGCCATCGTCCAATAATGCACCGCATAGGTCTGGCCGGCTTCAAACGAACATTGGAGCGGCGCGATGGCCGGGACACCCATTCCGTTTCCATTGATGGAAACACAACGCGAACCCGTATGGCCAAAGTTATGCCATTGATTCTGCCCGGCCCAGTCAAGCGGGCCGCTTGTGCCCAACTCAAAGGATGGATTCGGTGCGAGATTTTGCGCGTGGAGGCGCGCGGCGATGAGCGTGAACAGAATGATCGGAACGGGCCATTTCATTTCGGATGATGCCGCCCCTGGACCAATCACTGGCTTCACCCGCATGCATCGCTGCTTCCACTTTCCATGGGGAAGCACTCGAAATGATGCCCGGAGTCCGGGCACAAATACTCATCCGTCCAATGGAACAGTTTCTGCGCGGCTGGCGTCCATGCGAGCCTGAGGCTGCCCCTACCTATCGGACTGGAAATGCACCGACTGAAGTTGGAAAGACGGATTTTTCACCGCCATAGACGCGCACTGGAAAGCGCCGGAGATCGGCCCGTAGATGCGGCAGCCGGCGAACTCAGCGCGGAATTACCACCCGGTAGAACCGCCTCGGGGCATTTGTCACGGGATCGACGAAAGTCACTGTCGAAGCCGAGGGCGGTAAATTGGTCAGCGTCTGCCAGTTCACCAGGTTCGTGGAGAACTGAACCTGTCCGGTTGCAACCAGGCTGCTGATGCTGACGCGCATGCCACGGAGGACCTGGCGCGCCTGAAGATTGGGGGACAAGCCCATTTCAAGTGCCGCCTCCGCACTGGTCACCCCCCCAACGGCATTGCTGACGTTCACCGTGTAGCTGCCCACTTGTGAAACGTTCAGATTCGTGAGCAACAACACCATGTTGGTCGCGTCGGTGATCGGGACACCGTTGAACAGCCACTGATAGCTCAACGGCGTCACACTTGAAGCCACAACGACAAAACTTGCCCGCCCGCCATTGGTAGATGCCACCTCCGCTGGCTGACGGATGATCTGGGGCAACATGCCCGGCCCATAAACAGTGAAGTTCACGACCGCGCTGGTGACGCTGCCCGAAGTGTTGCTGGCAATCATGCGGTAACTTCCGGCCATGTTCGTGGTTACATTGTTGAGCCAGAGCCGCGCGCTGGTCGCGCCGGGGATGTTGGTGCCGGCATGCTGCCACTGGACAACCGGCAGCGGCCAGCCGATGGCCTCGGCCTGGAAATATTCCGAGTTTCCAACTCTACACGCCTTGGACACAGATTGATCGGCTATAACGGGACGCCCGTCGTCAAGCGCTTCGATGGCCTGCGCCAGCGTTTCGCGCGAAGCATACATGTCATCCGGCTCATAGGGATGCACCGGGGGAAAGGGAGCAAACGCCAGGGCGCTGTCCTTCGCAGCCCTTGCGGCGACCACGGACGGATGGTTCGTGCCGAGTCGCGCTTCCGCCGCGGCAATCAGGGTTTTCAGGAGCCAGAAGTATTCGCGATCCTCCATTCCTTCACGAAGCATTTCCCAGCGGACGGAATCAATCGGCCCGGCGATGACGGTGTTCGTCGGATATTCTTTCACGGGCGGGAAGACGAGCGCGCCATCGCTGTTGCCGAACGGAAAACCGCCCGCATCCCGGACGAATGGCGTGGTCCACGGATTGCGCGAACCGACGACGGGATAGGTGAAATAGAAGTTGATTCCCCAGTAGTTTTCGCCGTCCCAGTTGAGCTTCTCGCCAATCCAGAAGCGGATGCGCGGGCTGGCGGCAGTCATGTCCGTAAAATTGTTCGGCCACGGACTGTAGGGCTTGATGAAGACGTAGGGCTGGATCTTGTCACCGAGCTTCTGCCGTTCCATAAGCCGGTCCTGTTTGTAGCTCCACGAATCAAACGCCGCCACCCAGATGTCCACGTCCCCGTAAAGATCGGGCTTGGGGAAATCGAAGGTGTTGGCGGGGAGCTGCCGTTTCAATCCCGGAACCGCGGCACCAATCATCTGGAACCCGTCCTTCACCATCGCGAGCGTGGCGGGTGAAGTATCGAGCTGAGGTTCATCAATCCAGTAGCTGTAGGCTTTTTCAAACCAGCCTTTTTCGACCAGGTGCCGCATCACCGGCTGGGCCAGGCCGGGGAACAGGGGCTTGAACTCGGGATTGATGATCCGGTTACCGCTTTCGTCCTGGGCGAAGCGCAGGATGTCGCCAACGCCAAAGTTTTCCCGGTTATCGTCCACCCACTGGAAGGCAGTGAAATGATAATCATCCAGGTAGCGCGACAACGCCGCGTCGTAGTTCGTGAAGTTGTGGGTGAACACACCGGATTCCGGATCGTGGGTGAACGTGAACTGGTGAAAATTCTGCGCCATGTAAGGTGTGATCCGGTGGCGCGCCATGTTCTGCAGGTAGAGTTCCCAGATGGCGCGGCGGTCGTCGTCATTCTTGGGCTGATGCCAGAGGCTTTCGAGCACCACGTTGATCTGGTTGGCAGTGTGCGTGGCATCAGAGAGGGAGAAATCGTGAACCTTCAGGCGGACGGGCACAGCAAAAGCGCCCCCCGCGTGTGTGATGTTCACGGTCGCCAGATAGATTCCGGCGGGAACATTTTTCGGCACCTTCACGGTGAACCACACGGTCGTATTCGTGTGGGCCGGGGCATTGAACGGGCCAGCAAGCGGCACCAGCGGATCGGCGGTGTCTCCCAGGCAGTTTTCGAGTGCGCCAAAGAGTTCGGTCACGGGAACGTATTCAACCATCGCCAGCGTCACGTTGGTGGCCAAGATCATCCCGCCGCCACTCCGGGCAAAATCGGAAATGCTCACATTCACATTCGTCATCGGCACGAGGGGACGGAGCGCCAGCTGGAATGGCTCATACTCGTTACGCGCGGCGCTGACTTGAATGTGAGCGCCAGTCGCGAGTGGCAATGCACGCGTGCGGCCGACCTTGTATGTGCCATTGCACCACCAGACAGGCGTTGAGGATGGTGAAGGCAGTCGTTCACCATAACTATCATCCGCGAGCATCGTGACCCACGCCGCGAAGGTATTGTCGAATACCTTGATCCCGCCGCCGTTGATCACGGTGATGCCCACCCGGTTCTCGCCATAACCTGCCGTTGGAATCACCACATCCACGTTCCTGATTTCGTGCGCGGGAATGTTGGTCGCCAAGGTCCACGTCCGCACATGCCCGTTGAATTCCGCCTGGCTTTGAATGGTGAACGTCTGGCTTGCCGCACCGCTGTTCAGCACTGAAAGCACGGCTACGCGGCCCGCAAGCCGGTCAGCAATCGCCAGCGCCTTGACGCCCACACTTGGCGCCTGTTCCTCAAAGAACAGCGTCTCGCCCGTGCCCGTATCGGCGTTATCCGGCATGCCCGCGATGAACGAGTAATCATTCAGACTGAATTGCAGCGGATTATGACTGCTAAACCGCACATACAACTCCGGTGTGGGGAACAAGCTCGCCGGCGCGCTGAACTCGAACGCCGGAAAAGGCCCCGTCGTTCCGCTCATCTGCCCGGCCACCAGCCAGTCCACGCCGTTGGTGCTGACATCAACTTCCAGCGTCGTGCTCGTGATCGCGTTATAATTCCAGATCACCCCCTTGATCACGGCGTTCGTCATTGGCAGCCCGCCGAATTCGTGCCGGTGGAGGATTTGAGTTCCCGGATTCATATACCAGCGGGTCGAGGTAAAGCTCGTGTTCGCTCCCAGCAGACTACGCGCGTAATTTCCCACATAGTCGCAATATTGAAGCGATGTGGACGCAGTGCGGAATGTATATTTGCCCGGCTCCAATTTCTCCCCCGCGCCCAGCACCCGCGTCCCGACCTGCTTGTGAACGGGAATTGCGTGATACAGCTCAACGTCGTCAAAGAATGTGGTGCCGGACAACTGCACGCCACCCAGCACGAGCGACAGGTTGCCGAGCACCGGCAGCGTGGCGACCACGGACTGTTTCACCCAGTGGCCCGGCAGGCGCGGCATCTGGCGATGGGCCGAATTGAACCCGGCCAGATCGGCGCCCGTGTTGGAATTGGTCGCCATCCCCCAATAATGGATGGCGTAGGTTTCGCCGGGCTCCACGTTGAACTTCGTGGTCGCGAGGCCGGGAGCCCCCGTGCCGTTGCCCGTGAAAGACACGCAACGCGATCCGGAATGACCAAAATTCTGCCATTGGTCGAATCCATACCAGTCAGCCGCGGAATTGGTCCCCAGTTCGAAGGACGGATTGGGTGCAAGATTCCCATACGGACCGGCCGGTGAAACGGGCACTAAGAAAACTGTCTTGAACACATTTGATCCGGATGCGTTCGTCACCGAAATCGTCACCGAGTTGTCCACACCGCCGACCAGCGGCAGGGGGATGGAAACAATGTTCGACTGGCCAGCGCCAAGATTCACACCGCCATTCCATGCGCGAGTCACCCCGCCAAATTCCGCCTCGCTGTGGATTGAAAACGCCCCCGAAGCAGCGCCCGGATTTGAGAACCGCACGTTCATCACCTGTCCCGTCGGCGAGTCCACGATGCCAAGCGGTGTCACCATCGGACTGGTGAGTCGTTGCTCAAGGAAATAGGAGACACCCTCCGCCGTGACGAAGTTCTCGGGCATCCCGGCAGTGAATCCATACTGCGTGAGGCTGAACTGCTGTGGATTGGCGCTGCGCAGACGAACAAAGACCTCCTTGGCTGGAAAGAAGTTTGTCGGCACCGATATGGTGGCGTTCGTCGCACCGCCATTCAACTGGGCAACGTAGGTCCAACTGGATGCGTTCGTGCCCACGTCAATGAACAATGTGCCGTCGGGGATGGCGTGATAATTCCAGATGGCCACATTCAATGTGGCATTGGTCATCAGCAACCCGCCGAACTCGTGGCGATACACCAGTTCCGATCCCGGGTTCATATACCAGCGGAACCCGGCAAAGTGAGTATTCGAATTCCGGAGGCACCGCGAATAGCTGCCACCGTAACCGCCATAGCCAGACCGGAAACTGTAACGGCCCGGCATTATCTTCTCGCCACCACCAAGAGCACGCCCGACCGAAAGCTGGTGCAGCGGCGTGACGCGATACAGTTCCACGTCATCAAAAAGCACGGTGCCGTTCACCGTCACCTGACCGATATGTATCTGTGGATTTGAAACATTCGGAAGCCACGCCACCATTGCGCAGTTCGTCCACTCATCGCCGGGCCGGAAGAAGTCGCTGTAAACCGAATTGAACCCGCCAAAGCAGCTCCCGCCCGAAGCATTCGTGGACCGGCTCCAGAACCGCAGCGCATAAGTCTGGCCGTTGGTGATTTCGGGACTCGAAGTGAACCAGCTCGTCTGCGTGAATCCCCCGCCCACAATGCTCACGCTGTTCGAACCGGAGCGCCCCGGAGACTGCAACTGCCCGCCCGGGTAAGAAAGCGACCAACCCGCCGGCGCGCCCGTCCCGGTTTCAAACGAAGAATTAGGAACCAGATTCTGGCCAAGTCCGCACAGCGGAATGAGCACCGCCAGACAATATGGGAGCAATCCTCTCATGGTTTACAAACTACTTTCTACGCGATGACACTCTCTTTGAGCCGGACCACAACGAATCACCAGTTCTGGCGAAACACCGGCCGCTCAACCCGCCGGGCAATTCGTTTGCCGGGACTCTGCCTTGTGAACAACGCAAACTCGAATGGTTTTTGTGAATATGCCCCCGCCCGCCAACGGCGCAAACGATGATGCAAGATCCACACGGGCACACCCACCCGCACCCATGCGGGTGCCGTGGCGCGCAATTTTGCCCGCTCCGCCCCGGCGCGGGCATCCCGGCCCAGATTGACTCCCGTGCGCGTGAACACCGAAGTGAATTCACCCAGCGCCGCCATCTTCACCCCGCCCCGCAGCAAGCGCACCATCCATTCCTGATCGCCGCCGCAGCGATAATCCGTGTTGAAGAGATAATCGCCCGAAGCGATCAGGCGACGGCGGAAAAACATGGCGCACGAGAGCGTGGAAAGGTGACACGTCCAGGTGTGATTTAGCAGCGGCACCTGCACTTTGCGATGGCAGAGGTATTCCCCTTGCTCGTCCACCATCACAATGTCGCCAAATAATATCTCCACCTCCGGGTGGCGCTCAAAAAAGCCGGTCACTTTCTCCAGCGCGCCGGGCAGGTATTGCTCGTCGCAATTCAGGTAGGCAAGAACCTCGCCCTGCGCCCGCCGCAGGCCACGGTTGATCGCGTCATACATCCCGCCATCCGCTTCAACGTGCGCCTCGACCCGCGGATCACGGCCCAACCAGTCCCGCGTCGCATCGTCCGAACACGCATCCTGAACGATATGCTGCCGTTCCGCCGGCGCCTGGTCGGAAACGGAGGCGATGCACAGCTTGAGCCAGTCAGACTGGTTCCGACTGGGCGTGATGATGGAGCAACATATTGGCACCGGTTTCAAAATTGAGGGCTGAAATTCCCGGCGGCCTGCCACCGGAGTGTTAGCGGACCTCCCATGCTCAAATCAGATGTTGGCTGGCGGCGTTCCCAAGCCCGGCCTCAACCTCAATCCTTCCCGGCGCGGCGGCGTGGGCGACGCAATTTTTGCAGGTTCTGGTGCCGTTGCCGGAACGCGGCACACCCCGCCATTCAAGCTGACGCTGAATCCCAGCAAGGAGGCGAAAATAAACGCGTCACCATGCATGGATCCCGCCACAAACCAGAAAGTGGTGAGATGCACGACAAATTTGGTGAGCAGGAAAGCATTGATGATCCGCAGTGATGGATCGCCATTGCGGAAATTAAGCACCAGCACCCGCCAGCCGGAGACATGCAGCCAGATGAACGCGATTGCGCCCCAAAGCCCGAAAGTCAGAACGATCGAGAGCGGTCCGCTGTGATAATCCCCCGTGATCACCGCCCACATCCATTGGTCCGGACTGCGGCTGAGACTGCGATCCGAAATGGCCAGAAAGTCCGCCTCGGCAAATCCAAGCCCCTTACCAAGGAGGAGATAATTGGGCACTTCCGGCCAGACCGCCTTCCACATCTGGATCCGCCACTCGGAAGAAGCTTCCGCCGAAATCTGCGCCTCGGGATCAATCTTGATCGGCAGAAACGCCAGCGAGCGCTGAAATACAAATGGCATCTTGGGCAGGAAAATAATCGTCACGGAAGCCAGCAGGACCCCCGCCAGCACCAACGGCACCACCATCCGGCTGCGATAGAGCTTCTCCAGGTAGAACATCACAAAGAACAACAGGGCAAAGTGAATGATCACGGAACGGAAACCGCCCAGGAAACCCGTCACACAGATCGCGCAGAAAACCAGGAGCCGCCAGTGCTTGGATTCCATGAAAATGCCGCGCACACCATACTTTGCCAGCATGAAATGGTAGAGCGCCGCCGCCATACCCGTGAAACCGAACAGACGCGTGGCCCCCACCTCGAATCCGGGCGTCGCCGAAACACTGACGGCCGGGAAGATCAAGTAGATATAGATGATGAAGGACGACTGGGGAAGCAGGCTGAAAAAATCGCCGACCACGGCGGTGACGCCGCTTAAGAAGAACAGACCTACATAGAGATTGCGGCTTTTTTCCGGGATTGCTTCCGCCGTCATGGCAAAGAAACTCAGCATGCCCAGCAGCAGGACGGCATAGCGGCTCCCGCCTACGCTGCTGCCACCACAGGCACTGAACCCGATGCCGCCACGCAAAAACGCCGTGAACAACAATACCGCGATCACCGCCATGACCGGGCGCGCAATCTCTGGCGCATGCAAAAACTTGGATTGCGGCTGTAAAATGCGGTGTAGCACCGAAAACAAAAGGCTGACCGCCACCATCACCATGCCCAGTTTCGGCCGGCCCGGCAGGAGGAACGCCACCAAGCTCGCGTTGATGGTGAAGAAGAGAATGGGCCGATGCCACTTGAGCAATACGGGAATCAGCAGCACCGCCAAAATAATCCCCACCCAACGGATGCTCTCTACGTCCCACCATGCCAAATACTGAATCTGATATCCGAGGAATAGCGCCAGCGGGATGCAGACCGCCCAGATAATGAGAGCTTTGATGGCCGGTTGTCCACTCATAGGCCGGCCTCCAGCAACGAGGATTCAACGCGCTGTCCCACCCGGCCATGCGGTGCATGCCTGCCCAGCCTGCTTGATATCACGACAGAAAGCATTTGCATCCAATCACGCAGCCTCACTCGCCCCCGCTTCCTCCTCCTCCACCGCTGCGGGAGATTCAGCCGGGCCTGAGGACGCGTTCATACTCTCCGCCAGCCCGATCAAAAACGCAAAATCCACCATTCCGGAGAACAACGAACCATTTAAGAATACGAAAAAGACGGCGTGCGTCAGGAAGAACACGAACAGTGCGCGGTTGATCTTCAACAACTCCGGGTGGCCGTGCTTGCAATGCCACCAAAGCCGCATCAAACCCGCCACCAGGAACCACCCGAACGCCAGCGCACCCCAGATGCCGAACGGGATCAACACACTCAAAGGACCATTGTGGTAGGCACCCGAAAGCGCCGCCCACTCAGCCTTGATTCCGTAGTCCATCGCCGAGTTGAACCGCGTCATCCGCAACGCATCCGGATCAATCGCATAACCTTTGCCGAGCAGCAGATGACCTGGAATCTCCTTGCTCACATATCCCCACATCTCAATCCGCCAGTCCAGTGACCCTTGCGCATCCTGCCGCACCCACGGATCCAGTTTGAGCGGCATAAATGTCAGTGACCGTTGCACCGAGATGGGCAGCTTGTCCGAGAAGAAGACCAGGCCCAGGCCGCCAGCGAGACTTACAGCCAGAGCCAGCGCCAACAGATGGGTCCGGTGCAATCCCTCCATGAAAAACAGGACGGTGAAT
>Ga0154020_10008350_pt1 | contig 12006 bp, 10 predicted proteins | sample Klosneuvirus_201_FD_109709 | JGI IMG/M metagenome (GOLD analysis project Ga0154020, IMG submission 109709) | Active sludge microbial communities from wastewater, Klosterneuburg, Austria - Klosneuvirus_20160825_MG | ecosystem: Engineered > WWTP > Aerobic digester > Activated sludge | place... | reverse complement strand
CTCGACCATTACCTCGGCGACATCCTGCGCGAGACCGGCCGCCTGGCCTTCGCCGGCGGCGGCGCGCTCAACGTCAAGCTCAACCAGCGCATCATCGCCCGCCCCGACGTGAAGGAGCTTTTCGTCCAGCCGGCCTCCGGCGACAGCGGCACCGCCATCGGCGCGGCCTCCTATGTATCGGTGCAGCGCGGCGTGCCGGTGGAGAAGATGGAACACGTCTACCTCGGCCCCGCCTATACGAACGAGGAAGTCATCGCCGCCTGCGAGCGGCACCCGTCGAAGCCGTCGTGGCAGCAGATCGATCAGGTGCCGCAGCGCATCGCCCGGCTGCTCGCCGACGGCCAGCCGGTGGCCTGGTTCCAGGGCCGCATGGAGTTCGGCCCGCGCGCGCTGGGCGGGCGCTCCATCCTCGGCTGCCCCAGCGTGCCCGGCGTCGCCGACCGCATCAACGCGCAGATCAAGTTTCGCGAGCGCTGGCGGCCGTTCTGCCCGTCGATGCTCGACACGGTCGGGCCGCAGATGCTCGGCTCCGACCATCCGGCGCCCTTCATGACCTTCACCTTCCCGGTGGCGGCGGAATGGAAGGCGCGCGTGCCGGAAGTCGTGCACGAGGACGGCACCTCGCGCGCCCAGGTGCTGCGGCGCGAGTTCAACCCGCGCTACTACGAGCTGATGCTGGAGATGGAGAAGCTCACCGGCAACGGCGTCGTGCTCAACACCTCGCTCAACCGCCGCGGCGAGCCGATGATCTGCTCGCCGGCCGACGCCCTCGACATGTTCTTCGGCTCAGACTTGTGCTACCTGATCATGGAGGACGTGCTGGTCACCAAGTGACGGCCGCGAAACATGAGCGAAAGCGGGATCGCCGAATACTATGCCGCCGATAGGCCGGAACTGGTCGCCTTCCTGCGACCACAGGGCGCTTTCGGCACAGCGCTGGACATCGGCTGCGCCGCCGGCGTGCTCGGCAAGTCCTTGCAGGATCGCGGCATTGTCGCCACCTGCGACGGCATCGAAGTCAATGCCGAAGCAGCGCGCCTCGCCGGGACGAGACTGCGCCGGGTGTGGACCGGCCCGCTCGAATCCCTTGCGGCGGAGATCCCCTGGCCGCAGTACGAGCTGATCATCCTCGCCGATGTGCTGGAGCACCTGGCCGATCCCTGGGCCGCCCTGCGCCTGCTGCAGGCGCGCGCCGCGCCCGGCTGCCGGCTGCTGCTCAGCGTGCCCAACGTGCGCCACTACAAGGTCTCGCTGCCGCTGCTGTTCCGGGGCGAGTTCCGCTACGCCGACGCCGGCATCATGGACCGCACCCACCTGCATTTCTTCACCCGTGGCAGTCTGGAGGACATCCTGCGCGAATGCGGCTGGACGATCCGCGCCGAGGGCAGCCACATGAAGGGGCGCTACCGCCGCTGGTACATGCCGACGCGCCTGCTCGAACCCTTCGTCGCCGTGCAATACATGCTGCTGGCCGGGAAACAGTGACACAGCCCCTCGTACCCCAGAAGCAAGAGCGGGCACTAGTCAGCATCGCGATTCCGGCCTACAACCATGCCGCCTACATCGAGGCCTGCCTGGCATCGGTCTGTGCACAGACTTATCCCGAACTGGAACTGGTGCTGATCGACGACGGCTCGCAGGACGACACGCTGGAGGTGGCCCGCCGCTTCCTCGAATCGCGCCGCAGCCGCTTCCGCCGCATCGTGCTGGAGCGGCAGGAGAACCAGGGCGTCAGCGCGGCCTCCAACGCGGTGATCGCCGCCTGCCGAGGCGAGTGGGTGCATCTGCTCGGTTCGGACGACGTGCTGTATCCGAACAAGGTGGCGCGCATCCAGCAGGCCATCGCCGAATGGAACTGCCCCGACCTGGCGCTGGTGCATGCCGATGCCGATTACATCGACCAGGCTGGTCGCCAACTGGCGCGCCAGCCACGCAAATCCCGCCCGCCCGAGGGTCCGGAACGGGAAGCCTGGCGCTGGCTTTTCATGGGCAGGCACTACGTGTTCAATCCGACCCTGGCCTTGCGCCGGGAGGCGCTGCTCTCCATAGGCGGATTCGACCCCAGCCTGCCCCAGGAGGATCTGGACTGCTTCCTGAGGCTCTCGGCGCGATTTGCGATCGCCCGCGTGCCGGAGATCCTCGCGAGTTATCGCAAGCACCCCGCCAACAACCTGCGACGCAGGGCGAGAGTGCTGGGCGCCTTGTTTCTGACCTATGGCAAATTCCTGGATGAACATCCCGGGCTGCTGGGGGAGGACGATATCCGATGGCACTTCCGGCTGAATCTGAAACGGTTCTGGCGGCGCATGCGCAGGCGGCGGCCGTGGCTGCTGCCGGCCGTCGCGGGTGCCTTCATGAGAAGCCTTTGGCGCACCCCCGGCGCCGAGGATTACCGGCGCTGCGGCCGGCAGCTGCAGGAAGTGGTTGTCTAAGTTCCTGTATCATTCACACTTTTTACTTGGCAAGCCGATGTCGCCCCCGCCCCTGTTTTCCATTGTCATTCCCGTTTTCAACGAGGCGGAGAATATCGAGCCGATGGTGCGCGAGATCCAGGCCGCCTTCCGGGGCAGGACAGAGCCCTATGAAGTGATTTTCGTCGACGACGCCAGCAACGACGATAGTCCCGCCGTCCTGCAGCGACTGACTTTGGAGACGGCCGGTGTGGTGAGAAGCTTGCGCCATCGTCGCAACTTCGGCCAGAGCGCTGCCGTGGGCAGCGGCTTCCGTGCCGCGCGCGGCGAATGGATCGGCACCCTCGACGGCGATGGCCAGAACGATCCGGCCGACCTGCCGCAGATGCTCGACGAGGCGCGCCGTCTGGGCGTCGATTGTGTCACCGGCGTGCGCGCCAAGCGCCAGGACAATTTCATCCGCAAGCTCTCCTCCCGGGTCGGCAACGGTTTCCGCAACTGGGCGACCGGCGACCGCGTGGCCGACAGCGGCTGCGGGGTGCGCGTGGTGCGCGCTGCCTGCGTCCTGGAACTGCCGGTCTTCAACGGTCTGCACCGCTTCATGCCGACCCTGCTGCGGACCAAGGGATACAGCGTTGTCGAGCGCCCGGTCAACCACCGGCCGCGCCTGCGCGGCGTCTCCAAGTACGGTGTGCACAACCGGCTCTGGCGCGGCATCCGCGATTGCTTCGGCGTGCGCTGGTTCGCCGCGCGGGCGGTGCCGGCCGAGCGTGTCGAGGGCGAAGCGGGGCAAGGGCCGGGACAATGAGCAATTCCGGGACCGGCATCCCGGAAGGCCCCGAGGACGACATCCAGCTGGAATCGGTGGCGCCGGGCTTCAACAAGGAGCTGCGCCGCCTGCTGATCCTGCTCGCCGCGGCCGCGGCGGCCTTCGGCGTGCTGTACTTCACGCCGGTCGGGAGCGTGGTCCGCGATGTCCAGCAGTTGCGGGCTTTTCTTGCCGGAGACGACTTGTGGGCTGAGGTCGTGTATGTCCTGCTGGTCATCGGCCTGGTCGCCATCGGCGCGCCGCGGCTGATCTTCTACGTGCTCGGCGGTCTCGCTTTCGGCTTCTGGCTGGGGCTGGCCCTGGCGCAGGTTGGGGCGGTGATCGGTTCCTGGCTCACATTCTGCGCCGTGCGCAGCGGCGGGCGCGGTTGGCTGCAGCGGCGCTTCGGCGGCCATCGCTTCGTCGGCCGCGCCTTTCACGTGCGCTCGTCGGTAAAGGCGGTGGTGATGATCCGCCAGCTGCCGCTCACCAGCGTCATGATCAATGGCGGCCTGGCGCTGAGCCAGGTCAGCGCCCGGGCGTTCCTCCTCGGCACCTTCATCGGCTACCTGCCCCAGGGGCTGATTGCCGCGCTGATCGGCAGCGGCATCGTGGACGAGAAGGCGATGGAGGGCCTCGGCAAACTAATGGCCGCAGGCATCGTATTGCTGCTGGGCGCTTTCATGCTGTGGCGCTGGCGTCGGCGCCGGGGGCGCTGATGCGCCGGGCCGCCTGGGGTGCCGTGCTGGGCCTGCTGGCGCTGGCCTTCTACGCCATCCGCCTGACAGGCCCCTCCAACCTCGAGGCCGACGCCCAGGACCGCAACGTCGGCTACGTCATGGACGTCGTCTGGCAGGGCCACTGGCTGGTACAGCAGGACATCCGCGGCCGCATCATGTCGAAGCCGCCGTTGCACACCTGGGCCGCCTCCGCCGCGGCCTCGGTCGGCGGCATCAACCGCCTGACACTGACGCTGCCCTCCATGCTGGCCGTGCTGGCCATGACGCTCCTCGTCTTCGAGATCGGGCGCCGGCGCTACGGCGAGTGGGCCGGCGGACTGGCCGCGGCAGCCGTCGTGCTGGCGCCGATGATGTCCAAGCATATTGCGCTGGTGCGCACCGATGCGCTGTTCGCCCTGGCGGTGGCCCTTGGTGCCTTTGCCGCGCAGCGCGCCTGGAAGCGCGGCGGGGGGTGGACGCCGTTCTGGTTCTGGGCGGCGCTGGCCACGCTGATCAAGGGACCGCTGGGCCTGGTGCTGGCGGCCATGGGGATGCTGGCCTGGTTCTGGGAACGGCGCAGCGATCCGGCCACGCCGCGACCGGCCGGCGCGCACGGTGCCGGCATCGCGGTATTCCTGCTGCTGACATTGGGCTGGCTGGTGCCGGCTCTCGTTTCGGCCGGGCAGCCGCTGGTCGACAAGCTGTTCTTCCAGGAGCTGGTGGGCCAGGCGGCGGGCATCGGCAAGGAAGGCTATCCCGGCCGCAATCTGCACAAGCCGGCCCTCTACTTCGTCCTGCGCTTCCTGCCCTTCAGCCTGTTCGCGCTCTACGGCCTGTGGTGCATCGTGCGCCATCCCGCCGCGGAGGCCGCGGCGAGGCGCTTCGAGCGCTTCCTGTTCTGCTGGATCGTCGGCGGCATCGTCCTCTTCTCGCTCGCCTCCCACCATCGCGGCGACCTGCTGCTGCCGCTGTGGCCGGCGGCGGCGCTGCTGGCGGGGCGGGAGATCGGGCGCCTGGCCGATCGTTTGGGCAGGCGGATCACGGCCGCCGTCCTGGCGGGACTGACTTTTTTCTTTCTCGGCGGCGCCTGGTGGAACTATCATGCCGGGGCGGCGGAGCGGAGCGAGGAGGTGCGCTATACCCTCGGGGCGGAAAGCGCCGCCCGAGCGCTGTCGGCGAGTGGGCTCGAGGCCAAGGCCATTCTGCATCTCGACACGCCCGTCACACTGCAGCTCGGCCTGGGCACCTTCAGGCCCTGGATCAGCGAGACGGAGGCGCTTCGGCTCGCCGCGGGACAGCAGCCGGTGCTGCTGGCGGTGGAGTCGCCGGGCCAGTTCCCTCGCCTGTTCGGCCCCGGGGGGCCGCCGATGCGGGAAGTGTTCCGCTGGCCGGCCGATGAAAAGGAGAGTGCGGCGTTGTCGGTTTTCCGGATGGGAGAGGGCAGATGATCGGCCGGATCGCCGCAGCGATGCAGGGGGCCGGGCCCGTGCGCGCGGCTTTCCTGGGAAGCCTGCTGCTATCCCTGGCGGCCGTTCAGGGCCATCTCATCAATCGTGACGGCATCTATTACCTGGAGACGGCGCGCGCCATCCTCGACAGCGGCTTGGCAGCGGGTCTGGAAAACGGCGAATGGGCTTTCCTTCCCGTATTGATTGCGGCGCTGTCCGGATCGACCGGCCTGACCACGGAAATGGCGGCGCACTGCCTCAACGCGCTGCTCATGGCCGGCGCTTGCTCCCTCCTGGTCGCCTGGGTCCGAGAGCGGACGCCGGAGGATGCCTGGGCGGCCTGCCTGGTGGTGCTGGCGATGCCGGCGTTCAACCAGTATCGGCACGAAATCCTGCGCGAGTTCGGCTTCTGGTTTTTCAGCCTGCTGGGGCTCTGGCTGGCGATGCGCTGGGATGAGACGCAGCGCCGCCCACTGGCCGTTGCCAGCCAGGCGGCGCTGGCCCTGGCCGTGCTGTTTCGCCTGGAGGCGGCCGTGTTTTTTGCGGCGCTGATGCTCTGGCAGGCCATGGCCGCTCCGGCGGGAGACAAGGCGCGGCGGGTGCTGACGATCGGCGCGCTGCCGCTGGCGGGCGGATTGCTCGCCATCCTTCTGTTCGGCACCGGCTGGCTGAAGCCGCCGGCCAGGCTGCTCTACTACCTGGACGTGGCCAATCCCCTCCACATCGGTCAAGCCATCGGCGAGGCGGCGAGCCGCATGTCCGAGGCGGTCTTCAAGCACAAGTACTCGCGCGAGGAGGCCGGCTACGTGTTTTTCTTCGGGCTGCTGTCGATCATTCCGGTCAAGTTCCTTCAGCTGGCCGGGGTTTTTCTGGTCCCGCTTGCCTATCGCTTTTCCGTCCGCCCGGCAGGAGAGTGGCTGGCGCGCTGGCAGCCGCTGCCATGGGCCCTGCTGGCCTATTTGCTGGTGCTGGCAGCCTTCGTCACTTACCAGTTCTTCCTGGTCGGGCGCTACGTCAGCATGCTGCACTGGCTGCTTGTGCCGCCGGTCGCCGGAGGGCTGGCCCTGCTGTTGCGGCGCTCTCCACGCTGGAAGGCCCCGATCATCGCGCTCGCGCTGGCAACGATGGCGGCGAATGTGGTATCGCTCTCGCCGCGCAAGACCCACATCGTCGAGGCCGGGCGCTGGCTGGCCGCCAACGTTGTCGACCGCAGCCGGGTCGGCATCGACAACGGACGCATCGCCCACTATGCCGGCTGGCCGGGCAGGGCCAGCGTGATCCTGCCGAGAGAGCTGCTTGCGCAGGCGCTGGAGGAACGGCGGCTCGACCTGGTCGTCATCGAGGTGCCGCGCAAGGATGCCCAGGCAGAAGCGTGGCTAGGTAAGAACCGCCTCAGGGAAATCCGCCGCTTCGAAAATCGCGCCGGCGAGGCGGTGATCGTCGCCGAGCCAGTGCGGGCTCAAGCCAGTCCGTCGATCACGGAGCGCAGCCGGTCGAACACCGGCAGGATGGAATAGTCGGCTTCGACCAGACGCCGCCCGGCCTCGCCCATGCGCTGGCGCAGGCCGGCGTCCTGCGCCAGAAGCGCGATCCGTGCCGCCCATTCCGCGGGTGAGGAGGCCAGAAAGCCGGTTTCCCCTTCCCGGATCACCTCGGCATTGGCACCGGCCCGTGAAGAGACCACCGGCAGGCCGGCCGCCATGCATTGCAGCACCTTCAGCGCGCACTTGCCGCGGCTCCAGTCGTCGTCGCGCATCGGCGCGATGCCGATATGCGCGGCGGCAAGTTCTCGCGCTTCCGAATCGGCGTGCCAGGCCACCGGCAGCGTCGCCACGCCGCAGCCGGGCAGGTCGAAGTCGGCGATGATCTTCAGGCGCAGGCCGGGCACCTTCGCCGCGGCCGCCGCGAGCCAGGGCATCGCTTCCGCCAGGTACTTGCGCGTCGAATGGCTGCCGATCCAGGCCAGGTCGAAGCTGTCGGCCGGCTTGCCGGCATCGACCCGGTAGCGTCCGCTGTCCAGGCAGGTCGGGACCAGCGTCACCGCCGGGTTGAAGGCGGCGGCCCGCCGGGCCAGGAAGGCGTTGCCGGCGAGGATCCGGTCGCTGGCCCGCGCCATCGCGACGAAGCGCGCCATGCGCGTACGAGAGGGGGTGCCGTCGCTGTTGCAGAAGATGGCGTCGTCGAAGTCGAAGACCAGCCGGCGGGCGCACCGCCGCAGCAGCCAGAGCAGGGCGGCGGGGAAGGTCTTGCGCAGCACGATGACGACGTCGGCGCGGCCGGCCTCGCGCAGCATTGCGAGCGTGGCGCCGGCACCGCCCGAGACGGTGAGGTGGGCCGGCTCGAAGCCGGCCTGCCGCCACAGGGGAAAGAACTGCAGCGCGCGGTAGCGTGTCGAGGAGGACGCCTCGCCCTTGGAGACGAAGAGCAGGCGCGCGCTCACGGCTTGGTCAGGACCAGGCGGAAGGTGTCGCCCCGGCCGCCTTGCTGGGCCAGGCTCACGTAGATTCTGGCGAGGAGCCGCCGCCAGCGGGACTTGCGCGATGGCCTGGCACGGTCGCCCATTGCGTAGTCGAGGCTGTTGAGCAGCGCCTTGGGACTGCTTTCCATCGCCGCCTCGACCTTGCGCAGGCCGTGGCCCGCGGCCAGGCGCTCCAGGTTGGCGGGCGAATAGAGAATGAGATGGCGCGGCACGTCGTTGTGATACCAGTTTGGACCGAACCAGGCGCGGCCCAGCGCCTGGCTGTTCGGCGTTTCAAGATGCAGCCGGCCGCCCGGCTTGAGGATGCGGGCCAGTTCGGCCAGGAAGGGGTGGGGTTCGGCGATGTGCTCGATGACGTGGCGCACGGTGATCAGGTCGAAGGACCCCTCGTCGAAAGCCGCCGAGGCGAGATCGCCGTGATGCACCGACAGGCCGGAGAGGCGGCAGACGCGCACGCCCTCCGCGCTGAACTCCACGCCCTGGGCCTGCCAGCCGAGCGCGCGCAGGGTGGCGAGATAGCGGCCGTTGCCGCAGCCGACGTCGAGCATGCGACCGCCCGGCACGAACAAGGGGGTGCCGGGCGGCTCGACAAAAGGCGCCATCGCGGCGGCCAGCAGGCGCAGCGGCGGGGGAACGGGCAGATGCCGGTAGCCGCGGCAGCGGCGCAGCAGTGCGCGCCGCCAGGCGCCGATGCTGCGCGTCCTTTCCTTTTCGTCATATACGCCGTAGTCGGGCGGATAGAAGGCGGCGATGGCCTGTGGGTCGGGCATGGGATGCTGGAACGCCGCGCCGCAGTCGGCGCAGCAAAGATAATCGTAGCGGCGATACAGATCGAACATCAGGTCGCGGCCGCTGTAAGCGTAACGGGCCGGGCCGCTGCAAAGCGGGCAGGCCGCCTCGACGGCAGACATCGCGTCAGCGGAAGGCGCAGCGGGTTTCATGGGGCGGATTGTACTGAGCGGCTGGCTGCCACGCCGGTGTCGAGCTGGCGGAACAGCGCTGCCACCACCATCACCGAGCTCTCCTCGATCAGATGGCCGTAGTCGAAGGCGAAGGGCAGCCGGACGCCATCCCGCTCGATATAGCGCAGGCAGCCGTCGGCATCGCAGGCGGCGGCGATCGGAGAAAAGACTTCCGCCCGGCCGGCGGCGAGTTGCCGGATCAGCGCGTCCCGGCGCGCCATGTCCGGGTCGAGGTCCTTGCCGGAACGGGCCCGCTCGTCGCCGCCCAGGAAATCGCTGGCGAGCAGCCTCGGCAGCGGCCTGCGCCAGGCCGGCACGCTGCCGACCAGCACGATGCGCGGGCGCCAGGAAGGATCGGTGGCCAGCCGCGAGAGGGTTCGTTCAAGGCCGCGACGGATCGTCGCTTCGTCGTGCTTGATCCAGGCGCCGGCGAGGAGGAGGACCGCTGGACGTGTCGCCATGACCTTGCTCAGGACCCATTCGTTGATGGCGCCGCAATGCGGACGCTTGGCGAACGTTTCGCCGATCAGCGGCGGGCAGCCGGAGGCCGTCCATTGCGTCGCCGCGCCGGGCGCGGTAACAGACTTGAGCCCGTGCCACAGGTGCGCGGCATGGGAGTCGCCCCAGAGCACGATGCCGCCTTGCCGTCCGGCGCATTCCGGCGCAAAGGCTGTGTAGGGTTGCTCTGGCTTGAGAAAGCAAACTTCTTCGCGATAGAGTGGCTTGTAAAGCTCGTTGAAATAACGCGTCTGGAAGAGTTCGATCGCGCGCACGTCCGCCAGGCGCGGATGATCCTTGAAGCGCAGCGTCGTCACGCGCTCGCTCTGGTAGTGGAGGACGGCGGCGACGGCGAAGGGCCCCAGCACCATGGCCGCGCTCAGCGCCAGGGCCGGCGCCAGGCGGAAGCGGTTGACGAAGCGTCGCGCCGGATTCTCGACGAGGCGGAAGGACAGCCAGCCGAGCAGCACCGAGGCCGCCATGCCGGCGGCGATCCAGGCGCCGTCCTGGCGCGACCGACTTTGCAACAGCCATACCACGAGGGGCCAGTGCCACAGGTAGATCGAATAGGACCAGCGGCCGATGCCCTGCAGGGCGGCGCTGCCGAGCAGCAGGGTCCGGCCGCCGCTGTCGAGGAGGACCAGCACGGCGCCGGCCACCGGCAGCAGGGCGGCGAGGCCCGGCCAGGGCGTGTCCGGCGTCAGCCACAGGCTCGCCGCGAGGATCGCGGCGAGGCCGGCCGGTTCCAACCAGCGCCGCCCGTGCGCGAAGCGGTTGCAGGCGTCCTGGTGCGTGAAGATCAGGCCGCCGGCGAGCATCTCCCAGGCGCGCGTCGGCAGCAGGAAGAAGGCCTTCGACGGATTGGCGAAGGCCAGCCAGGCGGACCAGGCAAGCGAGGCGAGGCACACCGCCCACAGCGCGCCGGCGACGCCGCCCGGCCGACGAAAGAGGCGATGCACGGCCACGATCAGCAGCGGGTAGAGCAGGTAGAACTGCCACTCGACGGAGAGCGACCAGGTGTGCAGCAGCCACTTCTCGTGCGCGTCGGCGTCGAAGTAGCCCGATTCCTTCCAGTACACCTGGTTGGAGAGGAACAGCAGGCTGGCGCCGGCGTGCTTGGCGAGCAGCTTGTAGTCCATCGGCGAGAGGCTGATCCAGCCGTAGGCGAGGAGCAGCGCGCACAGCGCCGCCAGCGCCGGGAAGATGCGGCGTGCCCGCGCCAGGTAGAAGCCGAACACCGAGAAGCGCTGTTCGGCGAGCGGATCCAGGATCAGGCGGGTCATCAGGTAGCCGGAGATGACGAAGAAGACGTCCACGCCGACGAAGCCGCCGCTGAAGCCGGCCACGCGGAAATGGAACAGCACCACGGCGATCACCGCCACGGCGCGCAGGCCGTTGATGTCGGCGCGGAAGTCGGCGTTCGCGGGCTTCATCGCGCCCTGGCCTCCCTCGCCGCGCGATAGGCCGCGTCGAAAGCCGTGTCGGCCTGAAGCCAGGCGCAATCGGCCGGGTCGCGCAAAAGGTGCTTCAGGTTGCGCTGCCGGCGATGGGGCGGGATGGCCCGCGAGCCGGCGCGCAGGTCGGCGATGTCGATCAGCCCGAGGGCGCCGTCGGGCGTGAGGACAATGTTGCCCAGGTGCAGCGAGCGGAAATAGATCCCCGCTTCGTGCAGGCCGGCGACGAAGCGGCCGAGCTGCGCGCGCAGGGCCGGCGCCTCTTCGCCGGCACGGATCAGCTCGCGCAACGTCTTCCCCGGCAGCGGCCGGTAGCGGACGGCTTCGCGCTTCGCGCACGGGATGCGGTAGAGGGCCATCACCCGGGGACAGGGGATCTCCCGTTCGGTCAGCGCCAGCGCGTTGTCGGCGAAGCGCCGGGCGTAGGGATACCAGGCGGCCGAGGAGAGCAGGCGCTTGCGGCGGAACAGCTTCAGGTAGCTGCCGTCGGAGAGCACGAGCACCTTGTCGCCATGACGGTCGCGTTCCAGCACGGTGGCGCCGGCGCGCAGGGCGAGGTAGTCGTCGTGTTGCAAGGTCTCCAAGGGCGGTAGCCGGCGGCCGGGCGTGTCGAAGGCCGGCATTTTACCAGCCCGGTTGCCGCACAAGCCCGTGCTAGAATGCCGCCATCCTTTCGCAGTGCGCGCCGCCTCATGCCTGCACCTGAATCGCCCGCCCCCGTCACCTCCAGCCTGAGCCTCTACTTTCGCCTGCTGACCTACGTCCGGCCCTATCTCGGCTGGTTCGCGGTGAGCATCGCCGGTTATCTGGTCTTCGCCTCCTCGCAGCCGATGCTGGCCTCGGTGCTGAAGTATTTCGTCGACGGTCTGGTCGACCCGAACGCGGCCCGACTCGGCGGCCTGCAGCTGATGCACGCGGTGCCGCTGGCGATCGTGCTGATCGCCGCCTGGCAGGGCGTCGGCTCCTTCCTCGGCAACTACTTCCTGGCGCGGGTCTCGATGGGCGTGGTGCACGACCTGCGCGTGGCCCTCTTCGACAGCCTGCTGCGGCTGCCCGACCGCTACTACGACAGCCGCAATTCAGGGCATCTCATCTCGCGCATCACCTTCAACGTCACCATGGTGACGGGGGCCGCCACCGACGCCATCAAGGTGGTGATCCGCGAGGGCCTGACCATCGTCTTCCTGTTCGGCTACCTGTTCTGGATGAACTGGCGCCTGACCCTGG